>Ga0080006_1207402_pt1 | contig 180423 bp, 142 predicted proteins | sample RS3BMetagenome_FD_69209 | JGI IMG/M metagenome (GOLD analysis project Ga0080006, IMG submission 69209) | Ferric oxide microbial mat and aquatic microbial communities from Rainbow Spring, Yellowstone National Park, USA - RS3B (SPADES... ...
CCATGGTTCAGGCCGACCCCTCACGGGTTCGGTCCGCCCAGGTCGGGCGCCGACTGAAGAACGTCCACATCCGACCCAAACACCGAGGCGTCGGACTCGAACACGACGAGGGCGAGTCCGCTGACGTCGGGGACGAGCCCGACCACCTCGGGGTCGAGTCCGCCCCGTCGGGGTTCGAGTCGGACCAGGCCGAGGTCGGCCTGAACATCGTCGTCGTCCGACCGAAACCCTCGGGGGGCGGACCGAAACAGCTCGGGGTCGAGTCCGACGACGTCGGGCTCCCGTCGGCCGATTCGAGATGCCCGTGCAGGCCTCGAGGATGACGATTCATCCCCCCTTTGCTTTACCTCGAAACCGCAGCTCTCTCGAACAGATACGGAGCCGGCGCCGCGAGCCTCGGCCGGTCACTTCAGATCGTGCAGGTACTGCGCGATCTGCGCTCCGAGCCCGGGCTGCTCGTCCGGGTCGGTGAAGTCCCACGCCTCCGCGCGCTTGGCGGCCGTCGTCCCCATCGGGTTGCACGAGGCGTCCGGGTAGCTGCGCGGCAGGTAGTCCCACGGCGTGTAATCCGGCGTCGACGTGAACATGTCGAGCGGCAGCGGCGCGTTCGCCACCTCGGCGTTCGGGTACGGCTTGCCGAAGATGTGCGCGATGAGCTTGTGCAGGCTCGCGATGTCGTAGTGCGCGTGGCTCACGTAGCCGCGCTTGACCCACGGCGACGCGAAGAGCGCGATCGACCGGTGCTGATCGACGTGGTCCTGCCCCTGCGACGGATCGTCCTCGATGAGGATGACCAGGCTGCTCGCCCAGATCGGCGAGTGGCTGATGCCGTCGAGCAGCATCCCGCTCGCCTCGTCGTTGACCGACATCATGATGGCGGGGTTGGGCTTGCCGGCGGCCAGCCCGAAGGTGTGATCGTTGGGCAGCCACACGTACGTGAACTGCGGCAGATCGCAGAGCACGCGCGCGCGCGCCGCGACGTAGCAGCCGCCCAGCGTGTCGGGGATCGTCGTGTCCGACGTGCCGCCCGGCCAGTGACCGTCGCGGTACGCCCCGAACCCCGCGATGAGCTCCCCCATGTTCTGCAGCGTCACGCCCTGCCCCTGCAGCTCCGCGAAGATGCTCCCCTCGAGCGGCGCGCTGTAGTCGCTCACCCCCGGCGAGTTGGTCACCCCGAACTCGCCGCGCCCCCAGGTCACCACCCACCGCCGCTCGTCGACGTCGGAGCTGCGCCCGAACACGTCCCAGTAGTGCCCCTGGATCGACTGCTCGGCGTCCGAGTAGTAGTTGTCCATGTGGGCGAACGCCTTCGCCCACGCGCGCGCGTTCTGCCAGATCTGCCCCTGGTGCTGCGGCGACATGATGTAGCTCGCGTCGCCGTCGACGCCGGGCATGTCGCCGAAGAGGGCGTCGAACGTCTTGTTCTCGCGCTCGATGAAGAAGACGTGCTGGATGGTTTGGCTCGGGCCATCGGTCACCTTGGCCGGGATGGGGAAGTCGTACGGCGCGCCGCTGCACTGCACCGTCGAGTAGCCGCCGAAGGTCTGCACGTCGTCGGCGGCGTCGGCCCTGGCGGTGGCGGCGGCCAGGCCGCTCGTCGGCACGAACGGGATCGCCTCGACGCTGCCGTGCAGGTACGTGCCGTCGTCGCCGTCGGTGTTGAGGCCCACCGTGCCGTGGCCGCGCCCGTTGGTGACGTAGAGCGTGCCGTCGGTCGCGTCGACGGCGATCGCGGTGGGCCACCACGCGGTCGGGATGCGCCCCGCGGGCGCGATGGTCGGCGGCGACGAGCTCGTGTCGACGTCGAACACCTCGACGGCGTTGGCCGAGGCGAGCGTGGCGTAGAGGCGCTGCCTCAGTGCGTCGTAGGCGAGGCTCGTCGGCTCGAACCCGATCGTGCCGAGCGGCACCTTGGCGACCACCTTCGCCGCCGTGCGGTCGATGACGTACAGCGCGTCGGAGAAGCCGTTGGCGACGACCATCGTCCTGGCGTCGAGGAAGACCATGTCCTCGGGCTCCTTGCCGACGGGGATCGTCGTCGCCTTCTGCCCGGCGACGTCGATCTGCGCGACGCGCATCGAGGTCGAGTCGGCGATGTCGACCGGTCCGAGCCAGAGCGTCGCGTAGGCCGTGTTGCCGGTGGGGTCGTTCGGGTCGAAGCGGATCGCGAAGACGTCCGGCTGCCCGACGTCGATCATCCCCTCGACCTTGCCGAAGCTGGTCGCGTCCAGGCCGACGACGAGCACGTGGCTGTCGCTCACCTGGCCGACGAGCATCGTCTTGCCGTCGGGCGAGACGGCGATCCCCTGCGGGAACGTCCCCTTGGGCAGCGGCACGCTCCTGGCCGCGTCGGCGGTGAGCTGCCCGCTCGTCGTGTCGAAGTCGTACGCGTAGATCTGCGAGTCGGTGTCGTCCGGGCTGTGGTAGCCGCTCGCCACGTAGAGCGTGCCCGTGGTGCCCGAGGCGGGCGCGACGTACGCCATCCCCCAGTTGAGCGCCTTGGGCGGATCGTAGCGGATGCTCGAGACGACCGGCGTCGTCGTGCCGCCCGCCTTCAGGATCGTCGTGTCGACGGCGCGCACCGAGTGCGTCGTGTACCCGGTGTCGACGACGAGCAGCCACTTGGTGCCGGGCACGAGCAGCGCGCCCGAGGGGAAGCCGCCCGGAAAGTCGGTGAACACCCACTCGTTGCCCGCCGGCTCGATGCGCCGCCCGTCGGGCAGCACGACCGGCGTGCCCGCGGCGTTCGTCTTCTCGAGCGCCGGGCCGGTCGGGTCGGTGGCGACGCACTTGCCCTGCTGCGGGGCCGGGTACGTCTTTCCGTCGAAGCCGCCGCACGCGGTCGGATCGTGCGGCAGATCGCTCCAGTCGGCCAGCGCCGGGCACACCCACGGCGTCGCCCCCTCGGCGCACGACGGATCGCAGCTCAGGATGCAGCTCTCGTCCTCCTTCAGGTTGCCCATGAAGTCGGACGGCGACCCGAGCGACTGCGACGACGTGGAGGAGTGGTGGCTGCACGCGGCGGCGGCCGCGGCGACGGCGAGGACGAGGGCGCACGAGAGCGGGCGGCGGGGCGGCATCGCCCGTCCAGCATAGCCCCGGGAGCTACGGCACGCGCACCGTCGCCTGCAGGTAGCCCGTGTGCGCGACGTCCGGCGGGGCGAACGTCGCCGCGGCGAGGATCGCGCGCGCGCCGTCGCCGAGGATGAGCGCGGAGTAGCCGCCCGTCAGCTCCAGCGGCTCCCACGGCGACCACGTGAGCACGGCGTCGATCTCGTGGCCGAGATCGGCCTGCGTGTTGTCCGGCGCGACGCCGATGGTCTCGAGGTACGCGCTGCGCCACGCGCCCCCCGGCTGCGCCAGGCGCGCGTAGCGGTACTCGACGGAGGCCACCGCGTCGGCCCACGGGGCGATGGCGACGCGCGCGCTCGCCTCCTCCTCGTTGGACCACGCGAACAGATCCATCGCCCCCTGCCACGCGTGCACGTCGGGCAGCAGCGGATCGAAGGCGCGGTAGGTCGACCCGCCGTCCGCGCCGCTCGCGTACGAGACGCCGAGGCGCACCGTCGGCGCCAGGCGGACGTGCTCGAAGGTGTACGCGACGTGACCGGCGGCCGCCCACGCGCTGCGGTTCATGTTCAGATCGTCGGCGCGCCCGAGCTGGTAGGCGCCCTCGACGCCCCACGTCCAGGCGTGCGCGTCGCCGTGCAGGCGCAGCGCGGGGGTGTACGTCTGCCCGAGCACGCTCCGCTCGAGGTCGGGCGTCGTCAGCGGCTCGTCCTGCACGAAGCGCGCGAGGCCGTACGCCTCGACGGCGAAGAGCGGATCGAACGCCCACTCGACGCGCGCGCCGAGGAGCTGCCCGTACGACGGCCCGACGAGCTCCCCCGGCGTCGGCACCGTGTCCGACAGGCTCGCCGCGAGCAGCTCGAACGCCCAGTCGCCGGTCACCAGCCGCCCGCGCAGCGCATCGAGCGTGCGCCCCGTGGGCGACCAGTCGGCCACGCCGAGCAGCCGCCCCTCGCCCCAGACGACCGGCTGCCGGCCGACGCGCACGAAGCTCGGTCGCGCCCCGTCGGTGTGCACGCCCACCCACGCCTCGTACGCGCCCGTGAGCGCGAGCTGCGAGGGCTGCCCGATCATGTCGGTCCCGCCGCCCAGGTCCCAGAGGCGCGCGTCCTGCAGCACGACGCGCGCTTCGACCGGTCCGCGAGAAGCGTCGGCGCCCAGGCGCGTGCGCTCGAGCAGCACGGCGTGATCGCCGCCGTCGAGATCGTGCCGGTACTCGCCGAGCACGCGCGTCTCGGCGACGGGCGCGATCGTCCAGTCGCCGACGGAAAGCGCCTCGGGCGCGGGGGGCGCGACCTGGGCGCGCGCGCCACCTGCCCAGCCGAGGACGACGACCGCCGCCGCCAGCACGCCGCACCGCTTCACGCGCGCGACGCTAACACAAAGTTTCGGGCGCCGAACGTCGCCTACCTCGAGAACGAGTCAGCGTGTAGGGTGTCGGGACGCGGGATGGTCGAATCGCTGGGGGGGAGAGTTGCGCTCGTCACGGGTGCGAGTCGAGGCATCGGAAGGAGCATTGCGCTCGGGCTCGCCGCCGCCGGCGCGCGAGTCGCCGTCAACCATCGAACGGCCAAGAAGGAGGCTCGCGGCGTCGTGCGCGAGATCGAGGCGCTCGGCCAGCAAGCGGTCGCCATCGAGGCCGACGTCTCGAACCCGGACGAGGTCGTGGCCCTCGTCGCTTCGGTGGAGCGCGAGCTGGGCGCCGTGGACATCGTCGTCCACAATGCAGGGATCGCCCGTCCATTACCGCTCGAGGCCATTCGCCTCGCGACGTGGGACGCGACGCTCGCGGTGAACCTCCGGGCGGCGTTCGTCTTGTCGTCCGCCGTCATTCCGGCGATGCGCGCGCGACGATGGGGTCGGTTGCTCTACGTCTCGTCGACCGCGGCGCGCGTCGGCGGCATCGTCGGTCCGCACTATGCGGCGTCGAAGGCCGGGCTCGAGGGCCTGATGCACAGCTACGCATCGCTTCTCGCCAGGGAAGGCATCACCGCCAACGCGATCGCCCCGGCATTGATCGAGACCGAGATGCTCGCCGGCAACCCGGCGGCCGTTCCCGAACGCCTCCCCGTCGGACGTCTCGGGACTCCCGAGGAGGTCGCCGAGATCGTCGTCGCCGTCGCGTCGAACGCGTTCATCACGGGCCAGACGATCCAGGTCAACGGCGGGATCTACATGACGTGAGGGACTCTGCCGGTGAGCACGGCCTCCGATCGGCCGCACGCAGTAAGATCCCGCCCATGACCGACGAACGAGAGCGCGCCGAGCTCGCCGAGCTGCGCGCGCGCCTGCACGCCACGACCGACGCCGCGCGTCCGGAGGCGGTGGCGCGGCGGCGAAAGACCGGCCAGCGCACCGCGCGCGAGAACATCGCGGACCTGGTCGACGAGGGGAGCTTCGTCGAGTACGGCGGCCTGGCGCTGGCGGCGCAGCGGCAGCGCCACCCCGTCGAGGAGCTCGCGCGCCTCAGCCCGGCCGACGGGATCGTCTGCGGCGTCGGCACGGTCAACCGCGCGCTCTTCGACGACGAGCGCGCGCGCACGATGGTGCTCGCGTACGACTACACCGTCTTCGCCGGCACGCAGGGCGTGATGGGGCACAAGAAGCTCGATCGCATGCTGGCGCTCGCGGCCGAGTGGCGGCTGCCCGTCGTGCTCTTCGCCGAGGGAGGCGGCGGCCGGCCGAACGACACCGACACGCAGACGGTGGCGGGCCTGGACACGCCGAGCTTCCTGGCGTTCGCGGCGCTCTCGGGGCTGGCGCCGCGCGTGGGCGTGGCGTCGGGCCGCTGCTTCGCGGGCAACGCAGCGCTGCTCGGCTGCTGCGACGTCGTCATCGCGACCGAGAACAGCTCGATCGGCATGGGCGGCCCCGCGATGATCGAGGGCGGGGGCCTAGGCACGTGCACGCCGGAGGAGGTCGGGCCCGTCGGCGTGCAGAGCAAGAACGGCGTGGTCGACCTGCGCGTCGCCGACGAGGCGGAGGCGGTCGCCGCGGCCAGGAGGTACCTCGCCTACTTCCAGGGACCGCTCGCGACCTGGTCCTGCTCCGACCAGACCGCGCTGCGCGACGCGCTCCCCGAGCGGCGGCGCCGCGCGTACAGGATCCGACCCATCCTCGAGACGGTGGCCGACGCCGGGACGGTGCTCGAGCTGCGGCGGGAGTTCGGTACCCCCATCGTCACGGCGCTCGCGCGCGTCGAGGGGCGCGCGGTGGGGCTGCTCGCCAACGACACCTACCAGCTCGCGGGCGCGATCGACTCGGACGCGGCGGACAAGGCCGCGCGCTTCATGCAGCTGTGCGACGCGTTCGGGCTGCCGATCGTCTCCTTCTGCGACACGCCGGGCTTCATGGTCGGCCCGAAGGCGGAGACGACGGCGCTCGTGCGCCACGTCTCGCGGATGTTCGTCGCCGCCGCCAGCCTGAGCGTGCCGCTCTTCACCGTCGTGCTGCGCAAGGGCTACGGGCTGGGCGCGCAGGCGATGGCGGGCGGGCACTTCCACGCGCCGTTCTTCACGGTGTCGTGGCCGACCGGCGAGTTCGGCGGCATGGGCCTCGAGGGCGCGGTGCGCCTCGGGATGAAGAAGCAGCTCGAGGCCATCGAGGATCCCACGCAGCGCGAGGAGACGTTCCAGGCGATGGTCGCGTTCGCCTACGACCGGGGCAAGGCGCTCAACATGGCGTCGCTGCTGGAAATCGACGGCGTCATCGATCCGGCGGACACGCGCGCGTGGATCGCGCGTGGGCTGAAATCGGTGCCGGCCCCGGACAGGGAGAGGAAGCGGCGGTTCATCGATACGTGGTGACGACCGGGCGACGCCTCACCGACCTCGAGAGGGACGTGCGGACGACCGCAAGTAGAGCCCCGTGTACGCGGGCACACCTCGCGTGCGGTCGACGGAGATCCGGCACCCGACGTCCGGGTTCTGCCACTCGTCGACCAGCTCGTACCCGAGGCCGCGCAGCGGGTCGAGGAACGCCTCTCGATTGAAGACGTGATACGGGCAGAACGCCGTGCCGATGCTCTGAAGGGTGACGAACGCCTGCCCGGCGTGCAGCGGGAGCTTGTTGATGACGACGTGCGCCGGCCTCTGCTCGAGCCTCGCCAGCATCTCGTGAAGGGGCTGCTCGACGTACTGCAGGGAACCCGCCGCGAGAAATACGTCCGTCCCCGACGCCTGCGCGACGTCCCCGGCGAACCGGAGGCGCGCCACGCCTCGCTCCCTGGCGAGCTCGCGTCCACGATCCGCGACGGCAGGGACGTCGAGGACGGTCCACTGCAAGTCGTCCGGATAGCGGAGGTACTTCTCGTAGGCGTAGTACGCGACGCCCACGTGCCCGCCGAAATCGAAGACGCTGCGGACGTCCGGCAGGATGCGCGCGAGCCAGAAGAGGACGGGGTAGTCGTTCGGGTACACGCGCTGCAATCGCTCGTCGTACATCCGAGCGGGCTCCGGGCTGTCGTAGCCCAGGGGCTTGGACGCCGGAGCGGAGGCCGCGGCCTCGGCGAACGAGGCGTACACGCCGCGATAGAGACTCATGCCCGTGGCGCTGGCGAACAGCCGATCGAACCTGCGCTGGCGCAAGGCCCTCACCGGCGGCAGGTCTGCCGCCTGATCCAGCCACGAGCCGAGCTGCGACGCGGCCGAGCGCCGCGTCACGACTGCCCCCTGGGCAGCCGGGCGCGCTCGGGGTCGATCGTGTCGAGGACGAGGAAAGACATGGCGAGCTTGGTCCGTACTGCATCGCCGCGACGAGCGCCATGGCGATGTGAGAGAGCGCGCGTCCGCTTGTTCCTCCCGCCGCGCGCCACTACTCTTCACGCTGCCGAAGCATGCGTAGCGTCCTACTTCAGCCGCCCGTGGTGGGCGCCAACGTGTACCAGCGCTCTCTCCCGAGCGACGCCTGGCCGCCGGAACCGGCCGTGATGCCGCCGCGCCTGCGCCGGGCCACCAGGGCGCGTGTGCGCCAGCACCTGGCCGGACGCGCGTGCGCGCTCGCGGCGCTGCGCGACGCGGGATGCGTCGCCCCGCACGTGGAGGCGCGCGACGATGGAGCGCCGCGGTGGCCCGACGGCTACGTCGGATCGATAACGCACACGGCGTCGTTCGCCTCCGCGGCCGTGGCGTCGACCTCGGCGCTCCGCAGCATCGGCATCGACTGCGAGGAGCTCCTCGGCGACGACGCGCTCGCCGACGTCGAGCCACTCCTCCTCGCCGACGGCGAGGCCCGCTGGGTCGAGGGCGATCGACGGCGCGAGCGCGCGACGCTGCTCTTCTCCGCCAAGGAGAGCCTCTACAAGTGCCTCGCGCCGCTCGCCGGCGTCTTCTTCGAGCTCGCCGACGCGCGCGTCGAGGAGATCGACGACGCGCGCGGCGTCTGGCGCGCGCGCCTGCTCGTGGACCTGCCCGGATTCGCCCGCGGGTCCGTCCACGAGGGCCGCTTCGCGGTAGCGGATGGGATGGTTCACACGGCGATGGAGCTCGAATGGTGACCGCGCTCGGGGAGGCCGATCGGCACAGGCTGCTCGTGGAGTGGAACGCGACCGAGGTGCGTGACCGGCGCGACGCGACCGTGCACGAGCTCTTCGAGGAGCAGGCGCGCGCGCGGCCCGACGCGGTGGCCCTGGTCCGCGGCGACGAGACTCTCACCTACGCGGAGCTCGACGCGAGAGCGGCGGCGATCGCGGCGCGTCTTCGCGAGCTCGGCGTGGACGCCGACGCGCGCGTGGCGACGTTCCTCGATCGATCCATCGACACGATCGCCGGGCTGCTCGGCATCCTCAAGGCCGGCGGCGCCTACGTGCCCATCGAGACGACGTACCCGCGCGACCGCATCGCGTTCATGCTGCGCGACGCGGGGGCACACGCCGTGCTCACGTCGGCTTCGCTGCGGGACCGGCTCCCCGCGGGCGCGCCGCCGGCGCTGCTCCTCGATCGCGAGCCGCCGCCGGCGCAGGCCGGCGTGGGCACGCCGACGTCGCGCGCGCGCGGCGACACGCTGGCGTACGTCATGTACACCTCCGGTTCCACCGGAACCCCCAAGGGCGTGGAGATCCTCCACCGCGCCATCAATCGTCTGGTGCGACGGGTGGAGTACGTGCACCTCGGCCCGGACGAGACTCTGATGCACGCGGCGCCGCTGGCGTTCGACGCGTCGACGTTCGAGATCTGGGGCGCGCTCCTGCACGGGGCCAAGCTGGTGCTCTACCCGGAGGTCGTCCCCACCGCGCGCGGGCTCGGAGCCCAGATCGGGCGACACGGCGTCACGACGATGTGGCTCACGAGCGCGCTCTTCAACGCGATCGTCGACGACGATCCGTCGTGCCTGCGCGGGCTGCGGCAGATCCTCGTCGGGGGCGAGGCGCTCAGCCCCCGCCACGTGCGTCGCGCCATGGATGCGCTCCCCGGCACGCGCTTCATCAACGGCTACGGCCCGACCGAGACGACGACGTTCGCCTGCTGTCACGCCATACCGAGGGAGCTCGACCCGGGCGCGCGATCGATCCCGATCGGTCGGCCCATCCGCGACACGCGCGTCTACGTGCTCGACCCCTCGCGCGCTCTCGTGCCCATCGGCGAGGTGGGTGAGCTCCACATCGGGGGCGACGGCCTGGCGCGCGGGTATCTCGCCCGCCCGGAGCTGACCGCGGAGCGCTTCGTGCCCGACCCGTTTCACCCGGGCGAGCGCGTCTACCGCACCGGTGATCTGTGCCGCTGGCTGCCCGATGGGTCGCTCGACTACGTCGGGCGCGCCGACGATCAGATGAAGGTGCGCGGGTACCGCATCGAGCCGGGCGAGATCGAGGCGGCCGTCGTCGCGTCCGGCAGGGTGAAGACGTGCGCCGTGGTCGCCCGGGCCGACGGCGCGGGTCAGAAGCGGATCGTGGCCTACCTGGTGCCGTCGGAGCCGGGCGCCGACCGGCCGCCGGTGGCCACGCTGCGCGAGCAGCTCCGCGAGCGCGTCCCGGAGTTCATGGTGCCCTCGGCCTTCGTGTGGGTCGACGCGCTGCCCATCACGCCGAACGGCAAGCTCGACGTGCGCGCGCTCCCGGCGCCGACGACCGACCGCCCGGAGCTGTCGACCGACTACGTCGAGCCGCGCGGCCCCGTCGAGCGCGCGCTGTGCACCGTGTTCGGCGAGCTCCTCGGGGTGTCGGCCGTCGGCGCGCTCGACAGCGTGTTCGAGCTCGGGGCGACGTCGCTGACGGTGCTTCGCGCCGTGGCCAGGCTGCGCGCCGAGCACGGCGTGGAGCTGCGCGTCGTCGACGTCTTCGGGCGCCTCACGCCACGGGGGATCGCGGAGTCGCTCGTGACGCGGGCGAGGGTGCCGTCGGGGCGCAGGGCGGTCCGGGCCGATGCGGGCGCGCCCATCGCCATCGTGGGCATGGCGGTGCGCTACCCCGGGGCTCCGTCGGTCGAAGAGCTGTGGCGCGTGCTCGTCGAAGGCCGGGAGACGATCACGTTCTTTCGCGAGGACGAGATCGACCCGCACGTGCCCGCCGCGCTGCGGAGCGACCCGCGCTACGTGAGGGCCCGCGGCGTCCTGCCCGCCGTCGACGGCTTCGACGCGGGCTTCTTCGGGTACTCGCCGAAAGAGGCGGCGCTCACCGATCCGCAGCAGCGGCTGCTCCTCGAGCTCGCATGGGAGGCGCTCGAGCGGGCAGGCCACGTCCCCGATTCGTTCGACGGTCCGATCGGCGTCTTCGCCGGGAAGTACAACGACACGTACTACGGCGAGAACGTCGTCACCCGGCCGGATCTCATCGAGGAGATCGGCGATTTCCAGGCGATGCTCGCCAGGGAAAAGGACTACGTGGCGACGCGCATCGCGCACAAGCTCGATCTGCGCGGCCCTGCGGTGAGCGTGCACACGGCGTGCTCGACGTCGCTCGTGGCCATCGCGCAGGCGGTGCGCAGCCTGCGCGCGGGCGAGTGCGATCTGGCGCTCGCGGGCGGCGCGGCGATCACGGTGCCGGTCCGCAGCGGCCACCTCTACCAGGAGGGCGCGATGCTCTCCGACGACGGCCACACGCGCACCTTCGACGCGCGGGCGCGCGGGACCGTCTTCAGCGACGGCGCCGGCATGGTCGCGCTGCGCCGGCTCGACGACGCGCTGCGCGACGGCGACACCATCCATGCGGTCATTCGCGGCGTCGGCGTGAACAACGACGGCGCGAACCGGGCGAGCTTCACGGCGCCGAGCGTCGAGGGGCAGGCCGCGGTCGTGGCGCTGGCACACGCCGACGCGGGGGTGGACGCGCGATCGATCGGGTTCGTCGAGGCCCACGGCACCGCCACGCCCCTCGGAGATCCCATCGAGGTCGCGGCGCTCACGCGCGTCTTCCGCGCGACGACGGCGGACAAGGCGTTCTGCGCGATTGGCTCCCTCAAGAGCAACTTCGGGCACACGGTCATCGCCGCCGGGGTGGCGGGCGTGGTCAAGGCCGCGCTCGCGCTCGAGCGCGAGGTCATTCCGGGCACCGTGGGCTTCGAGTCGCCCAACCCGAAGCTCGAGCTCGCGGAGACGCCGTTCGTCGTGTCGGCGAGCGCGACGCCCTGGCGCAGGGGCGTGGCGCCACGGCGCGCGGGCGTCAGCTCCTTCGGTGTCGGAGGCACGAACGCGCACGCCGTGATCGAGGAGGCGCCCGCGCGGCAGGCGGACCCGGTGCGACGGCCGCGACACGTCCTCTTCCTGTCCGCGCGCAGCGAGGGGGCCCTGGAGGCCTCCGCGCGATCGCTGGCCGATGCGCTCGAGAGCGATGCGCCGCCTGCGCTCGCGGACGCCGCGTTCACGCTGCACACCGGCAGGCGGGCCTTCCGCGTGCGGCGCGCGGTGGTCGCGGGCGATGGGCGGGAAGCCGCGGCGCTGCTGCGCAAGCCGGCTGGCGCGAGCGCGCGCCGGACGGCGGCGACGCCGCCGCGCGTGGCCTTCCTGTTCCCGGGCCAGGGCGCGCAGTACGTCGGCATGGGAAGGGCCCTGCACCAGCACGAGCCCGTCTTCCGCGACGCGCTCGACGGCTGTGCCGAAGCGCTGCGCTCGACGCTGGGCTGCGACCTGCGCGAGGTGATGTTCGCCGCCGGGGGCGACGCGGAGGCGGCGGCGGCGACGCTGCGCGAGACGCGCTTCACGCAGCCGGCGCTCTTCGCCATCGAGTACGCGCTCTCCCGCCTGTGGCGGAGCTGGGGCGTGGCCCCCGAAGCGCTGGTCGGCCACAGCGTGGGCGAGTTCGTGTGCGCCGTGCTCGCGGGCGTCATGTCCCTCGACGACGCGCTGCAGCTCGTCGCGGCGCGCGGTCGGCTCATCTTCGGGCTGCCGCCCGGGGCGATGCTCTCGGTGCGCCTGCCCGCCGGAGACCTCGTCTCGCGCCTCGGCCCGGGTCTGTCGCTGGCGTCGAGCAACGGGCCGTCGCTGTGCGTCGCGGCGGGGCCCGCCGAGGCGATCGCGGGGCTCCGCGCGCGTCTCGAGGCGGACGGCGTCGCTTGCAAGGAGCTGCACACCTCCCACGCCTTCCACTCGGCGATGATGGATGAGGCGGTGGAGCCATTCACGCGACGGGTCGAGCGCGTGACGCTGCGCGAGCCGAGCATCCCGTTCGTCTCCACCGTGACGGGTACGTGGATCACCCCCGAGCAGGCGCGCGATCCGCGCTACTGGGGCCGCCATCTACGGGAGACCGTACGCTTCGCGGAGGCCGCCACGACGCTCGCGTCGAGCGCGGACGTGCTCCTCGAGGTGGGTCCGCGGGCGACGCTCGCGACGCTGGTCCGCCAGGCGCCGCTCGACCGCGCGCGCCACGTCGTCGCCGCGTCGCTCGGCGACGCGGAGGAGCGTGCGTACGACGCGCTGCTGGGCGCGGTCGGCACCCTGTGGACCGCCGGTGTTCCGCTCGACGCGCGCGCCTTCTGGGGCGACGAGCGGCGCCGCCGCGTCCCCCTCCCCACGTATCCCTTCGAGCGCCAGCGCTACTGGGTCGAGCCGGCAGCGCGCCCGGCGCCAGCCCTCGTCGCTCCATCCGCCGTCGCGCCCGCGGCGGCGGCCGTGCCCCCCCTACCGCGGGAGAACCCGAACGTGCCTGCCCACCCTGCTCTCGATCGTACGATCCGGCTCCTCGGAGACCTCAAGCAAGTGTTCGAGGACGCCTCTGGCGTGGAGATCGCCGACGCCGACGTCGACGCGTCCTTCCTCGACCTCGGGCTCGACTCGCTGTTTCTCACCCAGATCGCGCTCGCCATCCACAAGAAGGTCGGCGTCAAGGTGACCTTCCGGCAGCTCGTCGAGCAGACGCCGACGCTGCGCTCGCTGGCCGAGCGCATCGATCGCGAGCTCCCTGCGGACGCGGCCCCCCCCGCCCCGACGCCCGCGGTGGCGGCGGTCGCGCCCGCGACGGCGGCAACGGCGGCAACGGCGCCGGGCGCAGCGGTCGCCCCGGCGCCGCCGCCCGTCGCGGCAGCCCCCTCGAGCGTGGCTCCGGGAACGCTGCAGTGGCTCATCGAGCAGCAGCTGAGGCTCATGTCGCAGCAGCTGACCGTGATGCAGGGAGGCGCGGTCGCTCCGCTCACCGCTTCCGCGCTCGCGGTCGCGCCCGCGCCTGCGACGGCGCCTGCGCCCTCGCCTCCACCTCCGGTGCCCGCGGCTCCCGTGCCCACCGCCGTCTCGTCGCCGGTGCCGGCGGTCGCGAACGAGGCGGCACCTTCGGCCCCGGAGGAGGAGTCTCCCGCCAAGAAGCCCTTCGGCGCCATCGCCCGCATCTCGCACCACAAAGAGGAGATCACCCCGAAGCAGCGCGCTCGGCTGGACGCCCTGACGCGCCGCTACACGACGCGCACCCAGAAGAGCAAGCAGTGGACCGTCGAGAACCGCGGCCACATGGCCGACCCGCGCGTCGTCACCGGCTTCCGCCCCGCCGTCAAGGAGCTCATCTACCCGGTGGTCATCCAGCGTTCGGCCGGCGCGCGCCTCTGGGATCTCGACGGCAACGAGTACGTCGATTGCCTGAACGGCTTCGGCTGCAACCTGTTCGGCTGGCAGCCCGAGTTCGTCACCCGCGCCGTCGAGCAGCAGCTGCGGTCCGGGCACGAGATCGGCCCCCAGACGCCGCTGGCCGGCGAGTGCGCGCGTCTGGTCTGCGAGATGACCGGCTTCGATCGCGCCGCCTTCTGCAACACCGGCAGCGAAGCGGTCATGGGCACCATGCGCATCGCCCGGACCGTCACGGGGCGCAGCCTCATCGCGCTCTTCAGCGGCAGCTACCACGGCATCTTCGACGAGGTGATCGTCCGTGGGACCAAGAAGCTCCGGTCGATCCCCGCCGCTCCCGGCATCATGCCTTCCACCTCCGAGAACGTGCTGGTGCTCGATTACGGCACCCCCGAGTCCCTCGCCATACTGCGCGAGCGCGCCGACGAGCTGGCGGCCGTCCTCGTCGAACCGGTGCAGAGCCGCCGCCCGGACTTCCAGCCGCGTCAGTTTCTCCACGACGTGCGGGCGCTCACGGCGACGAGCGGTACGGTCCTCATCTTCGACGAGGTCATCACGGGTTTTCGCACGTGCCCGGGCGGAGCGCAGGAGCACTTCGGCGTGCGGGCGGACATCGCCTCGTACGGCAAAGTCATCGGCGGCGGCTTGCCGGTCGGCGTCATCGCCGGCAAGCGCCAGTACATGGACGCGCTCGACGGCGGCCACTGGGAGTTCGGGGACGCGTCCGTCCCGACGGTCGGCGTCACGTACTTCGCCGGCACCTTCGTGCGTCACCCGCTCGCGCTCGCCGCCGTCAAGTCCGTCCTGCTCCACCTCAAGGAGCGCGGCCCCGACCTGCAGCGCGAGACGAACGCGAAGGCCGAGCGCCTCGCGCGCGAGCTCAACGCCTTCTTCGAGCAGGTCGGCGCGCCGCTGGAGATCCGCTTCTTCGGCTCGCTGTGGAAGACCTTCTACAAGGAGGAGCAGGCCTGGGGGGACCTGCTCTTCGTGATGCTGCGCGACCGCGGGGTGCACATCCTCGACGGGTTCCCTTGCTTCATGACGACGGCGCACTCGGACGCCGACGTCGACCTCATCGTGTCGACGTACAAGGCGGCGGTGAAGGAGATGCAGGAGAGCGGCTTTCTTCCCGCGCGTCCCACGTCCCGGCCCGCGTTCGCGTTCGATCCCGGCTCGCCGCCGATCCCGGGCGCGCGGCTCGGCCGCGATCCGGAGGGCAAACCCGCATGGTTCGTGCCCAACCCGAGCGAGCCGGGCAAGTACATGAAGCTCGAGTCGAGCAACTGACCCGACCAGCTCCGTCAGGCTTGCTTCGCGTCGAGGGCCTGCTCGGCGTCGCGTGCCACGACCGACTCGGCCTGACCGAAATGTCTGTCCACCCACCGGCAGGTCACGTCCACGACTCGGGCCCGGTCTTCGAGCCGGAAGAAGGTGTGGTCCGCGTCGGGCAAGAACTCCAGCTCCAGCCGCGGCGCCCCCCGCCCGCGCCCGATCATCTCGCGCAGCTGTCCGGCGTGATTGAAGTCCGTGTCGCCCCCGACGTAGACGAAGAAGAGGCGCACGCCCCGCTGGACCATCTGCCGGACGTCGGCGGCGAACTTCTCGGGTCGAGGGATGTCGCGCACGTAGATCGAGCCGCGGTCGCCGCGCTCGGCCTGGCTCGGATCGACCGCCGAGGTGCCGGTCGGTCCGGAGAAGAAGCGCGGAAAGCGGCGCGAAAGGTAACGCTCCCACCGAGCGCGGTCGAGGAACCGAAGGGGGTAGCGGATCCAGAAGCCGCGCGTGCGGTAGGCGTAGCCCTCCAGGTAGGCGGTGCCGACGACACGCTCGTCGACGAGCGCGAGGGCATGCGCGGCGTCGACGCTCGAACAGAATCCGACGACGACGAACGTCCGGATCCCCCTGCGCCGCTCCAACACATTCATGGCTTCGCGCACGTCGTCCACCGCCCGATCCATGGCGGCGGGGGCGCCGCGGCGAACCTCGCTGTCGCCCATTCCGGAGATGTCGAACCGGAGCGCGCAGAAGCCGCGCTCGGCGAGCCTCCGGGCGAGCTCCACGTTGATCCGATAAGGGCCGACGTGATGGTTGATGCCGACGTTCCACATCAGGACGGCGGGCGCGCCGGGGATGGCGCGCCCGGGCGCCGGCTCGGCCAGCACCCCGGCGAGAATCCCGTCGGGGCCGAAGGAGAGCACCTTCTCGATCACGAGACCCTGCCGGAAAGGTGGTCGGTGATGGCGACCAGGACGTTGTTGGAGAGGAGCGCGGACTCGAGGGCGCCCGCGCCGGTCGCGTCCTCGAGCACCTGGCGGCAGCCGACGGCCACGCCGGCGGACGAGAGGACTTCGCGGAGCTCTCGGTGCTCGGCGCGATCGCTCGACACGAACATCGACAGCCTCTTCGCGTGCTCGAACCGCTCCTTGCGGAGATCGATCTCCGCAATGGCCTCGCGCATTGCGCTCGGAAACGCGTAGCCGACGAGCTGTTCCTTCCCTCGACGGCCACGGTGCAGAAGGCGGAAGTTCTCGCTGGCGTCGAGCCGTTCGAGCTCGTCGACGTACCGGCGGCCGACCACGACGGGCTCCCAGAGAACGAGCTCGCCGACCGAGAGCCCGGCCGCGCAAGCGAGCGCGCCGAGGGCGGCCCCGAGCCGCATGCCGACGATCGAGAGCGAGCGCGCCGCGGAGACGGCCGCGAGCTCGCGCGCGGCGACGCCCACGTCGTCGATCCAATCGGCGGGCGATACGTCCTGCACGTCGCCCGCCGAGTCGCCGGTGCCGGACCAGTCGAATCGCAGGACGTGAAAACCGTCGCGCACCAGCATCGCCGCGAGCTTGCGGAACGCCCAGTGCGTGGCGTTGTACTCCTGAACTCCGGGATGACAGAGGAGCACGGCCTCGTCACGGGCAGTCGCCGCGTGAGCCGCGTGGTAGACGCCGTAGAGGCGTCGTCGCGAGCTCCCGAAGAACAAGGGCTTCATCCCCAGGCTGACACCCTATCACAACCCACCCGGCGTGTTAGCGTGCCACGCGCGCCATGAACCGGGCAGAAACAACCGCGAGCACCTTCGATAGTCCGTCTTCCACGCCCGCCTTCGATCCCTTTGCCGGACCCGTGATCGTCGCGACGGCGCCCTCGACCGAGCCTCAACGCGAGATATGGGCCGCGACGCTCATCGGCGACGACGCGTCGCTCGCCTACAACGAATCGGTGACGCTCTCGATGCGCGGCAGACTCGACGCGGCCGCCCTTCGGAGGTCGCTCGCCGAGCTCGTGGCTCGGCACGAGGCGCTCCGCTCCACCTTCAGCGGCGACGGGCTGACGCTCATGGTGAACGACGGCGCCGACGTGGCTCTGGACGAGCTCGACTGGTCGGCGCGCGGCGAGGAACAGCGAGCCGCGGAATGGCGGGACCTTCTACGCCGTGAGGTGTCGAAGCCCTTCGACCTGAGGACCGGGCCGCTCGCGCGGGCGGTGGCCGTGCACCTCGGCCCCGAGGAGCACCGGGTGGTCTTCACCGCGCACCACATCGTCTGCGACGGCGCGTCGACGGGCACGATCATCAGGGATTGGGCCGCTCTGTACGGCGCCGCCACGCGCGGGCAGCATGCCGAGCTGCCCGCCGCGGCGTCCTTCGTCGCCTTCGCGCGCGAGCTGGCGACGCGCCGTTCGACGGAAAAGGGGCTCGACGACGAGGCCTACTGGGTCAAGCGCTTCTCCGACGAGGTCCCGGTGCTCGAGCTGCCGACCGACCGGCCGCGTCCGCCGCTCAAGACGTACGTGTCGGCGCGCGAGGACCACGCGCTCGGCGAAGACCTCGTGCGCGACGTGAAACGCGTGGGCGCCAAGGAGCGCGCGAGCCTGTTCGTGACGCTCCTCGCCGGGTTCGAGGCCCTGCTCTCCCGGCTGTCGGGCCAGTCGGACCTGGTCGTCGGCGTTCCCGCGGCGGGCCAGCAGGCGGAGGGGTGGGACCAGCTCGTCGGCCACTGCGTCCACATGCTGCCTCTTCGCGCCCGGGTCGACGCGTCGGCCCCCTTCCGCTCCCTGCTCGAGGAGGCGCGCGGAGTGGTGCTCGACGGCTTCGAGCACCAGGAGCTCACCTTCGGCGCGCTTCTCACCAAGCTCTCGGTCCCCCGCGACCCGAGCCGGTTGCCGCTCGTCTCGGTGGTCTTCAACCTCGACCGGGGCATCTCGCCGGAGCAGGCTTCCTTCGCGGGATTGCACACCGAGGTGGCCAGCAACCCACGCGCGTTCGAGAACTTCGACCTGTTCGTCAACGCGGTGGAGCTCGACGGACGCGTCACGCTGGAGTGCCAGTACAACGCCGACCTCTTCGACGGCGCTACCATTCGCCGCTGGCTCGCTGCCTACGAGCGCCTGCTGCGCGGCGTCGCAGACGACCCCGGTACGCCGATCGGCAAGCTGCCCATCCTTTCTCCCGAGGAGCGCGCCCAGCTCGCGGCGTGGAACGAGGAGAGCAAGCGCGCCGTCGAGCCGGGGCTGTGCGTGCACCATCTCGTCGAGCGCCAGGCCGCTCGCACGCCGGACGCGGTGGCGGTGTCGTTCGAGGCGAGCCAGATCCGCTACGCCGAGCTCGATCGCCGCGCGAATGCGCTGGCTCATCGCCTGCGCGCGCTGGGCGTCCGGCGCGGCGTCCTGGTCGGCCTCTGCATCGAGCGCTCGATCGACATGATCGTCGGACTGCTCGGCATCCTGAAGGCCGGTGGGGCCTACGTACCGCTCGACCCCGGTTACCCAGCCGACCGGCTGGCCTTCATGATGAGCGACTCGGGGATGTCGGTGGTCGTCACGCAACGGAAGCTGCGCCCGGAGCTGCCCGGCACGGTCGCGAACGTGGTCGAGCTCGAGGGCGTGGAGGCCTCCGCCGAGCCGCTGGCCGGCGATCCGGACTCGAGCCAGCCCGAAGACACCGCGTACGTCATCTACACCTCCGGCTCCACGGGCAAGCCCAAGGGCGTGCTCGTGCCGCACCGGGCCGTCGTGAACCTGCTGGCGAGCGTTCGTGAGAAGCCGGGCATGACCGAGCACGACGTCGTGCTCGCCGTCACGACGCTCTCGTTCGACATCGCCGTGTCGGAGCTCGTCTTGCCGCTCACGGTCGGCGCGACGATCGTGATCGCCAGCCGCGAGGTCGCCGCCGACGGGGCCCAGCTGCTCGCGCTCCTTCGACGCTCGAAGGCGACGTTCCTCGACGCCACACCGGCGACGTGGCGGCTCCTGCTGGGCGCGGGCTGGAGCGCGGCCGACCCGGTCAAGGCCATCTGCACCGGCGAGGCGATGCCGAGAGACGTCGCCGGCGCCATCGTCGAGCGGTGCGGCAGTGTCTGGAACGGGTACGGCCCGACCGAGACGACGGTCTGGTCCACCTTCTACGAGGTGAAGCCGCCCGTCGGGCGCGTGCTCATCGGGCGCCCCGTGAACAACACGCAGCTCTACGTCGTCGACGCCCACCTCGAGCCCGTCCCCGTCGGCGTCGTGGGCGAGCTCCTCATCGGCGGGGCCGGCGTGAGCAAGGGCTATTTGAACCGACACGAGCTCACCCGGGAGCGCTTCGTCCACCTGCCGCAGCTCGATCCGCAGGCGCCCGTGTACAGGACCGGCGATCTGGTGCGCTTTCTGCCCGACGGCAACCTCGAGTGCCTCGGTCGGAACGACAACCAGGTCAAAGTCCGCGGCTTTCGCATCGAGCTCGGAGAGATCGAGAACGCGCTCGGCCAGCACCCGGCCGTGCGCAGCGCCGCGGTCGTCGTGCGCGAGGACCGTCCCGGCGACGTCCGGATCGTCGCGTACGTCGTGCCCAACACCGGCGCCGCCGCCACGGACGCGGAGCTGCGGGCGGACCTCAAGACCAGGCTGCCGGACTACATGCTCCCGCAGTCTACGGTGCGGCTCGATTCGATGCCGCTCACCCCGAGCGGCAAGATCGACCGCAAGCGGCTCCCGGCTCCGAACCTCGCTGCCGCGTCCGATGAGAGCTTCGTCGCGCCGCGCACCGACGCCGAGCGCATGCTCGCCGCGCTCTGGCAGGAGATCCTCGGCATCGGCCGCGCCGGCGTGCACGACGATTTCTTCGCGCTGGGCGGGCACTCGCTCTTGGCGTCGCAGTTGTTGGCGCGCCTGCGGCGCGACCATGGAATCAACCTGTCGTTCCGGAAGATCTTCGAGGCTCCCACGGTCGAGAAGCTCGCGCAGGTCATCGCCGGCGAGGCGGCGATCGCGCAGCCGCAGCAGGAGCCGGCGCGCACGATCGCGCGGCGATCGACGTCGGGGCCGGCGTTGCTCTCCGCCAACCAGCGCCGTCTCTGGCTGCTCGAGGAAATGGACCCCGAGCAAAGGGTGGTGCACAACCTTCCGGCCGCCTGGAGGCTGGACGGGAGGCTCGACGTCGCGGCGTTCGAGCGCGCCCTGAACGAGCTCTGCGTCCGCCACGAGACGCTCCGGACGAACATCCGGGTCGAGAACGGGGAACCCGTCCAGGTCATCGCCTCCTCCGGAAAGATTCCGCTCGAGGTCGTCGACGTCTCGCACCTGCCCGAGGCCGAGCGCGAGCAGGCGATGCTCGAGCGCTGCGACGCGCTCACGGCGACGCCGTTCGACCTGGCGAACGACGTCCTCGTGCGGGCGACGCTCTTCCGGGTGGCCGAGGACGCGCACGTCTTGTTCACGCTTCGTCACAACGTCATCTGGGACGGCTGGTCGTTCGACGTCTTCCTGAAGGACCTCGGCGCGATCTACGGCGCGTTCGCGCGCGGCGAGCCCTCGCCGCTCGCCCCGCTCCCGGTGTCCTACGCCGACTACGCGGAGTGGCAGCGCGAATGGCTCGCCGGCGAGGCGGCCGAGGCGCAGGCCGCGTTCTGGCGCGAGCAGCTCCAGGACGAGCCGGCGCCGCTGGACGTGCCCACCGACCGTCCTCGCCGGGGGACGCGCTCGCACGCCGGTAGCAACGAGAGCATCCGCCTCGCGCGCGAGACGGCCGACGCCCTCACGGCTCTCGCGCGGGAGCACGGCGCCACCCTCTTCATGGCCGTCTACGCGGCATTCGCCGTGCTGCTCCAGCGCTACTCCGGGCAGTCGGACTTCCTGATCGGCGTCCCGGTCCGCGCGCGCACGCGCCCCGAGCTCGAGGAGCTGATCGGTCCTTTCGTCAACAACGTCACGCTGAGGACGCGGATCGACCCTGGCGCGAGCTTCTTGGACCTGCTCGCGAGGGTCCGCGACACGACGCTGGACGCGTTCAGTCACCAGGACCTCCCGCTCGAGGCGCTCGGCGGGAGGCCTCCCATGGTCCGCGCGTTCTTCTCGCTCCAGGACGCGCGCGGGCGCCCCCAGACGCTGGGCGACCTCGCGGTCCGGCAGTGGCACGTTCAGCCGCCCGCCGCGGCGAGCGAGATGATGCTCTGGACGATGGAAAGCCAGAAGGACCTTCTGGCCATGATGAACTTCAGCACCGATCTGTACGACCGGGCGACGATCGTGCGGTTCCTGCGCCAGCTCGAGGTGCTCATCGGCGAGGTGCTGCGCGACCCGCGTCAGCCCGTGTGCGAGATTCCGATCCTGCCGGCTGCCGAGAGGGCGCGGATCGTGGCCGCGGGGAAGGGCGCGGCGGTCGGCGAGGCGTCCGACGTCCTGTCGGCCGTCCGGGCGGCCGCGAAGTCGAGCCCCGCCGCGATCGCCGTCGACGCCGGGGATCGCCGGATCACGTACGCGGATCTCTCCGCGCGCGCCGAACGGGCGGCCCGGCGGCTGCGCGAGCAGGGCATCGGCGAGGGAGCGCGCGTCCGCATCGAGGTGCCGTCGGCCGCGGAGGCGGCCGTCGCCGTCCTGGGCGTGCTCGGCGCCGGCGCGGCGCTGGCGCTCGCCGGGCAAGCCAGGGCGCACGTACTTCGCGACCTCGCCGAGCCGCTCGCCGCCGCCGACGAATCGCTGCCCGCGACGCTGGAGTCCCTCGCGTTCGCGAACGTGCGCCAGCGCGAGCTCACCGGCTCGCTGGCGGGCCTCGCCCGCGCGGCGGGCCTCGCCCAGGGGGACGTCCTCGTCGCCGCGATGCCGCTCGATACGGTGGCCGGGATCTACGGGCTGCTCGCGCCGCTCGTCGTCGGCGCCACGGTGAATCTGGACGCGGGCTTCTCGGCGGAGCCGGATGCGCTCCGCGACGCGCTCGCGCACGCGACCACGGCGATCGCCACCCCGGAGGTCTGGCGTTCACTCCTGGCGGCCGGCTTCTCGGCTCCGGAGCGCTTCAAGGCGGTCGTGTTCGGCACGGCGCAGGGAGTCCTCTCGCGCGAGCTGCCAGGGCGCGTGCGAGCGGCGTTCAGCGCCTACGCACCGTGGAGCGCGCACCGGGTCGTGGCAGTCCATCGCATCGCAGCGGACGACGTGACCCGCGTCCTCGGAAAGCCGGTCGGCGGCGTGGAGCTCCGGGTCGTCGACCGACGAGGGCAGCTCTCGCCCATCGGAGTGCCCGGCGAGCTCGTCGCGATCGAGTCGTCGGGGGCGGAGGTTCGCACCGGCGATCGCGCGCGGCTCCTGGACGATGGCGAGCTCGAGCTCGTGGGGCGCGAAGACCGCCGCGTCGAGGTGCGCGGCGCCATCGCCGATCTCGACGCCCTCGGACGCGAGCTGGCGAAGCATCCTGCGGTGCTCGACGCAGCCCTCGCGGTGCGGGAAGACCGCCGCGGCGAGCCCCGCCTGGTGGCCTATTTCGTGGCGCGCGCGGGCGAGAGCTACACCGAGACCGAGCTCCGCGATCGCCTGCGCGCGTCGTTCCCCGCCGAGTGCGTCCCGCAGGTGCTGGTCGAGCTCGAGGAGCTGCCGCGCTTCCGGACGGGGGAGGTCGACGAGGAGCGGCTCCCGTCGCCGTACGCCACCACGTCCGCCGAGGAGCACGTGGCGCCGCGAAGCGAGGCCGAGCGGTACCTCGCCAAGGTGTGGTCCGAAGCGCTCGGGATCTCGCGCGTGGGTGCGCACGACAACTTCTTCGATCTCGGCGGCCATTCGCTTCTCTGCTTCCAGGTCATCGCCCGCATCGAGCGGGAGACCGGCCGCCGCCTGAGCCCCCGGCTCATGCTGCTGAACTCCCTCGAACAGCTCGCCCCCCAGCTCGACCGCATCGACGTCGCGTGCACGCCCGGCGAGCCCGTGCCGTCGAGCGCGAGCGCCATCCGCCCCATCCCGCCCCAGGCCGAGCCCGCGGGCTTCACCGCGAGCCGGGTCCTCCGCCGATTGAAGGACCTCATCAAGCGCTGAACGGCAGGCGCTCGGGGCTCAGGGAGCGGCGGGGACGCCGAGCGCATCCTGGAAGAAGCGCACGATGCGTTCCGTGTACTCGCCTCCCGTGACCTCTTCGTAGTCGGCGTGCCCGGCCCGGGGCACGATCCAGAGCTCCTTGTGCGCACCGGGAATCGCGCGAAAGAGCTCGTCGGCCATGGCGGGGGGCACGACGCGATCGTCGGCACCGGAGATCAGCAGCACGGTTCGGTCGCCGAGGTCGCGCATGGCGTCGATGGGACGCAAGGGACCGTCGACCATGTACCGGTGGTCCACCCACAGCGCGGGCAGCGCCGTGATCGGGCCCCATCCGCCGTACTGCCATCGCGTGAGGACGTCGCTGTCGGTGAAGGCGCCGACCAGGCAGAGGGCCCGCAGGCGCGGGTCCCTGCTCGCGCTCACGGCGACGAGGGCCGCCCCGACCGACACACCGAGCGCCCCGACGCGCGCCGGATCGACGCCCGCCTGCGTGGTCACGAAGTCGACGGCCGCGCGCATCGCCGCGATCTCGTGCGACCCGAGCGTCACGTCTCCGTCGCTCTCGCCGTGCCCGGGCCAGTCGAAGAACAGCGCGCCGAACCCGGCCCGCTGCAGGGCGCGCGCCTCGATCAGGACGCCGTTGCGGTCGGCCATCGAGCCGTGCGCCAGCACGACTGCGGCGCGGTTTCGCGAAGGCACCCAGGAGCCGCGGACGACGAGCCCGTCGGGCGTGCGGAAGGCGGCTTCACGCAGGCCGTCGAGGCGGTCGGCGCCGTCCGGCCGCGGGACGGCGCCGCGACGCGGGTGAAACGATGCGCGCTCCGCGAGCGCGGCGCGCGTCCCTTTCCACAGCACCGCGAGCACCGCGGCGGCGAGCGCACTGGCGAGAGCGATCACGATTCGCCGTCTCCTCCGCGCGCGGCCCATCCGGACGACGATACACGTGCGGGGCTCGGGCCGCGTGCGTCCCGACGCGAAGACGCGCGGAGCGAGGTCACGAGGGTTTCTCAACGAGCAGTGGCTGAGCTACGGTGCGAGCCGTGCGCTCCCTTCCGCTCATCGCGTCCTTGGCGCTGCTGGCACTCGTAGCCGCGCCCGCCTGCTCGTCCTCGCACCCGGCACCGGCCGCGCTGACCGGCGACGACGGGGGCGGCCCGGTGCGCGGCGAGTACGATCCCGTGCCCTTCGGCGGCTCGCGCCCGGTGAAGCTCTACGTGCCGAGCGGCTACACCGGCGCGCCGACGCCGCTCGTCATCTTGCTGCACGGCTACAGCGCCAACGGCGAGGAGGAGGAGCTCTACCTCGGGCTGCGCCAGGTCGCGGAGGCCAAGACCGTGCTCTACGCGCACCCGGACGGGACGATGAACCCCGCGGGCGACCGCTTCTGGAACGCCACCGACGCGTGCTGCGACTTCTACGGCTCGAACGTCGACGACTCGGGCTACCTGACGTCGCTCGTGAAGGAGATCGGCACCCGCTACGCCGTCGACCCGGACCGCGTCTACTTCATCGGCCACTCCAACGGCGGCTTCATGTCCTACCGCATGGCGTGCGACCACGCGGACATGGTCGCGGCCATCGTGAGCCTGGCGGGGGCGATGTGGGAGGACACCTCGCGCTGCAAGCCGAGCGCGCCGGTCAGCGTCCTCGAGGTGCACGGCACGGCCGACAACGAGGTCCTGTACGACGGCGCCAGTGGCGTCGCGAACGACGGCGGGCTCGTGAACGACGGCGCGTACCCCGGCGCCACGACGAGCGTCGCCGACTGGGCGACCTTCGACGGCTGCGCGACGCCGCCCGACACGTCGCTGCCGCCGCTCGACATCGACGCCAGCATCGCGGGGGCCGAAACGCGCGTGACGCGCTACGCCGCCGGATGCCGCAGCGGCAGCGAGGTCGACCTCTGGACGATCCAGGGCGAGGGGCACATCCCCGGCTTCAACGCGAACTTCGCGCCGATGGCGTTCGACTTCCTGCTCGCGCACCCCAAGCAGAAGCCGTGAGCGTGCGGCCTTGAATACGCCGGCGGGCCCGATCGTCCCACCCGAACGGAGCCGATGCTCCGAGGAGGACCCATGAAGGTGCCCACGATGTTCGCGGTCGCAGCGGCAACCGCCCTCGCCATGATCGTCGGCTGCAGCAGCTCCGGCTCCGGCAGCGGCTCCAACGTGCCGACGTGCCAGGGTTCGACCGGGTCGACCGGCGCGGGCAGCCAGGCCTGCAACTCGTGCCTGCAGAGCCACTGCGGATCGCAGGTCTCCTCCGTCCAGAGCTCCTGCGGCGCGTACGTCAGCTGCTACGAGGGCTGCCAGTGCAGCGATCTGCAATGCATCGAGGGATGCCTGTCCAAGATCGACGGCACCTGCCAGAACGCCGAAGGCCCGCTCACCAGCTGCATGACCCAGAACTGCTCGTCGCCGTGCAACGAGGCCCAGGACGCCGGCACGGGGGGCTGAGTCGAGCGATCCTAATGGCCGGGCCGCTCGTAGGTGCCGACCAGCCGCGCCTGCGCGAGCACGTGCCCCTGCATCGCGCGCTGCACGTCCTTCTCCGTCGGCTCGTTCAGGTGGAGCATCGTGTCGAGCGCGTAGAGCGCGAAGTCGTAGTGGTGCATCCCGTTCGGCGGGCAGGGGCTGGTCCACGTAGCCTGGTGGCGGCCGTTCAGCCCCAGCCTGGCGCCGTCGGGCGGGTGACCGGCATCGACGCGCCGGACGTTCGGCGGGATGTCGTAGACGACCCAGTGCGCGTACGTCCCTCCGGGGGCGTCCGGATCGTCGACGATCAGTGCGAACGACCGGGTGCCGCCGGGCGGCTCGGACCACGCCAGCGGGGGCGAGCTGCCGGCGCCGTCGCAGGTGAGCTGCGAGGGGAGCGGCTGGTCGGGTGCGATCACCGGAGAGCTCAGCGACAGCGCGGCGGCGGCCGTGGCATCGAGGGCCGAGCCGCAGACCGCGGCGCCGAGCGCCAGGGCGACCGTGTAGACGTCGAGCCTCATGTCCCCCCCGAGGCATGCACGCCCGCGGCCAACGGTTCAGCGCGCGACGTCGCCCGTTCGGCCTGCTCGCAAGCGCCCGACGCCTGGCCTCTTTGTTGTAGGGCCCGGGCCATGCGCTCACGTCTGCTCGCCGCACTGGGCATCGCCGCAGCTCTCGCGGTCGCTTCCGGCTGCCACCGCCGCACGGCTCCCCCCAAGCCCGAGCCCCTGCCGCAAGTGCCCGCTCCGTTCCCTTCGGCCGCCCTCTCGACGGGCGCCCCCGACATCGCGCAGCTCGTCGCGCAGGTCCGCCCGTCCGTCGTGAACATCACGGCAACGCACGAGGTGGCCGTCCGCTCCCCCGAGCGCGGCTGGCCGTTTCGCTTGCTGACCATGCCCCCCGGCGGCGGCGACGAGATCCTCCGCGAGAGGGCGCTCGGATCGGGCTTCATCGTCGACCGGCAGGGCCACGTGGTCACCAACGCGCACGTCATCGACAGCGCCGACGTCGTCCAGGTCAGGCTCGCCGACGGCCGCGAATTCCGGGCTCGAATCGCCGGAAAGGACAAGCTCATGGACGTGGCCGTGATCGCGCTGGAGCACGCACCCGCCGACCTGCCCGTCGCGTCCCTGGGGTCGAGCAGAGCGCTGCGGACCGGCGACTACGTCGTCGCCATCGGCAACCCGTTCGGTCTCGGAGACACGGTCACGATGGGCATCGTCAGCGCCAAGGGGCGAGCGCTCGGCGCGGGCCCGTACAACGACTTCATCCAGACCGATGCGTCGATCAACCCCGGCAACAGCGGCGGTCCCCTCTTCGACCTTCGCGGCCAGGTCGTCGGCATCAACACCGCCATCAACCCGCAGGGGCAGGGCCTGGGGTTCGCGATCCCGATCGACGAGGTCGAGCGCGCCCTGCCTCGGCTGATCGCGGGTGCGCCCATCGCGCGCGGCCGCCTCGGCGTGACCATCCAGGGGATGGATGACACGCTGGCCCGGGCGCTCGGCCTGGATCGCGCGCGCGGCGCGCTCGTGGCCGGCGTGGAGCCCGGCGGTCCCGCGGCGGAGGGAGGCGTCCAGCCGGGTGACGTCATCCTCGCCATCGACGGCCACGACGTCCCGCGGGCCGTCGACCTGCCGCGGACGATCGCCGAGCACGCCCCGGGATCGCGCGTGAAGATCACGGTGCTTCGCGACGGGCAGACACGCGACGTCGTGGTGACTCTGGGCGCAGTCCGTGAAGGGCCCCAGGGCGCCGCGTCCAAGCAGGCGACGCCGCCGGGCGCCCGAGGAGCCGCGTCGCCGTCGCTCGGGTTCGCGGCGGGCGACGCGCCGGGCGGAGGAGCCGTCGTCGAGAGCGTCGCGCCGGGCGGACCGGCCGAGGGGAAGCTCGCCCCGGGCGACGTCATCGAATCGCTGGACTCCCGACCCGTCACCAGCGCGGCCGACCTGGCTGCGAAGGCGAAGGCCGCCCCGGCCGGCAAGCCGCTCGTGCTTCGCGTCCGCCACGACGGCCAGTCGCGGTACGTGGGGATTGAGCGTCGATGACCCGTCGCTCAATGCGGGTGCATCAGGCCCGGTATCAGCACGATCGCGACGAGGTCCTGGCAGAAGTGCATGACTGCCGGCGCAACGAGGCTGCCGCGCCACACGTACACCACGGCGAAGACGACGCCGAGCACCCCGACGGTGACCACCCCGGCCGAGCCCTCGTAGCCGTGTCCGATGGCGAAGATGCCCGCCGACAGCACGATCGCCAGCGGCGTGCTCCGGATCGACTCGCGCAGTCGGGAGAGCACGTACCCACGGAAGATGGTCTCCTCCGCGATCGCGACCACCACCACGAGCGCGACCGCCAGGACGGTCTGCGGTCCGTGTGCCGGCGTCAGCGCCTCGGGGGCGTGCCGAGGTGACGACAGCCCCAGCGATCGGAGCCCGAGCTCGACGGCGTTGGCCAACAGCGCGGTGGGGAAGAACAGCACGAGGCCGAGCAGCGCTTCGCGGCCGAAGCGCGCCGTCGTCCACCCGATGGTTCTCAGGGGCTCGCGATTTCGCCACAAGAAGAACAGCACCAGCGCCACGAGCGCACAGTCTCTCAGGATGCTGGCGACGGCCTCGAGGGTGAAGGGGGTATCGGGCAGGCTCGTCACGAACAGCGACAGCGCCAGCGACGGCACGATGAGGAAGAGGAAGACGAGAAGCTCGACGGTGTGCACGCGCCGATCGGCCGGCCGAACGTCCGGAAGCGGAGTCGCGTTGGCTTGCATCATCCCCACCACCGCTGAACTCTCTCGGGCCCGGCACGAGAAGGCTGGGGCGCTCAGGGTGGAAACGGCACGGCGACCCCGAAGCCGTTGTTCATCCCCGGGGCGCCGAGGCCCAGCCAGCCGCCATACGCGCCTCCTCCGCCCGGGTTCTCGCCACTGCCGCCGGCGCCATATTCGCCGAACGTGCAGGGATTCACCGGGGCGCGGCGTCCCGCGGGCGGACCGAAGCCGTTGTCCATGCCCGGAAGCCCGGCTCCGCTGCCTCCGTAGGCAGAGCCGCCGCCGGGGTTCTCGCCCGTGCCTCCGGCGCCGTACTCGCCGGTGTCGAGGCACGCGTCGGGCGCCGTCGGGGTCGACACCCCTGCCGAGTAGGCGCCGCTGGTCCGAGCGCGGGCGATGGTCGAGAGCGCAACCGCAGCGGCGACGAGGGTCATTCCGAGTGCCCGGGCAGAGGCCATGGCGACGCCTTTCCGTGAAGGGCAAGGGGCCAGATGTTTGCAATCATTCGGCCAACGCTGCCCGACGGCAGCTCTACGGCGCGTTCCCGTCGGGTGCTCGCGGGCATCGCAGCCGATGTTCGCGACGCTCGCTGACGATCGCCGCGACGCTCGTCGACGATCGCCACGGCGGATCATCGTTGCGACGGCCGAGCGCCTTTCGGCAGGCGCGCCTGGATCTCGCGCAGCTTCGCGTCGTGCGGCGGACGGTTCGTGTTCGGCAGGTGGTCCTGCTGGATCAGGCGCGTGACGTCCGCGATGCGATCGGGCGTGAGCGGGTGGTCGGACAGGAACTGCAGGACGCCGGGCATGTCCTTTTCGGACTGCTCGAGCCTCTGGAAGAACGTCACGAGCCCGTACGGATTGAACCCGGCGGCGGCCGCCACCCGCGCGCCGTACTCGTCGGCCTGCCGCTCCTCGCTGCGGCTGAACGCGAGGAGCGCGCCCTTTCCGAGCAGCGCGGCGGCGATCTTCTCGATCAGCGGCGGGTCCCTGCCGAGCGCGACCGAGGCGATCGCGTCGAGCCCCTCTGCCGCGACGAGCTTCTGCGCGACGTGGTGCAACACCTCGTGGCCGACCTCGTGGCCCAGGACGCCGGCGACCTCGGAGTCGTCGCGCGCCGCGGAGAGCAGCCCGCTGTAGACGTACAGCCCTCCGCCCGGCGCCGAGAACGCGTTGAGGGTCCCCGGGGCGTCGATGACGTACAGCTTCCAGCTCACGCCCGGTCGATCCTGCTTCGCCTGCTGGAAGATGGGCTGCGTGATCCCCTCCAGATAGCCCGTGACGTCGGGATCCTTCAGCAGCTCGACGTGATCTTTCGTCAAGAGCTCGTCGTGGAGCTGCGCACCGAGCCGGGCCTCGTCCTCGTCCGAGACGAACGCCTGCGCGAGCGTCCTCCCCACTGCCGCGACGGGGCTGGAGCCGGCGCACCCGACGCCGGCGACGGCTCCGGCGAGCAGCAGCCCCAACGCCCTGCGCGTGACGGTCATGCCAGCGTGGCTGCAACGCCCGCGCCGGTGCTCGGCGGCTGCGCAGCTCGGCGCGGGCCCCCCCCTCAGCCGCGCCCGGCCAGATGCTCTCTCGCCCGCGCCAGCAGCGCCTCGCGATCGTTCGCCGCCGGATCGGCGATCACCGCCTCGAGCAGCGCATCGAGGATCTCGCCGATGACCGGTCCCGGCTTCAGCCCCAGCTCCTTCATCAAGTCGCGCCCGTTCACCTCGAGGTCGCGCGTCGAGAGCGCCGCCCCCTCGGCGAGCACGCGCGCCACGTGTCCCTTCAGGCTTGCGAGCGCCTGCAGATCCGGCTCGAAGTCGCGCCCCTTGGCGCGCACGTCGGCCTCGTTGAGGCGGTACAGGTCCTCGACGCGCTCGGGGCCGACGCGCCGGATCCACCGGCGCACCGCGGCGTCGGTCCACCCGTCCGAGTAGTGGAACAGGTGGTGACGCACCAGGTGCACGATGCGCGCGCGCTCCTCGTTGGAGAAGCGCAGGCGCTCGGCGACGGGGGCGGCGATCTCGGCCCCCACGCGCTCGTGCTCGTAGAACGTCCAGTCGGCGGTCTTGTCCGACCACGCGCGCGTGCGCGGCTTGCCGACGTCGTGCAGGAGCGCCGCGATGCGCAGGATCGGATCGCCGACGCACGCGTCCATGCACTCGAGCCCGTGGCGCCAGACGTCGTAGGCGTGCCACTTGTTCTGCTCCATGTCGACGCCCTCGAGCAGCTCGGGGCACGTCACCTCGAGGATCCCGGTGCGCCGCATCACCTCGAACGCGCGCGACGGGCTGCGGGCCTTCATCGTCTTGACCCACTCGTCGCGCACGCGCTCTCTGGCCACCTTGCGGTACGTGTCGAGCGTCGGGCGGATGGCCGCCTCGGTCGCCGGGTCGAGCGCGAGCTCGAGGGTCGCGACGAATCGCGCCGCGCGCAGCACGCGCAGACCGTCCTCGGAGAAGCGCTCGCGCGGATCGCCGACGGCGCACAGGACTCCGCGCTCGAGATCGCGGCGCCCGTGGAAGGGGTCGATGAGCGCCCCGTCGAGCGGATCGACGGCGATCGCGTTCACCGTGAAGTCACGCCGCGCCAGGTCGGCGGTGATGTCGTCGACGAACTGCACCCAGTCGGGGCGCCGCCCGTCGGTGTACGTCCCCTCCCCGCGCAGCGTCGTCACCTCGTAATGGTGCCCCTGCTTCACGACGGTGACGGTGCCGTGCTCGATGCCGGTCGGGATCGCGCGAGGGAAGATGCGGAGCAGCTCGTCGGGGCGCGCGTCGGTGGCGATGTCCCAGTCGGCGGCGACGCGCCCGAGCAGCAGGTCGCGCACGCAGCCGCCGACGATCCACGCGCGCTTGCCCTGCGAGCGCAGCCGTTCGGAGAGGTCGAGCACGTCGCGGGGGACGGCGGTCAGGTCGACGTGGGCGTCGGAGTCCACCCGACGTGGCTTACCACGCGCCCCGCCGGGGGGTATCTTTCGCGTGCGAAACATCTACCCGGGAGCTTCCGAATGCTCGACTTCGCGGAGGAACACAAGCTGGCGCAGAAGGCGATCCGCGCGTGGTGCACCGAGCACCTGGCGCCCAGGGTGCCCAAGCTCGAGGGCGGCGAAGCGCAGCCGTACCCGCTCATGCGCGAGCTCGGCGCCACCTTCGGCATCCCGGACATGGTGCGCGCGTCGTTCGCCAGGATGCAGGCGCGCGAAGCCGCCCCCACCGAGGGCGGCGAAGGGGCGCCTCGGCGCCGCAACGCCCTCGCCGGCCCGGGCGAAGGACCCCTCATGGCCATCCTCATGATGGAGCTGTCGCGCGTGTGCCCGGGCTTCGCGATGGCCTTCGGGGCGTCGCTCGGCCTCTGCGGCGGCGCGATCCTGTCGCGCGGCACGCCCGAGCAGAAGCAGCGCTTCGCGCTCCCGGTCATGACGATGGAGAAGATCGGCGCCTGGGGGCTGACAGAGCCCGGCGCGGGGAGCGACGCGTTCGGGTCGATGAAGACGCACGCCCGGCGCGCCGAGGGTGGCTGGCGCATCTCGGGGTCGAAGACGTTCATCACGAACGCACCGTTCGCCGACACGTTCGTCGTCTACGCGCGCCTCGTGGGCGAGGGCCAGGGCCCGGGGGAGGTGCGCGCGTTCATCGTCGAGCGCGGCGCGAAGGGGCTGTCGACGGGAGCGCCGTTCAAGAAGATGGGGATGCACACCTCGCCGACGGGCGAGGTGTTCCTCGACGACGTGTTCGTGCCGGCCGACCAGCTGCTCGGCGGGGAGTCGTCCGACAACGCGCGCGCGGCGGCCAAGTCGTCGCTCAAGGGCGAGCGCTTCGGCATGACGCCGATGTGCCTCGGCATCGTCGACCGCTGCCTCGAGGAGAGCGTCCGCTACGCCAAGGACCGCGTGCAGTGGGGAAGGCCCATCGCGACCTTCCAGCTCGTCCAGCAGAAGATCGCCCACATGTACACGGCGCGCAGCATCATCCACGCGCTCCTCATGCGCCAGCTCGAGGCGGAGCGCGCCGGCGTGGAGCTGCCCGTCGAGGAGGCGAGCGCCTCGAAGCTCTACTGCGCGCGCGTCACGACGGACGTGGCGATGGAGGCCGTGCAGCTCAAGGGGGGCGCCGGCTACATGCAGGAGGGGGTCGTCGAGATGCTGGCGCGCGACGCGAAGCTGTTCCAGATCGGCGGCGGAACCGACGAGATCCAGACGCTGCGCATCGCGCGCGAGGTGCTGGAGAAGGGATGACCCGACCCGGTATGCTGGGGCCTGCATGGGGCCGTTCCAGCGGATGGAGCACGCGTTTCAGGTGTGGCTCGGGCTCTCGCCCGCGGCGACCGACCAGCTGGTCGCCACGGTCGCCACGCTGCTCGTCTACCTGGCCGCCGACCGCGCGGCTCGTCGTCTCGTCGCGCGGTTCGTCGGCGATTCGTCGCTGCGGTTCCAGGTCAACAAGGCCATCGGCTACGCGCTCGGCGCGCTGTCCTTCGTCGTCGTGCTCCGGATCTGGCTGCACGACGTCACGGGGCTGGCCACCTACTTCGGGCTTCTGTCGGCGGGGCTCGCGATCGCGCTGCAGGACCCGGTCGCGAACTTCGCGGGCTGGTTGTACATCGTCGTGCGCCGCCCCTTCGGGATGGGCGACCGAATCCAGATCGCGCAGCACATGGGGGACGTGGTCGACATCCGGCCCCTTCGCTTCGTGCTGCTCGAGATCGGCAACTGGGTCAAGGACGAGCAGAGCACCGGCCGCGTCATCCACGTCCCGAACGCGTACGTGTTCAAGAACCCGGTCGCCAACTACGACCAGGCGTTCGGCTACATCTGGAACGAGATCGAGGTCGTGGTCACCTGCGAGAGCAACTGGAAGCTCGCCAAGGAGACGCTGCTCCGCATCGTCAACGACCACACCGAGAAGCTCACGCCCGACGTCACGTCGCGCATCCGCCTGGCCGCGGACTCGCTGCACATCAAGTTCGGCAAGATGACGCCGGTCGTCTGGACGTCGATGGTCGACGCCGGGGTGCGGCTGACGGTGCGCTACCTCTGCAAGCCGCGCGAGCGACGCAGCTCGGCGAGCGCATTCTGGGAGGCGGTACTCGAGGAGTTCGCGCGACTGCCCGACGTCGATTTCGCGTACCCGACGACGCGGTGGTTCGACAACGCCACCGAGGGGAAGCCGGGGGCGCGGGCGGCGGCGGAGACGTCGTCGTCGGGCACGGCGGCGGTCGTCGTGGAGGCGGGGGCCGAGCCGGACGACAAGGCCGGGTAGGCGGCGACCCCGCGCGCGCGCGCGCTGGCAACCCGATCTCGACCTCGAGCCGCGGTCACCGTCCCAGCCACCGCCCGATCGCCTCCGCGACGCCGCCCCCCTCCCCCCGGCGCGCACCCACCGTCTCTCGCGCCGCCAGCCGCACGTCCTCCGGCGCGTCCGCCATCGCGAACGCCCTCCCCGCCCAGGCCAGCATCGGCGAGTCGTTCACCCAGTCGCCCACCGCGCACACGTGCTCTCTCGTGACGTCGAGCCTCTCCGCCAGACGCGCGAGCATGCGCGCCTTGTCCCAACCCGGAGGGCGCACCCGCAGGGCCCACACCTCGCCGCGCAGCGCGAACGTCGCCACCTCGGCGCTCGGCCCGCACGCGTGCTCGACCGCGCGCCCGGCCGATTCGACGCTCTCGCGCGCGCCCACGCCGAACGCCGTCGCGACCGGCTCGCCCCTCCACGCCGCCTGAACCGCCGTCAGCCGCTCGTGAATCACGATGTGCTCGGTCCATGCCTGCACGAGCGACCGCAGCGGCGCGCACACGGCATCGGCGTGGATCGACCCTGCCAGGAACACGAACGGCGCGAGCGCGCGGTCGACGGCGGCGTGCAACGTCGACTCGACCACGACGTCATCGAGCGGCTCCTGCTCGAGGACGCATCCGGTGCGCCCGCAAGCGAGCAGGACGCCGTCGGCGCACACGAGCGGCGCCTCGAGGCTTAGCGCGCGTGCGGTCGGCAGCGCACCCGTGGCGAGACGCCCCGTCGCGAGCGTGACCGCCACGCCGAGCCCGAGCGCGCGCCGTACGGCGGCCGCGTCGCGATCGTCGATGCCCCCGTCGTGCCGCAGGAGCGTGCCATCCAAATCGAGCGCGAGCAGTCGCCGGGGCATCCGAGTTGCTCGCACTCGCCCGCTGCACGACGCGCACCGCCATGAGCTGCACTCCGTGGGATCTGTACGTCTTCCGTGAGACGCGACGCTCGGTCGAGGCGCGCCGTCTCGTCGACGGACTGGTGCGCGACGTCGGCGCCGGGCGCACCGACGATGCGCTGGTTCGCGCCGGCGAGATCGAGAGCGCGGTGGCCGACGCCGGGGCGCCCGGCGGCAAGGCCGCGATGGCCCTCACCGACGCGCTGGCGGCGTCTCTGCTTGGCGTACGCGTCTGCGACCGGGCGCGCATCGTCGAGCTGGCGCGCTCGCTGGAGGACGCAGGCTCGATGCAGGTCGTCCCGCCGGAGAGCTTCTCGTACTACGGGCTTCACCCGAGCGAGGTCGCCGTTCGCCTGGCCTCGCCGCCCTTCGACGATCTGCGGCGCGTGGCGGTGGTCGGACTTCGGAGCATCGGAACGACCATGAGCGCGGTCGTGTGCGCCGCGGTGCGCGCGCGCGGCGGCAGCGCCGATCGCCGCACCGTGCGCCCTGGGGGCGCGCCGTACGATCGCGTCACGCACCTCCCGCTCGCCGAGGAGCGATGGGTCCGGCGGCAGCTCTCGTCCGGGAGCCACTTCGTCGTGGTCGACGAGGGCCCGGGGCTGAGCGGGTCGTCGCTGCTGTCCGTCGTGGACGCCCTGACGGCCGCAGGCGTACCGCGCGAGGCGATCACCTTGCTCTGCACGCGGCGGCCCGCTCCGAGGTCGCTGCTGGCGCGCGACGCGGACCGGCGCTGGAGCGCCGTCCGCGTCGCGATCGTCCCGTGCGCGCCGCGGTTCCCGGCCGGGTTTGCCGTCATCCCGCCGGGGAGCTGGCGCGCTCGGTTCCTGGCGCCGGGCGCGCGCTGGCCGGGCTGCTGGGCGTGGCTCGAGCGAGCCAAGGCCCTCTCGATCGATGGCCGCACGCTGCTCAAGTTCGAGGGTCTGGGGCGGAGCGGGGCCGAGGCGCGCGCGCGCGCAACGGCGGTGGCGGACGCCGGATTCGGGCCCCGCGCTCGCAGCGCAGGCCTGGGCCTAGTCGCCTACGACGTGGTCGGCGCCCGCCGCTGCGCCGAGCGCCTCGACATGGCCGTCATCGACCGGATCGCCGAGTACTGCGCCTGGCGCGCGCTTCACCTGCCGGCCACGAGCGTCGACACCCGCGCGCTCGGCGAGATGGTGCGCACCAACGCGGCCGTCGCCCTCGGCCTCGATCTGGCGGCGTCGCCCGAGGTCGTGCGCCCCGTCATCGCCGACGCGCGCATGATGCCGCACGAATGGGTCGACGCCGACGGCGGGGTGCTCCTCAAGACCGACGCGGCGTCGCACGGCGACGACCACCTGTTCCCGGGTCCGACCGACGTGGCGTGGGACCTGGCGGGCGCCATCGTGGAGTGGCGCATGCCGCGCGCCGCGATGGATCGCCTGCTCGACGGCTACGCCCGGCGCACCGGCGACCGGGCGCACCCCCGGCTGCCCGCCTGGCTGCTCGCGTACGCGCTGCACCGCCTGGGCTGGCTCGACATGGCCGCCTCCGCCACCGACGATCCGATCGAGCGGGCCCGCCTGCTGCGCGAGTCCGACGGCCACCGGCGCTGGATGCGCGCGGCCGCACGTCTGGGACTCTTCGGCAAGGCCGCCGGCGAGCTGGCCACGGCGGCGTGAGCTCGGCGTAACCACCCGGCGGGGTCCGGCATCGAACTGGCCGGAGGAGTGGACCGACCACCCTCCCCCGTGCGATCGATGGCGACCTCCACCCCCATGGCCCAGGACTCCTTCACCGCGGCGCCGGCCGCCCCCTCTGCCGCCGCCGCCGTCTCCCCCACCGCGGGGGCCGCGGCCCCGCGCCGGCGGTTCTTCCTCATCGGCGCCGCGCTCGTGCTCGGCGCGGCGGCGACCGGCTACTGGATGCACGCCCGCCACTTCGAGCAGACCGACGACGCGCAGATTGACGGGGACATCAGCGACGTCAGCCCCAAGATCAGCGGCACCGTCATGGCCGTGTACGTCCGCGAGAACCAGCACGTGAAGGTGGGCGACGTGCTCGCGGAGCTCGACACGACGGACCTGAAGGTCGCCGTCGACCAGGCCGAGGCGCAGGTCGCGCAGGCGCAGGCGCTCCTCGAGGCCGAGGACCCGACCGTGCCGATCACGCTGGCATCGAACAGGAGCGCGGTCGCGACCGCGCAGTCGGACCTGGCCGCCGCACAGGCTGCGCTGGCCGCGGCCAAGAAGGACGTGCAGCAGCTGACCGCGCAGCTCGCGCAGGCGCAGGCCAACGACCGCACCGCGCAGCTCGAGAAGCAGCGGTCCGAGAAGCTCGTGGCGCAGGGGGCGGTGGCGCAGTCGGACTACGACACGCGCCTGAACAACGCCGCCGCCACCGCCGCCGCCGTGGACGCGATCGAGCAGTCGCTCGCCGCCGCCCACGATCGAGTCGAGCAGCAACGGGCGCAGCTCGTGGCGCTGCAGAGCCACGTGGTCGAGATCACGCAGAACGCGCCGCGCCAGGTGGAGACGCGGAAGGCGTCGGTCATCGTGCGCCGGGCGGCGCTCGAGCTCGCGCGCGCGCAGCTCGCGCAGGCGCAGAACAACCTGTCGTACGCGAAGATCGTCGCACCCGTGTCGGGGATCGTGGCGAAGAAGGCGATCGCGGTCGGCGACCACGTGCAGCCCGGGCAGCTCGTCATCGCCGTCACGCAGGTCGACTCGCTCTGGGTGACGGCCAACTACCGCGAGACCCAGCTCGAGCGCATGCAACCGGGGCAGCCGGCGACCGTGCACGTCGACTCGCTCGACGCCGACCTGCACGGGTCGGTCGAGAGCGTCGGCGGGGCGACCGGATCGCGCCTGAGCATCCTTCCGCCCGAAAACGCGTCGGGCAACTACGTGAAGGTCGTGCAGCGCATCCCGGTGCGCATCGCGCTCGACCCCGGGCAGGCGGGCATGGACCGGCTCCGCATCGGGATGAGCGTCGAGCCCACGGTGAAGGTGCGATGAGCGACGCGGCGCCGGCGGCGGGCGCCGCGCCGGCCGCGCGCGCTCCGCAGCCCGACTACTTCGCGACCGGCTGGACGGGCGGGCACAACCCGTGGGTCGTCGCCCTGGTCGTCACGATGGCGACGTTCATGGAGATTCTCGACACGAGCATCGCCAACGTGTCGCTCCCCCACATCGCCGGCAACCTCTCGGTGAGCCAGGACGAGAGCACGTGGGTGCTCACCAGCTATCTCGTGTCGAACGCGGTCGTGCTGCCCATCAGCGGGTGGATCGCCAGCCGCATGGGACGCAAGCGCTTCTACATGACCTGCGTGGCGCTGTTCACCGCGTCTTCGTTCCTCTGCGGCATGGCGCCGACGCTGGGGGCGCTCATCTTCTGCCGCGTCCTTCAGGGCGTCGGCGGGGGAGGCCTCGGCCCCAGCGAGCAGGCCATCCTGGTCGACACCTTCCCTCCCGCCAAGCGCGGCATGGCCATGGCCGTGTACGGGATGGCCGTCGTGCTGGCGCCCGCGATCGGTCCCACGCTCGGCGGCTACATCACCGACAACTTCGACTGGCGCTGGGTCTTCTTCATCAACGTGCCCGTCGGGATGCTCTCGCTCTTCCTCTCGAACCGCTTCGTCACCGACCCGCCGCACCTCGCGGCGGCGCGGGAGAAGGCGGGCGCCGTCGACTGGATGGGGCTCGGGCTCATTGCGATGGGCCTCGGCTGCCTCGAGGTGGTGCTCGACAAGGGGCAGGAGGACGACTGGTTCCACTCGTCCTTCGTCATCGGCTTCTCGCTGGTGGCCGCGGTGTCGCTCGTCGCCTTCGTGTTCTGGGAGTGGAACCACGACAACCCCATCGTCGACCTGAAGATGTTCAAGCGCCGGAGCTTCGCGGCGGCCAATGCGCTGATGCTCGCGCTCGGCATGGCGCTCTTCGGGTCGACCGTGCTGCTGCCCCAGTACCTGCAGGTGCTGATGGGCTACACGGCGGAGCAGTCCGGCATGGCGCTATCGCCGGGCGGCCTGGTGGTCATCGCCCTCCTTCCGCTGGTCGGGCGACTGGTGAGCAAGGTGGACACTCGCTTCCTCGTGGCGTTCGGCTTCGCAGTCCTGAGCGGGTCGATGTTCTTCATGGCGCGCAAGATGGATCTGCAGATGGACTTCGCCACGGCGATGGAGCTGCGGTGCCTGCAGTCCGTCGGCATGGCGTTCCTGTTCGTCCCCATCCAGACGATCTCGTACGACGGCGTGCCGCCGCAGAAGAACAACCAGGTGAGCGGCATCATGAACCTGTCGCGCAACATGGGCGGCGACATCGGGATCGCTTTCGTGACGACGCTCATCGTGCGCCGCGCACAGGTCCACCAGGCGAACCTGTCCGCGCACACGACCGCGTACGATCCGCAGTTCCAGGCGGCGCTCGAGAACATGGCCGCCGCGCTGGTGCACGCGGGGTCGACGTCGGTGCAGGCGACGGCGCAGGCCACGGCGGCGATGTACCGGCAGCTCGTTCTGCAGGCGATCCAGCTCGCGTACCTCGACGCGCTCTGGGTGCTGGCCGTCATCGCGGCGCTGATGATCCCGATCGTCTGGGTCGCGCAGAAGCCGCGGGGCCGCATGCCCGCGGGCGCGCACTGAGGCGTCACTCCCTCCGCATGCAGACCCGGAGCGCCTTCTTGGCGCGGTGCACGAGGACGTCGACGTAGCCGCGCGACAGACCGAGGGCGGCCGCGACGTCCTCGCCGGAACGCTCTTCGAGCAGGCGCAGGGTCACGACGGCGCGCTGGACGCCGCAGAGCGACTGCACGCAGGCGCGCAGGCGCACCGTCTCCTCGGCGCAGGCGAGGAGCTCGTCGGCGGGCGGCGCGCCGTCGGGCAGGCGCGCGTCGTCATCGAGCGGGTGGTGGGGCTTGAGCCGGTGGTGTCGGCTGCGCAGGTTGCGCGCGGCGTTGCGGACCATGGTGAACGCGGCAGCGGCTCGCTCTTCGCGTCCGGCAGGCAATGATCGCTCGCGCTCGAGGCGGAGGTAGGTGCAGAGCGCCTCCTGGACGCACTCGAGCGCCTCCTCGGGTCCTGCGCCTTCGTCGCGCGCGGCGGCCACGAGCGCCGCGCGCCGGGCGCGCACGAGATCGGTGATCTGCTCGAGGGGATCGTCCGAGGGAGCTCCCACGCCGTCCATGGGTGTCGAGCCCGATCGATCTTACACGCGTAAGAACGCCGGTGCTCGCCACCTTCCCCGACATGGCGACCAAGAACCTGATCCCCATCGACGACGCGACCTTCGAGCGTGAGGTCCTGCGCTCTCCCCTGCCGTTCCTCCTCGAGCTCGGCGGCGCGTGGTGCGCGCCCTGCAAGGCGCTGCACCCGATCGTCGAGCGGGTCGCCGACGAGACCGTCGGACGCGCGCGCGTCGGCACGATGGATATCGACGATTCGCCCGAGGTGGCGCGCCGCCTGGGGGTGCGCGGCGCGCCCACCCTCGTCGTCTTCAAGGACGGCAGGGAGGTCGCGCGCCAGCTCGGGACGACGACCCGCGAGAGGCTGCTGGCGATGCTCGAGGCGTGAGGGCCGCCGGGGGTGGTCTCCCTGCCCGGAGAACGAACGACGAGGGCGCCTCGCCGGAGGGGCGCTGCTGCGCCGGAGTAGGGCGCTACTCTGCCAGGCAGCGCGGCAGGCCGGCGGAATCTCATCCCCCCATCCGCCGGTGCGGTGCCGTGAGTAACGCCCTATGCCGGCGCAGCAACGTGCCCGCCGTCCACCCTGAGGGCACGACGGGGCGCGGCCGCCCGCGTCCCGCGTGCCCGGGGGGCCCGCGCGCGACGTTTCGGAGCGCGCCGAAACGTCGTGCGCGGGCGCTCTTCGATCCAGTGCTTCGCCCCCGGTGCCCCTTCTTCTTTCGTGAAGACCGTGCACCGCAGCTGATGCGACGCGCGTACCTGGGGACGTACCGGTCGGGGCGCTACTCGGCCGCGGCGTCCATCGCGCGCACCGGCTGCGCCTTCTTGCCGCGCCGAAGCTCGCGAACGAGCGTGATATCTTCCTTGACGCGCGCAGCGACCTCGGGGGCCGCCTGTACGGCGTTCTTGAAAATGGCGACGACCATGTGCGGCGACTTCCTCGCCGCCGCCGACGATCGGCGCGCGAGCCCGCCGATGCGATCGCGCCACAACGCCACAGGAGACTTGGTGATGTGGGGTGCCACCTGCGCCACCAGATCGGCCGCCGTGCCCGCGTACGCGTGCGGGGCCTTGTGGAGCGCGCCGGCGAAGCGCGGGTGCTCCGCGAGGAACGCGCGCAGCTGGTCGAGCGTCACCCCGTGCTCCTCGCACGCGCGCTCGAGCTCCGCCACGGCCGCCTGCTTCGCCTTGAACAGGTACATCTGCACCCGCGAGTAGAAGTTGACGCGCCCGTCGCCGCTCGTCTCCACGGGGCAGAAGATGGTCCCCGGGAACTTCTCGGTGATCGCACTCTGCACGCCGTCAGAGACGCCGGCGCTCGGCATGCAGCCGAAGGGCTTCACGCTGACCGTCATGTGCGCCTTGGCGTGCACGACGTTCATGATGAGCTTCCCGACTTCCATGTGCCCTTCGCCGCCGCGCAGATCGTTGTTGTAGTACTCGTGGCTGATCCGGGCGATCTCGAACATGTCCGGCAGGTGGTAACCGTACAAGCCGGTCGCGTGCGCGAAGGTCTGGAAGAGTGCGCGAACCATCTTGTCGGCCGCCGCCACCCCGCCCAGCTTCTTGGCGACGTCGAACGGGCCGAGCTTGCCGAGGCCGTAGTAGCTGCTGTCCGCGCCGCGCAGGTCCTTGCGCTCGAGCGTGTCGCGTCGCGCCTCCCAGAGCATGTAGAGGAGCCAGGCTGTCACGAGCTGGATGTCGGCCTCGGCGCCTTCGCTCTCGAGGAACCGCTGCAGCTGGTAGTTGCCGTCCCCCTCGGTCGTCATGGCCCAGAACTCGCCGATGATGCTGACCTTGGGCTTGGCCACCGTCCGGTCGACCGGAACGGCCTCGAGGATGGGCTTGCAGCGCCGCAGCGCCACCAGGATGTTCGTGCGCGTCTCGAGCGCCTCGTAGACGATCTTCTTGCACTTCTCGAGGGCGACGTCGGTGTCGCCCGCGTGCAGCTCGTAGGGGCGGATGCGATAACCGAGCGCGTTGAGCACGTCGCCGGCGACCAGCGCCTTGACGATGGCCCAGAAGAACGTCGGCGTCATCTCGAGCCCGCTCTCCTCGCCCGTGGCCTGCGACAACCCGCCAGTCTGCTGGAAGAGCACGACGCGGAAACCGTCGAACCCGGCGTCGCGCAGCGCCTTGCGGTACTCGGTCACGTACATGCCGAAGCGGCATGGGCCGCACGCGCCCGCCGTGAGGAACACGTACTTGGTGATGATCTCCTCGGCCGACATGCCGTGCTTGTCGCGCAGCGTGCAGAGGAACTTCACGAGGTTGCCGACGGTGAAGTACGTCGGGTTGCACTGGCCGCGGTTGCCGAACTCCTTGCCGAACTGCAACGCCGCGACGTCGGGGCACTCGAGCGCCTGCACGTTGTAGCCGACGCCCTTGAGCCCGCCCTCGACGAAGTAGTCGTGGGCCATCGTCAGGCCGCTCACCAGGATAGTGATCTTCGACCGCTCGCTCTTGGTGAACGTGAGGTTGGCCATGTCCTCGATCCACTGGTCGGTCTTGCCGTCCAGCCCGAGGCGCTGGCGCTCCGCCTCCTCGAAGGCGCGCAGCTCGGCTTCCACATCGACGACGGGGAGCGACTTCTTGTCCATGGCGCTTGTCCTCACTTTGTTTGTTGAACAGGAAGGCGGGAAGACGGGAAGGATTGGGGGTGGGGTCGATCGGGCAACCAACAAAACCTTCCCGTCTTCCCGTCTTCCTGTGAATTTCACTCTGCTGCGCTGTTGACGGGAACGAGGCCCTCGGCGGTCTTCTTCTGGAGCTGCACGAGGCCCTTGGGTGCGGCGGGAGCTTCGGGCTGGGGGGCGGTTCGCGTCTCGTAGGCGCGGATGCGCGCCTTCACTTCGTCGATCTGGCGCCCGATGGCGGGATCGAGTTGGGAGCGGGCGCGCAGCTGCTCGGCGCGGATCGTCAGCAGCTCGAGGCGCTTTCGGTCGATGGCGTGCTCGAGCTCGCCCGTGCGCTTGCGCGCGTCCTGCAGGCGCTCCTCGTGCAGCTTGAGCGCGTGGGCGTACGTCTTCACGCGGATCTTGATGCTGCCGCCCGGCTTGTTCGCGTCGATGTCGTGAAGCGCAGCGTAGGGCGTCTTGCTCGTCTCCACGATCTTGTCGACCAGGCCGTATGTCGGCGCGTCGTGGCCGCACTTGAACGACGACAGGTCGAGGACGACGACGTTCGGGTGGCGCGCCGCGAAGCCCGCGGCCCAGACCTTCTGCGAGCTGTTGACCGAGTAATTCTCCGGCCAGACGTGGTTGAGCTCGAGGCCGCTCTTGCAGCGCCCCTGCTCGATGTCCTCCTTGTAGAAGCGCTCGAGGTACTTCGGATCGCGCGGGATGCTCCGCACGCTCAGGATCGGGTAGCCGAGCACCTGGAACTCCTCGGGGATGCCGTGGTTCAGGCCCGGATCCGAGTGGTACGGCCGGCCGAGCATCAGGATGGTGACGCGGTCCTCGGCCTCGACCGTGTCGAGGATGGCGCGGCCCTTTTCCTGCAGGTCGCGGTCGAACGCGTCGAGCGCCTTCCACGCCTCCTTGCAGGCGAAGTCGTTCTCGTCCTCGGTGATCCCGAGGCGGGGCCCGAACGTGTCGAACATGCGGCGCGCGAGCAGCGTGGGCTCGACGAAGCTCAGCGCCGGATCGACGTACTCGATCCCGCGGGTCGCGAAGAAGTCGACCTCCTTCGTGAACGCGGCCTTCATCACGTCCGGGCAGCCGGCAACGATCGGGCAGCTCGCGTTGTCGACGGTGTCGACGATCCAGTTCGGGACGTGGGTGAGGATCGGGAAGAAGATGAACTTGAGCGGCTTCTTGTCCGTGTGCTGCTCGAAGAGCAGGTTGTGGACGTGCGCCTGAGCGACCTTGCTCGGGAAGCACGGGTCGATGCTGCCGTACTTGCCGCCCTTGACCCACAGCTCCTCGGTCGTCTCGTCGCTGAAGACGACGCCCGTCTTCGGGATGCCGATGGCCTCGAAGTACGCGCGGAAGAAGGGCCCCGTCGAGTAGAGGTTGAGCACGCGCGGGATGCCGATGCGCACGCGGCGCCGCGCCTCCCACGCCTCCTTGCTCGACCGCCGGAACGGGCGCTTGATGGCCACGCGCCGCACGCCGAGCAGCCCCTTTCGCAGCTCGACGTCGTCGACCGGCGCGCCGTCGGCCGGCATCGGCGCCGTGTCGTAGACGTGCATGAACGCGCGCTTGGACTCGTAGTCGACCAGGTTCGGGAACTGCCTGGCGATCTTCTTCCGCTCCTCGACGAGCGACAGCATCGCATCCTTGCTCTCGACGGTCCCCTTCTCGCACGAGAACCCGGCGATGTAACGGCTCGTCGACCCGTCGGGGCGCCTGGTATCGATGAACGTGCGCTTGCAGTTGTTCTCGCAGAAGTGGCAGACGGTGCTCTCGTCGTTCTTGGTGGTGTAGTCGATGTCGATCGCCGCATCGATCCCGATGAACGTCGAGCGCCCGCGGCGCTTGACCACGCGCAAGGTCTCCATCGCCGCGCCGATGGCCCCCGCCTCGCCCGTGTGCGGGTGGACGTACACCTCGGCGTCGGGCACGCGCTCCTTGATGTAGTCGACCTGCGCCTTGACCGCGGCGAGGTTGTACTGCGTGCCGCCCTGCAGCACGAACTTGCGCCCGAGCGACGCTAGCCGCGGGATCTGCACGACGTACTGCCAGACGTTCTTCGGCAGCACCTGCGCGAGGCCTGCGAGCATCTCCTCCTTGGAGAAGCCCTCCTTCTGGAAGTTGACGCGGTCGGTGTCGAGGAAGACCGCACACCCGTAGGAGAACTTCGGCGCGAGCTCGGCCTGGAAGGCCACGTCGGCGAACTGCGTGACCGGCACGCCGAACGAGTCGGCCGTGGCCTGGAGCAGCATCCCGTTTCCAGCCGAGCAGCTGTTCGACAGGCGGAAGTTGGCGATGTCGCCGTTCTTCATGAACAGGACCTTGATGTCCTGCCCCCCGATGTCGCAGATGACGTCGACGTCGCCGAAGAAGTGCACGGCGCTCATCATGTGCGCGACCGTCTCGACGATGTTCACGTCGCTCAGCACGCACTGCTCGAGCACGTCGGCCGCGTAGCCGGTCGCACCGAAGCCCATCACCTCGAGCTTCGCCCGCGCTCCCGTGAGCGCCCGCTCGCCGAGCGACTCGACCTCGACGTAGTCCTTGAGCTTCTTCAGCAGCTCCTTGGTGTCCTGGATCGGGTTGCCCTTGGAGAGCTGGTAGGCCTTGCAGAGGATCCGCCCGCTCTCGTAGTCGACCAGCACCGCCTTGCTCGACGTCGACCCGCCGTCGAGGCCGATGACCGCGCGGACGTGCTCGCCCGGCTCGAAGCGCGCCGGCTCGAACCTGGGGATGCGGTACCTGTCGCGGAAGTCGTCGAGCTCCTCCTTCGATTTCGCGAGCGGCGGCCCCGCGCTCTCGCCGAGGCGCGCCTTGCGGCCCGTGGTGATGTACTCGCGCAGGCCGTCGAGGGGCGCGAGGTTGCCCACCTCGTCGGCCTCGTGCAGGCCGTAGAGCACCGCGCCGAGCGCCGCGTAGTACTGGCTGTTCTTGGGGACGAAGATGAGCTCCTCGATGGGCACGTCCTTGGGGTACGGGTAGCCGCGCTCGTCCCACGTCTGCGGGATGCGCAGGCGCCAGCACTCCTGGAGGAACGGCAGGTACGTGTTCGGGCCGCCGAGGAGCAGCACGCGATGCCTGAGCGTCCCGCCGCGCGTGAGCACCGAGAGGTTCTGCAGCACGATCGCGTCGGCGAGCGAGCAGAGGACCTCGTTGGCGGGGATGCCGCTCTTGATCAGGTTGACGATGTCCGTCTCCGCGAAGACACCGCACTTGGCCGCGACGTGATGCAGCTTGCTGTCGTCGAAGTGGAGCTTGGTGACGAGGTCGGGCGGCGCGTTCACCTTCAGGAAGCACTTGTCGATGGTCGCGCCCGTGCCGCTCGCGCACTTGTCGTTCATCGACGCGACGGCGGTCTTCTCGTCGCTCGATTCGCTCGCCTTGAAGATGATGATCTTGGCGTCCTGGCCCCCGAGCTCGATGACGCTCCCGACGTCGGGGTGCAGGTGCTCGACGGCGAGACTGACGGCGTTGACCTCCTGCACGAACTTGCCGCCGGTCGGCGCGCACAGCGGCCCGGCGCCCGATCCGGTGAGGAACATCTTCCAGTCGCCGGCGGGGCGATCCGGGAACGCGCCGAGGATCGTCTCGAGCATCGAGAGCACGTACTCGGGCTGCTTGGTGTGGTGCCTCTGGTAGTCGCTCCAGAGGATCTCCTTCGTCTCCGGATCGATCACGACCGCCTTCACGGTCGTGCTGCCGACGTCCATGCCGATCGCGAGCTTCGCCATCCGGTACCCCTCGCGCATTCGCGCTTCTGGACTGCACGGACCACTAGACTGACGTGTCAGTCACCTAGACGTAACGCACTATTTGCGCGACGAGAAGTGCGAAAACGCAGCGACCCCGAGGCTTCAACCGAGCTCGACGACGCCCGGGGCGTACGACTGACACGCATGTCAGGCGACTGTGTCCGCCGCGGCCCGTGACACCGGACGGCCGTCCAGACTAGGTTTTCGGCCCCGAAGCAAGGAGGCCATCGACATGCTCACGATCCACGGAAACCCGCGGAGCACGTGCACGCGCAAGGTGCTCATGACGCTCGCCGAGAGCGCGACGCCGTTCGAGCTCGTCACCGTCGACCTGGCGAAGGGCGAGCACAAGTCGGAGGCGTACCTGCGACGCCAGCCGTTCGGGCGCGTGCCGGCGCTGCAGGACGGCGGTTTCGAGCTGCACGAGTCACGCGCGATGTGCCGCTACATCGCCCGCAAGGCCGGCAGCGCGCTCGCGCCAGGCGACGTCGAAGCGGACGCGCGCATGGAGCAGTGGATCAGCATCGAGACGTCCGAGTTCACGCCGCACGCGATGAAGTTCGTCTACCACCACGTGTTCCAGCGCGCGCAGGAGCCGGCGGTGCTCGAGGCGGCCGGCAAGGCGCTCGATGCGACGTGCGCCGTCATGGACAAGCAGCTCGCGCGCGCCCCGTTCATCGCCGGCGCCACGTTCACGCTCGCCGACGTGTTCTTCATGCCGTACCTCGAGTACGCGATGGGCACGCCCGCCAGGGACATCATCGCCAAGCACGGTCGCGTCGCGGCCTGGTGGAAGCAGATCGGCGAGCGCTCCACGTGGCGCAAGGTCGTCGGCAAGGGGTGACGGGGCGGCGGCGCTCGTTCACCTCACGCAGCCCACGGCGCGTCGAAGGCGTGAAGCGTCACGTCGAGCTGGACGGCGCGCTCGCGAAGCGTCACGAGCCGTCGTGCGCCGTCCTCGTCCTCCACGAAGCGGCTCTGCGCGATCCCGAGACGAAGGAGCGGGTCCACGATGCCTCGGACGAACGCCGCCGACGCTGCGACGACAGGTCGAAGCGTCACTGCGAGCGCACAAGAGTCATCTCCGTCGATCTCGAGCGCGTCCGCCAGCCGGTCGACCGCGTCCCCGATCCACTCGTAAATGCGCTGGACGGTCGCGAACCATGCCTCGTTCGGCGCGACCGGCCCCGGCAGGGCGTCCAGGGTGTCGAGGTAGAGCGCGTAGAGCGCCTCGGCCAGGTCGTCGACGGCCCCGCAAACGACGCGGGCCAGCTGCGCCGCGTAGTCGTCCGAAGCCATCGCGGCGGCGCCCTCGAGCCGCTGCGTGCGCAGCGACGTCTCGATGTCGAGAGCGCGCCAGTTGGACAGCATCCGGCGCCGCCTGGAGGCCATGTCCTCGATCGGTGCTGGTACGCGGAGGTGGACGCCGGACTCGCTGTGCGCGGCGAGATCGTCACCGAAGGGAGGGTCATCGTAGGCGAGAGGGGGATCGATGCGGCTCATGAGTGCCCGCGCTGCAAGGCCGGAGCCGTCGGCGCGAACCTCGGATTGTCGCGCCGTTGCACGGGCCTATTGTCACCACTCGTTACGGCAGCTGCCACGCGACGGCACAGCGCTGGGCACGCTCCAGTCGGATGCTACGGACACGCGAGCCGCCCCTTGAGCGAACCGCTGCGCCCGTCGAACCAGACCCCCGATTCGACCCCCGGCGACGCCCAGCCGCGGCTGTCCACACCCGGGCACGCGATGACGAGGTCGACCTTGGCGTCGCCGGTGCTCGGGTCGAAATCGAGGCTGCCCGACGTCCCCCGCAGATCCACGTTCTCCCCTCTGTCCAGGACGTTCACGGCCTCCATGATCCCGCCCGGAGCGGCGTCGATGCCGACTCCGGGCGGCTGGAGCCGTGCGATCTCGCCGGCCAACGCCGGGCCCGTGAGCACGACGTCGCCCGCTGCCGCGGCCGCGAGCCCGACGAGGTAGGCGGCATCGTACGAGGTCGTCGGCGCGGTCGCGGGGCTGACCTTGTCCGGGTAGGTCTCGTCGTAGTGCTGGACGAACCGGACCGTCCCCTCCGTCATGGTGCGAAACTGGTTGCCGAACAGCCTGTGACGGAGCTGCTCGTCCCGTCCGATGGTCGACAGCAGCTTCGGGTCGTCCAGCGCGTCGTCGAAGACGTAGGTGGGTCGGGGCGATCCGCCTGCCGGCCACTTCGCCTCGATCGCCTCGAGCGCTCGGTACACGTCCGGGTAGTCGTAGAGCATCACGACGATGTCCGGGTGAAACGAGAGGAGCTCGTTCGGCAGCGTGCCCGTGAGGTAGCCCTCGTCGGTGGCGCCGCGGTCGGTGACGGGGACGACGAAGCGTCGGATGCCATCCCCGTTCTCGACGGCGGTCTTGCCGTTCAGGCGCATGTGCGCGAACAGGTAGTCGGATTGCACGAGGCTCGTGATCGTCGAGGCGCGCACGATGGCCAGGCGCAGCCGGCCGCGTCGATCGCGCAGCCGGGGGTCGGCCTGCAGGCCGGGCTGGACGTACCTCTCGATGAACTCGTCCTCCGCTTCCAGGTACAGATCGTCGTTCGCGTTGAGGCGGAAGAGGAGCCTCGGCTCTCCGGGAGGCATCGGCAGCGCCGACAGCGCCGGAGTGACCTGGCGCGAGTCGAACACCAAGACGTGTGCGGGCAGGAACACGTTGGACACGAGCTCGACGGCGTCTTGCCCGAAGCCGATGACGGCCGGGACCCCCAGATCGACGAGGTGCTTCGCCGCGCGCTGCGGATTCTCGCCGTCGTCGCATACGACCGCGCCGAAGGGCCGCGCGCCTCGAGGATTGCCCGGGCGCGGAATGCCGCCGGTCGATCGGGCGAAATCGGACTGTGCGAGCTCGATGGCGTGGACCTCCGACAGCATGTCGGCCGGACCCCTTCGATACGAGAACATTGCGCCGACCCACAATGTGTCGTCGTTGCGAACGGTCGCGGCTGACGCATTCGTGGTGCAGTCCTCCGACTCGACCGCGACGCACCGGTGGTCGGTCTTCCGGCACAAATAGGGCGCGTCGCCGTGCGCGGCGACGCATTGAGCCGACGACGAGCACTGGCCATTCATCGACGCGGCGGCCGTCGAGCCCACCGGTGCAGTGGCCGTCGCCGCCCGGGACGAGTGCCATCGCGTGCGCGTCCACAATAGGCCCGCTGCTAGGAGGACGACCGCCAGCCCCCCTCCGATCGGACGCAGACGGGCCGACCCGCTCGCGCGCTGCGGCGGCCGGTCGGCCGCCACTCCGCGCCCCGTCGACGGCTCGCGACCGGACGGCTGCGGCGTCCGCGCTCGCTCCGCGCGTGTGATCTCGACCGACGCGTGCCGGTCGGGCGCCGTATCGATGCGCAGCGGTCCGATCGGGTCCGTGTCGACTCCCGGCTGCGCCGGACCGGCGGCCGTGTCGCCGGTCGAGGTCTCCTGGTAGGCGCGGGACTGATGCAGCTGCGGAACCGCCGTCTTCGCGCCGGGAGCATCGGGCCCCAGTAGCGCCCGCTCGATCTCGGCCTGCACCGCGGCGCGTCGCTCGGCGAAAAGCTCCATCGCGATCGCCGCGACGCGCTTGGGCCCGACCTTCAGCCCATTGTCCTCGAGATAGCCCTCGATGGCCTCCTGCACCTGTTCGGCCGATTCGAACCGGTCCTCCCTCCGCGGCGCGAGCGCCCGGTCGCAAATTCGCTCCAGGCCCTCGGCAACGCCCGGATGCGCGTCGCGTACCTTGGGCACGTCGCCGTCGCGCAGACGCAGCAGGATGTCCAGATCCTCGAGCCCTTCCCACATGCGGCGGCGCGCGATGGCCTGCCACAGCATGACCCCGACCGCGAACACGTCGGCGCGGGGATCCAGTGACTCGCGGCGGGCCTGCTCGGGCGCCATGTACGCCGCCTTACCTTTGACGGCGCCCGCCGCCGTCGTCTCCGCGTGCGAGTCGATGGCCCTGGCGATCCCGAAATCGAGCAGCTTGACGGCACCCTCGTAGGTGACGAACACGTTGTGCGGCGACACGTCGCGGTGCACGATGCCGAGGGGCTCGCCCGTGAGCCCTCGCAGCTGGTGGGCGTAGTGCAGACCGGCGCACGTCTGCGCGAGCACCCAGAGGTGCACCTCGAGGGGCAGGCCGCCTCCCTTCGACGCGCGTCGGAGCAGCGCGGCGTATGGCGAGCCATCGAGGTACTCCATCTCGATGTAGTAGTCGCGCCCGTCGAATCCGACCTCGTGCGTCTGGCAGATGTTCGGGTGATTGAGGCGCGCCGAGACCCTCGCCTCGTCCAGGAACATGTCCACGAACGTGCGCTCGCTCGCGAGGTCGGCACCGAGGTGCTTGACGGCAACGAGCTTCTGGAAGCCCGCGGGGCCGTGCACCATGGCCAGGTACACGGTCCCCATGCCCCCTCGGCCGAGCTCGAGGAGCAGGCGATGCTTGCGCGTGCTCGTCAGGACGTGCATCGGGCTCCCGCGCGGCGCAGCCGACCGCGTGGCGTCGACGACCAGAATACACCGCTGATCCGCCCGCGTGAGGACTGTCACCGGCCGTGACAGATTGATCCCCGCGCGTTGTGCCGATCGGAAGCAATCGGTTCGCGCGCACACCGTAAGAGCGGGCCCTGACGTGTGGTCCACGTCGTGCAAATGCTCGATTCGACGGCCCCCCTCGTGTCGAACGACGACTCCTCGGGCTGGCAAGCAGCTTGCTCCTGTGATGCGCCGTCGAGGAGGAGGTGACCACGATGAGGAGGGCGAATCTCGTGAGGCCGACGATCTTCGGGGCTGCCGCCCTCGGAGCGGGTGTCGCGGTGCTGCTCGTCGGTTGTGGGGGGGCCCCGTCCAGCGCGACGCCGGCCCCGGTTCCCGGCGCGTCGCTCGCCCTTCAGAGTACCTACGGCGACGGCGGCGCCAGCACCGGCTACGGCGGCGACAGCGGCAGCTGGGTCCAGGTCTGCGCCACCTCGACGGTGACGCCAGTGCCCTACCCCGGCGCCGTGGATTGCAGCAGCTTCGATCCGACGTCGGACCAGTGGCCGCAGGCCACGCAGCTCGTTGCATGGGCGCTCTCGCAGGCGACGGATGCCCAAGGGCAAGCCGCGCTCACTTCCGGCTACAGCGACTACTGGTCGGAGGGCATGTCGTGCTTCACCGGATCGACGCAGGGCCAGTGGAGCTTTCTGACGTACTTCGTGACGCCGACGCTGGCCCTGACCCAGGACGTGACGTTGCCGATGGTCAGCAACGATACGTGCGGGTGCAGCAGGCTGACGTTCAAGGCCGGAACGCTCGTGTCCGACGTCCTCGCGCAGCTGACGGGCGCCCCTTACGAGTTCACGACCAACGCCGGGGTATCGGACTGCTCCCCGCCCGAGGGCGCGAAGGAGTACACGGGCGAGCCCTGCACGGGAGGGAGGTGCGGTTTCGCGTTCGAGTGAGGGCGACGCCCCGGCTGACGCCGCTGGCGTGATGCGGTATGTCGCATCGACGAGGTCTCCCGTCAGCGCGCGCAGAGGGAGCTTGCGTGCGCTAGCCGCCGCGCGTCATCATGGGACGATCCCGTGAAGCCCGGCAGCGTCTTGCCTACGCTTGGCAATCTGGAGCCGACGGCCGCCGTCGCCGAGCAGCTGCCGGGGCAGCGAAACGGGGCGCTCTGCCTGATCGTGAGCACGGATCGAGGCGTTTCCACCGTGCCTCTGAAGGCCGGCTCGACGCTCACTCTCGGTCGGGCGCCCGAAGCGGAGGTCGTCGTCGACGATCCGTCGGTTTCACGGCAGCACGCGCGCCTCACGGTGAGCGCACGCGTTACGCTCACCGATCTCGGAAGCCGCAACGGGACGCGGGTCGACGGCGAGCCGATCGCACCGCACATCGAGACCCCCCTGCGGGTAGGCGCCTCGTTCGAGCTGGGCTCGACGACGCTCGTCCTCCAGCGAACGCAGGGACTGTTTGCGAGTGACACCGCTGCACGTTCGACGGGGTCGTTCAACGTCCTGGCCCCGCCTTCGTCCAATGCCGTCGTACGCGACGGCGCGATGCTGCGGCTCTACAGCATGCTCAAGGTGGTCGCTCCGAGCCCGCTGAGCATCCTCATCCTGGGCGAAACGGGAGTCGGCAAGGAGGTCTTCGCCGAGACGGCCCACGGCCTCTCGCACCGCGCCGATCGGCCGTTTCTTCGGCTCAACTGCGCGGCCTTGCCGGGGTCGCTCCTGGAGGGAGAGCTGTTCGGTTACGAGAAGGGCGCCTTCACTGGAGCGATGCAGGCGAAGCCGGGCCTGTTCGAGGCGGCCGACGGTGGGACGGTGTTCCTCGACGAGATCGGCGAGGTGCCGCTCGAGACGCAAGCCAAGATGCTGCGCGTGCTCGAGAGCGGGGAGGTGTTGCGCCTCGGCAGCGTGCGGCCCAAGCACGTCGACGTGCGTTTCATCGCCGCGACGAATCGCGACCTCCGGGCCCTCATCGTCGAGGGGCGCTTCCGCTCGGACCTCTATTTCCGGCTGAACGGGATCTCGATCACCGTCCCTCCCCTCCGCGAGCGTCGCGACGACATCGTGCCTCTGGCCGAGCACTTCCTGCGCAGGCTCAGCGAGCGCATGGGACGCAAAGCTCCCCTGTTGAGCCCCGAGGCCGCCATTGTCTTGCAGCGGCAGGCCTGGCCGGGCAACGTGCGCGAGTTGCGCAACGCCGTCGAGCGTGCGCTCGTGATGTGCGCAGGACCGGTGATCGAGCCCGAGCATCTGATGACGCCCGAGGAGGTCCTCACGCCGGCGCCCGGCGCCACGCCACCCGCATCGCGCGGGGCGTCGACCCCGCCGACGGCCCGTCCCGAAACGACCGTGGGTTCGGCCGCGGCGTCCGGTGACGGCGAGGGCTCGCCCGGCCTCAAGGCGCAGATGGAGGCGTTCGAGCGGCAGGCCATCCTCGACGCGCTCGACAAGACGGCGGGCAACCAGAGCCGCGCGGCAAAGCTGCTGGGGATCACGCGCCGGCTGCTCATCTTGCGCATCGAGCAATACGGCATCCCCCGGCCGAGAGGGAAAGCGGCCAAGTGACTCAGTTGCCCGTCCAGGTGCCCGAGTTGCTCGAGTAGTCACCGGCATCACCGTCGCAGGCGGCGGACGACCACCCCGAGGGCGGGTTCTGCGGGCTCAGGCCCATCTCGGCGCAAACGCACGGATCGGTCTCGACGACGTACTGCCCGGCACCGTTCGTGTACGTGCACTGCTGGATCGTGCCGCAGACGTTTCCTCCGCGGCCCCAATCATTACAGCAGCCGCTTGGTCCCGATGGTCCTCCCGCCTGCTCGCCCGTCATGCAGTCCTCGACCTGCCCCTGGCAGAAGGCGCACTGCGCGTTGGGGCAACAGGTCACGCCCGGATTCCGCAGCCAGGAGTACAGCGAGGAGCAGAGCGGCATGTCCTGCGCCGCCGGAGTGCCGCAGAGCCCCGTGCAACTGTTCTCGTTGATGCAGCGATCGTGCTGGTCGCAGCAGGCGCCTTCGTTCGTGCAGCTCAGGTCCGTGGCGCTCGTACAGGCGAAGACGTCGCAACCCGCATGGTTGCCCGGATTGCCGCTGCCGGCGCCCTGGCCGTTTATCGCCGCCGTCGACCTGACGGCGAGCCCCTGGGCAAGCGCTCCGGTGATGATCTCGGCGCTCGGTCCGTCGGTCGGCACCGTGACGGCCGCGAACGTCGTCGTGGAGCCGCTCCAGGTGACGGCGGCCGTCCCGTGCCCGCCGGAGATGCCCGTGAAGTCGACCGAGATGGCGTCTCCGCTCACCGTTCGCGCCGTCGTAGTCACGCTCCCGTCGGCGTGGGACGCGAGCGTGCCCGTACCGGACGCGATCGTGTTGGTGGCGCAGCAGATCAGGCTCGAGCCGTAGCCACTCGGGACAGGGCACGCATGGTCGGGCGCCGCGTCCTGGGCGTCTTCGCCCGCGTCCGGACCGCCCACGTCGCCGGCGTCGCCGGCGTCGCCGATCGTCGTTTGGTTCCGGTCGGTCTGCCCGATGCTGCTCGTCGCGCAGCCGTGAATGCCGAACGACGAGAGCAGGAGTACCGTGACCGCGGTCGCACACCGCTCTGCTCTCACGGCGTCACCGCCTTCCACCAGCCTGGCACTTGCGGCAGTATCGCGGTCCGATCGCCGCACACGGACGCGATGGCCGCACCGAGCAACGCGTCGTCGTGGGCGAGCGGACACTCGCACTTCCATCGCCAGCTCACCCCGTCACCGGAGTCGAGGCAGACGGCCGCGGCGAGATAGGCGCCGAGTATCGTCCTGCCGCCGTCCCACGCCGGCAGGATGGCGGGCAGGTCCTCCGATCCGCCGACGACGTTGCCGGAGACCGAGGTCTCCTGCCGGTTCTGGAAGAACGCGGGCACGAATCCGAGCGCCGTCTGCACGGGGAGCATGCACCGCTCGAGCGACCTCGCATCGGCGACGACGTCGGCGGTGGCGTCGATCGTCGCCGTACCGACCGCTGCCGACGGGGTCGCGCCGTCGTAGCCGTGAACCGTCAGCACGACGCCATGATGGGCATCGAGCAGCTCGGCGTCGTGCGGCCCAAGCGCGATGGTCCACAGTGCGGCGGTCGTGGGGGGCGAACCACGCGTGTAGCTGACGTCGAGCCGGACGGGATACGCGTCGTGCGGCAACAGCGAGTACGTCTGTTCGACGAGCGTGTCGGACCCAGCCGACGCGCGCGCGTCGTATTCGGCGTCGTCGTTGGTCGTGTCCACGATGCGCTCGACGACGAACGGATCGCACGCAAACGGCGAGTCGAAGTGAAACGACCGCCCGTACGTCTGCACGACGGTGTCGTCGGACCCGGTCGACCCGACCGATCCCGCCGAATGGGCGGCTCCGGGGCCGCAGGCGAACAGCGCGAGGGCGATGGCGCACGTTGCCACGCGATTCATCGCGCCCTCCCCCGGCGCACGAGCGCCGCAGCGACCAGCACGAACGCGAGCAGGCCCATGGCCGCCGCCGAGCGCCTGCCGGCGTCGGATACCGAGCATCCCAGGCCGCCCGACGGCTGGTCGCCGGAGCACGTCCCCGCGTACGCCGCGTAGATGCTGCACGCGGCGTGCTGCTCGTCGGGCCCGGGCAGGCGCTTGTCGATCTCCCCCGGGACGATGAAGTTGTACATCGTGGCGCTCGTCACCGGCGGCGGCAGGGCGGCCACGGGAAAGCAGAACGGCACCGGATTGCCCTCGTCGTCGACGGGTGGAGACGCTCCGCGATCGGTCGTGCACGTGTGGTCCAGGCCGATGGCGTGCCCGAGCTCGTGTGCGAAGACGCTCGGCAGGTCGATCGCGTCCGGGGCCCCCTGGTCGTCGAACGAGAAGTGGACGGCGTTGAGCTCCATGTCGGCCTCCTCGATCTCGCCGTCGTCGGCCGCGCCCGGGTCGTCGTGGTAGAACACGGTCGTGGTCGCCGTCGCGTCCGGCGCGAGGCAGGCCTCGTCCTCGGCGTTGGCCGGGTCGTCGCAGAAGCCGGGCAGGCGCCAGAGCACCATGCTCTTGCCGTCGTAGGCCACGCGCGCATCAGACGCGTCGCCGACGCGCGAGAGGCCGAGCTCCGTGCACGCCTGGTCGGCGCCGTTCCACGCGGCGATGGCGCCGTCGAGGGCGCGCTTCACGCGGTCGGCCGCCATCTGCGGGTTCAGCGTCGTGTCGACGTGCAGCTGGAGGCAGCCGTGCACCCACGCGATCGGGGTGCCGGAGCTCGTGCGCGTCCGGACGTAGGCGGCCGCGCGCCCCGACCATCCAGCGACGATGGCCAGGAGTCCCATTGCGATCAGGCGCTTCATCGGGCCTCCTCCTGCGCAACGCGCTGCACGTGATCGGCCAGTTCGCCGAGCGAGGTTCGCTCGATGCGGTCGATCTCGGGCTCCCACCACACGACCGTCGCGTGCCCGGCGGCGTCGCGCGCGACGTCGATCTTGCCGGCCAGCCCGTCTACGACGTGGAAGTGCGCGTCGGCAGCAGCGCCGTGCTGCACGAGGAACAGCACCGCTTCCTCGCCCACGCGGAAGACGGGGACGCCGTCCACGCGCGCGGCGATGCCGGCGACCCTTCCTCCCGGCTCACGAACGACGACCTCGTGGGGCGCTCGCCCCTTGAACGTCGCGCTGACGTCGACGATCGCGTCGGTGACGATCGTCCCGCGTTCCCAGTGGGAGCTCGTGGCCACGACGTGGCCGAGAACCACTGCGCGCGCGTGGTGAACGACGGTATCGATGGGTTCGAGCACCTCGAAGCTCGCGAGCGCGCGCGACGAGCCGAACACCAGCGGCAGCGCGACGACGGCGATGCGCAGCGCTCGGCTTCGGAGTACGCCGGGCGCCGCCGGCGCGGCTCGCGGATCGAGGACGACGGGGGCAATGGAGTCCATGCCGCGGCCTGGTGCAACCCGGGTGCCGCTCCCCGCGCGATGGAACATCCCGTCCGCCGGCGCCACGCGTTCGCGATCGACGCGCCGGCGCGTGACGGGTTGTCACCGGTTCGAACACCGCGCCTGTTCCGGCAGCGCACGGTCTCGGCCGCGACGTTCGCGCGCAGCCACGCGGGCGCGCGGCGTGCATCGGCATCTGACCGACCCACTTGCCCCGGAGTCGACCCATGCCCCAGCACCGACCATTGTTCGACGTGGAACCGGATCCGTTTCGCGAGCCGAGTCACGACACGCGCTCCTCGGAGGTGCGCGAGGTCGTCGCTCGCGCGCGAGAGCACGACCCGCCGCTCGATCCGGGGGACCGCGACACGCTGCCCGTGCTGCCATCGCTGGAGCTGCGCCGCATGCAGGCCGAGTGGCGCACGCTCGACGTGGACCTGTCGGTACGAGCGCTCCGCCTCGCGAGCAAGGCGGTGCACGACCCGACCGTCGCCGCGGTGCTCGGTCCGGTGCGCATCGACGCGCAGGAGGTGACCGATGCGCTGTACGTGCTCTGCGTGGAGGCGCTCGAGAGCTTCCCGGAGATCCCGCCGCCGACCGCCGCCTTCTATCACGCGATCCGCGAAGTGTACGCATGGCTCATCCACGTCGTCGACCAGGTCGGAGAGGCCGTGGAGACCGACGGCGGCGACCTCGACTCGCTGTCGTTCGGGCTCGGGCCGCTCGTGGCGTACTCGGGCCTGTACGTGCGCTGGCTGCTCGAGCCGCTGCTGCGCCGCAGCCTCGAGTCCTTCGCACGCATCGGCGATCGAACCGTCGTGCGCCGGCTGGACGCGTTGCTCGCGGCCGTGCTCCGGCTGAATGCGTCGATGCGAGGGTTCGCGCGGACGTAGGCGCGTGCCACCAGGCCCGCCCAGGTTGCGCATCGGGCGCGCCGGGGCGGGCCGGCGCGGGCCGCCAAATGAAAGGGAGCGCAGTCCTCGACGAGGGCCGCGCTCCCTTCTTTGCGTCCGCTGCTATTCGCGATCGGCTCCGGCTCGCAGGTGCGCGCGCGCAGTGACGTGCCTTTGCGCGCGCGCCCCGTCGTTCGCCGCCCTCAGTCCGAGCCGCCGTCGAGGCCGGAACCGGAGCTGGTGCCGGAACCGGCGTCGTCGCACGGGGTCTGGCAGGGCTGGGCCGGGCAGGCGACGACGATCTGCTGGGTGACGCCGCCGTCGGCGTAGTTGCACCAGTTCTCCATGATGGGGCCCCCGTTCGGATCGTCGGTCGGCCCGCCGGACATGCAGCAGATCGGCTGGGGCGGAGGAACGTTGCAGCAATCGCCCTCCTTGCACGTGCCGTCCGTGCAGTTCTCGCACTGGCAATCGCCCATCGCGCACGTCGCGTAGCCGGCGTTCCAGGCCGCGCACCCGAGATCGACCTTCTCGGCGTTCTGGATCGGTACGCTGTATTGCTGCTCGGCGAGGCCCACGTCGTTGTACGCGCACTGGTACTCCGCATAGATCGCGTCGCACGGAGCGCACGTGGAGATGCACTGCGGGCTGCCCGAGTAGCACTCCTGCCCGGTGGTCGCCGAACAGTTCCCGATGCATGCGTTGCAGCTCACCATGCACGCCGTGTACTGCTGGGCCAGGTCGTACTGCTTCTCGCACTGTTCCTTCACGAACTTGGCGAGCTCCTTGATGTTCTTTTTGGAGTCCTCGCAGTCGACCGCCTGCTGCCCGAACTCGTTTCTTTTCTTCTGGACCTCCTCGAACTCGGTTTCGCAATGCTGTCCCGTGCACGTCAGGGGGCTCGCCTCGAGCACGCCCGCGTCCAGCTTGGTCTCCTTGTCCTTGGGCACCGACGGGCAGCTGCTGTCGCCGCCGTCGCCCCCGTCGTCGGAGATGTCTTGGGGAGGCCCCTGATCGATGGTTCCTCCATGCGATTGGCACCCGATGAACGGCAGGATTCCGGCCATGATGCCCACGGGGACGATGGTCGACACGATGACGCTCGGACGGATCTTCATGACGGGCTCCAGGGCTGGGCGCATCGGCAGCCGCCGGCGCGCGGTCGCGACGAGCAACGCCCGCTCGCCACGGCGATGCGGGCTACGAGGCAGTCAGCAACTCGTGTTCCACCGCGTCCGGCAGGAGATGCCGCGCGCTGCTTCGGCGCCGTGTCCCGGGCGGTGTCAATCTGTGACCGCGGACGCCTTCCCGAACTGTCACCGCCGTGCCTCGGCGCGCCGCGCGCGATGACGCGCGGCTCGTGACGCGACCCGCGTCCGCCCGGCGCCGACGATCGCGCGCGTCGCGAGCTCTCGGGTGGAACGACCGTTGCTCCCGTGGCCTCGAACGCGCGCCGATCGCCGAGCCACGGAGAGCGGCGCTCCTCACCCTCGGAGTCCGTCATGCGCAAATCCTCGATGGTCACGATCTCCGTCGCCTTTGCCGGCGCCCTGTCGATGCTCGCGGTATCCCTGGGATGCGAACGGCAGCCCGGAGATCTGGGCAATACGTGGCAGCACACCACCTCGTGCCCGCAACCGCCCACGCCCGCCGCCACGACGAGCGAGGAGGCCGTCGCGTTCGACGCCGGGGCGTGCCTGTCGACGTACTGCGCGAACGGCGCAGGCGCGATGCAGTCCGCCGAGAGCGCGACGGAGCAGCAGTCGATGCTCTGCCGCGGCTACTCGGACGACCTGGACCAGCAAGGGCAGTTCGTCGCCGCCAACTGTCAAGCCGCCTACCAGGCGCTGGTCGCGCTCAACCAGTGCAACTCGACGTACGGCTCGGGGTCGAGCGCGTGCGCCGATCCGCAGTCGACCTGGGACTGCCTCTCGAGCGCGATCACCACGGCGCAGAACCAGGAGAAGGCCGACGAGACCAACGCCGCCGGCGTCAATCGCCAGTGCGCCTCCGTCAACGCCACGGTCGCGACGTGCCAGCTCGAGAACTGCGGCGCCGCGAATTGCGCCCCTTCGCCCAACCCGCTGCAGGTCAACTGCTGCGCGACGGTGGCCGATATCCCGATGACGGACTGCTGCATGGATGGGACGCAGGTCGAGGTGGACTGCAACGTGAACACCGGCTCGGTCACGCAAACGAACGTGACCGAGTGCTCGTCATCGTGCACGGTCCAGGGGTGTTGACCGGCCGTGGGCCCAGCCTTGGCACCCTCCGGCGAAGCGAGCGCGGAATCAGCTCGTTCGCGCTATGCTCGCGGGCTCGGTCGTCTCGAATGGGAAAGCCCGAGCGCAGGCAGCAGATCCTCAACGTGGCGCGCGACGTGTTCGCGCGCCGCGGCTACCACGCGGCGAAGATCGACGACATCGTGGCCACGGCCGGCATCGCGCGCGGCACCTTCTACCTGTACTTCCAGGACAAACGCGCCATCTTCGAGGAGATCGTCGACCGGACGATCGCGCGCCTCGGGATGTCGATCGTGCGCGTGGACCCGCACGACGCCGGCCGGAGCGTGGCCGATCAGGTGCGCGAGAACATCCGGCGCATCGTGCGCATCCTGCTCGAGGACCGCGCGACGACGAAGATCCTCCTGAGCGACGCGCTGGGCGTGGACCCGGCGTTCGACCGCAAGCTCCTCTCCTTCTACGACGAGATGTCGAACCTGCTCGAGCACAGCCTGCGCGACGGGCAGGCGCTCGGCGTCGTGCGCGACGGCGACGTGCGCCTCATGTCGTGGCTGACCATCGGCGCGCTCAAGGAGGTCATGTTCCAGATCGTCCAGCGCGGCGCCGAGTACGAGGAGGACAAGCTCGTCGAGGGCGCTTACGCGTACTTCACGGGCGGGTACTTGCGCGTGTAGGTGCGGCGGAGCAGCTACCGGATTGCCGGTTTTGTCGTCTCAATGGGTGGGAGGGGGCGAGAGGCGGCAAGTGCTCTCGATCACCCGGCCGATTCGATCGGCAACCGGCAGACTCCGCGGAGCACCTGCCGTTGCGACGAAGAATCGGCCGCTGAATCGACACGGACAGCCGTTTCTTCGAGCAACCGACCGTCGACGTCGAACATTGTCCGTCCTTCGTCGAGCATCCGGCCTTCTCGGTCGGGAAACGACCTTGTTCGTCGTGCAGACGGCCTTCTTCTCGAGACGGTCTGCCTTTTTCTCGAGAGGAATGCCCTCCTCCCGAGGGCTTCCTCCGATTTTCGCCGGCAACCTGCGGGTTTCTCGAGGCTTCCTGCCTTTTCCGTCGGCACTCGACGTTTCGCTCGAGGCATCCGGCCTTTTGCTCGAGGCGGCCGGCGATTTTCGACGGAGATGGCCGCTTGCGTCGAGCAACACGAAGGGTGCTCGAGATCGACGGCAGGTTCTCGCTCGAGAACGGAGGTTTCTCTCGAACGACGGTCATTCTCGCGAGGAAACGCCGTCCTCCTCGAGCAAAAGGGCCGTCCTCCTCGAAAAATGCCGTTCGCCGCGAGGAAAGGGCCGTCCTGCTCGAGAAGAACGGCGTTCTCCTCGATGAAAACGCCGTTCAACGCGAGAAAAGGCCGGCCGACGAACGAACACCGAAGAATTCGGCGCGAAACGGCAGGGGGACGGACGAACGCGGCCGGCCGCGGGCGAAGGCCGCCGGTTTCCGGCGAAAGCGGCCGGCTGACCGAGGGCAACGGCCGTCGCTCGCGCGAAACCGTCGATTGCCACGGAAAAAGGTCTTCCTTCTCGACGGAACGGTCGTTTTCCGACCAAGGAGGTCATCGAACGAAGGACCAGCGGCGTTCTTCCGAAGAAAAGGATCATCTCGAAGCAAAGAGGTGATCTGTCCATCGGAAATCGAACACCCGCAGGTGATGTGGCGCTCTACGGCACGCCCTGCAGCATCGAGTGGGTGATCGTGATGCTCTTGGCGTTCACGCCGATGGCCGTGCCGGCGTTGGTGACGCTTCCGCCCGCGACGTTGGTCCAGTGGCCGCCGGTGTTGCCCTCCATCGTGGTGTCCTGGATGGTGAGCGTGCCGGCCATGTTGTCGCTGGTGAAGAACAGACCGCCGCCGAACGCGTTCATGCCGGCCGCGTCGTTCTCGACGTCGTCGCCGCAGAGGAGGACGTTGAAGTTGTTGCCGTCGCCGTAGAGCGCGCCGCCGTTACCGCCGGAGCCGATCTCGTTCTGCCCGTTGTTCATGACCGAGCACTTGGAGGGATCGTTGTTGTTGGCGTCGTGACCCGTGCCGACGTTGCCCGTGAAGAGCGAGTCGTACACGTCGAGCTCCGCCCAGAGCACGCCGACGGCGCCGCCGTTGCTCGCGGCGTCGTTCGTGAAGGTGCTCCCGACGATGAGGACTCCGCTCTTGCTCCCCTGCACGTAGATGGCGCCGCCGCCCGTGTCCGGGCCGAGCGGCGCGGCCTGGTCGTGGTCGAACACGCAGTCGATCACGGTGAGGCTTCCGTCGCGCATGTAGACGGCGCCGCCCTGCCCGTCGTCCCAACCCTGCGAGCACGGGGCCGGGGCGGGCGGGATCGCCTGCGTCGGCGTCTCCTTCGCGTGGACGAGGGCGAGGTGCTGGAGCGTCACGCGGTTCGTGTTCGTCTGCCAGCCGGGGCTGTCGAAGCGGAGGATCTGCGCCGCGTCGCCGCCGTCGAGGGTGACGAGGTTGCCGCCGTCGATGACGGTGCTCGTCGAGGTCGGGAGGCTCAGCGTGGCGGTGACGCCGATGGTGACGGGGCCGCCCCCGCAGTCGAAGGTGATGACGCCACCCTTCGCGACGGCCGCCTGCAGGGCGGCGAAGGTGCAGCTCGACGGCGAGCCGGAGCCGACGACGGTCGTCGGGTGGGAGGTGTCGGCAGGCTTTCCTCCCGCCGGGACACCGGTGCTGCACGAGCCGTTCGGGTTGCCGCCGTGGAATCCCGCGCCGGAGTCGGCCGCGCCGGAGGAGCTGGCGGTGCCCGAGCTGGAGCCGGAGCCGGAGCTCGAGCCGGCACCGGAGCTCGAGCCGCCCGAGCTGGAGGCCGAGCCGCCGTCGTCCCCTCCCGGTGAGGCGGGGTTGCTCGAGCCGCTTCCGCATGCGGCGGCGACGACGAGGGCGACGCCGGCGAGGGCCGTGGTGCACAGCGGAAGGCGCGACAGACTGGGCATGAGCGGACTTCCTCCCTTCGGGAGTATCCCTTCCTCCGCCGGTCCGGTCGAGTCTCCATCGCCGCCTCGAGAGCCCCCGGCTTCGCGCTTGCAGCCACTCTCGCGCGAGTGGAGGTGGTGAATGAAGGCTCTGCGTCTCCTCGGGCCGGCGGGGTTCCTGGCGGTTGCGCTCGCGGCATGCGCCGGATCGAACGCCGAGCGCAACGGCGGCGTCACGAGCATGCAGGCCCCCAACCAGTGCCTGCAGCTTCGCGCCGCCTGCGCGCACGACGACGACTGCTGCTCGATGTGGTGCGCGAACGGCGTCTGCACCCACAGGGAGCCGTAGGCGGCAATCCGTGAGCCCCGAGCCCGCGCCCGGGCCGAGACCCCGATCCGCGGATCGCGGTCGCCGTACCCGGTGGCACACACTGGTGCCACCCGGACAGTGATCCCGCGTACTTGGGCGCGTGCCCCAGGCGGCGCTCGGTTTGCAGCCGCGCCCCGCTGGGGTGACGGTATTCTTACCGTAAGGGGTATCGGCTCATGGACGTCCGCTCTCGTCTTCTCGCCGGCGTGACTCTCGCCGCGCTCGTTCTCCTCGTGGGCAACGGCTGCAGCTCGCCCCCGCCCGCCCCTCCGCCCAACCAGGACCCGACCGATCCCTCGCAGCTCTCGCCCCCGCCGAGCGGCCAGGGCGTGCAGATGCTGACCAACGCGTTCGCGGTCCCGGCCGGGACCGAGATCCAGGCCTGCTACTTCTTCAAGGTGAGTGACCTCGAGCAGGCGGCCGGAATGGACCCGACGCAGCCGCTCGAAGTGCACCGCGTCCAGATCGTCCAGAAGCCCGGCTCGCACCACATGAACCTCTTCCGCGTGCGCACGATCACCGGGCTCGATCCCGCCAACGGCGCCGTGCAGGTGGGGACCAACGGCCAGGGCGCGTGCTTCTACAGCAGCAACTGGGCGGACTGGCCGCTGCTCGCCAACACGCAGGACCAGGGCGACCAGGACTGGTCGTACCCGGACGGCATCGCCAACGAGCTGCAGCCGACCGAGACGCTGATGCTGCAGACGCACTACGTGAACGCCGCGACGCAGCAGTCGCCCGACGGCGTCGGCCAGGTCGGGATCAACCTGTGGACGATCGACCCGAGCCAGGTCACGTCGCAGCTCGGGACCGTGTTCGCGACCAACCAGAACATCCGCATCTGCCAGCACAACCCGACGCCGACGTTCTCGGCGTCATGCCAGTTCAACAGCCCGCAGCCTGTCACCATCGTCGGCGCCAACGGGCACTTTCACTCGCGCGGCAAGGAGTTCGACATCTACTCGTGGGACGGCACGTCGACGACGACGCCGGACGTGTCGCAGCGATTCTACAAGTCCACCGACTGGGCCGACCCGCCGATGCTCCACTCGCCCGGTCTCGAGCAGTCGATCGTGCCGCGCGGGGGCATCTGGTACACGTGCTCGTACCAGTGGGTCGACCCCGTGGTGCTGACGAACGGCGAGGTCACCTGCGACACGCTCAACCAGCTCGACGCCGCCAAGAACCACACGCCGCCGTCGCAGCTCGACTGCTGCTACACCTTCGGCGGCGTAGTCGAGGAGAACGAGCACTGCAACGCGTTCGTCTACTACTACCCGAAGCAGGACGACGTGAATTGCTTCTAGACTTTGTATTCCAGAGAAGAGGATCACAGGAAGGCGGGAAGACGGGAAGGTTCGGGGGTGCTCGCACTGGAACGACGTCGAGAAACTCGCGGATGCCGATTCCCTTCCCGCCTTCCCGCCTTCCTGTTCTCTCCCTCTCGCTCGCACTGCTCGCGGCGGGGTGCTCGTCGCCCGGAGAGCAGGGTGACGCGGGAACGGACGCGCCGTCGGACGCGCCCGAGTCGTTCGACGCCGAGCCATGCGCGGCCGGGTACCTCGGCGATCCGTCGGCGCCTCCGGACTTCACCTTCCAGATCGTGCGCGCCGACGACAGCGTCGCGCCGCTGAACGACGGCGACACCGTGCCGCTCATCCTGCCCCCGCAGGGCGGGCGCGTGTTCTTCGTCGGCGTGCGCGCGACCAACGTCGACGGCTGCTCGCTGCAGCTCACCGGCGCGCTGCGCGACCTGTCGACCAACGCCGTGCGTGTCGACTCGCGCACGGTCGATCTCGTGGCCACGGGCGACGGCTGGGGCGTGAGCGGCATGGCGACGACGAACGTGACCGGCGCGATCGCCGACTTCTCGAACGTGCCCGTCTGCCCCAACGAGTGGTCGCAGACCAACATCTACGGCAACGTCTACGGCCTGGAGGTCACGATCCAGGACCGGCGCGGCAAGATGCTCACGAAGAAGATCCACGTCACGCCGCAGTGCGCCGAGCCGGCGAACCTCGACGAGTGCCTCTGCATCTGCAAGGCGGGCTACGTGTTGGGGCAGCCATGCGGCGACATGTGACCGCGATCTCGCTGGTGCTGGCGGCGTGCGGCGGTCCGTCCCCGCCCCCTCCCCCGGCAGACGCGGCCACGGCGTCGTGGCAGGTGGTGCTGCACGATCTGCCGCCGACGCTCCTGTGCGTGTGGGGCGTCTCGCCGACGGACGTGTTTGCGGTGGGCGGACCGCGCGGCAACGGCACGACGGCGGCGATCCTGCACTACGACGGGAACGCCTGGACGAACCTCGCCACCGGGCGGCAGAACACGTACTGGTGGGCGCACGGCACCTCCGACACGGACGTCTGGGCCGTCGGCGAGCAGGGCGCGATCACGCACTGGGACGGGACACGCCTGACCGACGCCACGTCGGGCACGACGGCGACGCTCTACGGCGTGTGGGCGGCGGCCCCGAACGACGTCTGGGCCGTCGGCGGCACGCCCGAGGGCGGAACGGCGAAGCCGAACGACATCCTTCTGCACTTCGACGGCACCCGCTGGTCGCCTTCGCCGCTGCCGAAGACGCTCGGGCGCACGTTCTTCAAGGTCTGGGGCACGAGCTCGAGCAACCTCTACGTCGTCGGCGAGCTCGGGACGATCTGGCACCGCGTCGGGACCACGTGGTCGCTCGAGGCAGACTCGCCGCCGCTCGCCACCGGCAACCTCACGACCGTCAACGGGTGCAGCGCGAGCGAGGTCTACGCCGTGGGTGGGCGCGACGTGCTCGAGTGGAAGGGCACGAGCTGGTCGCGGCTCGACGTCAACCTGCAGAACGACGTCAACGGCGTCGCGTGCGCCTCGCCGGGGGACGTCGTCATCGTCGGCTTCGGAGGCCTCAAGCAGCGGCTCGCGAACGGCGTGTGGCAGGACGACTTCATGTCCGAGCCGCACATCGACCTGCACGGCACCTGGGCCGATCCGAGCGGCGCGTACTGGGCCGCGGGCGGCGATTTCATCACCGATCCGGTGATGGGCGCCTCCCGTCGCGGCGTCGTCGCGTACTACGGCACGACCGCGCCGGCGGGGGTGCTCAATCCCTAGCGACGGCACCGACGAGCCGCAACCAGCGCCGTCACGGCAGCGAGCTGCGGCTCGTCGCTTCAGAGCCCCGTGCACGTGTCGTTCTTGCACTTCTGCAGCACGCCGCAGTCCTTGTCCTGCAGGCACTGCACGCAGGTACTCATCGGGCTGCAGATCGGCGTGCTGCCGCCGCAGTCCGAGTCGGTGACGCACTGCACGCACGTATTGGTCGGGCTGCAGACGTCGCCGCTCGGGCAGTCCGACTTGGCCAGGCACTGCACGCACGAGCTCTTGGCCGTGTCGCAGACCGGCGTCGGGGCGCTGCACTGCGCGTTGGTCGAGCAGGTAGCCTGGCACGTGTAGTTCGGCGCGCACACCTGGTTGGCTCCGCAGGTCGCCTGGTTTGGCAGGCACTGCACGCACGCCCCCATCGTGTTGCAGTACGGGGTCGCGCTGGTCCCGCCGTCGGCGGCGTTGCAGTTGGTGTTCGACTGGCACTGCACGCACGTGCTCGCCCTGCAGAACGGGGCGGCCGCCGGGCAGTCGCCGCCCGACACGCACTGCACGCACTCGTGGCTCGACGTGTCGCACACCGGCGTGCTGCCGCCGCAGTTCGCGCTCGAGGCGCAGCCGGCGATGCACGTGCGCGACTCCGCGTCGCACACTGGCTTGCCGGCCGGGCACTCGCTGTTCGTGACGCACTGCACGCAGTCGTGCGCGGTCGGATCGCAGAACGGCGCCGACATGGGGCAGTTGGTGTCGCTCAGGCACTGGACGCAGCCGCCGAACGTCGTGTCGCAATGCGGCGTCGCCTGCGGGCAGTCGCCATCGCTCTTGCAGGCGGTCGTGCACTGCCCGGTGCCCTGGTTGCACGCCTGCATCGACGTGCACGTGGCGCACGCGCCGCCGCCGTCGGTGGACGGGGCGTCCGACGTGGATCCGTCGGCCGGCGCGTCGGATGCCGAGTCCGTGCCGCCGTCGTCGCTCGCGCCTCCGCCGTCGACGCTCGCGTCGACACCGCTGTCGCCGCCGGTGTCGCTGCTGCCTCCGCCGCAGCCGACGCCGACCAGTATGCCCGCGATCGCACACGCAAGGATGGTTCGCATGGAAGCCTCCTATGCGTATCGGTATAGCACCAAAGTGTGCGTATCGGTATAGACCCTCACCAGGTCAGCGCGAAGTCCGCGTAGTCCGCCGCGCTCTCGCTCTGCGTCTGGTCGCCGTCGCTCATGATGCCGACGCCGACGAACGCGGGGACGTCGGCGTCCGCCTTGCCGTCCTCGAAGTGCTTGCGGAACTCCTCGCGCAGGTCGATCTCCTCGCCCTTCCACGCTCCCAGCGGACCACCGCTCTCGAGGACGACGGTGTCCTGCGCCATGAACGGGTTTCGCTTGCGATCGCAGGTCGCCCCCTTCGGGCCCACGCTGCTCCAGACGTACTTGATCGTGTACCAGCGCAGGGCGCGTCTCCACGTGAGGTAGACGACCGCCGCGGAGTCCGCCTTGTGCTCGTCGCACTCATTGCCGCCGCGCGGCAACGTCAGCGCGCGCCATTTCCAGCGCATCGTTTGCGCCGTCGAGCGCACCTGATCGGGCAGCTGGAAGCCGAGCACGGTCGTCTCCATCGGCGGACGGTACTGCGCCCGGACGAACGCGATGCCCGGGTCGTGGAACGCCGTGTAGTAGTTGTCCGGGCCCGACTCTCGCTCGACGACGCGCCATTGCGTCACGTCGATGGCTAGCTCCCGGGGCGAGCCGTCCCCCCGAGCGGTCGCGGCCACGAAGGCCACCAGCGGAATTGCAGCGAGGTGGAGGGTACGCATGAGGCGCGGCACGGCAGGTCGCGCTCCTGCTTACACGTTCGGCGCCGCCCAAGGCAAAATGATCGCGCTTCAGCCGATCGCGTGGCACAGCGCTTCGGTGAAGCGATCGGTGCTGGCGGCGCCGCCCAGATCGGGCGTGCGCACCTCGCCGCGGCGGTAGACGTCGACGAGCGCGTCCTCGATGCGCTGCGCGGCGGCCTGCTCGCCGAGGTGGTGCAGCATCATCACCGCGCTCTGGATGAGGGCCGTCGGGTTGGCGACTCCCTTGCCGGCGATGTCCGGCGCGCTGCCGTGCACCGCCTCGAACACCGCCGCATGTTCGCCGATGTTGGCGCCGGGAACGATGCCCAGGCCGCCGACCAGGCCCGCGCCGAGATCGCTCAGGATGTCGCCATAGAGGTTCTCGGTGACGATGACGTCGAGCTTGTTGGCGTTGCGCACCATCTGCATCGCGCAGGCGTCGACGATGGCCTCGGCCGGCTCGACGCGCGGATGCCGGAGCGCGACGCGGCGGAACGTCTCGAGCATCAGCCCATCGCTCAGCTTCATGATGTTCGCCTTGTGCACGCAGGTAACGCGCTTTCGGCCCATTCGCTCGGCGTACTGGAAGGCGTACTCGCAGATGCGCTCGGACCCCTTCTCGGTGATGAGCTTCACGCTCTGCGCGATGCCGGGCAGGATCATCAGCTCGAGGCCGGCGTACAGATCCTCGGTGTTCTCGCGCACGATGACGATGTCGGTCCCTTCGAATCGCGGCTCCACCCCGGGCAGCGACCGCACGGGGCGCACGTTGGCGTACAGGTCGAGCGCCTGCCGCAGTGTCACGTTGACGGAGCGGAATCCCTTGCCGATGGGCGTGCCGATCGGGCCCTTGAGCGCCACCTTGTTGCGGCGGATCGACGCGAGCACCTCGTCCGGCAGCACGGTGCCGCGCTTCTCGGCGACCGCGGCCCCCGCTTCCTGCAATTCCCACTCGATGCGCACGCGGGCCGCCTCGAGCACGCGCCGCGTGGCGGCCGCCACCTCGGGGCCGATGCCGTCGCCGGGGATGAGGGTGATGGTGTGCATCGCTCGGGGGAGACTACTCCAGCTGCGCTCGCACCGCTCGCGGCCACGCAACCTCGCCGCCGGACGGTCGATGGGAGATTGAAACGGCGAGCCCGAGCGATAGAAGGAGGGACATGGCCGCGAGCGATCTCGATGACGTGCTCCACGAGCGCTTCGGCCTGCCGAGCTTCCGCCCCTGGCAGCGCGAAGCCATCGAGGCCGTGCTGCACGGCTCGGGGCGCGTGCTCGTGGTCGCGCCGACCGGCGGGGGCAAGTCGCTGACCTACCAGGTGCCCGCGGCCGTGCTCGAGGGGACGACGCTCGTGCTCTCGCCGCTCGTCGCGCTCATGGAGGATCAGGTGCGCGCGCTCGAGGCGCGCGGCGTGCCGGCGACCTTCCTCGCGTCCACCGTCGATCCCGAGGAGCGCCGCCGGCGCGAATCGGCCATGATGTGCGGCCGCTACAAGCTCGTGTACACGGCGCCCGAGCGGCTCGCGTCCGACGCGTTCGTGGAGATGCTCGCGCGCTCGGACGTGGGGCTCGTGGCCATCGACGAGGCGCACTGCATCGCGCAGTGGGGGCACGACTTCCGGCCCGATTACCTGCGCATCGGTCAGCTGCTCGAGCGGCTGCAGCCGCCGCGCGTGCTCGCGTGTACGGCCACGGCGACGCCGCAGGTGCGCCGCGAGATCCGCGAGCAGCTGCGCCTGGGCGACTCGTGCCACGAGGTGCTGCGCGGCTTCGCGCGGCCCAACCTGCACCTGGCTGCGCGCAACGTCGACGGCGCGAGCGGGGCGCGCGCCGAGGTGCTGTCGGCGCTGTCGGCGGCCCTCGGCGAGCCGCGCGCCCCGGGCGGGGCAGCCATCGTGTACGCCGCGACGCGCCGGCAGACCGAGCAATGGGCGGAGATGCTTCGCGACCGGGGCTGGAACGCGGCCGCCTACCACGCCGGGATGCCCGCGCCGCAGCGCACCAGCGTGGCGTCGCGCTTCGCCGATCGCGCGCTCGATCTGGTCGTGGCGACCAACGCCTTCGGCATGGGCATCGACCGCCCCGACATCCGCGCCGTGCTGCACGTGCAGCCGCCGTCGTCGATCGAGGCCTACTACCAGGAGGTGGGGCGCGCCGGGCGCGACGGCGCCGAAGCGTGGGGCCTGCTCCTCTGCTCGGCGGCGGACATCGGGCTGCGGCGGCGCCTCGTGACGACTGGATCGGACGGGGCGCCGGCGCCGCCGGAGCTCGCCGCGCGCGCGTGGGCGCTCTTTCGAGAGCTGCTCCGCTACCTCGACGCGCGGACCTGCCGCCACGACTTCATCCTCCGTTACTTCGGCGACGAGCGGGAGCTGCTCGGCGGGTGCGGGCACTGCGACATCTGCCTGGCGCTCGACGAGCGCGACGCCGACGCCGGGGACGAGTCCGAGCGCGATGAGGCCACGCGGCTGGTCCGCATGGCGCTGTCGGCGGTGGCGCGCGCGCGCCAGCGCGCCGGGATGGTCGCAATCGCCGAGATGCTGCGCGGCGTCGACAACGAGCGCACGCGGCGCTTCGGGTTCACGGAGCTGTCGACGTTCGGGCTGTTGCGCGATCGAACGCAGGCGTGGGTGACGGACCTGCTGCGCGGGCTACTGACGGCCGGGTGGATCGATCTGACGGCGAGCGAGCACCCGGTGCCGCTGCTCACGCGCACCGGCGCCGAGGTGATGCGCGCGCAGGGCCCGGTGCGCTTCGCCCTTCCCGCCGAGCGCGAGCAGCGCGCCCGAAGCAAGCGGTCGCCGGGGTCTCGCGCGCCCTCGCCGGGCCTCGAGAGCCTGGACGCGGGCACGCGCGAGCGCTTCGAGCGGCTGCGGACGCATCGCGCGCAGATCGCGCGGGCGCGCGGCGTGCCGGCGTACGTCGTCGCGCTCGACCGCACGCTGCTCGAGATGGCGTCGCGCGCCCCGCGTTCGCACGCCGAGCTGCTCGACGTGTTCGGCATGGGACCGGCGCGCGTCGAGCAGTACGGGGACGGGTTTCTGGAGGTGCTGCGGGGATGAGAACGGCGATCCTGCTCCCCTGGCTCTTGCTCGCCGCATGCGCCCACGCGACTGCGTGCCCCACCCCCACCCCCACCCCCATCCAGACCCCGACCCCGACCTCTCCCCCTCCCCCCGAGGTCGCCGCCGTCCTCCGATCCATCGACCCCGCACGCCTCCGCGCCGACGTCAACCGCCTCGCCGCCTTCGGCACCCGCCACACGCTCTCGGACACGACCTCCGACACGCGCGGCATCGGCGCCGCCCGCCGCTGGATCGCCGCCGAGATGGCCCGCGCCGGCGGGGGCTCTCTCCAGGTCACCATCGAGCCGCACCTCGTGCACGCCGACGGCAACCGCATCCCCCGCGACGTCGAGGTGGTCGACGTCGTGGCCACGCTCCCCGGCGCGTCGCCCCGCCGCGTCTACGCCGTCGCCCACTACGACTCGCGCTGCACCGATGTGATGGACGCTACCTGCGACGCCCCCGGCGCCAACGACGATGGCTCCGGCGTCGCCGTGCTGCTCGAGCTCGCGCGCGTCCTCGCCCATCACCGCTTCGACGCGACCGTCGTGCTGCTCGCGACCGCCGGGGAGGAGCAAGGCCTCATCGGCGCCAAGGAGCACGCCGCGACGCTCATGGGCGTGCCGGTCGCCGCGGTGCTCAACGACGACATCGTCGGCGATCCGGCCGGCGGCGATCCGCACGTCGTCCGCGTCTTCTCGAAGGGCGACGACGAAGGCCCCTCCCGCGAGCTCGCGCGCTTCGTGGCCGAGACCGCCGCATGGGAGAAGCTCGACCTCACCCCTCGCCTCGTGCTCCGCGCCGATCGCATCCTGCGCGGTGGCGACCACCTCGCCTTCGACCAGGCCGGCTTCCCCGCCGTGCGGCTCACGGCCAGCGCCGAGGACTACACGCGCCAGCACCAGAACGTGCGCGTCGAGGGGGGCGTCCATTACGGCGACACCCCCGACCAGGTCGACGCCGCCTACCTGGCCGGCATCGCGCGCGTGAACGCCGCCGCCATGGTGCACCTCGCCAGCGCCCCCGAGCCGCCGCCGCAGGCGCGCGTCGTCGCGGAGCTGTCGCGCGACACGCTGCTGCGCTGGTCGCCGTCGCCCGACGCCGACGTCGCCGGCTACGAGGTCGTCTGGCGCGACACGACGAGCGCCGTCTGGCAGCACGCGCACGACGTCCGCGCGACCGAAGCGCGCCTGCCGCTCTCCAAGGACGACCTCTTCTACGGCGTGCGCGCCTACGACGCCGCCGGTTACAGGAGCCTGGTTGCGTTCGCGCGCCCCGCGGCGCACTGACAGGAGAGATGAAAGCCATCCGAATCGGCCGAACCGGCGGCCCCGAGGTCATGGAGCTCGTCGAGATGCCCACGCCGCCCCCTGGCCCCGGCGAAGCGCTCGTCCGCGTCGAGGCGGCGGGCGTCAATTTCATCGACGTGTACGTGCGTAGCGGCGCGTACGCCCGCGAGCTGCCGGCCGGCCTGGGCGAAGAAGGGGCCGGCGTCGTCGAGCAGGTGGGCGACGGCGTGCGCGAGGTGCGCGCCGGCGACCGCGTGGCATGGGCGAGCGCGGCCGGGTCCTACGCGACGCACGTCGTCGTGCGTGCCGACGAGGTGGTCGCCGTCCCCGACGGCGTGAGCACGCGTGACGCGGCCGCGATGATGCTGCAGGGGATGACCGCGCACTACCTCTCGCACGCGACGTTCCCGCTGACGGTGGGCGACACGTGCCTCGTCCATGCCGCCGCCGGCGGCGTCGGGCTGCTGCTCGTGCAGATGGCCAAGCGCCGCGGCGCGCGCGTGCTCGGCACCACGTCGACAGACGAAAAGGCGCGGCTCGCGCGCGAGGCGGGCGCCGACGACATCATCCTCTACACGCGCGAGCCCTTCGACGACGCGGCGCGCGCGCACACAGGCGGCCGCGGCATCGACGTCGTCTACGACTCGGTCGGCGCGGCGACGTTCGACAAGAGCCTGCGCTCATTGCGCTCGCGCGGCATGCTCGTGCTCTTCGGGCAGTCGAGCGGCCGCGTGCCACCCTTCGACCTGCAGATCCTCAACTCGCTCGGCTCGCTGTTCGTCACGCGCCCCACACTGCGCGACTACGTCGCGACGCGCGGCGAGCTCGTCGAGCGGGCGAGCGACGTGCTCGGCGGCGTCGCGCGCGGGGAGCTGAAGCTCCGCCTGCACGCGACGTATCCGCTGGCGCGCGCGGCCGACGCGCACCGCGATCTCGAAGCGCGCCGGACCACCGGCAAGCTCGTTCTGCTGCCCCAATCGAGCTAGCCTGCCGCGCCATGGGCGACCTCCAGATGGAAACGTTGAAGCCGGGCACGGGTGCGGAGGCCAAGACGGGCCAGCGCGTCACCGTTCATTACGTGGGCACGCTGACGGACGGGAAGAAGTTCGACAGCTCGCGCGACCGCGGGCGCGGCTTCACCTTCACGCTCGGCAAGGGCGAGGTGATCAAGGGGTGGGACCAGGGAGTGGCCGGCATGAAGGTCGGCGAGGTGCGCAAGCTGACCATCCCGCCCGACCTCGCGTACGGCGCGCGCGGCTTCCCGCCCGTCATCCCGCCGAACTCGACGCTCGTCTTCGAGGTCGAGTTGCTCGGCGTCGGCTGACGCCGGGACGTGCAGTCCGCAACCGTCACGGCACCGCGGCCGTCGTCAGGTCCTCGCGCAAGCGGCTGGTGGTCCGCGTGCCGTTCCTCGACGTGCAGGTGACGGTCCAGCCCCTGCCGATGTCGTAGCTCGCCCGCAGGGCATCGCACGCGTCGGCCGAAAACAGCTCGATGTCGGCGTACGGGTAGCTGTCGTCGGCCCACATGCGCGCCGCCACGAGGTGCAGCGCCTCGACGTAGCCGAAGAGCGCCACGCCGCCGTCCGGGCGTGGCGTCAGGGCCAGGTGCCGGAACGGCGGGGTGATGCCCGCGACCGGACGCGGCTTCGACCACACGATCGCATCGCGATCGAGCACCAGCACGATGGGGTTGCTGTCGTCGAGGCGACAGAGGAGCACCGCGGTGCGCCCACCGGCGAGCTCCGTGCGCTGCATGGCGTACGGCCCGCGGCGAGCCCCCGCGTCGCCGGTCTCGAAGTGCTCGCGCAACACCTTCACGTACGGCCGTAGCAGCGGCTCGCGCTCGAACGAGCGCAGCGTCGCACGGCGCGCCTCACCGGTCGCAGGCGGTGAGAACGGAGGAGGTGGCGGCGGCTCGGGCGGCACGTCCGAGGGCGCCGCGGCAGCATCGAGGGCGCGCGCCTGCGGCGACGCTGTCCCATCGACCCTCGTGGTGCCACCCGCATCTTGCGGCCGAGACCCCGTTCCCGCCCCGTGCCGCGCGCACCCCATGCACGCCGCGAGCGCGACGGCGACCATCCCCGCCACGCCCGCCGTTGGCGCACGCATCAGCTTTTGCCGAACCGCAGCACGAGCCCGAGCCAGCCGCGCGCGAGGTACAGGGCGTTGAGCGCGACGTAGATCCAAAAATACGCGTCCAGGCGCCCGGCGATCGCCCAGAGCCAGAGGTGGCTCGGGTAGTGGTTGAGAAAGCGCATGAACGTCGCGACGAGCGAACCCACCGTGCGCTTGTGCTCGACGGTCTCGTAGTACGCTTCCACGGTGCCCTCGCGGCCGCTGACCTCGGGGCTGCGCACGAAGTTCGTCAGCGAGATGGCCGAGGCGACGACCGCCACGCCGACGATGCCCGCGAGCAGGAAGCGCGGGTCGCCTGCGGCCCACCCGCGCGCGTCGAAGCCGAAGCCGCCGGCGCGCCACCCGCGAACGGCAAGCGCCCCGACCAGCAAGACGGCCTTGAGCTCGTCGGTGAAGAAGTCGAACTTGTGGCCCGCCCTGGAGGCGAGTTTCTTGAAGCGCGCCAGCATCCCGTCCGCGCAGTCGAGGCAGTAGCTGGCGTAGAGCACCACCATCGCCGCGATCCCGCCGCGCCACGAGGGCCAGGCGACGAGGGTCGCGGCCGCGACGACGAAGATCGCCAGGTTCGCGAGCGTCACCTGGTTGGGCGTGATGCGCGTGCGTGACACCGCCGCCACGAAGACGGCGGCGAGCGGCCGCATGACGTAGACGTTGAAGACCTGGTCGTGCTTCTTGCGGGTCTCGCGGTAGACGCGCGCCGCGGTGGTCAGCATGAGCGCGAGCGAATGGTATAGACTCGGAGAGACCCTCGCCATGTCTTCGGATCCGAAGCGCGACCTCGCGGTCCTCCGGCAGCTTACCGAGCGCCTTTCCGACGGCCGCCCCCTCGAGGACGCCCTGCACGAGGTGACCGACGCGGCGCTGCAGCTCCTGCCGTGCGACCACGCCAGCATCCGCCTCTTCGACGCGTCGCGCACCACGCTGCTCGCCGGCGCGCGCTCCGGGCGCGGCGTCGAGCAACGGTCGCTGTCGCTCACCAAGGGAGAGGGGATCGCCGGCTGGGTCATGGAGCACGGCCTCCCGGCTCACGTGCGCGACGCCAAGACCGACCCCCGCTTCATCGTCGCCGTCGGCCAGGGCTTCTCGATCCGCTCGATGATCGCCGAGCCGCTGCTGGCCGCGGGAAAGCCCATCGGCGTGCTCGGCGCCTCGTCGCCCGACCCCAACGCCTTCAGCGACGACGACGTGCTGCTCGCGCGCATCCTCGCCAGCTGCTCGGTGCCGGCGATCGAACGCAGCCGCCTCGAGCGCCTCGCCGCCGTCGACGAGCTGACGCTCGCCTTCAACAGCCGCTACCTCGCACCGCGCCTTCAGGAGGAGATGGACCGCGCGCGCCATTCGGGCTCAACGCTGAGCATCCTGGTCATGGACCTGGACCGCATGGGACACGTCAACGACGCCTTCGGCCGCGACGTGGGCGACCGAGTTCTCGCCCTGTTCGGCGAGCGCGTGCGCGGCCAGACGCGCCGCTACGACATCCTGGTGCGCAGCGGCGACGACGAGTTCGTGCTGATCATGCCGACCACCAACCCTGCGCAGGCGCTCACCACCGGCGAGAAGCTGCGCAAGGCCGTCGGTGAGGAGCCGATGCAGCCCAAGGCGGGCGGGTACATCAGCCAGCACGTCTCGGTCGGCGTCGCGACGTGGGACGGGCGCGAGACGGCCGATGAGCTGTGCGGCCGCGCCGCCATGGCGATGCGCGACGCCAAGGTGCGCGGGGGCGACGCCGTGGCCAAGGCAGTTCCGGCGCAGGTGGGGTGAGGCGGATCGGCCTGCCACCCGAGCTCGAAGTGCGCTAGAGGGCATGTCGCCATGTCGATGAAGCGCAGCAAGCAACGCAGCACGGGCTCGGGCCGCAACGCCGGAGGCGACGAAGACGCCTGGGCCAAACCGCCGGAGCCGGAGCCGCCCTGGTCGGAGGTCGAGGCGAAGCCCGACGAGTCGTTCGTCCCGTTCGCCCTGTCGTCCCGGTACGCGAAGGGAGACCTCATCCTTCACCCCAAGTTCGGCAAGGGCCTGGTGCTCGTCGTCGAGGGGACGCGGATCGAGGTCCTTTTCCATGACGGCAAGAAGAAGCTGGGCCACGCCGTAGCCTGAGATCTCGGGGTTCGCTGCGCGGAGGCGCGCACCCCTCGCCGCGCGACGCGACCGGCGTCGCACCGGCACGTGGAGTGCGTCCGCGCTGGGGGCATGAAGCGTCGTTCGTGGTGGTCGCTGGGCGCGCTCGCGCTCGGCTTCGGGGTGGCCGCGCTCCGGCTGCGCCGTCGGCTCGATCTCGACGGGAAGGTGGCGGTGATCGCGGGTGGGTCGCGCGGGCTGGGGCTCGTGCTGGCGCGCGAGCTGGCGGCGCGCCGTGCGCGCATCGTGCTCATGGCGCGCGACGTCGACGAGCTCGAGCGGGCGCGCGTCGACCTGGCCGTGTGCGGCGCCGACGACGTGCTGATCGTCCCCTGCGACGTGACGCAGCCCGCGCAGGTCGACGAGGCCGTCGCAACGGTGCTCGACGCCTGCGGGCGCATCGACGTGCTGATCGACTGCGCGGGCGACATCGAAGTCGGACCGCTGGAGGCGATGCGCTACAGCGACTTCGAGCGCGCGATGGCGACGAACTTCTGGGGGCCGCTGCACCTGGTGCGCGCGGTGCTGCCCGGAATGCGCGCGCGCGGCGGGGGACGCATCGTCAACATCTCGTCGGTCGGCGGCGTCGTCGCCGTGCCGCACCTCTTGCCGTACGTCGCGAGCAAGTTCGCCCTCACCGGCCTGTCGCTCGGGCTGCGCTCCGAGCTCGCCAAGCACGGAATCGTCGTCACGACGGTCTGCCCCGGGCTGATGCGCACGGGCAGCCCCGGCAACGCCCTGTTCAAGGGCGATCGCGGCGCCGAGTACTCCTGGTTCAGCGTGTCCGACTCGCTGCCGCTCCTGTCGATGAGCGCTGAGCGTGCGGCGCGCCGCATCGTGCGCGCGATCCAGCGCGGAAAGGCGCGCGTGGTACTCGGGATGCCCGCCAAGATGGCGGCGGTCGCGCAGGCGCTCGCGCCGGGCGTCGTCGCGTTCGCAATGGAAACGGCCAACCGCCTACTGCCCGCCAGCGAGGACGCGCGCGCGCCGTCGACCGGCAACGAGAGCCGCGCGGCGGCGCACGTCCCCCGGTGGCTGACCACCCTCGGCGATCGCGCCGCCGCCCGCAACAACGAATGAGCACGCACGAATGCGGGCCGCTCACATCGCGATGAACCGCACGTTGTCGTAGCGGAGCTCCCAGACGGGCGCGGGCTCGCTGACGTACGGCGTGCCGACGCCGATCTGGAGCGAGGCCGGCGCCACCGTCATCGTCAGGGACACGTCGGCCTCCTTCGCGCCGTCGACCATGACGAGGCCCTCGGCCGTCCCCGGCGCGGTCCAGTCGATCTCGAGGACCAGGTCGGTCCACGCGTTGACGGGCAGCGGCTTCGTCGGGGGCAACGGGTGACGGACGTACGAGGCGCCCCCGTCCGCGAAGCCGGATTGCTCGTCGAGCGTCAGCGCGGGGAAGCCGCTCACCACGTCGATCGCGAGATCGACGGTGTACCGGTTGCCCGCGCCGTCCAGGAAGTCGACCGCACCGAGGACGATGGCGGCATTGGCCGTCGGGTCGGTCTGCACGGGCTCGACCTCGAATCCGAAGCGAAGCGTCGCCGGTACTGCGGGCACGCCGAGCGGTGTCCGGAGCGACACGTCGACGGGCTGACCGGCGTCGAGCACTTGCGTCACCTCGTCGATCGCGTGGGGCGGCGATACCCAGGAGGCGTCGGTCTCGTCGATGCTTCCCCCCACCTCTCGCCACTCGTTCCAGCTGCCGGGGAGCGGACGCTCGTCGAAGTCGTCGCAGAAGAAGATGCCCGCGTCGTGCGGGAGCGAGGCGCAGTACGAACCGCCGTCTGGCCTGCCTCCCCCGCCCGAGTCGCCAACCGCCACGTCCGCCGTGCTACCGTCGACGGTCGCATCACCAGGCGCGGTCGCCGCGTCCGGCGCCGATCCCCCGGCGGTGGTCGCGTCGAAGTCGAAGCACGCAGCAGCGAGCGTCGCTGCGACCCCCGCCAGCAGCACCCCGACGCACGCGCGCATCCTTGGACAGGCTAGCACGCGGACGCGCCCCACTCGGCTCCGTTGCGCGCACCAGCCCTCACGGGCAGAACGTGATCGTGTACCCCGGGTTCGCGTCCGACGTCCCCTGGCAGGTGAAGGTGCTCGTGAGATCGTCGTACGGAAAGCTGTACGCCGTCGGGCAAGCGTCCTTGAGCACCTGGGCGTACTTGCCGGGGAGCGACGGCGATGTCCACGCCGGATTGCTGCTCTGGCACGCGCCGCCGGGCGACCACGCCGGGCAGCCGCAGCACGTCGAGGACGCGCCCGCGCTGTAGCACGAGCCGCTCACGGCGTTCGGACCGCCGCCGGTGCAGCCGTACAGATCGCGCTCGTTGGCGCAGTCGAGCGTCGGGTTGGACGGATCGATCGCGCACTCCTGGTTGGCGCTTCGGCACCCGACGTAATGTCCGGGGTCGGCATCCCGCAGCTCCGGCGGACAGGTCGCGTCGAGGTTCCACGGGCACGCCGGCAGGGCGCCGCAGTCGTGTGTACAGCCAGGGGTCCCGCAGTAGTAGAGGGGGTTCGCGCCAGGCGGCGGCGTCGCGTCGAACGTGGCCGGGACCGGCGTGATCGAGAGCGGCACGTTCGAGCCGTCGACGTTGCTGACGTCGTAGTAGTCGGTGCCCGCCGAGGGCGGCATCACCGTGAACTCGGCGAGCGTCGCCGGCGGCGCGCCCCCGACGCCGACCGGGCACTCGAGATTCCCCCCGCAGTCGCCCGTCGCGCAGGTGGTACGACCGCCCTGCGTCGTGCACTCGGTGCGCGGCCAGAAGCGACCGCCCCACGAAGCGGGGAGCGCTAGCGCCATCGACTGGCCCGCGCCGAGGTGCCAGTCGCTCGCGCTCGGCACCACGTAGGTGCAGAGCTGGTTGGCTGCGTTGCAGACGCTGCCTGCGGGACATCCCGCGCTGCACGGCGTCTTCGGCGCGATGGGGTTCCCCTCCCCGCCTACCCACAAGTCGTAGCCGCATCGATTCACGAAGGTGAACGTCCGCGAGCCGTCGGAGCTCCCGCCCGGCGGTGGTTGCGGTGGTTGCGGTGGTTGCGGTGGCTTAGGCGGGGGCGGCGGCTGGCCGCCGCTCGTACCGATGACGGTCGGGTTCCAGCGCTGCGCGTTCGTGCCGTTGCAGTCATAGAGCTGCACCACCGTGCCGTCGGCCGGGTCGTCGCCGGCGACGTCGAGGCACTTGCCGCTGTTGGTGTTGATGAACGACACGAAGCCGCCGCCCGCGTCCTGCACGTAGAAGCTCTGCGCCGGCGTGCCGTTGCAGTCGTAGAGCTGGATCTTCGTTCCGTTCGCGGTGGCGCGGGCCTGCACGTCGACGCACTTGCCCGCGCTCGTGTTGACGATCGCGTAGGCACCGCCGCCGGCATCCTGCAGCTCGAACGACTGCGCGCCGCTGCCGTTGCACGTCCACTCCTGAATCTGCGTGCCGTCCGTGGTACCCGCGCCCCGCGCATCCATGCACGATCCGGGGTGCGCGAGCGCGCCGAAGTTGAAGACCTGTCCCGCCGACACGGCTTGCGCGCCCTGCCCGGCCCGATCGCCGGGCGAGGCGCTGCACGCGAGAACGAACGCCGGAGCGAGGCGGATCAGGTGGTGCGCGAGGTGCTTGTGCATGGCGGGGTGCCATCGCAACGCGGGTGCCACGCCGTGCGAGCCGCGCGCTCGCCCGCAGGCCAGCGGATCCCGGCGAGAGGGCGCCCGGGGTGCGACGCCTTCGGTCGCGGGCGTGACGGAATCGGTCTGGCTCGATGGACCAGGGTGGGTGCGTGGCGCAGCGTCGAGCGTGCTAATGTTTCTGTCGTGCCAGCCGGTGTCGACGGGCGCGAACCCCCTCGCATCGTCGGCCGTTGCGCGCTCTACGGGGAGATCGCGTCCGGCGGCATGGCCTCCGTGCATTTCGCGCGCTTCGTGGGCGCCGACGGCGTGGCACGCACCGTGGCGGTCAAGCGCGCACACCCGCATCTCGCCCGCGAGACCGATTTCGCTCTGATGTTCCTCGACGAGGCGCGCCTCGCGTCGCGGATCCAGCACCCCAACGTGGTGCCCACGCTCGACGTGCTGGCCGTCCCGCCGGAGCTGCTGCTCGTGATGGAATACGTGCACGGCGAGTCCCTCTGGAAGCTGGTGCGCACCTCCGGCGAGAGGGCCGAACGCATCCCCGCGCCGATCGCCGCGGCCATCTTGGTCGACACGCTCCGAGGTCTGCACGCGGCGCACGAGGCGACCGACGAGCACGGTGCGCCGCTCCGGATCGTTCACCGCGACGTCTCACCGCAGAACATCCTCGTCGGCGCCGACGGGATCTCGCGCCTGGTCGATTTCGGCATCGCCAAGGCCGTCGGCCGCCTGCACTCGACGCGCGACAGCTCGGTCAAGGGCAAGTACGCGTACATGGCACCCGAGCAGGTGCACGGCGAGCCCGTGAGCCGGCTCACCGACACATACGCGGCGGGCATCGTCTTCTGGGAGCTGCTCACCGGAGAGCGGCTCTTCGCAGGCAAGACCGAGGCGGAGACGATCCACAAGTGCCTCGTGGGGCGCGTGCTTCCGCCCAGTCGGTTCGCTCCGGACCTCGCCCCGGCGATCGACGAGATTACCAAGAGGGCTCTCTCGCGGGATCCGGCGCGCCGGTACGCGACGGCGCACGAGATGGCGGTCGACATCGAGGTGTGCCTGCCCCCGGCCGAGCGCTCGGAGGTTGGCGCGTGGGTGCGACGGATGGCCGGGGACGTGCTCCGGGCACGCGCGGCGGCCGTGGCCGGCATCGAGCGGGATGACGCCGTGCGCCCGGAACCGAACACGCATCGCAGGACCGTTGCGATCGCGGTCGCGCTGGGCGTCGTCGGCGCCCTCGGGTCCGCGGTGCTCGTCGCGACGCGGCGCGCAGCCGAACCCGCCGCTTCCCGAGCGGATACCGTGACGGAGACCGCGCCCGAGGCGCACGCCGCGCCACCCGCCGACACGTCCGTCGCGGCCGCGCTCCAGCCGGTCCGCCCCGCTGCGAGCGCGCCACCCACTCCCCGGTCGCGCCCACCACGCGCCCCTGCGCGCGCGCCGGCGGCGACGAACGCGGTCCCCTCCCGCGCGCGGCGCCCGAGACCCGGCTCGTGCGATCCTCCCTATTCGATCGACTCGGCGGGGCGACAGATCTTCAAGCCCGAATGCATGTGAACCTCACGATCCAGGCGGTTCGCGTCGTGGCGCTCGCGGCGCTCGTCGCGGCGGCGTCCCCGGCGAAGGCCGAGGACACGGTGCACGCGTGCATCGGCGCGTCGACCGATGGCCAGACGCTGCGCCAGCGAGGCCGGCTCCTCGCCGCACGCAAGGCCTTCATTACGTGCGCTCGCGACGCTTGCCCATCGATCGTCCGCTCGCACTGCGCGCGCTGGCTGTCCGAGGTGGAGGCGGCCATCCCCAGCGTCGTCGTGCGGGCGGTGGACGCGCAGGGTCAGGACGCGGTCGACGCGCGCCTGTCCATCGACGGCCGCCCCGCCGCGCTGGATGGTCAACCGGTGGGCCTCGATCCGGGCGAGCACACGCTGGCGATCGAGAACGAGCACGGCACACGCGACGAGCAGCGCGTGCTCCTCGTGGAAGGCGACGTCGCACGGCGGGTGACGCTTCGGTTCCCGGTCGAGGCGAGCGGCGGCGCTCCCGAGCGCGGGCCGGCGCATGCGCTCGCGTCGCGGACGACGCACGTACCGGTCGGAGCGTGGGTTCTCGGCGGCGCCGGCGTCGCCGCCCTCGGAGCCGCGACGTACTTCGCCCTGGCCGCCAAGAACCAGCTCGATTGGCTCGACGCAAACTGCTCGCCTCACTGCACCGACGCGCAGACGCAAACCGGACGTACGGACGCCGCTCTGTTCGACGTCTTTCTCGGGGTCGGCGTGGCCGCCACCGCCGGCGCGCTCGTGTGGGCGCTCGCGTTCCCCTCGCGTTCCGACACGGCTGCGTGGTCTCCGCGGCTCGACGTAGAGCCTCTGATGGCCGGGCTGCTCACCACCGTGCGCGTGTCCTACTGAGCCGCGGCCTCGCGTCGAGCGACGCCTCGGCGTGGTACACATGGCTGCATGCTGCCGCCCGAGCCTCCCGATCGGGGCGAGACGCGCCGCCAGGCGACGAACGCCCTCCTGCACGGCGAGAGCGTCGAGGTCGTCGTCGTCGACGGTCCCGACGCGGAAGCGCGCGCCTTCGTCGATGCGGTCTGCGGCAAGATCCTCGTGGGCACCGGCGCGCTCAGCGATCTGCGCCTGACCGACCCGACGGTGTCACGACGTCACGCGTCGATCGAGCTCACCGACCTCGGCGTCCTCGTGACGGATCTCGCCTCGACCAACGGCTCGTTCCTCGGCGACGCACGGATCGTCTCCGCGTACCTGCCGCCCGGCGGCCGGCTGCGCGTCGGGTCGACGACGATCGAGGCGCGCACCGCGGCGGCGACGCCGGCGAAGACGCGCCGCGCGGGATCGCTGGGGCGTATGGCCTCGGCCAGCCCGCGCATGATGAACGTCCTGGCACTCTGCGAGCGGTTGGCTCCCACCGACGTGCCCATCGTGCTCGAGGGCGAGACCGGTACCGGCAAGGAGCTGCTCGCCGAGTGCATCCATGAAGCGAGCGCCCGGGCCGAGCGACCCTTCGTCGTGCTCGACTGCCGCACGACGCCGCGCGGCCTCGTCGAGGCCCACCTCTTCGGCGAGGTCCGCGCCGACGGCGTCGTCCAGCCCGGCATCTTCGAGCTGGCGAACGGCGGCACGCTCCTCGTCGACGAGCCGGGAGATCTCGACCTCGACATCCAGGCGAAGCTTCTGCGGGCCCTCGACAAGGGAGTCATCGTGCGCGTCGGCGACACGCGCGCCGTCGACATCGACGTCCGTGTCGTGGTGGCGACGTCGCACGACCTCGACAGGCTGGTCGAGGCGGGCAAGTTCCGCGAGGACCTCTACTACCGGCTCGCGGGGGCGCGCCTCGAGGTTCCGCCTCTGCGGCGGCGTCGTGAGGACATCCCGCTGCTCGCGGGCGAGCTGTGGGCGGAGCTCGGCGGTCGTGGACCGCTGCCCGACGAGTTCCTCGAGCGCTTCGAGGCGTACGACTGGCCCGGCAACGTGCGCGAGCTCGAGCGAGCCGTCGAGCGCTTCCTCGCCCTCGGCGATCAGGTGTCGCTCCTGGCGCAGCGCTCCCACCGGCCCGCGGCGCGCCCCGATCTGCCCGACAACGGCGGCGGCGAGACGGCGAGCCTGCTCGAGCGTGTTCTCGCGGCGAACCTGCCGTACTCGGAGGCGCGCGCGCGCGTGCTCGACGGCTTCGAACGGGCGTACCTGGAGAAAGCGCTGGCCGACAACCGCGGCAACGTCGCCGCCGCCGCCGCGGCCTCGGGGATTGCGCGGCGGCATTTCCAGCGCCTCCGCGCGCGCCAGCGCTGAGACGGTCACTGAGGCGCGTAGACGCGCACGTAGTCGACGATCATCCGTTGCGGCCAGGCGGTCGTCCCGTCCGGGTTTCCGGGCCAGTTCCCTCCGACGGCGAAGTTCAGGAGGAGGAAAAAGGGATGGTCCCAGACCCAGGTCGCCCCCGCGGGCAGGTCCGCCGGCGTGACCGTGTGGTACACGTTGCCGTCCACGGAGAACTGCACCGAGCCGGCGGTCCACTCGACGGCGTACACGTGGAAGTCGTTGCCCATCGGCGCCCCGCCTGCGCCGTACCCGGCCGACAGTCCGTTGCCCGGGTAGCTGCCCGGGCCCGGTCCGTGCGTCGTGCCATAGACCGTCGCAGGCGTCCGGCCGATGTTCTCCATCACGTCGATCTCGCCGCAGCTCGGCCACCCCACGCTCCCGATGTCGTCGCCAAGCATCCAGAAGGCCGGCCACACGCCGCTTCCCTCCGGGATCTTGATCCTCGCCTCGAAGCGCCCGTACTGCTGGCCGAATTTCCCGGCGGTGGTCAGACGCGCGGAGGTGTACTGGCACGTGCCATACCAGCAGGAGTACTGTCCGGCGCCCTCCGGCGTCGCGGTGATGACGAGCGCGCCGCCCTCGATGACGGCGTTGCTCGTGCCGCTCGTGTAGAACTCGAGCTCGTCGTTGCCCCATCCGCCGCCGCCCGTGTCGAAGCTCCACTTCGCGGGGTCGACGCCGGAGCCGTCCGGGGCGTCGAACTCGTCGGACCACACGAGCTGCCGCCCCGTCGTGCCTCCACCTCCCGACGAGCCCGAGCCCCCCGACCCGCCGCTGCCGCTGGCGATGACCGTCGGGTTCCACCTCTGCGCGTTGGTGCCGTTGCAGTCGTACAGCTGCACCACGGTGCCGTCCGCCGGATTGTCCCCCGCGACGTCGAGGCACTTGCCGCTGTTTGTGTTCACGAACGACACGAAGCCGCCGCCGGCGTCCTCGACCCAGAACGTCTGCGCGGGCGTCTGGTTGCAGTCCCAGAGCTGGATCTTCGTGCCGTCGGCCGTGCCGCGCGCCTCGACGTCGACGCACTTGTCGGCGTGCGCGTTGACCAGGTAGAAGCCGCCATTTCCGGCGTCGTCCAGCCGGAAGGACTGCGCGCCGGTGCCGTTGCACGTCCACTCCTGGATTTGCGTCCCGTCGCCGGTGCCGGCGGCCTGCGCGTCCATGCACGATCCGGGGTGAGCGATGGCGCCGAAGTTGAAGACGTCCCCTGCGACGACGGACTCGCCGGCGTTGGCCGAGGTCTCCGTGCGCGCGGCGCTGCATCCGAGGACGACGAGGGTGATGAGGGCGGTGGGGCAGAGCAGGGCATGCGCTTTCATGCGGTGCTGCATCAGCAACGGCGGTGCCGCCGACGAGGCCGAGCATTTCCCGGTTTCCGGCCGAGGACTGCGTGCGCATCATGGATGATCCAACCGCGACGGAACCGGTCGCGGGCGCGACCGAACGCGTCACCACGCCCGACGCGCCTCGGGGGCCCTCGGCATCCGCGGCCGCCTTTGCTATGCGTGCCCGTCGATGGTCGACGCCCCCTCGCTCGCCGACCGCATCCCGCCGCGCCCGGGGACCCCGCCCGACGAGCTGCTCGACCTCTTCCTCGGGCACGCCCGCGCGATCGGCCTCGAGCTGTACCCGGCGCAGGAGCAGGCGATCCTCGAGCTCCTGTCGGGCAACAACGTCATCCTGGCGACGCCGACCGGCAGCGGCAAGTCGCTCGTCGCGTTGGCGATGCACTTCCTGGCGCTGTGCGAGGGCAAGCGCAGTTTCTACACGGCGCCCATCAAGGCCCTGGTCAGCGAGAAGTTCTTCGCGCTCTGCCAGGACTTCGGCGCCAATCGCGTCGGGATGCTCACCGGGGACGCGGCCGTCAACCGTGATGCGCCCGTCGTCTGCTGCACCGCCGAGATCCTCGCCAATCTCGCGCTTCGCGAGGGCAAGCACGCAGCCGCCGACTGCGTCGTCATCGACGAGTTCCACTACTACGCCGACAAGGAGCGTGGCGTCGCCTGGCAGATCCCGCTGCTCGTGCTCGAGCGCGCGCAGTTCCTCTTGATGAGCGCGACCATCGGCCCGACGGACGTCTTCGAGAAGGAGCTGACCAGGCGCACCGGCCGGCCCACGGTGACGGTCCGCTCGTCGCACCGCCCGGTGCCGCTCGACTTCGAGTACCGCGAGACCCCGCTGCACGAAACGATGCTCGAGCTGTCGCGCGCCGGGCGCGCGCCCGTCTACGTCGTCAACTTCACGCAACGCGGGGCCGCCGAAACGGCGCAGAATTTGATGAGCCTCGATTTCCTGCCAAAGGACCGCAAGCGCGCCCTCGCCGAGGAGCTTGCGCGCGTGCGCTTCGACACGCCGTACGGCAAGGAGGTCAAGCGCTTTCTCGCGCACGGCATCGGAATCCACCACGCGGGGCTCCTGCCCAAGTACCGCCTGCTCGTCGAGAAGCTGGCGCAGAGAGGCCTGCTCGCCGTCATCAGCGGCACCGACACGCTCGGCGTCGGCGTCAACATCCCCATCCGCACCGTCCTCTTCACGCGGCTTTGCAAGTACGACGGCGAGAAGACGGCGCTGCTCACGGTGCGCGAGTTCCAGCAGATCGCAGGGCGGGCGGGGCGCAAGGGCTTCGACGATCGCGGCTACGTCGTCGCGCAGGCGCCCGAGCACGTCGTCGAGAACCTGCGCATGGAGCAGAAGGCCGCCGGCGATCCGGTGAAGATGAAGCGCATCGTTCGCAAGAAGCCGCCCGAGAAGGGGTACGTTCACTGGGACCGCGGCGTCTTCGACCGCCTCGTGGCCTCGCAGCCCGAGCCGCTCGTGTCACGCTTCCGCGTCTCGCACGGGATGATCCTCGAGGTGCTGCAGCGCGACGGAGGCGGGTGTCTGGATGTCGCGCGCATCATCGGCCGCTCGCACGAGCGGCGCGCGCAGCAGCGCATCTACGGCCGCGAGGCGCGGCAGATGTTCCAGGCGCTGCTCGATGCCGGCATCGTCGAGGTGGACACCACGACTCGACGCGTGCGCGTGCACGTCGAGCTTCAGGAGGACTTCTCGCTGCACCACGCGCTCTCGCTGTGGCTCATCGACACCGTCCCGCGCCTCGACCCGGAAAGCCCGAGCTACGCGCTCGACGTGTTGACGCTGGTCGAGTCGGTGCTCGAGGACCCGGAGTTCGTGCTGCGCCAGCAGCTCGAAGCGCTCAAGAAGACGAAGCTCGTCGAGCTGAAGGCCGCTGGCGTCGATTACGAGCAGCGCGTGGAGGAGCTGGAGAAGCTCGAGCACCCCAAGCCGCTGCGCGAGCTCGTGTACGAGACGTTCAACGCCTTCGCGCGCCAGCACCCCTGGGTGGGGGGCGACGACGTGCGTCCCAAGTCGATCGCGCGCGAGATGATCGAGCGCTTCATGGACTTCAACGAGTACGTGCGCGAGTACGAGCTCGGCCGAGCCGAGGGGACGCTTCTGCGGTACCTCAGCGACGTGTACAAGGCGCTCGTGCAGACGGTGCCGGCGCCGGCCAAGACGCCGGAGATCGAGGACGCCGAGGTCTTCTTGCGCACCATGGTGCGCGCGGTCGACTCGAGCCTCATCGACGAGTGGGAGCGGATCCGACAGGGGCCCCAAGCGTGGCTCGAGCCGGCGGCCGCCGCGAAGGCCGCGCCCGGCGAGGTCGACGTCACGCGCGACGAGCGCGGGTTCACGGTGCTCGTGCGCAATGCCATGTTCCAGCTGCTGCGCGCGGTCGCGCGAAGGGATTGGGCTGCGGCGGCGGGCCTGGTCACGAGCTCGCCCGAGTGGACGGCAGAGGCGTTCGAGCGCGCGTTGGCCCCGTTCTTCGCCGAGCATGCCGCCGTGCGCCTCGATCCGAGCGCGCGCGCGCCCGACCGCACGCGCATCCGCAAGAGCGCGGGCGGGACGTGGGACGTCGAGCAGACCATCTGCGATGATGCGGGCGACGACGACTGGGTGCTCGCCTGCTTCGTCGATCTGGAGAGCTCGGCGCGCGAGGGCCATCCCGCCGTGACGATGCGAGCGATCTCGCGCTAGACGCATCGAACCGCTTGTCGTCGCGGCGCCGCTCTGGTTAATGCATCGCGCACCTCATGGCTGAAGACACCGCGCTCGGCAGTCCCTCTCCTCCCGTCGTCGTCCGTCGCTCGCGCATCCAGGGCCGCGGCGTGTTCGCGACCCGCCGGATCGCCGAAGGCGAACGCATCATCGAGTACACCGGCGAGCGCCTCACGCACGACGAGGCCGACGAGCGGTGCAGCGACGACGAGTCGATGCGTCGTCACCACACATTCCTCTTCGCCGTCGACGACAAATGGTGCATCGACGGCGGACGCGGCGGCAACGAGTCCCGCTACATCAACCACTCCTGCGAGCCCAACTGCGAGGTGGTCATCTCGCGCCGCCGCGTGTTCGTTCACGCCCTGCGCGACATCGAGCCGGGCGAGGAGATCCTCTACGACTACTGGTACCTGACCGACGAGGGCTACGACTGGGAAGACCTGCGGCGCATCTACCCGTGCCGCTGCGGCGCCCCGACTTGCCGCGGAACGCTTGCCCGCCCCCCGAAGAGACGCCGCAAGCGGGCGAGCTGACCGTCGGCTCGAGCCCCCGAATGACGAGAGCCCCCTCCGCGCATCGCGGAGAGGGCTCTCGGGCGTCGCTCCGGGCCCGGCGCGGGCTTAGAGCGTCTTGAGGAACTCGCGGAGGTCGTACTTGTCGCGTTCGGACAGCAGCGCGCCGAAGTAGTGGCCGCCGTTCTCGATGAGGTCGCCGCAGAGCAGCTTCCCGGTCGCCGGGTTCAGGTTCGCGAAGAGCGCCACGGGCGTGCCCGCCGGCAGCGTGATGGGCGTGCCCGGCAGCGTGATGGGCACGGTCGTCACCTGGATCGAGCCGAGCTCGTCACGCTTCCAGGGGTTCACGAGCTGGTCGAAGGCCGCCTCGAACGCGGTCACGCGGCCGGCGACGCTCGGATCGGCGTTGTACGGGCCGAGGCGGTTGTTGTGAAAGAACGGCGCCGTCGCCCAGATGCCGAGCAGCGGCACGTCGCGGTAGTAGCCAGGCCCCTGCGCCTTCTTCTCGTCGGAGCTGAACTCGGCCCAGATCTGGCCCGCCATCCAGTTCGTCGTCAGCGAGCGGCACTTGTTCGTTCCCACGTCGCCCGGCGGCTCGCCGAGCGGATTGAAGCCGCTGGCGGGGTGCGTGAGATCGTCGCTCCAGTCGTTCGAGCTCGCCGGCTGACCGTTGGAGTGGCACCCCGCGCAGTTCTGCGCGAATACGTGCCGTCCTCGCTCGGCGGCCGGGTGGTCGACGAACGCGCTGCCGCCCGGCGCCGCCTCGAGGCTCGGCGGCGGCGTGGAAGCGGCGTCGTTGATGAACGCGCACTCGTCGGCGACGCGCGCCTCGGCCGCGACGAGGTCCGGGCAGACCTGCGCGCATTGCGCGAGGTCGATCGGCGTCTGCGTGCCGCCCGGACCGTTGGTCAGGTGCGGGAGCATGCACTCGCCGGCGCACATTCCGATGTTGAAGTACACGCGCAGCGCCGCGAGCTGGCAGCCCACGTCGTCCTCACCGCCCTGGCCGGCCCGGTGCGCGACGCCGTTGCTGACGCCAAACCCGTTGAGCAGCACGCCGTTCTGGTGAACGGTGAAGTACGGTCGCTCGGGGAAGTTGTAGAACTGCGTGATGATGCCGGGGTTGTTGATCCCGTCGTTCTCGATCGCCGTCGTGTCGACCGTGCCCGGCGCCCAGGTGTGGAACACCTGCCATCTTGGGTCGGACGGCGGCAGGTTGGCGCCGAAGATCTTGCCGACTTGGATGTACTGATTGCCCGTCGTCAGGTGGATGTTGTCCCACGTCGGGTGGTTCGGATCAGCCGGCGGGTTCTGCGGGTTGAGCCCCGCGTGGCAACCGGCGCACGACACGCCGAAGACGAACGGCGAATTGGTCGCGCTCGGCGGCTGGCCGGAATTGAATGCCGGGTTCGGGAACTTGCGGATGCCGAGGATGCCGCTCGGGAACCCCTCGTAGGCGAAGTCGGGGTCCGAGGGATCGACGTCGGGCGGGCACTTGTCGAGCCCCCCGGTGGACGCGTCACCGTCGGTGCAGTTCGGATCGTTGATGAGCCCCCACGTCGTGAACCGGACGGAACGCGGCGTGACGAGCGCCTGGTTGAACCCGAGCTGCAGGCCGAGCACGTTCGGAAGCAGGTACGAGAAGAACTGCTCGCCGCCGAAGGTTGCCTTCACCCATATGTCCTGACCATGCGCGATCTGCGCGGTCAGCGATTGCGACGTCGTGCCGGTCGGATCCCCCCCGCCGTCGGTGGAGCTGCAAGCAGCGCCGCCGGCCGCGGTTGCGACCAGCATCGCCGCGAGGACCGTGATGCGTGAAACCTTCCCACCGAGTGGTTGCATGCACTCCCTCCTACGTTGTTTCCCCGCTTCCCCATCCCCCGGGCGACGAAATGCGCGCACGGGGCTCGCCGTGCAGAGCAAGATCCGTTCGACCCATCAGGCGGGTTCCACCCCCATCGTACGCCTGAGCTAAGTCGGCGACACGGCTTCTTTGATGCCTGACGGCGAACGGCGCCGGTGAGGGCTACAGCCCTCGAATCGACGCCTCACCCCCACAGCCTCGTTTCATGCGTGAAAACGGCCGATCGCAGAAACGCGCTGTCATGGATGGCAGGCGACGACATCCGGCGACTGCCCCGTGAACAGCTGGATCTCGTCGAGATTGGTCGGGTCGTCGATGTGCGCCCATATCGGCGCCGCGGAGTTCTGCAGGTTCGCGTTCGGCCTCGCCTGGGCGTCCCAGAAGTGGCCGCGCGCCCATTCGTAGCGAACGAGCTTCTGCCAGCTCGCGTCGGTTTTGAGCGCGGCGTACTCGGTCGCGTGCGCCGTGCGGCCGGCGCGCAGGTACAGCTCCATATAGTAGAGGTGGGCGGCGACGTCGTCGCGCGCGGGGATCGGCGACGTGAGCTGATCGCCGACGGCAGTCGACGCCGCGAGGCCGGTGCACGCGGAGTTCGCGTCATCGAAGAGAAAGATCCCGTCGTACGTGCCCTCCTGGCCCTGCAGCTCCGCCTGATCCCAGGTCTGCGTCGACGTGTCTGTGATGTACTGGAGGATCTCGCCTTGCGCCCACGTCGTCAGCACGGGCACGGTGATCGTCATCGTGTCGACGATGACGATCGGGTGCGAGGACGCGCTGGCATGGTCGAAGTCCCATCCGCCCGTCTCGGCGTTCAACGCGCTCCACATCGAGGTCATCAGCGCGGGCCACGACGACGCGTCGACGAACTGCGGCAGCTGAGGATCGCTCTGCATCGCGCCCAGCACGAAGTACCCGGTCGGGTAGCGACGGTGCATCGTCTCGAGCGACGCCGAGAGCCAGTCATTGCCCGAGTAGCCGGACGCGAGATCGCTCAGGCTCGCGTTGGGATCGTAGGCCTCCGAGTAGCACGGAGCGCCAGCATCGGGAGATCCGCCGGTTCCAGCATCGGTGTGCGACGGAGGCGGTTTCGGCGTGGATGCATCGCCACCAGTTGCTATCGCGTCGGGTGAGGCTCCCGCATCGCCGCTGCCGCCGCCGCGGCCACCGTCGCCAGCCGCCCATCCGCCGAGCGGCGGGCCACCCGATCCCGTACCAGGCAGATCGCCCGGCGCGACGCCTCCGCACGCCGTCGCCAGTAGCCCCCCGAACGCCAAGGCCGTCCGGAACGCACCTCGATTCATGGCCGCACCTCCTTGCTCCGCAATGGCCAGAGTGAGGAAGGCAGCCCCTGGACACAAGCCCGCGTGCACTAAAAAGACGTTGGAATCAGCCAGCTTGCACACTTGCAGTCAGCGCTGAATGGTTTGTTCACCTAATACCTTGCTCGGGGCCGAGCTCGGGAATGTACGGGTACACGCGAGGAACGAACGCGACCGGACCGCGATCGAGGTTGGGGGCGCAGCCGAGGGCGAAGGCCGACACGATGGACGCGAGCACGACGACGAGGACTGACTTGCACATGGATGTCTCCTGTCCGCCGGGGCGAACCCGGCGAGTCAACGGCGTGGCGAGCGGCGCGGGCGCGACGCGCCTCGCTCTCTCTCTCTCACGCCCTCGGGCACCTGTTCGTTCCCTGAAGCGAACAAATTTCGCCGCCGCGACGTATCGACCCGCCCGATGACGCCGGCCTCCTCCGAACGCGTCGCGTGGTGGGCGGCGTTCGCGCATCGCGACTTCAACCTCTTTCAGTGCGCGCGCGTGCTGTCGATCCTCGGCGCGCAGATGCAGAGCGTGGCGATCGGCTGGCAGGTGTACGCCACGACCAACCGCCCCATCGACCTGGCTTGGGTGGGCCTCGCGCAGTTCCTGCCCGCGGTGTGCCTGTCGCTCGTGACCGGGCACGTCGCCGACCGCGTCCAGCGGCGCCGCATCCTCATGGGTTGCTGGACCGCGATGGCCGCCCTGTCGATCGCGTTGTTCGCGATCGCGCGCCACGGCGGCACGCACCTCGGCTGGATTTACGCCGTGCTCGTGGGCGTCGGCGTGGCGCGCGCGTTCCAGGGGCCGGCGAGCCAGTCGCTCCTGCCCTCGCTCGTGCCGCTCGAGCACTTTCCCAACGCGGTCGCGTGGAGCTCGTCGTTCTGGCAGACCGCGCTCGTGCTCGGGCCGATGGCCGGAGGCCTGCTCTACGCGGCCTTCGCGGGCCCGGCCCCGGTGTACGTCATCGCGTCGGCCTGCTCGCTCGGCGCGTTCCTGCTGGCCGGCGCCATGCGCCCGATTGCCACGCGCGATCGGCGCGGGCCGGCCTCGATCGGCTCGCTGCTCGCCGGCGTGCGCTACGTCCGGCGCAACCAGATCGTGCTCGGGTCCATCTCGCTCGACCTGTTCGCGGTTCTGCTCGGCGGCGCGACGGCGCTCCTGCCGGTGTACGCGCGCGACATCCTGCACCTGGGGCCATGGGCCCTCGGCGCGCTCCGCAGTGCGCCCGCCGTCGGTGCGGCCGCGACGGCCGTGGTGCTCGCGGTGCGCCCGATCGAGCGGCGCGCCGGCGTCAAGATGCTCGCCTGCGTGGCCCTGTTCGGCGTCGCGACGATCGCCTTCGGCGAGTCGCGAAGCTTCGCGTGGTCCCTCCTCGCGCTGGTCGCCGTCGGGGCATCCGACATGGTGAGCGTGTACGTGCGCGCGGCCGTCGTGCAGCTGGCCACGCCCGACGAGATGCGCGGACGCGTAAGCGCCGTCAACACGGTGTTCATCGGCGCGAGCAACGAGCTCGGGGAGTTCGAGTCGGGGTTGACCGCCCAATGGCTGGGCACCGTCGAGTCGGTCGTCCTGGGCGGCATCGGCACGCTGGCGGTCGTGGCGCTGTGGGCATGGCGCTTCCCAGCGCTGCGCCGGGTCGACCACCTGCGGGACGTGGTCGTCGAGGACTGACGTGGCACGCGCGATGCGCTACCTTCTCCATCTCTCCCCCCGGGGACGCATGAAGCGAGGCGAGCATCTCGGTCCCGCGCCCGCGGCCGGTACGGCGTCGACACCCGCCGTCCGCGTCGACTCCGGCGTGCGCGAGCGAGTCGCCCGGACGAACCTGGGCTACCGCTCCACCCGCTTCGTCGGCCGCCGACGGGAGCTGTCCGAGCTGCGCACGCTGCTTTCGGAGCACGCCGTCGTCGCCGTCGAGGGGCCGCCCGGCGCGGGCAAGACGCGCCTGGCGTCGGAGCTCGCTCGGGCGCTGCTCGACGAATACGTGATCGAAGGCGGCGCGTGGAGCGTCGACTTGAGCGAAACGCGCGACGTCGACGGCGCCTGCGCCGCGATCGCCCGGACGCTGACAATCGGCGCGACCTCGCCGAATCGGTCGCCCGTCGCGACCATCGCCGGCGCCCTGGCGGCGCGGGGGCGCACGCTGGTCGTGCTCGATGCCGCCGACGGATGCCTCGTGCCGCTCGCGCGAGCGCTCGGCGAGTGGACGCGCGAGGCGCAGAGCGTGCGCTGGATCGTGACGTCGCGCGTGCGCCCGGGCGCCCCCGGCGAGGGCGTGCTCGGTCTCGGGCCGCTGGCCACGGCCGCCTCGGGAGGGGGTGCCCCCGACGCGGTGTGGCTGTTCGTCGACCGCGCGCGCGCAGCGCGCCCCGACCTACCGCTGGACGAGGGCAGCGCACAGCAGGTGCTCGATCTCGTGCGCCGCCTGGAGGGACTGCCCCTCGCGATCGAGCTCGCGGCCGCCCGCGCGCGCGAGCTCGCGCCCGCGCAGATCCTCCAGCAGGCGGCCCGTCCAGGCGACGCGCTGCGAGCTTCGATCGCCTCCACCTGGGACTTGCTCGACCCCGTGCATCGCGATGCGCTGGCGCAGCTGTCGATCTTCGCGGGCGGGTTCGACGCCGACGCCGCGGCAGCCGTGCTCGATTTGTCGGCGCATCGGGACGCGCCGGCGGTGGGCCAGGTGCTGGATCGCCTTCGCGTCGCGGGCCTGATCGCTGCGGCCCGCCACGTCGACGGCGCGGTGCGCTTCTCGCTCGACCCGAGCGTGCGCCAGCACGCGCGCGAGCGCCTTCGGGCGGGCGGCGGTCGGCATGCGGCGCAGCTGCGACACGCGCGCCACTACGTCGCGTTCGGCCGGAGCTGCGCCGAGCGGTGCGACCACGCGGGGGCGCGCGACGCGATGGCGTGGCTGGCGCGCGAGGCGGAAAACCTGCTGGCGGTGCACCGCCGCCTGCTGCCGCACGGCCGCGAGGGGATCGAGCTCGCCACGGGGGCGGCGTTGGCGCTCGATCCGCTGCTCGCCGGGACGGGCCCTGCCACGGTGCGCACCACGCTGCTCGACGCGGTGCTCGCGGCGGCCGAGAAGGACCAGATGGACGTCGACCTGCGCATCGCCGTGCTCGAAGCGCGCTCCGATGCACACCGATCGACGGGCCGCGGACAGGAGGCGACGGCCGACGCGCAGGCGGCGCTGTCGCTCGCGACCGCGTCCGGATCGCGCGCCGCCGTCGGACGCGTGCTCCGCGGCCTGGGGACGCTCGCGGTGATGCAGGGCCGCGTCGGCGAGGGCCGAGCGCTGCTCGAGCGCGCGTACACGATCGATCGCGAAGCGGGGCATCGACGCGAGGAGGGCCGCGCGCTCGGACTCCTCGGCAGCATCGAGGCGATCGAAGGGCGGCTCGAGGCCGCCGCATCGACTCTCCAGCGCGCGATCGCGATCCACCACGAGGTCGGCGACGTGGGCTTCGAGGCGCTGGACACGGGCAACCTCTCCGTCGTCGCGCACGACGCCGCGCGCCTGGACGAGGCGCGCTCGCACTGCGAGCGCGCGCTGTTGCTCTGCCGCGAGGCGGACAACCACCGCCTCGAGGCGGAGATCGTCGCGCTCGTCGCTTCCATCGCGCACGACGCCGGTCGGCTGGACGAGGCGCGGGACCTGTACGCTCTCGCGGTCTCCATGCACCGCGAAACGGGCAACCGCCACGCCGAGGGGATCGTGCTCGGCTACCAGGGCGCGCTCCTCTGGGAGGTGGACGATTTCGAAACGGCGCGGGCCGCGTGCGCTCGCAGCCTGACGATCCTGCGCGACTGCCATGACCGGGTGAGCGAGGCGTTCGTGCTGGGAGTTCTCGCTGCCCTCGAGGCGCGCGAGGGGAGCCTCGAGTCGGCTCGGGCGGCGCTCGCGCGCGCGAGCGAGTGCCTGGAAGCGGGGAGCGACGAGCCGCGCTCGCGCACGGCCCTGCAGCTCTGGCGCGGTCACCTCGAGCTCGGGCTCGCGCGCGAGGCGCGGGCCGAGGGCGACGAGGCGCGCGCGACGATGCTCCGCGACGCGGCCCGCCACCGCCTCGAGGACGCGGCCACCCCGGAGCGCGGCGAGGTGCGCCGCGCCGCCGACGTGCGCCTTGCCCGCCGGGCGCTGCGACGCGCCATCGAGGCCGCCACGCGCGGCGGCGACGCCGCGATCCCAGCCGCGACACCGCTCGAGGGACCGCCGCCGGACGCTCCGCACGACGCCCTCGTCGTGTGCGCGCACGGACGCTGGTTCCGCGCCCCGCAGGGGGAGGTGGTGAGCATGGCGCGGTGGCGCCCGCTGCAGCGGCTGCTCGAGCGCCTGGCCGAGCGACGCGAGATCGCACCCGGCGAGCCGCTCTCGGTCGAGGCCCTGGTCTCCGCCGGCTGGCCGGGCGAGCGCATGTTGCCGAAGGCCGGCGCCACGCGCGTGTACACGGCCATCGCCTCGCTCCGCCGCCTCGGGCTGCGCGACTACCTGATGCGCGAGGAGCGCGGGTACCTGCTGCGCATCGACGTGCCAATCGCCCGCACCTCGCGCCGCTGAGGCCCGGGGGCGATCACGGCATGCGGAACGCGACGCCCGCCTGGTTGTACCCGACGCCCGATCCGACCAGCATCACCAGGTCACCGCGCTTGACGCGCCCCTGCTCGATCGCGTCGTCGAGCGCCATCGGGATGCAGGCCGACCCAGTGTAGCCCCATTTGTCCATGATCATGTGCGCCCGCTCGATCGGCTGGCCGAGCGCGCTCATGACGTGCTCGATCGAGCGACGCCGCACCTGCGTGAACACGAACAGCGCCACGTCGTCGAGCGAGAAGCCGCCGCGCGCCGCGAGCGTCCGCGCGATCCGCGGCCAGCCGTCGTGGTTCACTTCCGGCGGGTAGCGCTCGATCATGCGCACGCACGTGCGCCCCTCGGCGACGGCCACCGGGTTCGCCGGCTCGACCGTGCCGCCGGCCAGGATCGCCCAGTGCCGCGCGTACGCGCCGTCGGCCTGCGCGGCCGACGAGACGAACCCCGGCGCGGACGACGGCTCGACGACGGCAGCCCCCGCGCCGTCGCCGTAGAAGAAGACGGCCGGATCGTGGCGATCGGCGAGCTTGTGCATCATGTACGCGCCGATGACCAGGATCGTGCGCACGTCCGGGTTGACCGCCGTCCAGCCGGCGGCGATCGCCAGCCCCGTGGCGAACGACGCGCACGCGCACCCGACGTCGAAGGTCCCGGCGTTCCGGGCGCCGAGCTTGTGCTGCACGACGACGGACGTGCACGGCGTGACGTAGTCCGGCGAGTCGGTGCCGAGGATGACCAGGTCGACGTCCTCCGGGCGGCGGCCCGCCTTCGCGAGCGCCTGCCGGGCCGCCTCGACGGCGAGGTCGGAGGTGCACGCCGTGTCGGGCGCCCACCAGCGGCGGTGGATGCCGGTCGACGCCTCCATCTTGTCGATGAACTCGCGCGAGCCCGGGAAGCGGGAGCGGAGCTCGTCGTTGTCGACGGGAATGGGCGGCAGATAGCGGCCCGTGGACACCAGGGTGGCGTAGCGGTCCATCGACGGGACCTGTTATCACCGCTTATGCTGCGATGCAACAATTTACGCGATCACGTGCACGCGCAGCGCCCATTCCTTAGGTACAACGTCCTACGGTGCGGTGCAGCATGATCGTCCTTACGCTCCCTGGGGGGGCGGCGAGTCGAGCCTGGCGATTGCGCTCATTGCCGGGCGCGACGCGATCACCACGCGCCCGCCCGCGATGATCGGCTCGCCGTCGACCCACACGTGCGACGTCGCCTGGCACGCGGCGAAGCACGTGGGGGCGCTCCAGCCCGCGCCGGTCGTCCTCGACGCTGGATCGCCGATGCCGATGTGCAGACCCGGGACGTTCTGATCGACGACCGCGTCACCGATCGGGGAGCAGATGCCGATGTTGACGCCGACGGCGACGAGACCGACGCGCGCGGAGTTGGGCGCGACGGCCATCATCGCCCGGATGTCGCGCCCGAGGTCCGGCGAGCGCGCCTCCACGTCGACGACGCGGCCGGCCTCGACCACCAGCCGCACCGGGTTCGCCTGCAGGATCCCCTCGCGCGCGCCGAAGAACTCGCCGACGGAGGCGTCGGCGACGAAGACGCCGCTCACGTCGGTCGGGGACGCGTACAGCGCACCGCCCGGGAGGTTGCCCCACCGGCCCGGCTCGAGCACGCCCAGCTGCGCGAGCCATTTGCCCTCGGGCGCGAGCTCGATGCGGAGCGAGGTGCCCGCCGCGCTCTCGGTGAGGATGCGCCGAGCACCCTGCACCCGCCCGAGCACCCGGCGACCGAGCCGGTCGACGTGCGCGTGGTCGAGGCGCAGCCCGGCGACGAATGCCGCCTCGGAGAGACCGGGCATGTGAGCGTGACGAAGGCCTCGCTGGCCCACGACATGGAGCAGCGCCTGGCGCATCGGCCACTCCGCCGGCATCGCGCCGGCGAGGAAGACGCTGCACTCGGCGTCGCGCAGGGCCAGGAGCAGCAGATCCGGGATGACCTTGTGTGGGCGCGCGGCGCCGGCCGCGGTCGCGATGCGGTCGAGGCGCGCGCGCTTCACCCAGCCGCCGCACGCCTCGACCGCCGCGGCGACGGCGTCGCCGATCGCCACCGAGCCCGCATCCTCGACGATCACCACGTGCTCGCCCGCCCGTGCTCGCAGAGCGGTCTGCACCAGCACCTGCGCCGCGTGCGCCAGGGCGACGGGATCGGTCATCGACAGCTGAAGTATAGCCGAGACGCGGGCGACGCCACCGGCGACGCGGCGCTATCCTCCGTCGCAATGCCGCGCGCCGACGTCTGGATCGATGGCGCCCTCGTCCCGTGGGACGAGGCGCACGTGTCCGTGCTCTCGCACGCCATCCAGCGCGGCGCGCTCGTGTTCGACGTCGGCGCGATACGCGCGGGGACGGGCGGGCAGCCGCTGCTTTTTCGGCCTCGCGAGCACGTCGAGCGCTTCCTGCGCTCAGCCGCGCTCGTCGGCCTCGACGTGCGATGGGACGCCGAGGCGCTGCTGGAGGCCACGGTGCAGACGGCACGCTCCAGCGGGGCGACCTCGGCCCTGGTGCGGTGGTCGGCGTTCGTGCCGACACTGGAGCCCGATGTCGTACCCCGGGTCGGCGCCGCCGCCAGCGTCGCCATCGCGATCATCGCCCCGGAGGACAATGCGCCGCCGGGCGGCCCGCCTCCCCGCAAGCCCGCGACCGTGCGCCTCTCCGTACCTCGCGACGCGAGCAAGGCGGGTCCCGACGTCTTCCCACCCCAGGCCAAGGTGGCGGCCGCCTACCTCGGCCCAATGCTCGCCAAACGGCGCGCGCTCGCCGCGAACTTCGACGAGATCGTCCTGCTCGACGAGCAGGGCCGCCTCACCGAGGCGCCCACCGCGAACATCTTCGCCGTGAAGGACGGGGTGCTGACGACGCCGCCGCTCGAGCGCGTACTGGCGGGTATCACGCGCGACAGCGTCCTCGCCCTGGCTCGCGCCGACGGAATTGCCGCTCGCGAGGCGCACCTGTCGCTCGACGACCTGGCGTCCGCCGACGAGGCGTTCCTCACCGCGACGTCACTGCCCGTACAGGCGATCGCGTCGGTCGACGACCGACCGCTCCGGGGCGATGCACCCGGTCCGGTCACGACGCGCATCAAGGAGGCCGTCGCGACGTGCGAGCGAGGCGCCGACGAGCGGTTCGCGCACTGGGTGCTGGAGATTCGCTGATCCTTGAGCCCCTCTACGGCGAACCTGCTCACCTGGATCGTCTTCGCCCTCGTCTACGTCGGCCTGGCCGTTGGCAAGCTGCCGCTGGTGCGGCTCGACCGGGCGGGCATCGCGCTCGTGGGGGCTACGGCGATGCTCGTCCTGGGCCTGGTCGGCTTCGACGAGGCCGTGAGCTCGATCGACTACCGCACGATCGCACTGCTCTTCGGGATGATGATCGTCGTCGCGTACCTGCGCCTCGCGGGCTTCTTCCGGCGCGTCGCAACGTGGCTGCTGGCGCGCGCGCGCTCGCCTCACGGGGTGCTGGCGGCTGTCGTGGCCCTGAGCGGCGTGTTGTCGGCGTTCCTCGTCAACGACGTGGTCTGCCTGGCGCTCGGCCCGATCGTGCTGGGCCTGGCGAGGCGATCGCGGCGCCATCCGGTGCCGTACCTGGTCGCGCTGGCCACCGCGGCCAACATCGGCTCCACCGCGACCATCACCGGGAACCCACAGAACATGATCATCGGCACGCTCGCGGGGCTGCCGTACGCGACGTTCGCGGGCCACCTCGCGCCGATCGCTGCCTTCGGGCTCGTCCTCGATTACCTCGTCGTCGCCGTCGCGTTCCGCGGCGCGCTCCGCCGCGAGGTCGACGAGTCGCGGGAGAGCGCCGCGCCGCGCGATCCGGCCGGCAAGCCGGTGCATGGTCTGCTCCCGAAGGGGGTCGTCGTGCTGGCCGGGGTCGTGCTGCTGTTCTTCGCCGGCGCGCCGGTCGAGCTCGTGGCGCTCGGCGCCGCGGCCGTGCTGATGCTCGGCCGCGTCCGCCCTCACCGTCTGTACGGGCAGGTCGACTGGAGCCTGCTCGTCATGTTTGCGGGCCTGTTCGTCGTCGTGCACGGCTTCGAGCGGCACGTCGTGTCGCACTGGGACCTGCAGGCGCTCGCCAGCGCGCGGCGTCCCCCCGTCGTCCCCCTGACGCTCGCGTCGGGGGCGCTGTCGAACCTCGTCAGCAACGTGCCGGCGGTGCTGCTCCTCCGGTCGGTGGTCGGGTCGCTCGCAACCGGCGTGCGCGCGAGCGGCTGGTTGACGCTCGCCATGGCCAGCACGCTGTCGGGGAACCTGACGCCGATCGCCTCCGTCGCCAACCTCATCGTCGTCGAGGGTGCGCGTCGCGACGGCGTGCGCATCTCGCTGTGGGACTACTGCCGCGTCGGAGTACCGCTGACGATCCTGACGGTGTGCGCCGGAATGGCGTGGCTGGCCGTGGCGAGGTGAGGCATCGAGGGGTGTAGGCGGCGTATGCTGGGACCGTGGGCGCCCGGCGCATCGACGACGTCCTCGCCCTGGCGGCGCTGGGGGCGTGCGCGGTCCTGTGCCTCGCCTTCCGCTACCTGCCGATGGTCGACCTGCCGCAGCACTACGCGATGGTGTCGATCCTGGTGCACCACGCCGACCCGGCGTGGGGGTTCGCGCGGCGCTACACGACCGACTTCCTCGACCGGCCGTACGCGACCGTGTACTGGATGGGCGCCGCATTGGCGCACCTGATGCCGCTCGGCGCGGCGATGCGCATCGTCGTGGCCGTGTGCACCGTCGCGCCGCTCGCCGGGGCGCACGCCCTGCTCGTGGCGACGCGCCGTTCGCGCGCGTGGCTGCTGCCGGCGGTGCCGTTCGCGTTCGGCAGCCTGTGGCACTGGGGCTTCCTCAATTTCCTGCTCGGCACCGGGATGTTCCTGGCGGGGCTGGCGCTCGTGGTCGTCGCGGTGGAGCGGCCGGGCCGCAGGACCCCGGCGGCGCTCGGCGTGCTCGGCGTCGTGCTTCTCTTCACGCACTTTCACGGTCTGGCGATGCTGCTCATGTTCGCGCCGGTCTTCGCGTGGGCGTGGGCGCGACGCGACGAGCGGCTCGCGCCGTACGTCCGCGCGCTCGGCCCGCTGGTCCCGGCGGGCGTCGCGGCTGCGGCGTTCGTGCTGCTGACGTGGGCGCACGCGCAGGGGCGCTGGGCCCGGATGAACCCCGGGCTCGTCGAGCGCGTCCAGCGCTTCCCCGAGTTCCTCGCCGCGGGCTCTCCGGACCCGTGGCCCGGCACGTGGGTCATCGCGTTCGTGGCCGTCGCCGCTGCCGGCGTGACGCTCGGTGGGGCGTGGCCACGGCCGACGCGCGCGCTCGCCGCGCTGGCGATCGCGTTCGCCGCGCAGGTCGCGATGTATTTCGTGCTGCCGCTGAACACGAACACCGCGACGTACGTGTCCGCCCGCCACGCACTGCTCGTCGTGCTGCTCGCGCTGCCGCTCTTGCCGGTGGTCGACGGCCTACGCGGCCACGCGGTGCGCGCGCTCGGGGCGGCGATCGCGGTCGGCGCGCTCGCCGTGACGGCGCGGCAGCTGGCCTGCTTCGATCACGAGGCACGCGACTTCGACGGGGTGCTCGCGGCGATGCTGCCCGATCGCCGAGTCGCGCCGCTCGTCTTCGAGCGCTCGAGCGCCTGCACGCACCCGCGGACGTTCCCGTACCTGCACTTCGGCGCGTACTACCAGGCCGCGAAGGGGGGGGAGCTGTCACGATCGTTCGCGGTCGTGTGGAACGTGCCGATTCGCTACCGGGCCGACTACCACCGCTATGCGATCCGGGAGGAGGTCGAGTGGCAGCCGTGGCTCTTCTCGCCGCAGGACGCGCGCCACTTCGATTACGTGCTCGTGCGCGGCCCACGCACGCTGCCGGCGCAGCTCGGCTTGCGCGAGGTCGCGGCGAGCGGCGCGTGGACCCTCTTCGAGAACCCCGACGCGCTCCCGGCGGAGCTTCCGCCGCCGTGAGCCGCATCGCCGCGCCCTGGTGGCTCGCCGCGCTGGCGGTCGCCGTCGTGGGGTTCGCCGCGTCGCTCGTGCAGCCCTCGCGCGCGATCGGCCGCGACATCCGCCTCGAGGCCATGCGGTCGCTCGTCGCGCCCGAGCGCACGTACATGGGCGATCCGGCGCCGAGCATCGAGGCGGCGCGGAGGCTGATGCACGACCCGCGGGCCCGCCTGTACGACGCGGACCTGTCGGTCGGCTCGGAGTTCATCTACCCGCCAATCGCGGCGCTCCCGTACCGGCCACTCGCGACGCTCACGCGGCCCGAGGCGCACGACCGGCTCGCGCTCGTCAACCACGTGCTGTTCGTCGCTGTCGTGCTGCTCCTTCTGCAGCTGTCGACCTCGCGCCGCCGCGTCGGCGCGCTCGACGTGGCGGCGTGCGCGATGGCGGCAGTCGTCTTCTACCCGCTCGTGCACGCGGTCGAGCTCAACCAGGCGACCGTCGCCGTGACGCTGCTGATCGGCCTGACGTGGGTGGCGCTCGACGAACGGCGACCCGCGCTGGCCGGGGCCGTCTTCGCGCTCGCGCTCGCGGTCAAGCCGCAGCTCGTCCTGGCGCTGCCCGCGATGGCCTGGCACGCGCGCCGGATGGTCGCCTCGTCGCTGGCGACGGCGTCTGCCCTGGCCTGCGCGTCGATTGCGTACGCGGGGTGGGACAACCAGGTCGCGTACGTCACGCACGTCCTCCCCGCGCTCTCGCGAGGCTACACGTACTACGCCAACCAGGGCCTCAATGGCCTCTACGGCCGCATGTTCGTCCCGGGCGGCGATCTGGGCATTTTCGAGCAGCCGCCTGACTCACCCGTCGTGCGCGCGGCGACGCTCGTCAGCGCGGCCGTCGTCCTCGCGGGCGTGCTGCTCATCGTGCGGCACTGGCACGCGCGCCCCCGCCCGGTCGCGCCCACATGGGTGTTCGCCGTAGCGTGGCTCGCGACGGTGCTCGTCTCGCCCGTGTCGTGGCAGCACCACTACGCGCCGGCGCTGTTCGCGTTCGTGCTCGTCGCGCGCGCGCTGCGCGAGCAGCCCTCGTTGCGCACCGCGACCGTGGCGGCGCTCGCGAGCGCGGCGTTCACGCTGATGGCAGCGTACTTCGAGGTGCGCCGCTTTCAGGGTGTCGCCGAGCGGCTCCTCGCATCGTACGTGCTCTACGGCGCCCTGGCGCTCGGCGCGACTCTCGTGCTGTTGATCGAATCGGGCGCGGGCGGCTGCGCGGAGGCCGGCGCAGCCGCGGGGGCGGTGAAGTCGACCCGCCGGTAGACGAGGAAGTGCCCGATCGACGCGTCCGACTCATAGCGCTGCTCGAGGAAGAACCGCAGGGCGCGGAAGCGCCTCATCGACGTGAACGAGTCGAGCGGCTCGAAACCGTTGGCGTCGCCGCGGCCGACGAGCACGTACTTCGGCGGATCGGCGCGCAGCCCCTCCATGAGGCGCGCCCGACGCCGGTCGAGGCCGGGCCACATGCGCGACAGCGGAGCGTCCGTCATCAGGATCTTGTGGAACGCGTAGCGTGTGACCGGGTGCCGGTCGGCGAGCGCGTAGACGCCGGGCGACAGCGCCCACACGAGGATGCCGTCGGACGGCGCGGTCCGGTCGCGTAGCCAGCGCGCGGCCTCCTCCTCGTCGACCATCGAGAAGCCTCCCGGCTGGATGGCGCGCAGGTATGCGTCGCGCGACAGGCGTCCCGTCAGGCACGCCGCGTCGGGCGCGTACGCGTGCCACCACGAGCGCGCCTCCGGCAACGCGAGGATCGCGAGGGCCACGAGCCCCGCCCCGCCGAGCGCGCGCGCCTCCGAGTCGCGCAGCGCGGCGACCAGCTCCGCGACCCCGTAGCCGCCCGCCACCGCCAGCGCCGGCACGACGAGCAGGTAGTGGTAGCCAGCCGACATCTGGCGCTGCAGCACGATGGCCGCCATGGTCGCCACGATCCACGACGCCAGCCAGTGCGCCTCGCGGGCGCGCCGGCGCGCCAGTCGGACGACGCCGATGGCCCCCGCAGCGACGAGCAGCGTCGCGTCCGACAGCATCGTGCCGCCGAACCGCTGCAGCACGAACCCCCAGGGCGGCGCGATGAACGCCGCGTTGTAGCGCTGGTAGACGAACACGCCCTCGACGAAGCTCCCCGCCGCGTGGTGCGCCGCGAACCAGGCGAACGCGAGCGCCCACGGCACGAGGACACCGGCGATCATGCGCAGCGCGCGCGCCAGCGCGTCGCGCGCGGGCACGCACGCCACCCACGTCACCGCCCAGGAGAGCGCGATGGCCATCGAGGGGATCTTGAAGAGCCCACACACGCCGACGAGCACTCCGCACGCGAACGCGAGCGGCGCGCGGTCCAGCGCCCGCCACGCGAGCCACGCCGACCCGAGCATCGGCAGTGCGAGCGCCTCCTCGGCCTGCGCGCGCGACCAGAAGCCGCCCCATGCCGGCGACCACAGCCCGACGAAGAGCAGCACCGCCGCCCCGAGCCCCACCGCGCGGCCGCCGACGCGCGCGCCGACCGCGTACGCGGCGACGAGCGTCAGCGCGAGCCAGATCCCTTCCCACCACCACGCCGCTCGCACGACGTCGCCGGGCACGAGCGCGGAGCATGCCCACCAGTACAGGAAGAGCGGCGGCTTGCTGTCGAACAGGTCGCGGTACGGCAGCCATCCGCGCGGCACCCAGCGCGCGAAGCAGGCGAAGAGCCCCTGGTCGATGCCGAGCGGCTCGGGCAGGCGCACCACGTGCACCGCGACGACCAGCGACGCGAACAGCGCAACCGCGGCCGCGAAGAACAGGCGGGAGCGGCGCGCGGCGATCACCGTCGCATCGTACCAGCACGGATGCGGGCGCGGCGGAGCGCGTGGCGACGCTCGAGGCCGGCCAGCGCGAGCGCGAGCGGCGCCGCGATCCATCCCGCGGGGCAGCCGGGCGATGGCGACGCCGCGGCGCACGAGCCTCCAGAGGTCGGCCGCGACGCAGGCACGGGCGCGGGCAGACAGAAGAAGTCGATGCCCCCCTCGACGTCGTCGCACTCGAACCCGCTCGCGCACGTCGTCACGCCGGGCACGCAGCGCACGCCGCAGACCCCCGACCCCGTGCACGTGCCGTCGACGCAATCGGAGTCGCTCGCGCACGGCGCCCCGAGCGCGCCCGGCGTCGGCGTCGGGTACCGGCACTGCGATCCACCACCCGGCGCGGACGCGCACTGCATGCCGGCGGGGCAGTCGCCGTTCGAGCCGCAGCTCGCCGTGCAGTAGGTCACGTTCGGATCGTCGGGCGCGGCGATGCACGCGGCGGCACCGCCCGAGCACTGCTCGGGGAACAGACACCTCGCGCCCACCGCCGCGCTGCCGTCGGCGAGCGACGCCATCGTCGGCGCGAGGAAGCCCGTGGCGAACGCGTCGACGCGCGTGTACGTCGCGTGCTGCGTGCACGCACCGTCGCCGTGGCTGGTGACGCCGACCACTGCCTCGGCCCCACCCGACGTCGCGAGCGCCGGCCCTCCGGAGTCGCCGTCGCACGGCTGCGAGGGGGCGGGCGTCACCTCGAACGTGGTGTCCGCCACCGCCGATACGCTCGCCGTCCCCTGGCGCTTGGTGCCCGAGACGGCCGCGTCGGCGGCCGCGAACCCGTAGCCGACGACGCGCACGCTGGCGCCCACCGCCGGCGCCGCCGGCCCGAGCGGCACCGCGGGCGCCGGCGCCGCCGACCCGAGCACCACGAGCGCGATGTCGTTGGCGAGCGTCGACGGATCGAACTGCGGGTGCGGCCGCGCGGCGACGACCGGGATCGACGCGCCGCCCGCGCCGACGGACGCGCCGAAGACGACGTGCGCCCCTTGCAGGATCTCGGGCACCGTGCAGTGCGCGGCCGTCAGCACCAGGTGCGGCGCGACGACGGTCCCGCTGCACGCGGCCTTCCCGACGCCATCGACGATCGCGACGACGGCCGGATCGTTTCCGTCGTCGGCGCCGTTCGTGATCGCCGCGGCATGGCGTTCCGTCCGCTCCGGCGCCCCTGCGGTGCACGCGGCCATGATCACCGCGAGCGCGATGCCCAGAGGGATGGCCGGGCCCGTCCGGATGCGAAGCATCGACCCTGGGCAGCATAGCAATCGGATAGGATGAGCGGGAGCGGGCGGTACCCCGGTCATGACCCCGACGACGAGCTCCTTGCTGCTCGCGGCCGCGCTGCTCGTCGGCACGGCGGCGGCCTGCAGTCGCTCCGATGGGGCGAGCGGTTCACCTTCCGCGGCCGCCGGCGCCGCGAGCACGTCGGCCCCGCCTGCCGACCCCCCGGCCGCCATCCACTGGGACGACACACCGATCGACTGGACGCGCCCCGTCCCCGTCACGCCGGCCGGCGGCGAGGGCCAGGCAGGCTACGTCGGCTCGGAGGCGTGCAGGGATTGCCACCGCGACATCTACGACCGGTACGCGCGGCACTCGATGGCGCGCACCGGCATTCGCCCGCTCGCGTCGCTCGATGCAGCGTGGCTGGCGAAGATCTTCGACGCCGCCAAGCCCGTACAGCACGAGCGAAGCCGCTACTTCTATCGCCCCTACCGCCGAGCCGGCCGCTACTTCGTCGAGGAGTACCTGCTCGCCGACGACGGCTCGCGCGTGCAGAGCCGGGTCGAGCCGCTCGAATACGCCTACAGCGCGGGCAGCTACGGCATGGCGTTCTTCTTCCGTCAGGGCAGCCGCCTCTACCAGGCGCCCGTGGACTACTACGCGCAGACGCATGTCTGGGGCATCGACCCCGGCGCATCCGAAGGCAACCCGCGGTTCTCGAAGCCGCTCGGCGCCTTCTGCATCTCCTGCCACGCCGACTATCCGCGCCGGCGGGCGGGCACCGACGAGGTGTTCGTCCAGCCAATCCCCAGGGGCGTCGGTTGCGAGCGGTGCCATGGGCCCGGGCAGAAGCACGTGACCTCGCCCCTGGCGGGCGGCATCGTCGACCCGGCCAGGCTGCCGCTCGAGCGACAGCTCGACGTGTGCGTGCAGTGCCACGAGTCGGACCACTCCGGCCTGCGCGCGGACCGTGACGAATACGGCTTCCGGCCCGGCGAACCGGCCACCGCCTACCGAGTGAACTTCGTCGCCGACCCGCCCGACCCGGATCGTTTCGTGTTGCTCGCGCACCCCGAGCGCATGGTCGAGAGCGCATGTTGGAAGAAGTCGGCGGGGCGGCTCGTGTGCACGAGCTGCCACGATCCGCACCGGAGCTCCTTCGATCAGCCGCCCTCGTGGTGGGACGCCAAGTGCCTCGCGTGCCACCAGAACGAGCCGTGCACCGAGACCGCGCAGGCGCGCGCCTCGCGTGGGGGCCATTGCGTGACGTGCCACATGCGCTCCGGCCCGCCGACTCGCCCGACGCTCGTGTCCATCACCGACCACTGGATTCAGCGGCGCCCGTCGCCCGTCCGAGCAGGCACGGACGGGCCGCGCCGGCTCGTGTCCTGGCCGGAGCTCGTCGGCCAGCCCGCCTCCGGCGGCGACCTCGCGGCGTTGCAGGTGCTGGCGTACGCGCGAGACGGCCAGCTCGATCGGGCGGAGCGGCAGCTGGCCAGCCTGACGCCCGCCGCGCTGCGCGTGCCCGGGCTCGATGAATGGATGGCCGAGCGGTACCTGCAGACTCGACGGCCGGCCGACGCGGCGCGCGCGTACGCGGAGGCGCTTCACGTGGCCCCCGACGCGCGCCCGGCGCTGCTCGGCTACGCGCGCGTGATGCTCGATCGCGGCGATCGGCACGGCTCGGACGAGGCAATGCACGCGCTCGACCGCATGCTGGCGCTCGACCCCGACGATCCGGACGCGCTGCAGACGAAGGCGATGGTCCTGTTCCGCGCCGGTCGCGTCGACGAGGCGCGGCCGCTGTTCGTCCACGCGGCGGCGGTGGGGCCGGCAAACGCGGCCTCGCGCGTGGCGCTCGCCGCGATCGCGCTGCGCGAGGGGCACGACGCCGAGGCGACCGCGCAGCTGGAGGCCGCGCGCAGCATCGCGCCTGCGGATCCATGGATCCTCGGCAAGCTGTGCGGCGAGTACGCGAAGGCGGGCGACGCCGCGCACGCCGAGGCCGTCGAACGCGCCCGCGCATATTTCGCCAAACAGGCGCGCCCGACCGACGCGACCAGGTGGCTGCCGGAGGCGTGGCGCTGAGCGGCGGCCCGGGCGAGCCGACCTTGACCCGAGCGCGCCGGCGAAGGACGATGGAGCGAGTGAGCGTAAGCGCGACCCGCGCGTTCGTCGTCGCGTGGATGGCCCTCGGCGTCGCCGGGGCGCTCGACCACACGATCGCCGAGAAGATGTTCGGGCGCCGCTTCGATCTCTGGCTGCCACACCTTCGCTACGGATACGTCATGTTCGACCGGAACCCGCGCCACGCCGCGGTCTTCGAGTACGTCGGCGCGGACGGCGTGCGCCACGATCTGGCCGACCTCGTCGCGACGCCGTCGCTCGGATACAAGCGGGCGCGCCTGGTCATGAACGCGATGACGACGCCGATGTACCTGTCCGAGGTCTGCTACCAGGCCACGCATCCGGCGCCGCGGGAGCTCACGTTCGTCGTCACCGAGTACGACATCGGCCCGAGCGCGCGCGGGCCGACGCCGACGCGCACCACGACGCTTCGCTGCGACCCCCATGGCATCGCGCCTCGATAGCCTCTTCGCCCCGTTCGAGAGGACGCGCAGCGCGTACCCGATCGCGATCTTCCGCATCGCGTTCTTCGGAGGCCTCGCGCTGCACTTCTTCCCGGCGCTCGTCCACCTGGGCGACTCGTACCGGCCGGGCGCGCTGCGCACGAACGAGTGGAACGACTGGCTGTACCTCGATTTCTCGCACCTCTCACCCGCCACGCTCCGCGTCGCGTCCGTCGTGACGATGCTCGGGTGCACGATGGGCATCGTGGGGCTCCGTCCGCGCATCGCGGCCGTCGTCTCCGGGGTCGGCTTCTACGCGTTCGCGAGCTTCAACGGCCTGCAGGTGCAGACGCTCGCGCTCGTGGACGCGTGGGCCATCCTGCTGCTCTGGATGATCTGCGGCGGCGGCAGCGCAGCGCTCTCGGTCGACGCGGTGCTGGCCAAACGCGACGCGCCGCCACGCGAGCCCGGGCTGCTGTCGGGGCTCGTCCTCTTCCAGATCCTGCTCGCCGTCTTCTTTGCCGGCGTCGAGAAGCTGCTCGCCGGCTGGCCGGGCAGCAACGAGATGGGGATTCTGCTGTCCTATCCGCGGGGCTTCATGGTCCGCGACTGGGTCGCGTCGACGAGCTTGCTGCACGCGTCCGCCGTGACGCGCGCGCTGACGTGGCTGACGCTGCTCGTCGAGCTCGGGACGCCGTTTCTCCTGCTGCATCGCCGTACGCGGATCGCCGCGCTCGTCGTCTACGAGGGGTTCTTCCTCGGGATCGTCGCGATGCTCGAGGTGCCGCCGCTCTTCTACTTCACCTTCGCGTTCGGGGCGCTGCTCGCGCTCGACGACGCGCAGGTCGAGCGGGTCGTCTCCGTGCTGCGCCGGCACGAGGTCTAGCCATGCGCAGGCTCGCCGCTCGATCCGTGCTCGTCGCGACCTTCGTGCTCGCGGTCGCTCCGCCGCTCGCGTGCCACTCCGGCGGGCAGGGCGCGGCGACCGGCGCGTCCGACGACGGCGGCGCCGACGCCGGCGACGGGGCCGCCGGCTACGGCTACCCGCCCGGCGCGCCACACGTGAGCTGGTTCCGCGAGGTGCCGAGCGACATCTCCGGTGTGAACGCGACGCACCAGCCCGATCTCGCGCTGCCGTTCTCCGGCGGCATCGGCGTGGCGGTGGGTGACATCGACGGCAACGGCCGCCCCGACATCATCGCGCCGACGGGCCTCGGGCCGACGTACGTCTACAAGAACCAGGGGGGCTTCCGCTTCTCGGACGTGACCGCCGCCTCCGGCGTCGACGGGCGCGGCGTGGCCAACGGCGCGTCGCTGTGCGACGTCGACGGCGACGGCGATCTGGACCTGTTCCTGTCGACCGACGAGCAGCGGCCGGACACCAACGTATTCTTCTTCCGCAACCGCGGCGACGGCACCTTCGCCGACGAGACGACGGCGGCGGGCTTCGCCACGAAGGCGAGCGTCGCGAGCGTCGTGTGCACGGACCTCGACGGCGACGGCCTGCTCGACGTCTACGTCGCCGCGTACGCGTTCATCGGCGCCAAGGGCTTCCCCGGACGGCAGGACGCCTTCTATCGCAACCGCGGCGACGGCACGTTCGTCGACGTCGCGGCGCGCCTCGGGTTCGACGCGCAGGGGCTGACGTGGACGGTGGCCGCCTCCGACTACGACGGCGACGGCGATCTCGATCTGTACGTCGCCAACGACACCTTCACCGAGGACGACGGCACGCGCCCCCTCCCTTCGCCGCCGGACATCCCCGGCACGAGCGCACCGCCGCCCGGCGACGCGCTGTTCCGCAACGACGGCCCGGGCCCCGATGGCTACCCGGTCTTCACGAACGTCACCGCCACGTCGGGCGCGCCCGTGGCCGAGCCGCGCAGCACGATGGGCATCGTCGCCGCGGACATGACCGGCGACGGCATACCGGACTACTACCTGTCGAACTACGGCCGCAAGGCGCTGCTCGCGGGTGGCGCCGGAGCGACGTTCGCCGATCGCACGGCCGACTTCGGCCTCGAGGCGACGCAGCGCTACGCGGGTCCCGACGGCAACTGCGGCCAGGGCTCGGCCGTCGAGCCGTGCCTGCTCGTCGGCTGGGGGAGCGCGCTCGAAGACTTCGACCTCGACGGGCGGCCAGACCTGGTGCTCGTCGACGGTACGCTGCACGGCGAGCAGCAGCCGCAGGCCGTGTGGCGCGGTGGCGCCGCCGGAGCCGCGCCCGCGATGGCCTTCGCGCCCGTGCAGACCGACCTGCCGTGGATGGTCGCCCGCGCGCTCGTGCCGTCCGACCTCGACGGCGACGGCGATCCCGACCTCGTCGTGACGACGTGGCGCGGCGCGACGCGCATCTTCGAGGACGTCGCGTCGCAGCCCGGCGCGGCCGGGGCAGGGTGGCTCGGCGTCGCGCTCGAGGCGGCGACGAGCGCGCCGGAGGGGCGTGGCGCCGTCGTGACGGTGAACGGCGTGTCCAAGACCGTCGGCGCCGGCGGCGTCATCGACTCGAGCGCGCCGGCGCTGGCGCGCTTCGGCCTGGCCGGTGCGAACACGGCGACCGTCGACGTGCAGTGGCCGAGCGGCTTCCGAAGCCACGTCGGCCCGGTCATGGCCGACCAGATCGTGACCGTCACCGAGCCGCCGCTGCTCGCCGTCTCGGCGCGCACGGCGCCGGCCGACGGGGTCTCGACGGTGACGGTGACCGCGAAGCCCGCCAAGAGCGACGGCACGCCGCTCGGCCCCGGCGCCACGGTGACCATCGACGCGAGCGCGGGCACGTGGCAGGGAGCCGTGCTCGACGTCGGCGACGGCTCCTACACGCGCGTGCTGGTGGCGCCGAGCGCGCCGGCGCTCGCGGTCCTGCGCGTCACCATCAACGGTGCGCCGCTCAGGGCGTACCCGCGGGTGGAGTTCCGGTAGGCCGTGTGCCCGGCGCTCACGGCTGCGACGCGGCGCCCACCTTGAACATCTTGTCGAGCACGTCGGCCGGGGGGCGAAGGCCCGCGCACTGGTCGCGGTGCTGCGTCGCGTACGCGGGCACGACGCACTGCTGCTGGTCGGGCGTGAGCGTCGCACACGCCGCCAGGAAGTCCTCGCGCGGCGCGATCCACGAGAAGATCGACGGCCGGTGGTGCGACTGCGCCGTCTCGTGCTCCGCGGTCGCCGCGTTGTAGCCCGTCTCGCACGGGGTCTTACCCGGTGGCGCGTCGAGCAGCGCCGCGCGCGGCGCGTACGCCCACTCGAGCCCCGCGCGGTGGGCGCTCGCGCTCTCGGGGGACATCGCGCTCGCGGATGCCGCCTTGCGGCGCTGCGTGAGCACGACCGCCCCCGCGGCCGCCGCCACGATGAGCACAGCCACGACGGGCCTCGCGTTCATGTCTGCAGTGTAGACGCGGAGCGCGGGCGGAGTGACATCCGCCCGCGCTCGTCGAGCCGCTGCGCCGCGGCGCGACGCGTCACGGGCAGGCGGGGCCCTGCCAGTCGCCGTCGCAGCCGTTGGAGCTTGCGCTGCAATTGCAGGCGTAGTTGTGGCCGTTGCTGTCGACCCAGTTGAAGTTGTTCGCGTCGCCCTGCGGCGTGCTGGCCACGTTGATCGCCTGCCCGAGGGTGCCGTCCCACGCCTGCGTCGTGCCCGTGTTGGCCTTGGCTTGCCAGAGCTCGTAGGCGGCGTCGTCGTCGCACTCGTGGCCGGGCGGCGTGTCCCAGTTGTAGCCGGTCGCGCATCCGCCGTTGGTCTCGCCGGCGCCGCCGCCGTTCTGGTCGGAGCCCGTCTCGCCGCTGATCGTGGCGTTCGCGTACCAGCCGCCGTTCGAGTAGCACTGGTAGCTCATGCCGCCCTCGTTGAAGCAGCGGCCGTGATTGCACGCGTTGATCGCGAGGTTCCAGCTGCACGAGTTGCTCGCCGCGTTCCACTCGCAGTCCCACATGATGGTGGCGCTGTGGTAGGCGCACGTCCAGAAGACGCACGCGACCTCGCCCTGATACCGGTCGGTCTCGAGCCAGCTGTAGCCGCTGTAGTTGAACGACGGGTACGGCAGGCTGTACGCCTTGTCGGTCGGCGCCGGGGTCTTGGCGATCGTCGACTCGTGCGCCGCGAGCTGCAGGTCCTGCGACGGCAGCGGCTGGTGGGCGAAGTTCACGAGGTGGTGGATGTGATCGCCGAACGATGCGGGGAGCGCCGTACCCGCCGCCTTGGCCGCCTCCTGCGCGAGCTGGAAGTCGAGGGCGCGATCCGCCGGGCTGACCTTCACCGCCTGCGCGCGCGCGATCTCGACGTCCTTCTCCCAGCTCGGATCGGCGTAGAAGTCGCCGCCGCGCTGCACGTAGAAGGTGTAGCCGTTCTGATCGACGAAGCGCAGGTCCATCTCGTGCGCCGGGTCGTTCGGGTACGCCTGCCGGTAGACGTCCGGTTTGAGCGCGCCGACGCGCGTCTCGACGTAGACGACGCGCCCGGCCTTCACGTACGCCGCGCTCATCCCCACCGCGGGGTTGCTGGCGTCGAGGATGTTGAAGCCCTCCTGAAGCTGCGAGGCGGTCGGACGCGGGCTCGATCCCGATCCGCTCCCGCCGCACGCGATGAGCGCGCCCCCCGCGCTCACGGCCAGGATGCCTGCAGCGACCCACACCAGCAGGTTCTTTCGCATCGCGTCTCCTTCCCTTCCCGACCGACTGGTTTTGCAGGGGCCGTACCGACCGGTAAGTGCGCGATTTGAATGGGTCGGAGGGACGGGGCGGTTCAGATGCTGAACGGTCGCCCGTTCAATAACCGAACTCTGTTCGGATTCCGAACCGCCACGCCTCCGGCCCCCACACGCGCGCTCGAACCCTCCAGCAGCGTGCTCGAGGCCCTCGGCATCGTGGTCGGGGGGTTCGGGTGACCCGACGGGATCCTCAGTGCGCTCCGGGCGTCGCCAGGTTCGCCTCGGCCCGCTGCTCTGCCCTCTCGGCCGCGTCGCGCGAGCCGAGAGCGCGGCACGCGCCCGCGACGGCGCGCCAGAAGGCGCCGTCGTCGACGCGCCGATCGTCGAGGGCGGCGCGCACCTCGCCGGCGATCTTCGCGCGCGTGTAGGCGCGGTCGGCGCGCTCGGCGGCGCGCAGCTCGCCCAGCGCGGCGTCGAAGCGGCGGTCGCGGGCGAGGAGGAGGAAGAGGTCGAGGTGGTCGGGGGCGTAGGAGCGCTCGTCAGGGCGCGCGTGGGCGGCGAGATCGGCCCGAAGGGCGTCGATGGCGCCGTCCAGGTCGCCGCGCCGGGCGAGGACGAACGCGATGCGGCGGCGCGGACGCGGATCGGCGGGATCGAGGTCGGCGGCGTGGCGCCAGGCGTCGACGGCTTCGTCGCTGCGATGAAGCGGCTCGAGCGTGTTCCCCAGCTCGAACCAGAAGCGCGCGTCGCGCGGGTCCTCCTGCGTGGCGCGGCGGAAGTCGTCGACGGCGGCGACGGGGTCGTGCAGGAAGTTGCGGCGCTCGAGGCCGCGGTAGAAGTCGGCCTCGGCGGCGTAGGAGACGGAGGACTCGCGGGTCGGGACGTTGAGGGGCACCGCCAGGACGAGCGCCGCTGCAGCCGGCAGCACCCGCCTCCATCCCGCGCCCGCGCCCCCCTCCGCGCCTGCGCGCGCGCGCCACGCCCGCACGATCCCCTCCACCCCCGCCCCCGCGAACATCGCCATCACCGGGATCGCCGGCACCCGGTACCGCGACGTCACGAAGAACGCCGCCGTCACGAGCGCCTGCTCGGCGACGAACGCGTACGGCAGGACGAGCCGCCTCCTGTCGCGCCAGCACAGCGCCGCGCCAACGATCGCCAGCGGCACGAGCACGCCGTCGGGCACCCACGGAGGCCCGCGCCACACGAGCGCCCGCAAGAGCATCGACCCCTGCCGCGCCGCCATCAGGTCCGTGTCGCGCGGGATCTCGGGCCCGTCGAAGAACAGGTACAGCTTCCGCGCGTAGAGCCCCGCCGCGTGCACCGGGTGCTCGCCCCAGAACGCCAGCCCCTTTCGCGTGAAGTACTGCGAGGCCGTCCCCCAGCCGCGCACGCCCGCGCGCGCCGGCTCGGACATCAGCTCGTCCCAGTGCTCCCCCGGACGGATCGCGAGCGTCTCGTCGTAGTGCTCGTTGTTGCCGATGTAGAAGTTGATGCCGCCGTTGCTCGAGACGAGCACCAGCTCGTGGCCTCGCTCCCAGTTGCGGTACGTCACCGGCGCGATCGGCAGCAGCACCCCCGCGACGAACGCCGCCACGACCGCCGGCCGCCGCAGCCAGAGCGCCGCCACCGCCGCGAACGGCAGCACCGTCGGCCCGAAGAGCGCCGCCACCCCGAGCGCCGCCCCCGCCGCGGCCGCGCGCTCGGGCGTCCGCTTCTCGCCCGCGCGGACGAGGAGCCACAGCGCGACGAGCGACGCGGCCAGGATCCACGTCGGCGGCAGCAGCTCGTAGCTCTCGAACACGATCGCGCCGTGCAACGCGCACGCCCCCGCCGCCCCGAGCGCCACCGCGCCCGAGAAGAAGCGCCGAGCGAGCACGTACGTCGCCGCGCAGCTCGCCGCCGACACGACCGCCTGCAAGAGGCGCGGCGCCAGCAGCCCCGGGCCGAAGACACGGAAGACGAGCGACAGCGCGTACACGAGGCCCGGCGGGTGAAACCAGGGGCGCGGGTCGGCCACCTGCCCCAGCGCCAGCGCGCGCGCCATCGCGACGTAGCGCTCCTCGTCGACGACCGGGTAGTCGAACAGCAGGTCGCCTCGCTGGCCGAGGACGTACGCGACACGCACGATCAGCGCGATCGCCACCACGAGCGCGAGCACGACCAGCTCCCGACGCGCACGACGCTCCACGACGGTCGAGTATCGCACGGGGGGTGGCGCAAACGGGCACGGGCGTCGGAGCCGCGGCACGGCCGTGGCGGCCGTGGCGTCCGTCGCGTCAGCGGCCCGCGATCTCGGCGATGGGCTGCCCCTCGCCCGCCTCGCTCTCGTCGGCCGCGATGCCGAGCAGCGCGCGCACCGTCGGCGCCACGTTCGACAGCGTGTAGCGGCGCGGCCCGGTCGACCCGCTCGCCCCGATCGCCGCCGCTCCGCCCGCGTGACCGCGCACGTCGTCCCCTTCGGCGAACAGCCACACGCGCCCCGACTCGGGGTGGGTCGGCCCGTGGTCGCGGAAATCGTACGCGCGCCCGTGATCGGCGGTTACGAGCACCGTCGTGTGCCGGCCGCGCGCCCCCATCCGCCCGAGCGTCGCCGCGAGGTCGCCGAGGAACGCGTCCGACGCGTGCAGCGCCTCGAGGTAGCGGCGGTAGTCGTTGCGGTGCCCGTACTCGTCCGCGTCGCCCAGCCCCACGAAGAGAAACCGCGGTCGCGCCGTCTCGAGGTAGCGCAGCGCCACCCTCGCCGTGTACCTGTCGGGGCGGTAGTCGCCCTCGCCGGGGAACGCGCCCACGCGCGCGCCGTCGTCGAGCAGCGACGCCGTCTTCGCGTCGGCGCGCAGCACGTCGGCGCGCTCGAGCAGCTCGCGCCCCGCGCTCACGACGAAGCCCGACGGCTCGGCGGAGGCGGCGCGCGCGATGTTCGGCCACGAGCAGATGACCGCCACGTCGCCCGGGCCGCTCGCGTCGCGCACGTCGTCGGCGATCGTGCGCTCGGGCGGGCGGTCGCACACGTTGGTGTAGCAGCCACGGTCGGGCTTCCCGGCGAAGATCTCGAGGTAACCGGGCATCGAGATGAACTGCGGGCCGCTGGCGGCGATCTGCGGGCCGCGATCGGACGCGCCGATGGCGACGCCGTCGCCGCGGTCGAGGGCGCGGTGCAGGTTGGGCATCAGCGCGCGCGCGCTCGGCCACGGCGGGTGGTCGAGCCCGTGCTGGTGCGCGATCGCGCGGTCGGCGCCGCCGAAGACGTCCTGCCAGCGCACCCCGTCGAGCACGACGAGCACCACCGCGCTCTCGCTGCGCTCGACGTCGGCGCGGTCGAGGGCGAGCGGCGACGTCTCGAAGTGGTGCGGCTCGCGCGGAGGCACCGTCGCGGCGGGCGCCGCTCCCCAGGTCGCACCGGCGCGCCCGATGAGCGAGATCGGGACCGCGAGGGCGAGCAAGGCGGCGAGGCGCCGGACCTGACGATGCACGGCTATCGCGTTCAGTGTGTCACGCAGCCAGCACCCGGGCCAAATCGCCGACCGCGCTCAGGGATTCGGGCAGTAGGCGATCAGGCTCGGCGTGTCGGTGCACACCGTGTAGCAGGGCAGGTTCGACAGCGCCTTCAGCAGGCACGGGCAGATGGGGTTGGCGTTGGCGCACTGCGCCGGGATGGACACGCAGCCGACCTGAAGACCGCCGTCGGGCGGCGGGGCGGCGGCCTCGCCGCAGACGGCCGACGAGGAGGTGTACCCGGTGCCGCCGCCGAAGCAGTACGAGCCCGACGGGCACGCGCACTGCGAGCAGACGTTGTACGGCGCGTAGCCGTCCGGCGGGGGCGTGTAGCGCGAGTCGCCGTAGGCGTCGCTCGATGGCGAGGCGTCGGAGCCGCCCTGCGGCTGCTGCGGCTGGTTGGTCGCGTCGACGTCGACGATGACTCGGTCGCCCGAGCCCGCGGGCGTGCCCGCACCCTGGCTGCACGCGGCGGCGACGGCGGAGATCGCGCCGGCGACGAGCAGCGCCGAAGCCATCGGACGCTTCATCGACGCTGAAGATAGCACCCTCCGGCCTCCTCGGAGCTTCACGGACGATCAGAACGGGTCGCGCAGCACGAGGAGCGCGCCCTTCGAGGGGGCGCACACGTACAGGGATCCGCCGCCGTTGGTCACCACGCAGTGCGCGTCGCTCGACGTGGCCAGCGCGCCGAGCACCGAGGGCGGTCCGGTGGGCGACAGGCCGACGACGGCCATCGCCGCCGCCGACGTCGACGGGACGTACAGGCGCATGCGCTGCGCGTCGTACGCGATCTGGTCGACCCCTCCCCCGACCGCGGCGGTACCGACGGTCGCGCCGCTCTGCGCGTCGAGCACCACGACGCGGCCCTCCTCGCAGGCGCTGATCACCCAGCCGCGCGTGGAGTCCAGGGCGATGCCCTTGGAGGTGGTGCACCCGTTCGACCAGTGCGAGGAGACCGCGTGCGAGGCCGCGTCGATGCGGTAGGTATCGGTCGCGCCGTTCGTGAAGACGCTGCCGTGATCGGCGTCGACCGCGAGCGACTCCGGCCCGCCGGAGATGGGGATGAACGCCGCGTGCGCAGGCGCCGTCGTCTCGCTGGCGCCGATCGTGAACACCTCGATGCGCTGCTGGTCCGGCTCCGTGACCCACACCTCCTTGGTGGAGGCCACGTAGCGCACGAAGCCGGGCGTCGACGCGGTGGCGACCGTCGCGACGACGGCGACCTTCCTGCCGTCGACGACGGCGAGCTCCTGGCGCGTGCGGTCGACGGCGTACACGATGCCGTTTCCCTCGTCGGCGGAGACGACGCCGACGTCGCTCTGCCCGTCGTACGTGGGCGCCGAGGCGAACCCACCGACCGCCGCCAGCGACAGCATCGACGGGTCGACCAGCACGAGGTTGCCGCTGCGGCCGCCGGGCACGAGCAGCCGCCCGAGCGTCCCGGAGAAGGCCAGATCCTCGAAGCCGATGCCGGGCGCGCCGTCCGGCAGCACGAGGAGCTCGTCGCCGCCGTCGACCGGGGGCGGCGACACGCCGATGCCGCTGCTCGAGCCGGGATCGCACGGGTCATCGGCCGTGCCGTCGCTGATGGGGGGCTTGAGCGAGCCGCTGCCGCCGCAATCGACCAGGGCGGCGCCGACCGCGGCGAGAGTGAGAAGGAGGGTCCAAAGGCGGGTCGATCGCATCGACGAGCACATCCTGCGCCTTTGGCACGCCGGAGGCAATCGAGGTGCTAAGCTTCGCCCCGTGCCCATGGACCGCATCGAGACCTTCGAGGAGTTCTGGCCGCACTACGTGCACGCCCACCGCAACCCGGTGAACCGCGCGCTCCACTACGCCGGGACGACGGCCGTCATCGGCACCGTCGCGACGGCGGCGGTGACCCTCAACCCCGCCTGGCTGCTGCTCGCGCCGGTCGTGGGGTACGGCCCCGCGTGGATCGGCCACTTCATGTTCGAGAAGAACAAACCGGCCACCTTCGAGCACCCGCTCTGGTCGCTGCGAGGCGACTTCAAGATGTACGCGCTGGCCCTGCGCGGGAAGATGGCGGCCGAGGTCGAGCGCGTCTGCGGCGGTGACATGCCGGCCGATCACACGCACGCCGACCACCTGGCGCGCACCTCCAACGGCACGGCCGCGGCCGCGGCTTGAGCGCGAACGCGGGCCGGCGCCAGCGCATCATCGCGCTGCTGCTCATTCCGGCCGCCGTGCTCGTCGCGGTGGCGCTTCTGCTTCTGCGGCTTCGCATGGAGCCGCCGACCGTGCCGGCCTACGCGCTGGTCTCGATCGAGGACGCCGGCGTCGTGGAGGTCCGCCCGGGCGAGACGTTCTCGCTCGAGGCGCGGCCCACCGCGCCCGAGCACGGCGCCATCGCCGCACGCGCGTTCCTCGTGCGTGGCGAGCAGGTGCTCGCCTGGGATCCGCCGTTCCAGGTGGATGGCGACGGGGTGGTGCGCATCGCGGGGCCGGTCGACTCGCTCTTCGCGAAGGTGCCGCGCGGCGACTGGGAGGTCGACGTGACGATCGGCCGGCCCGAGACGCTCCCGACGGCGCCGAAGGACGTGCTGCGCGCGCGCCACGAGCAGAGCGGCGGGACGACCGCGTGGCGCCTGGTCACCGAGCGCATCCGGCTGGAGTAGAGGCGCGCCGTGGATTCCGTCGGGGCTGCCGTCCGCGCGCTGTTCGTCTACCCGGTCAAGTCGTGCCGAGGCATCGCGCTCGAGCGCGCGGTGCTCGAGCGGCGTGGCGTCCGCCACGACCGGCGCTGGATGATCGTCGACGCCGAGGGGGTGTTCGTCACGCAGCGCACCGAGCCGCGCCTCGCCTGCATCGAGGTCGCGGTCGACGACGCGCTCGTGCTGAGGGCCCCGCACGCGCCGCCGCTGCGCGTGCCGTTCGAGCCGCCGCCGGGGGCCGCGCGACGCCGCGTGCGCGTGTGGCGCGACCAGGCGGACGCGCTCGACTGCGGCCCCGAGGCGTCGGCGTGGCTGAGCGCCTGGCTCGGCGCGCCGGCGTCGCTCGTCTTCATGCCCGACGACGTCGAGCGCCCCGTCGACCCGAAGCGTGCCCGCCCCGGTGACATCGTCGGCTTCGCGGACGCCTACCCGCTCCTGCTCGCGTCGACGTCCTCGCTCGACGAGCTGAACGCACGCCTCGACACTCCGGTGCCGATGGACCGCTTCCGCCCCAACGTCGTCGTCGACGGCTGCGCGCCGTGGGCCGAGGACGGCTGGCGGCGCGTGCGCATCGGCGACGTCCCGGTGCGCGTCCTCAAGCCGTGTGACCGCTGCGTCGTCACGAGCACCGATCAGCGCACCGGCGAGCGCGGCGTCGAGCCTCTGCGCACGCTGGCCAGCTTCCGCAAGCACGGCAACGAGGTGCTGTTCGCGCAGAACGCGGTGCACGACGCGCCCGGGACGATCGCCGTCGGCGATGCGGTCACGGTGCTGGAGTGACCGCCGGCCGCGCGGCGCGCACCGGCCAGATCGCCCAGCCGATGGCTCCCGGGATGGCGACGGCGCCCAGCAGCACGAGCGGCCCGTCGAACGAGCCGGTCACGTCGACCCAGCGCCCGACCACCGGGTTGAGCACGACGTAGACGAGCGACTGCGCCGCGGCGCACAGGCCCCCGGCGGTCGCGGCGAACGACGGCTCGATGCGGGCCATCATGTCGGCGGTCAGCAGCGTGTACAGGCCTCCTCCCCCGGCCGACGCGAGCCCCACGACGAGCACCGCCGGCCACGTACCCGCGACGTGGGGCACGAGCGCCATGGTCGCCTCGAGGACGGCCGCAATCAGCACCAGCTCGACGTGCGACCGGCGGCGCGCCGCGCGGCGGTCGAGACGGCTGGCGAGGACGCCGAAGCCGACCATCCCCACGTCGGTCATGACGGGCGGCAGCCACACGTAGCGGCCGAGCGAGGCCCGCGCGACGCCGCGCCCGAGCTCGAAGTACTGGGGCAGCCAGACGAACATGAGCATCAGCGCCGGCGCCGACGCGAGGACCAGCAGCAGCGCGCGAAGCAGCGCCGGATCGGCGAGCAGCGCCCCGAGCGGCGGACGCGGGGCGGGCGGCGCCTCGGCTGCCCGCTCCCCATCGGCCAGCGGTCGCGCGAGCGCCTCGCGCACCGCCGGATCGCGCGTCGTCGCGAGCCAGAGCGGCACCCACGCCGTGCCGACGACGGAGGTGACGACGAAGGCGGTCTGCCAGCCGTAGCGCGCGTCGAGCCAGAGCGCGAGCGGGGCGGCGACCGCCGCGCCGAGCGAGCTGCCGGTGAAGATGAGACCGAACGCCGCCGAGCGGTCGCCCGCCGGGAGCGCGCGCCGCACGCTCTGCGCGGCCGCCGGGAACGACGGCGCCTCGGCGAACCCGAGCAGGACGCGGAGCGCGAAGAGAGCCGCGAACGACGGCGCCAGCGCGTGCGCCGCCGACACGAGCGACCACGCGGCGATGGCCGCGACCAGCCCCCGCCGCGCCCCGACCCGATCGACGACCGCCCCCGCGATCGGCGCCGCCACCAGGTACGACAGCGAGAACGCGCCGGCCAGGCCCCCGAACTGCGCCGCGTCGATGTGCAGCGACTCGCGCACGCTCGCGCCGATGGCGGCGATGACCTGCCGGTCCACGTAGCTGACGCTCATCGCGAGCGTCGCCACGACGGCCACGCTCCAGGCGCGCGCGCGCGACAGCGGCATCGCGCGGCAGCATACCCGAGGTCCCGCCGCCGGCGGGCCGATGGCCCGAGGGGCACGTGGACGGTCAGCGATACGCGTCCGGCCCGATGGGCGCCGCGCACGCGCGCGCCACGACGGCGCACGCCTCGTCGAGCATCGCGGGACGTGTCTCCTCGCCCAGCCACGTGAGCGACACCTCGCCGTCGTCGAGCTGCAGCACGAGCGCCAGGCGGTAGCTCGTCCCGAGCAGCCCCTGGAGCGATCGGCGCAGCGGCGGCGCGAGCAGGCGGTACGCGGCGTCGCCGCTCGACGCGCGCACCGCGAGCGCGCCGTCGAACCACGGGTCGCCGATGGCCATCGGCTCGAGGTCGTGCACGCCCGGTCCCTGCACGAGCTTCGGATCGCTCGAGACGACGACGCGCGCCGGGTACGGCACCGCCGAACGCGCCCAGACGCGCGTGCAGGGCCAGGGCGCGCCGCGGATGGTCATCGCGCAGGCCTCGATGACGAGGTCGGTGTCGTCGACCCGCCCTTCGATGCGCGGCGCGCGCGCGTGCGGCCACTCGCCGCTCGCCGGACGGAAGCGGAAGTGCTTGCTCCACGCGTAGCGCTGCCACGCCTCCTCGAGGTCGCGGCTGCGCGCGCCGTTGCGCCCCGACCACGCGACGAAGCTCGTGATGGCGCCCGTGCCGAGGACCGCCCAGCACGCGGCGAGGAACGTCAGGATCACCAGCTCCATCCCGATTAACTATGGGCCGGCGGGCGCCGACCGGCAGTGGTAGAGATGCAGCCCATGATCGGTACGAGAGTCACGCTCCGCCTGCGCATGAGCGCCCACGACGCCCACTACGCGGGCGAGCTGGTCGACGGCGCGCGGATGCTCGCGCTCTTCGGCGACCTGGCGACCGAGCTGCTCATCCGCCTGGACGGCGACGAGGGGCTCTTCCGCGCCTACGAGACGGTGGAGTTCCTCGCGCCGGTCTTCGCCGGCGACTACATCGAGGCCACGGCGGAGCTGCTCGCCGTCGGCAACACGAGCCGCAAGATCCGCTTCGAGGCGCGCAAGGTCATCTCCAACGTGCGCCAGCCCGGGGTCGAGCCCAGCGCGGCGGACGTGCTGGCCGAGCCGGTGGTCGTGGCGCGCGCGGTGGGCACGTGCGTCGTGCCCGGGGAGCTGCAGCGCAAGCCGCGCGAGCTGTACATGCCGGGGCTGCCGGCCGGGCCCGCGCCCACGGCCCAGCCGCTGGTCACGCCGCCGGCCGGCGGGGAGCTCGTGCTGACCGCCGCCATCGTCGGCGCCGAGCTCACGCGCGCTCAGACCAGGTGGCTCCCCATCACGCCGCAGGAGGTGGCCGACGAGGCGGCGCGCTGCCGCGAGGCCGGCGCGGCGGTCATCCACCTGCACGTGCGCGACGACGACGGGTCGAACACGCAGTCGGCCGAGCGCTTCGCGGCGGTCATCGAGGCCATCCGCCGCAAGTGCGACTGCATCGTCCAGCCGTCCACCGGCGGCGCGGTCGGCATGTCGATCGACGAGCGCTCGGGGCCGCTCGCCTGCAAGCCCGAGATGGCGACGCTCAACTGCGGCACCATCAACTTCGGCGACGACGTCTTCGTCAACTCGCGCCCGGACATCCGCAAGCTGGCGGCGAAGATCCGCGCGGCGGGCGCGATCCCGGAGCTCGAGTGCTACGAGGTGGGGCACGTCGAGGAGGCGCTCTCGCTGGCCGCCGAGGGCGTCATCGGCAAGCCGCTGCACTTCCAGTTCGTGCTCGGCGTGAAGGGGGCCGCCCCGGCGCGCGACGACGTGGTGCAGTACCTGCGCACGCTCGTCCCCGCCGACGCCACGTGGGCGGTGGCCGCGACCGGCCGGTTCCAGCAGCCGATGACCGAGCTCGCGATGCGCCTCGGGGGGCACGCGCGCGTGGGCCTGGAGGACAACATCTATCTCAGCAAGGGCGTGCTCTCCGAGGGCAGCGCGCCGCTCGTCGCGCGGGCGGCGGCGTACGCGCGCTCGATCGGACGCACCCCGGTGGACCCGGACCGGGCGCGTCAGCTGCTCGGCCTCGCGCCGCGTCCGGCCTCGGCGTGATCGCACGATGAGCGGCGCCTTCCGCGCGGCCAGCGCCGTCGAACGACGCGCCGACGGCGTCTACGCCTGCCGCATCCCCGACGGGTGGCAGCAAGGGCGCGGCGCGTTCGGCGGGCTGGTCCTCGGCGTCCTCGCGCGCGCGATGGACGACGTGGCGCGCGCGCACGACGGCGCACCCCGCACGCTGCGCTCGCTCACCGGCGACCTTTGCGGCCCGGCGCTGCCCGGCGAGGGCGCCGTGACCGTCACGACGCTGCGCCGCGGCAAGGGCATGACCTTCCTCGACGCGAGGCTCGAGCAACCTGGCGGCGTGGTCGCGCGCGCCAGCGCCGCCTTCGCCGCCTCGCGCGGCACGCGGACCCCGGCCGTGAGCCCGCCCGCGCCCGACGCCCGGCCGTGGCGCGACGTGCCGGTCTTCGAGCGGCTGGGGACGGGCGCGCCCGACTTCACCGCCCACTACGAGTACCGCCCGACGGGGCCGCTGCCTTTCGCGGGCAGCGCCGTCCCGGCGTGCGCCGGCTGGGTGAGGGAGCGGGCGCACGACGGCGCGCCGCTCGACACGCCCGCGGTGCTGGGCCTCGTCGACGCGTGGTGGCCGGCCGTCTTCTCCATCGAGCCGGCGCCCCGGCCGATGGCGACCGTGACCTTCACCTTCGAGCTGCTCGCGGACGCGTCGGAGCTGCCGGGCGACGAGCCGCTGCAGTTCGCCTCGCACGCCGTGGTCGCCCGCGACGGGCTGTTCGTCGAGTTCCGCGAGCTGTGGGCCGGCGGGCGGCCCGTGGCCTTCAACCAGCAGACGTTCGCGATCCTCGGCTGAGCGTCCGGGCGGCGCGGCGCTCAGGCCGCGGCGATCGGCCGCTCGTTCTCGTCGAGGAACTGGTCGCGGCGGCGGCGCTCGTCGTCCGACAGGTGCGGGTCGAGGAACGCGACGACCTCGGCGCGGCTCTTGAAGACGCGGCGGGCCGGGTTCTTCGCCTCGCGCAGCAGCCGGTCCACCTGATCGAAGAGACGCACGTTCGACGCCGAGACGAGCACGCCGTTGGCGAGGATGCGCGGGTTGTCGCGGCGCATCGTCCACACGATGGTGTCGGTGAACGTCTCGTCGAAGCCGTCGACCGGGCGCCAGTCGCACACGAAGACGAGCGGCGTGCTGGCCCGCTCCACGACGCGACGCACGTCCGCGACGAAGGCGGACAGCTGCTCGATGCTCAGAGGCGGCCTGTAGAGCACCTCGGCGAGCCTGCCCACCTCGTGCCGCACGCACATCATCGTGGCGCACCCCTCACGAGACCGATTATCGGCACTCGGTCGCGCGGCGCGCAAGGCCGACGGATCGGCCCGCCTCCGACGGGCCGCGCGCGACCGCCGTGCTATCGCTTGCTCGCCATGGTCGCCACCCTCACGTTCGTCGCCGACACGATGACGCCGGTGCGCGCGTACGCGGCGCTCCGACGCGCGGCCGGCGATAGCGCGTCGTTCCTGCTCGAGAGCGTGGTCGGCGGCGAGCGGTGGGGGCGCTACTCGATCCTCGGCTACAACCCCAGGCACGAGCTGACGCTGCTGCCGACCGGCGAGTGGGTCGGCCCGCGCGGGCAGGCGCACGGCATGGCGCACGTGGCGGGAGCGCGCGACCCCCTCGAGGCGGCGCGCTCGCTGTTCGAGGTGCAGGCGCAGCCGCCGGGGGCGAGCCACCCGGCCGCGCGCTTCGTCCGCAGCCACGTCGGCTACATCGCGTGGGACCTGGTGCACGCCATCGACAAGGTGCCCGGCTGGGGGCCGCGCGTCACCTCGCCGCTCGCGCGCTTCTTCGCCGGCGCGACCATCGTCGTGTTCGACGGCCTGTCGCACACCGTCACGATCGCGGCCGAGGACCCGGCGGACGTCGAGCGCGCGCGCGCGCACCTCGACCGCATGCCCCCTCCCGCGCCGCTCGCGCTGCCCGACCGCGCGCAGCTGCCGGGCGACGTCGAGGTGAACATCGACGACCGGCGCTACGGCGAGATGGTCCGCCGCGCGCAGCAGTACATCGCCGCCGGCGACGCGTTCCAGATCGTCCTCGCGCGCACCTTCCGCGTGCCGCGCGCCGGGCGCGACCCGTTCGACGTCTACCGCGCGATGCGCGTGCTCAACCCCAGCCCGTACATGTACTTCCTCGACCTGCCGCCAGGGCCGGGCGAGCGCACGCGCACGCAGATCGCCGGGGCCAGCCCCGAGACGCTCGTGCGCCTCGAGGACGGGACGATGACCGTCCGCCCCATCGCCGGCACCCGCCGCCGCGGCAAGACGCCCGAGGAGGACGAGGCGCTCGAGCGCGAGCTCATCGCCGACCCGAAGGAGCGCGCCGAGCACGTGATGCTCATCGACCTCGGGCGCAACGACGTGGGGCGGGTCGCGCAGACCGGCACCGTGCGCGTCGCGCGGCAGATGGAGATCGAGCGCTACTCGCACGTCATGCACATCGTCAGCGAGGTGACCGGGCGCGTGCCGCCGTCGACGCCGCCGCTCGAGGTGCTCCGCGCGGCGTTCCCCGCCGGCACGCTGTCGGGCGCGCCCAAGGTGAGGGCGATGCAGATCATCCGCGAGCTCGAGGACGGGCCGCGCGGCATCTACGGAGGCGCGGTGGGCTACGTCACGCCCGGCGGGGAGCTCGACTTCGCGATCGCGATCCGCACGGCGGTGTGCAAAGACGAGCACTTCCTCGTGACCGCGGGGGCGGGCATCGTCGAGGCGAGCGATCCGGCGAGCGAGGCCGAGGAGACGCGCAGCAAGGCGCGCGGGGTCCTCTGCGCGATCGAGACGGCGGGGCGACCGGGGGCGTGACGCCCCGTCGCGCAGCGGCTGATCCTGATTCATCCGGGGCGCGGTGGAAAGCGTCGATCTGCCGCTTCGTTCCGACAGCGTGCCGGTCGCCCGTGGGTCCTGCGCGCCGGGCTCGAGCCGTTTCCACTCGGCGGCAACTCGACGCCGGACGGCGGCGGCTGAGACCGGGCATCTTCCGTTCGCGCTGACGTGCCGATCGTCGTTCTTCCGCGCCGGACGTCGATCGGGTCGCGAGAACCGACGTTTTTCCGCGCAGAACGTCGATCGGGTCGAGACGTTCGTCATTCTTCCGCGAATGACGTCGACCCGGTCGACCCGATCGCAATTCTTCCGTGAAGAACGTCCATCCGGTCGAGGTGATCGCCCTTCTTGCGCGAATGACGCCAGCCCGGTCGAGAGGATCGACGTTCTTCCGCGAAGAACGTCGGCCCGGTCGAGACGATTGACGGCCTTGCGAGAAAAACGTCAGCCCGGTCGACCCGATCGTCTTCTTGCGCGAAGAACGTCGACCCCGTCGAGACACTCGACGTTCTTGCGCGAATGACGTCAGGCCGGTCGAGAGGATCGACGTTCTTCCACGAAAAACGTCGACCCGAGCATCAGTGCCCCGTCCTCGGCCACGGTGACGCACGTACCGAACCGGCGACTCACGCGCGTGAGCCTCGCGGCGAGCCAGGCGGCGTCGTCGCGCGAGGCGCGCTCGAGGCGCATGCGGTGGGTGCGGAACGGGAGCATGCGAAGGTCGAGCAGCCGGCCGGTCGACGCGTCGAAGCGCGGCAGGTACGCGAGCACCAGCTCGGGACGGACGTCCTCGTGGCCGCCGATGCCCTCGTAGTCGTTCACGAAGTCGCCGCAGCCGTAGAGTACGAGCTTGCCGGCATGCACCTCGATGGCGCGCGGATGGTGCGACGAGTGCGCGTAGACGACGTCGACGCCGCCTTCGACGAGCGCGTGCGCGAAGCGGACGTGCTCCGGCTCGACCTCGTCGCCCCAGTTCGACCCCCAGTGGAGCGACACCACGACCGCGTCGCCGGGGCGCCGCGCACGGGCGGCTCGCTCGGCCAGGCGGCCGGCCTCCTCGAGCGAGCACCGCTCGAGCACCGCCAGACCCGGCCCGTCCGCGGTGGCGGCCCACGACTCGGGTACGCCGCTGCACGTCGCGCCGAGCGCGAAGACGACGACGCGACCGCCGCCGGCAACCTCGACGCACGCCGGTGCCGCCGCCTGCGCCGCCGTCATCCCGACCCCCGCCGTCGTCATCCCGGCGCGGTGCAGCGCCTCGAGCGTCTCGACCAGCCCGGCGCGTCCCCAGTCGAGCGCATGGTTGTTGCCAAGCACGGCCACGTCGATGCGCGCGGCCGTCAGGCACGGCACGTTGTCCGGATGCATCCGGTAGTGGATGCCCTTGCCCGGCCACGGTTCACCGTCGCTCGTGATGCTCGTCTCGACGTTGGCGATGCGCGCGGCGCACCCCTCGTCGGCCAACGCCGGCAGCGCGTCGCCCCAGACGTACTCGAAGTCGACCGGGCGGCGGATCGGACCGCTGACCTCCTCGGCCAGGCCGACGTAGTCGCGCGCGTCGCGCAGGTACGACTCGAACAGCTCCGGCGAGCACGGATGCGGCAGGATCTCGTCGACGCCGCGACCGATCATCACGTCGCCGCACAGGAAAAGGCGCAGGTCGCGCGCAGGCACGAAGGCTGGGCGCAAGCAAACGCGGCGCCCGCGCCAGCGCGAGCGTGGTACGTCGCGTGCTCCCGCTCGTTCGGCATGCACGGCCCCTCGCGCTTTGTCGCCGCCGCCTCCGCGATGCTCGGGCTGATCTGCCCCGCGTGCGGCGAGAGCCCGGACCTCGCCGCCCCGCAGACCGCGTCCGACGCGGCGCACGCCGCCGACGCCGACTCCGACGCGCCGAACGGCGTCTGCCGCGCGGGCGCGCAGCTCGTCGAGCACCTCGGCTGCGTCGACGAGGAGCTGTCGTTCTCGGTCGCCGCCCTCGACGCGTGCCGCGCCGCAGGCGAGGCCGACTGCACGGCGCGCTGCCAGGGCGGCGACACGCCCTCGTGCACGGCGCTCGCGCTGGTCCACGAGCTCGCGCTCGAGGCGGCGCCCGACACGGCCTACGCCGCGCACCTGCTCGACGGCGCGTGCGCCGCGGGCGACGGCGCGGCCTGCAACGACCTCGCCGTGCTCCACGCCAAGGGGCTGGGCTTCCCGGTCGACGTGCGGCGCGCCGAGACGCTCTACGCCGTCGCGTGCGAGCGCGGCAACGTCGCGGGCTGCGCCAACCTCGTCACGGCGCGCGCGTGGGGCGACCGACCCACGCCCGAGGCGACCGCCGCCGCGGCCACGGTGAAGACCGCCTGCGAGTCGTCGTCCGACGCGCGCGCCTGCGCGGCGCTCGGGTGGATGACCGAGCACGGATCGCTCGCGCCGCGCGACGAGCGCGCCGCCGCGGCGCTGTTCGACCGCGCGTGCGGCCTGGGGGACGTCGAGGCGTGCGAGCGGCTGGGCGAGGCGTACCTGCGCGGCGACGGCGTCGCGCCCGACGACGTGACGGCGCTGCACCTGTTCCGCCGGGCGTGCGACCACGCGCGCTCGGACGCCTGCACCGAGCTCGCGACGATGTACTGCATCGGCCGCGGCATCCCCCGCGATCCGGCGCGCAGCGCCGCGCTCTTCGAGCAGGCGTGCGACGCCGGGGACGCGGCCGCCTGCCGCGCCGGCACCTGCGGCGGCCCGCCGCTCTGACCCGCGTCGCGATCGGCCACGCCGCGCGATCACCCGCGCGACGCGCCGCGCTCGCTCGGCACCCACACGTGGAACACCGTCCCGCCGGCCTCGGTCGTCTCCACGTCGATCCCGCCGCCGTGCAGCTCGACGATGGCGCGCGCCAGCGAGGGGCCGAGCCCCAGGCTGCCGTGGCGGCGCGCGCGGTCGGCGTGCTTGAAGGCGTCGAAGATCTTCTCCCGGTCGGCGGCCGAGATGCCGCGGCCGGTCACCTCGACGTCGATGCGCAGCTGCTCGCCGGCGGCCGGCATCGCGGCGCGCACGACGACGTGCCCCTTCTCGGCGAAGCGCGAGGCCACGAGGATGATCGCCGTGAGCGCCTGCGTCAGCCGGGTCGGGTCGACCAGGATGCGCGGCACGCCCGGCTGGATCTCGCCGGTGATGTTCACGTGCGCGCCGCTCGTCAGCTCGCGCGCGTCGAGCACCGCGGGCATCACGACGTCGCCCACGCGCGTCCACTCCGGCGACACCGTCAGCTCGCCGGCCTCGACGCGCGCCGCGTCGAGGATCGTGTCGATGAGGTAGAGCAGCTCGCGGCCGCGCTGCTCGATGATGACGACGCTCTCGCGCTGGCCGTCGGTCAGCCGCCCGCGCGAGACGAGGTCGGCGAAGCCGAGGATCGCGTTCAGCGGCGCCTTGAGGTCGTGGCTCATCGAGGCGAGGAACAGCCCGCGCATCCGCTCGGTCGCCGCGCGCGCGTCGATCGCGCGCTGCTGGGCGGCGGCGAACTCGCGGAACACGCCGCCCATCTCGTCGGCCGCGTTCATCAGGGCGGCGACCGACGCGAAGCGCGGGTCGCCCCGCAGCCGACCGCCCCGCAGCACGTCGGCGACGCCGGCCGCCTCGAGCTCGTGGGTCGCGAGCACGACGTCCTCGCTGAAGGCGCCGCCGATGCGCAGCCCGAGAAGCGCCGCGACGCCCGTCGCCATCAGCGCGAGCAGCAGGTACACGCTGGCGCCCGAGTCGATGCGCGTGGTCTCGAAGCGCACCTCGGCGTGCCCGTCGCCGAGCGGCACCTTCAGCAGCGTGCGCCCGTCGTCGTCGCGCGTCGCGCCGAACAGCGCGCTCGAGCGCGACACGTCCACGTCGAACCCGTGCGCGTGCGCCGCGTCGATGGCCGCCTTCCGCCCGCGCGGATCGCCCTCGATGGTGTCGAACACGCCCTGCGCGAGCTCGGCGGCCTCCTGCTCGTGCGACGACGTGTCGTAGGCGCGCAGGTGCGCGTGCACGAGCAGCGACGCGCCGAGCGCGACGAACGCCACCGGCGCGACCACGGCCATGAGCAGCCGGCTGCGCAGCCCGCCCGCGCCCCCGCGCGTCTCCACGAGCTCGATCGCCTCGCGCGACGCCGACACGGGCACGAGCTCCATCGTGCGGGCGACGGTCGCGCGCATCGCGACGTACGCGGGCAGCGCGGCGACGCTGACCATCGTCATCGCCAGGACCACCAGCTCGATCTGCGTGTAGAGATCGTTGCTGTCCGGGCGCAGCGGCGGCGCGAGCGTGGCGCAGCCGACGGCCAGCGTCCCGACGAGATCGAGGGCGACCAGCCGCGCCGGCGCCGCGTAGAGCGCGAGCACGCGCAGCGGGTCGACGCGCGTGGCCTCGACCGCGAGCGCCTCGAGCAGCGGCCGCAGGGGGCGGGCGACCGCGAGCGTCGCGGCGACCACGAGGACGACCGTGGCCAGCCACCCCCAGAGCGCGAGCGCGGCGCTGCCCTGGACGACGGCCCGATCGAGCAGCAGCAGGCGCGGCGCGAAGGCGGCGACGAGCAGGCCGCTCGCGACCCAGGCGACCAGCTGGAGCACCACGAGCCGCGCGACGAGGCGCCGGGCCGCGAGCTTCATCGCGCCGCCCCCGCGACCGGCAGCGACGTGCTGTCGGGCCTCGGATCGACCCACAGCGGCAGCAGCACCTTGAACGTCGAGCCGCGCCCGAGCTCGCTCTCGACCTGGATGGTGCCGCCGTGCATCAGCACGAGGCGCCGCGCGATCGCGAGCCCGAGCCCCGTGCCGCGGCGGCGGGCGCGCTCTTCCTTGGTCTGCTTGTACTCCTCGAAGATGACCGCCCGCTCCTGCGGCGAGATGCCGGGCCCGCTGTCGCGGACGCTCACGCGCGCGTAGCGCCCCTCGGCGCCGACCTCGACGACGACCTCGCCGCGCTGCGTGAACTTGACCGCGTTGCCGACGAGGTTGGTCAGCACCTGGCGCACCCGTCGCTGGTCGGCGCGCGCGTACACCCCCGCCTCCCCTTCGATGCGCACGGCCACCGGGCGCGCGCCGACGACGCCGGCCGCCTCGCGCACGACCTCCCAGGCGACGGCGGCCAGGTCGACGCGCGACCGCGACAGCTTCAGCTGTCCGCTCTCGAGCGCGCTGAACTCGAGGATGTCGTTGATGAGGTCGAGCAGGTGCTTGCCCGATCCGCGGATCTGCTCGACCTCCTCGCGCCCCTCGGGGGTCAGGGGGCCGTCGACCTCGGTCATCAGGATGTCGGCGAAGCCGAGGATGGCGTTGAGCGGGCTGCGCAGCTCGTGGCTGACGGCCGCGAGGAAGGCCGCGCGATCGCGGTCGGCGGCCCGCACGCGCTCGAGGTCGGCCTGGTAGCTCCCGCGCGCGGCGACGAAGCGGTCGACCATCGCGTTGAAGGCCACCGTAAGCGAGCCGACTTCATCCATCGTGCGCACCGGGACCGCCTCGCCCGTCGGCTCGGTGCGCACGTGCACCATGCCGCGCACCCGGCCGGCCACGAAGTCGACGTCGCGCGTGGCGTCGCGCGCGACGGCGTACGCCACGCACCCCGCCACGCCCACCAGCAGCGCGGTCAGCGCCACCAGGGCGCGCAGCAGCGCGGGCGCCCCTTCCGGCGCGGTCGGCGCGCGCACGAACGCCACGAGCGACGATCCCGCGGGCGCGGCGTCGAGCGGCTGCGTCGCGAAGCGCGCCCGCCCCAGCCCCGTCACCGCCTCGCCCGCGCGCTCTCCCACGACGCGCCGCAGCGCCGCCCGGTCGGCCATGCCGAGGCTCGCGTCGAGCAGGACGTCACCGTCGCGTGACAGGACGACGAACTCCGCGCCGGTCTTGCGCGCGGCGCGCTGCATCGCCTCGAGCCGCTCGCCGGGGGGCAGCTGCGCGATGCGCGCGCCGAGCGCCGAGGCGAGCAGCTCGGCGCGCCCCGCCGCGTTGTCGTCACTGGCCGTCGACAGACTCGACACGCCGAACAGCCCGATCGCGATCGCCACGGCGAGCCCGACCAGCAGCACGACGGCGGGCGTCAGCGGGAGGAGCGGCCAGCGGCGGCTGCGGCCGCCGCCCACCGTGGCCTGCGTGGTGACCGTCGCCCCGCCGGCGTGCCCGGCGGCCGAACCCGCCGTGCGCGGCGGAGGTGCGGAACGGTGCGCGGTCTCCATGTCCCCGCCGCGCATAGTAGCGTCGTCAGCTGCAATCGACCCTTGCGTCGGAGCGCGACCGGCTTACCCTCGTGGTCATCGGAGAATGCGATGACGGGAATGCGCTCCAGCTTCCGACGGTTCCGATCGCGCATGGGACAGCGCACGGCCGTCACCCTCGTCATCTACGGCTGGCGCGAGAGCGAGCCGGGGACGCTCGCGTGGGTGTTCCCCAGCATGCGCGCAGCGCTCCGCGCCGTCCGCGCGATGCGCAACGCGATCGGGTGGCTCATCGTCAAGGGCAAGCGCGCCTTCGACGGCGAGGTCGACGTCGAGGCGCTGCGACGCATGGGCCTCGTGCTCGTCGAGCACGCGGCCTGAATCGCCGGCTGCTCTCGCTCCCGGTCAGCGCTGCAGCTCTTCGCGCGTCACCGCGACGCCGTGGGCGATCGTCTTTCCGCGCTCGATGAGCGACTTGAATCGCAGCATGTCCTCGTCGAGCGCGCGCTTCGGGTTGGCGCCCAGCAGCGTGGCGACCGCGTGGCCGACGACGCCGGCGACGGGCCGGTAGGTGACGCGCATGTCGATGCGCGTGCCGCCGTTCCAGCGCTCGAACTTGGCGATGCCCGCGTGGTGAATCGGGCTGCCCTCGCTCGTCTTCCAGGCGAAGACGTCGTTCGGCACGGTGCGCGTGATCTCCGCGTCCCACTGCACCGGGATGCCCGCCGGCCCCTCGACCACCCAGTGCGAGCGCCCGTCGGGCAGCGGCTTCACCTGGCGGACGTGCTGCATGAACCGCGGGAAGTTCTCGACGTGCGTGAAGAACGAGAACACGTCCTCGACGGGCGCTTCGACGGTGAACGTCTTGTGCAGCTCGACGGGCGCGGGCGCCTTGCCCAGGCCGACGAGCCGCGAGAACGGCAGGTTGAACGCGGCGCGCGCGAGCAGCCCGCCGCCGCCGAGCGTGAGCGCGCGCCCGACGAGGCCCGCGCGGCCCAGGCCGGACAGCAGCATCGACGCTCCCGCCGCGCCGCCGAGGAGGCGCGACGCCGGCCTCCACTCGCGCCGCGCGCGGGCCGCGCCGCGGCGGTGCATGCGCGACGGCCCCTGGAGCGCGGACACGCGCTCGGCCGTCGTGTGCCGCTCGAGCCCCGAGCCGTCGACGGCGCGCACGCCGCGCACGTGCGCGGCAAGACGGCACACCTCGTCCGCCTCGGAGGCGAGGATGGGGCCGCGCAGCGTGACGCGGCCGTCGCCGATGCTGACGTCGATCGCGTGCGGATGCGAGCACGCGCGGCCGATCGCGCTGCGCACGCGCGCCGCGAGGACCTCGCCGTCGAGGTGGGCGTCGGCCTTCGAGAACGTGTGCGCGAGCTCGGCGAAGCTGCCCGCGACCCTGTGGCTCAGATCGCGCGAGCCCTTGCCGACGGCGTCCTGCGCCTCGCGGCCCAGGTGCACCGCGAGATCGCGGATCCGGCCGCGCCGGCGACGCCCGTGGTCGACGTCGAGGAAGTACGTGGCCGCGCCCCCGAGCGCGAACGCGCCGAGGACCGCTGCGATTCCGAAGCCTCTGCTTCTGCCCGCGCGCATGGCATCACCTCTCTCGTGTGGAGGGTGGGCGCTGCAAACGGGCTGCCGGGGCGAACGGAGCTGGATGCGGAGTGGAGGTCGGGGTCGGGGTCGGGGTCGAGGTCGAGGTCGAGGTCGGGGTCGAGGTCGGGGTCGAGGTCGAGGTCGAGGTCGGGGGCGAGGGTGAGGGCGAGGGTGAGGGCGGGTCGGGGGGCTCGTGCGTGCCCCTTCGGGACCGGTACGGCCCCCGTCGGGGAAACATCGCGCCCCCTCGGGACCGGTGCGGCCCCCGTCGGGGAAACATCGCGCCCCCTCGGGACCGGTACGGCCCCCGTCGGGGAAACATCGCGTCCCCTCGGGACCGGTACGGCCCCCGTCGGGGAAACATCGCGCCCCCTCGGGACCGGTGCGGTCCCCGTCGGGGAAACATCGCGCCCCCTCGGGACCGGTGCGGTCCCCGTCGGGGAAACATCGCGTCCCCTCGGGACCGGTACGGCCCCCGTCGGGGAAACATCGCGCCCCCTCGGGACCCATGGGTACCCGGCGGGCAGGATGCTTCCCCTGCACTCACCACGGCCCGTAGCTGCCGCGCACGCCGAGCGTGATCCACGCGTGCATCGAGAGGACGTCGAACCCCGTCCACGGCTCGGCCGACGCGGGGCGGACCACGTACTCGCCAAGGGAGGCGGCGAGGATCGGCCCCATGGCGAAGGCACCTTTGCGCCAATCGATCCCGACCTGCGCATCGAGCACCGGCCCCGAAAAGAGCGCGCTCGACGCCGCGGGGTCGATCGGTGACACGGCCATCCATTCCCATCCGACGCCGCCGGCGATCCACGGCCCGATGGTCTCGTCGGGCGCGAGGTACAGCCGGGCATCGGTGGCGAGCTGCGTGTCCAGCAGTCGGCACGGCGAGCTGCCGCCGGCACACGGCGACGCCAGGAACGGATGGCCCCCGATGCCCGGTGCCCAGGAGAACGATCCGCCGAGATAGAGCGCGCGCGAGAGGCGGTAGCCGACGTCGGCGCCCAGCGGGACCGATGCCGTGAACAGGTCGCTCAGCAACATCGCGTGCTCGGTCGGGATGGGGCCGGTCAAACTGCCCGCCGGCAACGCGAATCCGACGCGAACACCGAGCTGCACGCCGCGCGTCACCCGCAACGGGTCGACGGGCGGAGTGCGGATCGCAGGCAACCCGCACTCGCTCGGATACGCCTCGCAACGGAAGGTGTCCGGATCCGCGGCGCCGGCCGGGGCGGCGCTCGAGAGCACCGCGACCAGCGCCGCTGCGATCGCGCCCTTGCGCCGCCGCGGCTCCGACGCCGCCCCCCGGAGCCCCATCGAGCGCTACACGCGCTCGATGACCACCGCGATCCCCTGCCCGCCGCCGATGCACGCGCTGCCGACGGCGTACCGCCCGCCGCGGCGCGCCAGCTCGTACACCAGGTGCGCCGTGATGCGCGCCCCGCTCGCGCCGAGCGGGTGCCCGAGCGCGATCGCGCCGCCGTCGACGTTCGTGCGGTTGCGATCGAGCCCCAGCTCCTTCTCGACGGCGAGGTACTGCGGCGCGAACGCCTCGTTGACCTCGAACAGGTCGACGTCGCTCTGCTTCAGGTCCGCGCGCGCCAGCGCGCTGCGGATGGCGGGCGCCGGGCCGATGCCCATGAGGTTCGGGTCGACGCCCGCCACGCCCCACTGCACGAGGCGCGCGAGCGGCTTCATGCCCTTCTTCTTCGCGTAGTCCTCGCTCACCAGCACGAGCGCCGCGGCGCCGTCGCAGATGCCCGACGCGTTGCCGGCCGTGACGACGCCGTCCTTCTTGAACACGGGCGCGAGCTTGGCCAGGCCCTCCATGTTCGACTGCGGGCGCGCGTGCTCGTCGACCGCGAAGGCGACCGGGCCCTTCTTCGTCTTCACCTCGAGCGGCGCGATCTCGCTCTTGAAGCGCCCCGCCTCGCTGGCCGCGGCCCAGCGCTGCTGGCTGGCGAGCGCGTACTCGTCGCAGTGCTGGCGGCTGATGCCGTACTTCTGCGCGAGGTTCTCGGCCGTCACCGCCATCGGCGTGTTGCAGTAGCTGTCGGTGAGCGCGCTCCAGAGCGAGTCCTCGACCGGCGGCGCCTTGCCGAACGCCCACCCCTCGCGCGCGCCGCGCAGGATGAAGGGCGCCTGCGTCATGTTCTCGGTCCCGGCGACGAGCACCGCCTCGGTCTCGCCGAGCAGGATCTGCTCGGCGCCGTTGACCACGGCCTGGAAGCCCGACCCGCAGAGGCGGTTGACCGTCAGCGCCGGCGTCTCGATGGGCAGCCCCGCCTTCAGGCCCACGTGGCGCGCGCAGTAGATGGCGTCCGCGCTCGTCTGCATCACGTTGCCGACCACGACGTGGCCGAGGTCGCGCTTGTCGATCCCGCACTGCTCGAGCGCCGCCTTGGAGGCGTGCACGGCGAGGTCGTTGGCGCTGACGGACTTGAGGGAGCCCTGCATCGTGCCGAAGGCGGTGCGCTTGGCGGCGACGATGACGATCGACTTGGACAGCTTGGCCATGGCGGCGGTGCTAGCCTTTCCCGCGGGCGAAGGCAAACGGCCGCGCCGCCGCGGGCCCTTGCGGCCGCGGCAGCCGCGACCGCCGCCGGCGCTGTGTGCAGGGTGCGCACCTCCGGCGCGGTCCTCTTCGTGGATCGTGCGGGGCGCCGCCTGGATCGGACAATGGCCAGCCGGAGGCCCCGGAGGTGGCACCGGAGCGACACGCGCGTGACCGCCCGCCCACCAATTTCCGCAACGACCAAGCGATCCTGCGGCGACGCGCGCGCCGGGGGTGGCGGGCTGGATCGACTCTTGTAGTATCGGCGCCCATGCGTCTCCGCGCTCACTCCCTCGAGGCCGTCGTCGCGACGTTCGTCCTGGCGCTGGCCGCCGGCTGCTCCTCCAGCCCCGACATCCCCGGATCGGGCCTGCACTCGTCGGGCGCGAGCTCCGGCGGCACCGGCAGCTCGGGGGGCGGCAGCGGCGGGGGCAGCAGCTCCGGAGGGAGCGGCTCGGGATCGTCGAGCGGCTCCGGAAGCAGCGGCGGCACCAGCAGCGGCGGCGGCGGGGGCACGATCACCGACAGCGAGACGTGGGCCGACGGCAAGACGCTGCCGGGCAGCGTGACCATCGCCGCCGGGGGATCGGTCACGATCGCGCCGGGCGCGACGGTGAACGTGCCCGCGGGCGCGGTCATCAAGGTGGAGGGGACGCTCACGGCCAGCAGCGCGTCGCCGACGCACGCGAAGCTGACGGGCAGCGGCTGGGGCGGCATCGTCGTGGCGAGCGGCGGGACGATGACGCTCGACGGCGTCGACCTGCTCGGCGCGACGGCGTCGCAGGGCGCGGCGCTCGACGTGCAGAAGGGCGCCACGCAGGCCGAGTACGACGACGGGACGATCGACTCGGCGACGACGCCGTTCCAGGTGGAGTCGGGCGGCGCGCTCGGGACCAAGCACGCGACCGTCACCAAGGCGGGCGGCAGCTCGATCGTCGACGGCTCGCTGACGGCGCAGTTCCTCGACTACGACTCCAACGGCCACGAGGGGATCGGCACGAGCGATCCGGCCGCCGTGCTGTCGATCGAGGACTCGAAGCTGCACGGCTCCGGCCCGATCGCCGACATGCTCGTGTCGTCGGGCGCGGCCAGCTTCCACGTCGCGTACACGGACATCACCAACGTGCACTGCGGCTTCCACTTCAACGACATCACGAAGTTCGACATCTCGTACGTCAACGACGAGAGCAACGCGTGGGGCTTCATGCTCTACGGCTCGAGCACCGGCGGAACCGTGTCGTATTCGAACGTCGATCAGAACTCGCAGTACGCGTACGACGAAGAAGGCACCAACGGTCCCATCACGTTCGACCACTCCTACGTCAACGGCAACGTGATGCAGGGGACCGTCAGCGTCACCAACGCCCAGCAGTCGGCGGTCACCGGGACCGGTCCGCGCGCGAACTGAAGCGCGCGGCCCGCAGCGGTCGAGCCGCCAAGACGCCAGGTCGGAGGCAGGCAACCCTCTCTCCCTGCCGCCCTCTTGGCGTCTTGGCGCCTCGGCCGCTCCGCGCGCCAACTATTGACTCTCGTTCAACGGGCGCTACGTTCCGTCGGCGAGGGTCAGCATGGAGACCGACCACGTCCTCATCGTCGGCGCCGGCTTCGCCGGGCTGGGCATGGCCATCCGCCTGAAGCAGGCGGGCATCCACGACTTCACCGTCCTCGAGCAGGCGAGCGATCTCGGGGGCACGTGGCGCGACAACCACTACCCGGGCGCCGCGTGCGACGTGCAGTCGCACCTGTACTCGTACTCGTTCGAGCCGTGGCCGGAGTGGACGCGCGACTTCGCGCCGCAGCCGGAGATCCTCCGTTACCTCGCGCACTGCGCGGACAAGTACGGGGTGCGGCCGCACATCCGCTTCGGCACGCGCGTCGCGCGCGCGCGCTACGACGAGGGGGCGGGGCTCTGGGAGGTCGTCACGGCGGACGGGCGCACGCTGCGGGCGCGCGTGCTCGTCTCGGGGTGCGGCCCGCTCAGCCGGCCGCAGCTCCCCGACATCCCGGGGCTCGCCGCGTTCGCCGGCAGGATGTTCCACTCGGCCCGGTGGGACCACGCGTTTTCGCTGGCGGGCAAGCGCGTCGCGGTCATCGGGACGGGCGCGAGCGCGATCCAGATCGTCCCCTCGATCGCGCCCGAGGTGGGCAAGCTCTTCGTCTACCAGCGCACGCCCCCGTGGATCGTGCCCAAGCCCGACGGCCCCATCGCGCCGTGGAAGCAGCGCCTCTACCGCCGCCTGCCCGCCGCGCAGAAGCTCGCGCGCCAGCGCATCTACTGGACGCGCGAGCTGTTCGCGCTCGGCTTCGTCGTCGAGCCGCGCCTGATGAAGCTCGGCGAGAGGTACGGGCGCAAGTACCTGCGCGAGAGCGTGCGCGACCCCGCGCTGCGCGAGAAGCTCGTGCCGAGCTACACGATGGGCTGCAAGCGCGTCCTGCCGACCAACGACTGGTACCCGGCGCTCCAGCGGCCCAACGTGGAGGTGGTCACCGAGCGCATCGCCGAGGTGCGCCCGCGCGGCATCGTCACGCGCGACGGGGTCGAGCGCGAGGTGGACGCCATCGTCCTGGCGACGGGCTTCGAGGCCGCCGAGCAGGTCGCGCCGTTCGAGGTGCGCGGGCGCGGCGGGCGCGAGCTCGACGACGTGTGGCGCGACGGCGCCGAGGCGTACCTCGGGACGACCGTCGCCGGCTTCCCCAACCTTTTTCTGCTGGTCGGACCCAACACGGGCCTGGGGCACACCTCGATGGTGTTCATCATCGAGTCGCAGATCGCCTACGTGCTCGACGCCGTGCGCACGATGCGCGCCCGCCGGCTCGAGTCGGTCGAGGTTCGCCCCGAGGTGCAAGCTCGCTACAACGCCGATCTGCAGCGCCGACTCGGGGACACCGTGTGGATGAGCGGCTGCATGAGCTGGTACCTCACGCGCACCGGCAAGAACACGACGCTCTGGCCCGGGTTCACGTTCGAGTACCGCCTGCGGACGCGCCGCTTCGACGCGCGGGCGTACGATCTGTCGCCGCGTGGGGCGGTCGCGTCATCGCGGTCGGCACACGACGCGCCACGGGGGCGAGGAAGCCTGCGGCCGATCTGAGAGCGGGCGGCCCTTCGCCGATCGACGGCGATCGATTCGTCGTACGATGGCGAGCGTGGGGGCCCAGCTCCTTCGCGTCGTGCTTCTGGCCCTCGTGGCGGCCCTCGCGTGCGGGTGCGCGCCCGCGGACGAGCACGTCGTCGAGCTCCGCGCCTGGACGCTGGTCGCTCCGGGACGTCCGCCGCGCCCCCTGCTCCTGCCGGCGCGGGTGAACGGCGATCTGCCGCACCACGACACGGAGTACGTGCTGCGGACGACCTTCGACCCGCCCGCGGACCTGCGCGGGCGGCCGCTGACGCTCGCGTTCTCGTTCCTGCACGCCAAGGCGCACCTCTTCGCCGACGGCGAGGCGATGACCCCGCTCGACCCGGCGATGCTCGACGGGTTCCGGGGCGTCGACCAGCCGCGGTGGCGGATCCCGGCGCGCCTGACGCGCGCAGGGCCCATCGAGCTCGAGCTGCGAGTCGAGTACCACCACGTCATGAACGCGTGGCTCGACGTCGCGCCGCGCCTCAGCGACACCGCCGAGGGCGACGCGCGCTTCCGTGCGATCGCGTGGGTGAACCGCGCGCAGGCCGTCGCGTGCCTCCTCACGGTGGCGATCATGTCGCTCCTCTACGGGATCGTGTTCCTGCGTGATCGACGGCGCAAGGAGAACGGGTGGCTGGCGCTCCAGGCGGCGTTCGGCGGCGCCGGCTACGCGCTCGCGTACGCCGACGGCCTCTCGCAGCGGCTGTTCGGGGTCTACGAGAACAGCTTCGTCCCGGTGTTCCTCTGCGTCGGCGTGGTCGCGAGCGTCGAGTTCACGCATGCGCAGTTCGCGCTGCCGCGGCCGAGCCGGGCGTGGTGGTGGGCCCTCGCGGGGTGCGTGCTCGTCGCGGTCGCGGTGCCCAGTCCGTTCGTGGGCCCGCGCATCGTGCCGGCGTACGCGGGGGTGATGACGGTCGCGTGCGTCGCGTATCAGGTGCCCGTCGCCTGGCGCCTCGGGCGCACCCGCAAGTCGCTCGGCGCGTTCGTGATCTTCCTCTCGTGGCTGGCGCTCGGGGTGCTCGGCCTGCCGGATCTCCTCGCGTGGAGCGGCCTCGGCGAGATCGCGTGGGGTCTCCGCGGCGCGTGCCTCGGCCTCGGACTCATCGGGTTCATGCAGGCGATCGTCCTCAGCGTCGCGCACCAGCGTGCGCTGTCGGACGCCGACCGGCTCAACGTGGAGCTGTCGACGCAGCTCGACGCGGTGCGCACGAAGAACCGCGAGGTCGAGCTGCTGAACGAGGAGCTCCGCCGCCAGATCGCGGCCCGCGCCGACGCGCTGGCGGCGGCGCTCGCGCGGGCGAGCGCCGCGGCGGACGGGGCTGCGGCGGATCTCGGCGAGGACCGGGCGCCGTCACGGCAGCAGACGCTCGCCCCGGGCGACGTCGTCGCCGGCCGTTACCGCGTGGTGCGCTCCGTCGGCGCGGGGGCGACCGGCGCGGTGTACGAGGTGACGCGCATCGCCGACGACAAGCGGCTCGCGCTGAAGCTTCTGAGCTCGGCCGCCGGCGCGACGGAGATGGCGCGCTTCGCGCGCGAGGCGCAGATCATCGCCCAGCTCGACCACCCGAACGTCGTGCGCATCGCGGACATCGACGCGAGCGCCGCCGGGTATTTCTTTCTCGTGACGGAGTTCGTCGAGGGGCTGAGCGTGCGGCATCACCACATGCGCTACCGGGACGTGCCGTGGGCGCTCGCGGTGCTGGCGCAGGTCGCCGAGGGCCTGTCCGCCATCCACGCGCGCGGCATCGTGCATCGCGATCTGAAGCCGGCGAACGTCCTCGTCGAGACGATGCACGCCACGAGTCGGCCGCGGGTGAAGATCGCGGACTTCGGTATCTCGAGCGTGCAGCCGCTCGCGTCCGCCCGGATGCGCGCCGCCCCGCCCCTGCCGCACGTGCCCGTGCAGCCCGGCCGCGCCGACGCCGAGCGGGCCGACTCGGAGCCACCGACCGTCGGCGACACGGTGCGGGCGCCGGAATCTCCGCCGGACAAGGCGACCCTGCCCGATGCATCGTCGCGCTCGTCGTCGTCGACCGGCGACACGGCATTGACGCACACGGGCGCGCTGATGGGAACGCCGAGGTACATGGCGCCCGAGCTCGCGCAAGGGGCGAAGAACGCGCGCCCGGCCACGGACGTCTTCGCGTTCGGCGTGATGGCCTACGAGATGCTCGCCGGGGCGGCTCCGTTCGCGGATTCGCCCGCGATGATGAGGCTTCGCGGCGAGCCGCTCGTCGCGCCGTCGTTCGCGCGCGCGTGCCCCTCCCTGGGGGCACGGGTCGCGGCGCTGCTACGCGCCTGCCTGGCGGAAGATCCGGAGGCGCGCCCCGGCGCCCGAGACCTCGCGGCGGCGCTGCACGCCGAGACGTCGCGCTCCGCGCCGAGCGACGAGACGTGGAGCGCGTGACATCGATCCGCAGCTCGGGCCGCGTCCGGCTCGCTGCGCTACCCGACCAGCGTCGCCCACGCGCCCGCGATGACCACCTCGTCGCGCTCCTTGACCTTGACCTGCAGCGCGACGGCGTCGCGGCGCACCTGCCAGCCCTCGGTGACGAGCGTGTCGCCCGGCCACACGGGGCGGCGGAACTGCGCCTCGAAGGCGCGGATGCGCGACGCGTCGCCGCCGCACACGGCCCGCGCGACGTGGCGCACCATGAAGCCGTAGGTGCAGAGGCCGTGCAGGATGGGGCCGCGCTCGAAGCCGACGTTCCTGGCGAACTCCGGATCGGCGTGCAAGGGGTTGTGGTCGCCCGAGAGGCGGTAGAGAAGCGCCTGCTCGGGCGAGGTCGCCTCCTCCACCGAGAACGTCGGCGGCACCTCGCGCGGCTTCTCGACGGGCGCGGCCTCCTTGGGCGGTGGCTCGCCGCCGAAGCCCCCCTCGCCGCGGAAGAGGATCGACGACGTCGTCTCCGCGACGAGGCGCCCGCTCTCGTCCTCGGCGCGCGTGTCGACGAGCACCGTCGCCAGCCGCCGCATGTCGTAGATGCCGCGGATGGTGGCCGTCGTCGTCAGGCGCCCGCTCGGCGCGAGCGGCGCGTGCACCGTCACGCGCTCGCCGCCGTGCACGATCATCGCCAGGCTGCCGCCCGTCCTGGCGAGCAGGTCGAGCATCGGCTGGAACTTCGACACGACGGCGAAGCTCGGGAGCACCTTCGGCCCGCGCCCCTCGTAGAGGTAATCGAGCTCGTCGCGCCTGGCGCCGACGCCGAGCGCGTAGAGCACGGTGTCCTGCCACGTGTACTCGGAGACCGACGGCGCGGTGGGCTTGCCGATGAGCGAGCGATCGAGGGCCATGGAGGCGGCGAGCCTAGCATCCACTCGTGTTTCACGTACGCCGCAGCGAGCCGACGCCGGCATCGCGAAGGTATCGGGCGAAAGACACCGGTCTCCTACGCGCGCCCGCGGCTGCGGCCGGTGACGACGCCGCCGGCGATGAGGTGCGCCAGGCGCAGCGGCTCGGGCAGGTTGCCGTGGAGCGTCGTCGCCGTCACGAGGCGGCGCGCGGCGTCGAGCGTGAGCCCCTGGCGCTGCACCCAGAGGCCGCCCACGCCGAGCGGCTCGCTCGCGCCGGCGTCCTCGATGAGCCTCCACTTGCGCGCGGCGCCGCGCACGCGAGGACGCACCACGGGCGCCTCGCGAAAGAGCGCGCGGCGGACCGCGTCCACGTCCGGGCGGCGCCGCGCGACGACGAGCACCGGGACGGCGAGCGCCTCGGCGAGGCCGCGCACGTCGACGACGTTGAACCCCGCGACGGCGATCCCCTGCAGCATCACCGCGTGCACGTGCCGGACCTGGCTCCGCGCGACCAGCTCGACCATGCGCCGCGTGGCGTCGGCGCCGTCGCGCCGCACGCGGCCGCACACGACCCCGTCGAGGCGCGTGCGCGCGCACACCGCGCCGACGAGCAGCACGCTGCCGGTGTGCGTGCGCACGAACGGCCCGTCGTCGAAGCCGATGACGTTGGCCACCGGTGTACGCTAGCGCGCGATGCCCTCGGTCGTCGGCACGGTGGCGGACGCGTTCGCGCGTTCGGGCGTGGACCTGGGCGCGCTCGGGCTCGCCTGGGCGCGCGCGATGCCGGCCGTCGTGCTCGTGCCGGCGTTCGGGCTGCGCGCGCTGCCGCTGCCGGCGCGCGCCGTGATGGGGCTCGCCTTCGCCGCGAGCATCTTCCCGTGCCTGACTCCCCTCGCCGCCTCGACCTCGCAGCCCTGGGTGCTCCTGGCGCTCGGCGAGGTCGCGCGCGGGCTGCCGGTCGCGCTCGCCGCCGCCGTGCCGCTGTGGGCCGCGACGATGGCCGGCGGCGTCGCCGACGCGCTGCGCGGCTCGCAGGAGACGCCCAGCGTGCCCACCGTGGAAGGGCCCGCGACGCCGCTCGGCGTGCCGCTCTCGCTGCTCGCGTGCGCCATCTTCCTCGCGACCGGCGGGCCGGCGCGCGTCGTCCAGGCGCTGGCGCTGCATCCGGTGGGCGCTCACCCGCTGCTCGCCGCGGCCGACGATCTCGTGGGCGGCATCGCGCTCGCGGTCGCGCTCGGCGGGCCGCTGCTGGCCGCGGCGGTCGTCGTCGAGATCGCCGCCGCGCTCATCGCACGGGCGGCGTCGCCCGCGCAGGTGCACGCGCTGCTGGCCCCGCTGCGCGCGCTCGGGACGCTGGCGGTCATGGCCGTGGTGCTCGAGCGGCTGGCGACGGCGCTCGCCAGGGCCGTCGAGGCCGCGCCCTGAAGGGTCGCCCGGATCAGGGCTGCGGGCACGACGAGGGTGAGGGCGCGACGGCAGGCGGCGCCATCGCCGTCGCCCACGCGAGCGTCCTCCCGGCCTTCGCCGCGGGCAGCGGACACGGCCAGCCCAGGTAGAAGTGCTGCAGCCACGGCACGACGACGCCCTGCGAGTACGGGTTTGCCCCGGAGGGCTGCAGCCACGTGCTCACGACCGGGTGCGCGAGCGCCGGGCAGGGGGGGATCCGGTTGCGCAGCGGCCCCTGCTCGCCCCAGCGGTCGCACGAGTCGTCGCCGTTCGCGATGACGTCGTGCACGCGCTCGTCGACCAGACCGGTGCCCCCGTGGCGCGGCGCGTTGGCCAGCCCCGCCTGGACGACCGACGCCGAGCATCCGATGCCGCCCATCGACATCGCGCACGCAGCGAGAACCAGCCATCGACTCATGGCAGCCTCCCTGGCGGGCCACATTGCCGCCGTGACCTCACGTTGCCGACACGAAGCTCTCGGAAGGGCGAGGCGGTGCGGGATCGCTCACCGCAGCGGCCTCGGGGTATCCCTTAAAGTGGGATGCGATAGCCGATCGTCAAGCCCAGTTCGAACACCGCCACGCTTCCGGTGAGGGTGGGGCAGTCGCCGATGGGGTCGCACGATGTCTCCTGCGAGAACGGCTTCTCGCTGGGCAGCACCCACCGATCGGCGCGCAGCGTCAGGCCGATCGCCCAGTTGTCGGTCACCAGGTAGTCGCCCCCCGCCTGCACGCCCAGGCCGAAGCCCTCGGTGCTCACCGTGACCGTGTTGGTCCCGAGGATCGACGGGACGGCCGGGGCGTTGTTGGTCGCAAAGCGGTCGGCGATGATGACGCCGCCACCGGCCAGGCCGAACCAGCCCTCGAACGAGCGCAACCGTAGCGGGTAGTAGCGCACCTCGCCCCCCATGAAGAGGTAGCTGCGCGAGTGGGTGCGCGGCAGCCCGGCCGCGCTGCCGTACGTCGGATCGCTGGTCGGGCGCGGAGCGAACAGCGCGGCGGCGCCGAAGGCCCACTCGGGCGTGGCGCGGTACAGCAGGTGCAAACCGGTCACCACCGTCGCGTCGCCGTTGCCCACGCTGCCGAGCGGTGTCGCGCCGCCGCGGTTGGACGGCGAGATGGGCGCGGTGGGCAGGGCGATGATGCCGCCCTCGAGCTCGGCCACCGTGTGGGGCCGCTCGAACAGCGACGCGCGGTCGTGCGGCGTCTCCTGCGCCGCCGCCGCGTGCGTCGCGAGCGTCGCCGCGAGGGCGAGGAGGAGCGGCGTCGCGCGCATCGCGTGTTCGAAGCGTAACCCGCCGCGAGGCGGCCGTCAGCCCTCAGCACGAGCATTGCTACCCGTGGCGTCGGTGGACATGCGCGGGGCCGCAATGGCGCAGGGCCTGGGGCGGGGAGGTGCGGCGGTCGTGCGTCGGCGGGTCGAAAAGGCTCGCCTGGCCGGTGCGCCGCGTGCACCGCGTGCACGTGGGCGCGCCGAGGGGATAGCATGAACGCCGTGACGTCCGTCGAGGCCTCGCTGCCGAAGGCGTGCCCGTCGTGCGGGACGCGGTACCCGGCGGACGCGCTCTTCTGCTCGCTCGATGGCGCGCCGCTGACCACGTCGCCGGGCGCCATCGCCGCCGCCGCCGCAAGCGACCCGTACCTGGGGCGCGAGATCCTCGGCCACATCGAGATCCGGCAGCTGGTCGGCATCGGCGCCATGGGGCGCGTCTACCGCGCCTTCCAGAAGGGCATCGACCGCGACGTCGCGGTGAAGATCCTCCACCGCGAGCTGTCGGCCAACCAGACGCTCGTCTCGCGCTTCCACCGCGAGGCGAAGGTCGCCTCGCGCCTGGCGCACCCGAACGTCGTGCACGTGCTGCTCGTCGGCCAGCTGCCCGACGGGGCGATGTACATCGTGATGGAGTACCTGGACGGCATGTCGCTGCAGAGCGCGCTCGCCGCGGCGGGCGGCGCGATGCCCCTGCCGCGGGCGCTGCACGTCGCGCTGCAGCTGTGCGACGCGGCCGGCGAGGCGCACGCGCAGGGCATCGTCCACCGCGACATCAAGCCCGAGAACGTGATGCTCGTGAAGCGCGCCGACGACCCCGACTACGTCAAGGTGCTCGATTTCGGCATCGCGCGCCTGAACTGGGGCGACCAGTCGATGGCGACGGCGGCGGGGCTCATCTTCGGCACCGCGCGCTACATCTCGCCCGAGGGGGCGCAGGGCGACAAGGTCGCGCCGGCCGGCGACGTCTACTCGATCGCGACGATGGTCTACCAGATGCTCGCCGGGCGGACGCCGTTCGAGGGCGACCAGGCCGTCGCGCTGCTCGTGCAGCAGATCCACGACCCGCCGCCGCCGCTCGGGAGCGTGCCGCGCGCGGCGTACGTCCCCGAGCCGATCGCCGCCGTGGTGATGAAGAACCTCGCCAAGAAGCCCGAGGACCGCGCCGACAACGCGCGCGCCTTCGGGCGGGCGCTGCTCGAGGCGGCGGTCGAGAGCGGGCTGTCGGCGCAGGACATCCTGGCGCGGCCGGCGCTGGCGCCGGCCGGGCGCGGCTCGCATCCGAGCGTCGTGCAGATGCCCTCGATGCAGCGCACCAAGCAGCTGCAGCTCGAGCCGGACGTCGCGGCGCGCATCGACGCGGCCAACGCCGCGGCGGCCATGATCGCGGCGCTCGCGCCGGCGGCGCCCGCCCCCTCGCCGGAGGCGGAAGCGGCGGCGGCGCCGCCCGACGGCGAGGGCGGCGCACGCGCGCCCACGAAGACGGCCTACATGGAGCCCCACGAGGCGCGCGCGCCGACGCGCACCGAGATCGCCGAGCCGCAGCCGGTGGCGCCGGGCGCGGCGACGACCAGGTGGTCGCCGCCGGCGGATTTCGAGGCGAAGCTCGTGCCGCCGGCGCCCACGTCGAGCGTGGACCTGACGATGGACGACCAGCAGGCGGGGATCGCCGCGGCGCCCGCGTCGGTGCCCGCGGCGAGGACGGCGCCGGCGCGCACGCAGATCGTGGCCGCGTCGCGCGCCGCGCCGCCGATGCAGCCGACGGCGCCTCCGGCGCAGCGCACCGCGCCTCCGGCGCAGCCCACGGCCCCTCCCGCGCAGCGCACCGCCCCGCCGGCGCAGCGAACCGCGCCGCCGATGTCCCACGCCCCGAGCAAGCCGCCGTCGTCCGTCGACACGACGATCGCCGGCGACGAGTCGCCCGAGCGCCGCCGATCGGGCGGGGCGCGGTCGATGCTCCTCGTCGTCCTCTGCTTCCTGGTCGGCGCGGCGGGCATGGCGGGCGTCGCGTTCAAGGCGGGGCTCATCGGCCGCGGACACCCCGCGCAGCTCGACGCCGTCCTCGCCCACGCCAACGACGCGCTCGCCCACGAGCGCTGGGACTCACCCCCGGGCGACAACGTGCGCGACATCACCGACGACGGGCTGAGGCGCTGGCCCAACGACGCGCGCCTGCTGCGCGTGCGGGCCCGCGCGTGCGACGACGTGCTGGCCCACGCGCACGCCGAGTACGACGAGGGCGACGCCTCCGGGGCCCGGCGCCTCGCCAAGCTCGCGCTGGAGCTCGACCCCGCCGACCAGGACGCGCAGAGGCTCGCCGCGCAGTGGTTGGACGCCCCGGCGGCGTCCTCGGCGGCGGACACCGCGCTGCCGCCGCTCGCCGGCTCCAGCAGCGCCAGGCCGACCCTCGGCGCGCCGGCCGCGCCGAGCGCCGGGGCCGTCCGAGCCGTGCTCGACGTGTCGAGCGCCCGGCCGGGCGTCGCCCAGCCCATCGACCTGAACGCGCGCGTGCTCGGCGGCGGCCACCGGAAAGTCGACGGCGCCAGCTTCCACGTCAGCGGCCCGGGGATCCCGCCCGGCACCGATCTCGCGGCCACCGAGGACGCCTCGGGCTACCACGCGACCTTCACCTTCATGCAGCCCGGCCGCTACGACGTGACGTTCACCGCGCGGGCCGACGGCGCGCCCGTGCGCTCGGCGCGGCCGGTCACCGTGGGCGAGCCCAGGCCCCCGCCCTCACCGGCCGCGGGGGGCGCCCCGCCGTCCGCTGCGCCCTCGGCCAGCGCCGCCGCCAAGTGGATGTGAGGACCGCGCGACGGCTGAGCCGTCCGGGCCCCTCCGCCGCCCGCCCGTTGCTTCCGGACCGCGCGTTTGCTTAACGTGCGGCCCATCGTGTCCGACGGCGAGACGTTCGATGCCGGTGGCGCCGCCCTGTCGGTGCAGCTCCCTCATTTCGAGGGGCCGCTCGACCTGCTGCTGCACCTCTGCCAGAAGCACGAGCTGAACATCCTCGACATCCCCATCGGGTTCGTGACCGAGAAGTACCTCGAGTACCTCGCCGTCATGCAGCTCATGCAGCTCGACGTCGCGGCGGAGTACCTCGTGATGGCGGCCACACTGGCGCACATCAAATCCAAGATGCTGCTGCCCGCGCCGCCCCCCGGCCAGGAGGACGAGGCGGAGGACGAGGACGAGATCGACCCGCGCGAGGCGCTCATCCGCCGGCTGCTCGAGTACCAGAAGTACAAGGACGCCGGCGAGCAGCTGGCCGCGCGCGGCGTCGCCGGGCGCGACGTGTTCCCGCGCGGGATGCCCATCGAGGAGTCGGCCCGCAGCGGACTGCCGCCGCTCGCCGAGATCCCGCTCTTCGCGCTGGTCGAGGCGTTCCAGCGCGTGCTCGACCGCAGCAAGGTCAAGCTGACGCACGACATCGTCGCCGACCGGATCAGCCTCTCGGACCGCATCAACCAGGTCGCGGACGTGCTCAAGGCGCGCAGGCGCATGGCGTTCGAGGAGCTGTTCGAGGGGCTGGCGACCAAGTTCGATCTGGTCATCACGTTCCTGGCGCTCTTGGAGATGGCCAAGCTGCGCATGACACGCCTGTTCCAGTCCGAGCCGCTCGGACCGCTGTACGTCGAGCTCGCCGCCGCCGACGAGGCGGAGGCGGCGCCGACGCCCGCCCACGAGGAGCCCCAGTGACCCGGAAGAAGAAGAGCGAGGCGCCGCCGAGCGAGCGGACGACGCTCGAGAGCCCCCAGCCGGTGATGCAGCCGGAGGCCGAGACGGCGTCCGACACGATCGCGCCGCCGGAGCTGTTCGACGATCCGCGCCCGACCGAGGCGGGCGCGATGCCGGCGGCCGCCGTGTGGGACGAGCAGCCCACCGTCGACCTGACCGGCGGCGACCTGGAGCCGGCGACGCGCGACGACGCGGAGCCGGTGACCGAGAGCGCTCCGAACGTCCGCTCCGAGGAAGACGAGGCGGCGGGCGTCGAGCAGGCGCGCGAGCTCTCGCGCGCGCACCTGCGGGGGCTGCTCGAGGCGCTCGTGTTCGCGAGCGACAAGCCGATGAAGAGCAACGAGCTGGCGCGGCTCGCGTCGGCCCCCGTCAAGCACGTGAAGGAGCTGCTGGCGGAGCTGAAGGCGGCGTACGCCGATCGCGGCGTCGTCCTCGACGAGGTGGCCGGCGGGTGGCTGTTCCGCACCAACGTGCAGTACGCGCCGTTCGTGCGCGAGCTGACGAGCGAGCGCCCCGTGCGCCTGACGCGCGCGCAGGTCGAGACGCTCGCCATCGCCGCCTATCGCCAGCCGATCACGCGCCCCGAGATCGACGACATCCGCGGCGTCGACAGCGGCGCGACGCTCAAGCTGCTGCTCGAGCGCGACTTGGTGCGCATCCTCGGCAAGAAGGACGAGCCGGGGCGGCCGATGCTCTACGGAACGACGACGCACTTCCTCGAGTTCTTCGGCCTCAAGTCGCTCAAGGACCTGCCGACGCTCAAGGAGTTCACCGAGCTGACCGAGGAGTCGCGGAGGGTCGCCGAGGCGGAGCTCGGCGAGGTGCTCCCCGAGGCGGCGGCCGCGCCGCAGGGCGGCGGCGACACCGTCGCCCGACACGGCGAGGGCCACGGCGAGGGCCACGGCGACGGCGACACGACGGCGCAGCCGGGCGACGGCGACGCCGACACGATCGCTCCGCCGACGCCCCCCGGCGTCGACGCCCACGACACCATCGCCCCACCCGCCCCGGCGACGCAGGACGAGGTCGACGACCCCGCCTGATCGGCAAGCACGACTCTCGAGCGAGAATCGCGCTCGCTGATTAATCCCCCGCCGGATCGGGGTACTTGTCGGCGAGCTTCGCCACGTCGTCGCGCAGCTTCTTGTGCGCGGCGATCTTGCGCACCAGCTCCCAGACCTGCGGGTCGGCCAGCGACTTGATGGGGTCCGCCCCCGCCTTGGCCTTCTTCGGCACGGCGCCAGGCCCCTTGGCGCGCAGCTCGCTCATCCGGTCGACGTAGGCCTTCGTGGGGAACAGCTCCGCCTTCTCCCACGCGAGCACCGTCGCCTGCTCGATCCCGAGCGCGGCGGCGAGCTCCTTCGCGGTGCACGCGAGCTCCTTGCGGAGCGCCTTGATGTCGTCGGGGGTCACGACGCTCTCGATAGCACCGAGCGGGCCGGCGTCGTAAGCTCTGCGGGGTGGCCCCGCGCGGGCTGCCGCTTCGCCCATGCATCGCCTTTTCCAGGTCCGGGTTTCGCGGCCCCGGCCCCGACACGGGGTCGGTGTCGTCGGGCCCCGGCCTCGAAACGGCGCACGCCTGCTGGGGGTGTGCGTGCTCGCCGCGCAGGCGGCGCTGATCGGCGCGTGCTCGTCGAACGACGCGGGCGCCTCGGACGCGTCGCCCGACTACTTCGGCGTGACCACCCCTCCCGGCGACGCCGCGCAGAGCGATGGCGGCGACGACAGCGGCGGCGGCGCGACGGCGACGATGCGCCTCGCCCACATGGCGCCCGATCTCGGGCCGCTCGATTTCTGCTGGCGCGCGAGCGGCGCCGCGACGTTCACCGGGCCGGTGCTGAACGCGGCCCTCGACGCCGGGGCAGCGGCGGCCGACGCGAGCCCCGACGGTCCGACCATCGACGCCGACGCTGCAGGCGTCGGGGACGCCGGCGCGGACTCCACGATCGACGCCGGCGCCGGATACGACGCGACCGCCGGCGATGCCGCCGCCAGCGACGCCGCCGCCGGCGACGCGGCGACCGACGCCGCCCCGCTCGAGGCCGCGGCGCCGGACGGCGGGGGCACGCCGGCGCTCGATTTCGGCGAGCTCACGCCCGACGAGGTGCTCGGCGGCGGCACCTTCGACATCGCGCTCGTCGCCGCCGGCGCATCCACCTGCGCGCAGCCGCTGCTCGTGCAGCCGGTGACGCTCGATGCCGGCAAGCGCACGACCGTCGTCGTCATGGGGCTGTCGGCCGCCGACGCGGGGAGCGCCGCCGCCCTTTCGCTGGTGGCGTTCACCGACGACGCGACGATCGACCCTGCGCACGCGCGCGTCCGCATGATCCACGCCGCGCTGGGCGCGCCCGACGGCTCGGGGGCCGCGCCCGCGCTCGAGGTGAGCCTCGCGGCCGGTGGGGCGGACGTCCCAGTCGCCGCCGAGCTCGACCCGCGCCACGCGAGCACCCCTTCGGCGCAAGACCCGAGCGTCGATTCGCTCGGCTACACGACGCTCGACCCCGTGGGCTCGCCGGCGGCCTTCCGCCTGCAGCCGCTCGGCGACTCGGGCGTGGGCGGGGCGTGGACGACCGTGCCGGTCGACGCTCTCGGCACGAGCGCCGGCACCGTGCACACGGCCTTCGTCGTGAGCCGTCCGGCCGGCGCGCTCGGCGTCGTCTGGTGCAGCGAGGACAAGACCTCCGGGTCAGCCGTGACCTGCGGCCTGCTCCGAGCCGGTCACTGAGACGGAAAAGAGAACCGGTGCGTCCGTTGACACGGGCGCGCGCGCGCTTAACGCTTTGGGTGCAGTCGTCAGAAGCCCCTCTCCGGTCGACGTCGACGATTTGGGTGCCCGGGCGCCCGAAAGCCCAGCCGCATTCCCAAGCGGCGGGTTTGGTCGACGCCGCCCTCCCCGAGGGGCGTCCCGAAAAAAAAGAGATGCTCGACAGGCCGAGAGGCGCTCCCGCGATGCGCGGAGCGCCTCTCGTTTTTTTCGGTCAGCGCCCTGCGCTCACGCGCCCGCGCCGCCGGCGACCGTCATCTTCGCCACGCGGATGGTCGGCGACGCGGTGGCCGTGCGCATGTCGAGGTCGTTGCCGACCGCGTCGATGCGTTGCCAGAGCTCGTCGACGTTGAGCGAGATCGTGAGCTCGCTCACCGGGTAGGCCAGCGCGCCGTTCTCGATCCAGAAGCCGGCCGCGCCGCGCGAGAAGTCGCCCGTCACCGCGTTGAAGCCGAAGCCCATCATCTCGGTGACGTAGAGGCCGCGCTTGGTCGCCCCGACGATCGCCTCGTTGGAGTCGCTGCCCGGCTGCAGGACGAAGTTGCTCGTGCTCGGACCCACGCCGGCGCCGCCGCCGCGCGACGCGCTGGCCGTGCTCTCGCGTCCCAGCTTGCGCGCCGAGTAGCTGTCGCAGAGATACGTGCGCAGCACGCCGCGCTCGACGACGACGTTCTTGCGGCTGGCGAGCCCCTCGCCGTCGAACGGGCGCGATCCGGGCGCGCGCGGGATGAGCGGGTCGTCCACCACGGAGACCAGGTCGCTCGCGACGCGCGTCCCCTCGCGGCCGACGAGATAGCTCGATTTGCGCCAGATGGAGCTGCCCATCGCGCAGCCGGCGAGCAGGCCCAGGATCGACCGCGCCGCGTCCGGATCGAACACGACGGGCACCTCGCAGGTGGGCACCGTGCGCGCGCCCAGCTTGCGGAGCGTGCGGCGCGCCGCCTCGCGCCCGACGTCCGCGGGCGGGTCGAGCTCGGCCAGGTGCCGCCGCGCCGTCCAGTGGTAGCCCCGGCGGTTCTTGCCCCCGGCGTCGGCCGCGACGGGCACGACGCTCAGCGACTGGTAGGACCCCTTGTACGCGGCGCGGAAGCCGCTCGAGAGCACGATGACCGCGCCGCCCGCGGTGCGCCCGAAGGTCGCCCCCTCGCTGTTGGTGATGCGCGGGTCGAACGCGAACGCGGCGGCCTCGCCCTCTTTGGCCATGGCGATCGCGCGCGCCGCGTCGATCGAGCCGCCGGCCGGATCGTACAGGTCCAGGTCGGGTGCCTTGGACGGATCGCAGAGAAGCTTCGGGTCGGCGGGACCGGCGAACGGGTCCTCCTGCGACAGGCCCACCAGCTCGATCGCGTCGGCGACGAAGCGCTCGATGCCGTGGTCGGTCAGGTCGCTCGTCGACGTGCTCGCCACGCGCTTGTCCTGGATGACGCGCAGCCCGGCCGAGCGCGTGCCCGCCTCCTCGACGAGCTCCGGCTCGCCCTTGCGGACCTTGGCCGACAGCTCGGCGCCCGAACGCAGGACGCACTCGGCCACGAGATCGCGCCCGCCGCGCTCGCGGGCCATGCGGACGATGCGGTCGCCGAGCTCGAGCAGCTCGCCCAGCTCGCGGTCGATCGAGGAGGAGGACATGGCCGCGGAGCGTAGCGCGGCGCCGGGACGGCGCCCATGCGGTCGGGGGCCATGGTCTCCGGACGCCGGAGACGCAAGGACGAGCCGGCTGTCGCGTTGGCGCGGGTCGCGTGAAGGCGCGGCGACGGCGCCGTCGTCGAAACACGGGCCGGTGCGTCGAGGAGAGCGCCCGGAGTGTCGAGAGCCGCGAGCATCCTCGAGCCGTCGAGTGGCGCGGACGCAGGGGGTTGTCTCCGATCGTCCCGAAATGGTTCGGACTCCGAATCGTCTCGCGGTCGGCCTGAGCGGCCCCCGGCCTGCGGTGGCCGAGGTCACGAATTGACCTCTGCGACGAGCACGCTGTTTGAACGGCAATTCTGCGGAGAGTAAGCTCGGGCACTCGCCACCATCGTCTCGCATCGAGCCGCGGCTCAACGACGTGACAGGCACACCCGACCCGAACGCCGCCTTCGAGGCGACCGTCGCCGCGAACGCCGGCGGCGCTCGCCCACCGCTCGCGCGCGGCGAGTCGATCGGCCGCTACGTCGTGCTCGACTTCATCGGCGGCGGCGGCATGGGCGTCGTCTACGGGGCCTACGATCCACAGCTCGACCGGCGCATCGCGATCAAGCTGCTCCGCGCGCGTCCCGCCGGCGAGCGAGCGACGACCGACGGGCACGCGCGGCTGCTGCGCGAGGCCCAGGCGATCGCGCGCATCTCGCACCCGAACGTCATCGCCGTCCACGACGTGGGTTCCATCGGCGACGAGATCTTCGTCGCCATGGAATACGTGGAAGGCGAGACCTTGCACGCCTGGTGCGAAAAGGAGACGCGGACTCCGGAGGCGATCCTCGCGATGTACCTCCAGGCCGGACGGGGGCTGGCGGCCGCGCACGCGCGCGGCGTCGTCCACCGCGACTTCAAACCAGACAACGTGCTCGTCGCCACCGACGGCCGCGCGCGCGTGCTGGACTTCGGCCTGGCGCACTCCGTCCGAGACGGACACGCGCTCGCGGACACGCGCCCGCTCCTTCGCGACTCGGCCTCCGGCCCGTCGCTACCGTCGCTCCCGAACCTGGGACTGGACACACCGTTGACGCGCACGGGCGACGTGATGGGAACGCCGCTCTACATGGCGCCCGAGCAGTTCCTGGGAAAGCCCACGGACGCGCGCACCGACCAGTACAGCTTCAGCCTCGCGCTGCTCGAGGCCCTCCACGGCGAACATCCCATCTCGCAATCCGGTGACGTCCGGGCCTTCGTCCATCGCGTCATGCGCGGCGAGCTGCGGCCCGATCCTCCGGATCGCAAGCTGCCCGCGAGGCTGCGACGAGCCCTCGCCCGGGGCATGGCCGTGGACCCGGCGGAGCGGTTCCAGTCGATGAACGCGCTGCTGACCGCCCTCGCGCCGCCGCGACGGTCGAGCGTCTGGAGGTGGTCCCTCGCGCTCGCAGGCGCCACCACCGTCGGGGCGGTGGCCGCAGCGTGGGCTTCGCATCGCGCCGGGCCGACTCCCGGCGCGATGTGCCGTGCGGGCGGGCAGGAGCTCGCGGGGGTGTGGGACGGGGCGCGGCGACGGAGCGTGTCCGAAGCGTTCCTTCGGACGAGCAAGCCGTACGCGCGCGACGCGCTGCGCTCGACCGAAGCGGCGCTCGACGACTACGCCCAGACGTGGGCCCGCATGCACGAAGACGCTTGCCTGGCGACCAAGGTGCGCGGAGAGCAGTCCGAGGAGCTGCTCGATCTGCGCATGGCCTGCCTCGGGCAGCGTCGGGAGGAGCTGCGCGCGCTCGTCGACACACTGGTCTCGGCCGACGACGCGGTGGTGGAGCGCGCGGTCCAGGCGGCGCAGTCGCTGTCGGACCTGCACGCGTGCGAGGACGTGACCGCGCTGCGGTCTCCCGACGCGCCCCCGCGAGACGCCGCGATCCGGGCGCGCATCGAGGCCGTCCGCGCCCGGCTGGCCCGGGCGCGCGCGCTCGATGCCGAGGGCAAGTACTCCGACCTTCTGAAGGTCACCGAGGCGGCGTCGGCGGACGCGGCGACCATCGGGTTTCGGCCGCTCGTGGCGGCGGCGCAGCTCGAGCTCGGGCGCGCTCGGCACGCGGTCGGGGACGTGCCCCGTGCGCGGGATGCTGTCTTTTCTGCAGCGGTCGCGGCCGAGGCGAGCCGCGACGACGTCGTTGCGGCCCAGGCCTGGATCGAGCTGACCAACGAGCGCGGTTGCCTCTCCAGGTTCGGCGAGGCTCACGAAGCCGACCGTCTGGCCACCGCGGCCATCGATCGCCTCCGGGGCGACGACCTGCTCACTGCCCGTCGGGAGCTGACCCTCGGGGCGGTGCTCCACATGGAGGGGCACTACGAGGAGGCTCTGGCCGCGTATCGCGATTCGCTCGACAAGACGAGCCGGATCCTGGGCGAGGGCAACCTCGAGAACGCCGACGTGCTCGAGGCGATGGCCAAGGCCCTGCGCGAGCTCGGTCGGATCGACGAGGCCATCGCGACCTACCAGCGCGCGCTCGACATCCTGCAGCGCGCCCTCGGGCCCGACCATCCGCGCGTCGCGAGGCTCCTGGCGAGCACCTCGCTCGCCTTCGGAGACAAGGGCGACAACGCGGCGTCTCTCGACTACGCGCAGCGCGCCCTCGCGCTCTCCGAACGCGTGCTCGATCCCGACAGCCCCGAGCTCGCGGCCCGACTGATCGACGTGGCCAACGCGCTCGACGCCAATGGGCGCTCGGAGGCGGCCATCGCCGCGTACCAGCGCGCCCTGTCCCTTCGCGAGAAGGCGCTCGGGCCCGACGACACCGGAGTGTCGGACGTCGATTTCGATCTCGCGATCGTCTTCGAGGAGCAGGGGCGCGCCGCCGAGGCCCTGCCGTTCGCACGACGCGCGCTCGCCATTCGCGAGAAGGCGTACGCCGCGACGCACCCCGAGGTCGGGGCGGCGCTGACGGTGCTCGGAACCGCCCTGTGCGGGCAGAAGCAGTACGCGCAGGCGGCAGCGCTGCAGCAGCGCGCCCTCGCCATCGCCGAGAAGGCGTTCGGACCGGACCACGTGCAGACCGCCGAGGCGCTGGAGGCTCTCGGGCAAGCGCGCATCGGCCTGCACGATGCGACGGGCGCCGTCGCCGTCCTGGAGCGCGCGTACGCGATCTTCGAGAAGCTCCACGAGTACCCGAGCGAGCGAGGCGAGTGCGCCTTCGCTCTGGCGCGGGCGCTGTGGGACTCCGGTGGCGACCGCGCACGCGCGCTGGAGCTCGCGGCAAAGGCCAGGTCCCTCTGCGCGGAGAACGGACAGGCGGCTGCGACGCTCGCGGAAGTGGAACGCTGGCTGGCGCTGCACGGCGCGCCTGCGGGGCGCTGACCCGGCATGGTAAACTCTCTCTCTGGCGCCCATGCCCGCCGCCGCCCTGAACCCTCGCGCCACGCTCACCTTCGAGTACCTCTGCGATGTGCTCGTGCGTGCGGGACTGCTCACCCCCGGGCAGCGCGACGAGGCCGTGGCCAAGGGGGACGTCGCGCTCGCTCGGCTCGTCCGGCAGCGCGGCGGCGGTGCGCGCAAGCGGGCGCCGGGGTCGGGCGACGGCGTCCACCCCGCCGAGGTGCTCGCCTCGATGGGCCTCGGGCAGGCGGGCGACGCGCGCTTCCCGCTCGGCGAGCGCCCCATCATGCAGGCGTTCGCCCAGCAGGTCGGCCTGCCGTTCGTCGATCTCGACCCGCTCAAGATCGACGCCAAGCTCGCCCCCCAGCTGCTGTCGCGCCCCTTCGCGCGGCGCCACGGCGCGCTCGTCGTCGCCGCCGACGACCGCACGGTGACCGTGGCCGTGGCCGACCCGCTCGACCACGCGCTCGTCGAGGCGCTGCAGACGCACGTGCGCCGCGAGCCGCGCCTGGTCGTCTCGACGCCGGGCGACATCCAGCGGCTCATCACCGACTTCTACGGCTTCCGCGGTGCCGTCGACGCCGCCGAGCAGCAGGCCTCCGGCGGCGTCGACATCGGCAACCTCGAACGGTACGTGAAGCTGAAGCACGTCGAGGACATCGAGGCGAGCGACAGCCACGTCGTCTCCGCCGTCGAGTACCTCCTGCACTACGCGCTCGACCAGCGCGCGAGCGACGTGCACATCGAGCCCCGTCGCGACCACTCGGTGGTGCGCATGCGCATCGACGGCGTGCTGCACACCGTCCACCAGCTGCCCAAGGTCGTTCACCCGGCCATCGTCTCGCGCATCAAGACGCTGGCGCGCCTCGACATCGCCGAGAAGCGCCGCCCGCAGGACGGGCGCATCAAGACCGCGCGCGGCGACCGCGAGGTGGAGATGCGCGTGTCGACCGTCGCCGTGGCCTTCGGCGAGAAGCTCGTCCTCCGCGTCTTCGACCCGGGAGCCCTGGTGCAGGAGCTGGCCGACCTCGGGATGTTCGACGCGCAGCTCCAGTTGGCCGAGAGGTTCATCGCGCGCCCGCACGGGATGATCCTGGTCACGGGCCCGACCGGCAGCGGCAAGACGACGACGCTCTACGCGGGGCTGCGCATGGTCGCCACCCCGGAGGTCAACGTCGTCACGATCGAAGATCCGATCGAGATCGTCGTCGACGCCTTCAATCAGATCGCGGTGCAGCCGAAGATCGGCGTCGGGTTCGCCGAGGCGCTGCGCCACGTGCTGCGGCAGGATCCGGACGTCATCATGGTGGGCGAGGTGCGCGACGGCGAGACGGCCGAGATCGCGCTGCAGGCCGCGCTGACCGGGCACCTCGTGCTCGCGACGCTCCACACCAACGACGCCGCGACGGCGATCACGCGCCTCCTCGAGCTCGGCGTCGACCCGTTCGTCCTGTCGTCGACGCTGGTCGGTGTCATCGCGCAGCGGCTGGTGCGCACCGTCTGCCCGTCGTGCCGCGTCGAGACCTTCCTCACCTCCGACCAGATGGCGCTGCTCGGCCTCGACGTGCACGAGCTGCGCGCCCAGGGGCAGCAGCCGGAGCTGATGGTGGCCCTCGGCGAGGGCTGCGTGAAGTGCCGCTCGACCGGGCTGCTGGGCCGCACGGGCGTCTTCGAGGTCCTCGAGATCGACGACAAGATCCGCAAGCTCGTCGTCGCCAGGGCGAGCGCCAAGGAGATCACCAAGCAGGCCCGCCGCGACGGCCTGATGACGCTGCGCGAGGCGGCCATCAAGAAGCTCGCGCGCGGGCAGACGAGCTTCGAGGAGGTGCTCCGCGTCACCGCGGACGCCTGAGGCGCTGCCGGTCCGGGGTCAGCGCGTGCGCGCGACGAAGTCGACGAGGACGCGCGCCAGCTCCTCGCCCGCGTCCTCCTGCAGGAAGTGCCCCGCCCTGGCGAGCGTGACGTGCGGCTGCGCGGCGGCTCCCGGGATGCGCTGCTGGAAGAGCCGATCGGCCCCCTTGGTCACCGGATCGGAGTCGCCGAACGCGGTGAGGAACGGCCTGTCGAACCGCTCGAGCGCGCGCCACGCCGCCCGGTTCGCCTCGCTCGCCGGATCGTCGGGGCGGGTCGGCACGAGGAGCGGGAACTGCCGCGCGCCCGCCTTGTACGACTCGTCCGGGAAGGGGGCGTCGTAGGCGGCCACCACCTCGGGCGCGAGGCCGCGCGCGCAGCCCGTCTGCACGATCTTGCCGACGGGCAACACCTCGGCCGATTGCGAGAACGCCTGCCAGGCGAAGAACGCGTCGGACACGCGCTCGTCGCCCGTCGGCAGGCCGGTGTTCGCCGCGACGACGCGCGCGAAGCGCCCGGCGTGCTCGGCGACCAGCCGCAGGCCGACGAGCCCTCCCCAGTCCTGACAGAAGAGCGTGACCTCGCGCAGATCGAGCGCCGAGAGGACGCCGGCCATCCACGCCACGTGGCGCGCGTAGGTGTAGTCCTCGCGGCGCGACGGCTTGTCGCTGCGGCCGAAGCCGACCAGATCGGGCGCCACGACCCGGTGCCCCGCGGCGACGAGCGCCGGGATCATCTTGCGGTACAGGAACGACCACGACGGCTCGCCGTGCAGGAGCAGGATCGGCGGCGCCTCGCGCGGTCCCTCGTCGACGTAGTGCACGCGCACGCCGACGTCGACGTCGACGTACCGCGGGGCGTACGACCACCCAGGCAGATCACGGAAGCGCTCGTCGGGCGTGCGCAGCAGGTCCATGGTCGACCGTTAGCACAACGGCCGAGGTGTGCCGGCCGTCGCTCTCGGTCGGCGTCAGTCGGCCTCCCGCCCGAACAGCAGCCGGACGAGCGCGACGTCCTCGCGCGGGCAGAAGACGAAGACGTGGTCGCCCTCGCGCAGCACGGTGTCGCCCTTGGGGGCCAGCAGGTCGTCGCCGCGCACCACCAGCATGGCCGACGAGCGCTCCGGGAACGGGATGTCGGCGACGCGCGCGCCGCACACCGCGCTGGCCGGCGCGACGTAGAAGGTGATGAGCTCCACGTCGAGCGGCCGGGTCGACTCGATGTCCAGCAGGGCGGCCGGCACCACGGGCTCCTCGGTGCCGAGACCGAGTCGTCGCGTCAGCCAGCGCGCGGTGCCGCCCTGCAGCACGACGCTGAGCAGCACGACGAAGAAGACGACGTCGAAGATCGTGTCGGCCCCCTCGGCGCGCGCCAGCACCGGGATGAGCGCCAGCACGATCGGGACGGCGCCGCGCAGACCGGCCCAGCCGACGAGCAGCATCTCGCGGGCGGCGAAGCCGAACGGCAGCAGGCACACGGCCACGGCGGCCGGCCGCGCGACGAACGCCAGCAGCAGCGCCAGCGCGAGCCCCGCCGGCGCGACGGCCACCAGCCGCGACGGCGCGACCAGAAGGCCGAGCACCAGGAACATGCCGATCTGGCTCCCCCACGCGACGAAGTCGTGCACGCGCAGCAGCGCGAGCCGACTCGGCGGGTGGCCGCTGCCGACGACGAACGCCGCGATGTACACGGCGAGAAAGCCGCTTCCCCGGAGCAGCGAGGCGACGCCGAACGCGACCAGCGCCAGGCCGACCGTCAGCACAGGGTACAGGCCTCCGGCGCGCAGCCGAACGTGCGCGAGCAGGAAGCGCGCGCAGGCGCCGAGCGCCGCGCCCACCGCGGCTCCGATGGCCAGCTCCCCCGCGATGCCGACGAGGAGCGGCGGCACGCGCAGCGGACGACCCTCGGCGAGCGACGCCGTGAGGGCGAGCGTGAGGATGACCGCCATCGGATCGTTCAGGCCCGACTCGACCTCGACGACCGACTGGACGCTCTCCTTCAGGTGGACGCCCCCGCCGCGCAGCACCGAGAACACCGTCGCCGCGTCCGTGGACGAGACGATGGCGCCGAGCAGCCAGCCCTGCGTCCAGGGGAACCCCAGCGTGCGCGCTCCCAGCGCCACGATCGCCGCGGTGAGCGCGACCCCGGCCGTGGCCAGCACCGCCGCCGGCCCGAGCGCGCGCCGCAGCACCTCGGGCGGGGTGCGCAGCCCGCCGTCGAAGAGGATCAGCACGAGCGCCAGCGTCCCGACCCGGAAGCTCAGCGCGTAGTCGTCGAAGCGGATGCCGCCCAGCCCCTCGGCCCCGGCGAGCATGCCGAGCGCGAGGAACAGCAGAACGACCGGGATGCCGGCGCGGCGCGCGAACCGGCTCGCGACGACGCTCAGCACCAGCAGCGAGCCCGCTGCGAGCAGGGCGACCTCGGTCGCGTGCGGCTCGGACGGCATGCATTGGCTGCGCCGCTCGGCGCGACCTGGCGGTAAGCTCTGGGTGTACCCATGGCGGATCGTGACGCGTTCATCCACGAGCTCCGCGCCGCCGCACGGGCCGGCGTCCCCATCGTGTGCGTCGTCACGCACGAGGAGCGGCGCGCCCTCGCGCTCGTCGGCGAGGCGCTGCGCGGCGCGCGCGTGCTGGTGTGGCGCTCGACCGACGGCTGGACGGACGGGCCCGACCTCGTCGATCCGCTCGAGGCCGTGCGGCGGGCGGCGCGCTCGGAGCCGGGCGTCGCCCGGGTGCTCCTCGACCTGCATCCATGGCTGGGCGAGCCGCGTGTCGTGCGTGCGCTGCGCGATCTCGCCGCATCGCGACGGGACGTGCCGCTCGTGCTGGTGATGCCCTCGGCGACGCTGCCGCCGGAGCTCGATCGCGACGCCCGCGTGCTGCCGCTGCCCCTCCCGGACGCCCGCGCCGTCGGCGAGGCGTTCGACGCCGAGCGGCCGGACGCGGGCTGGCCGCGCGACGTCTTCGTGCGCGCCGCCCTCGGGCTGACGCTCGACGAGGCGGCGCGCGCCTTCCGCATCGCCAAGGCGCTGCCCGACCCCGGAGAGGCGCTGAGGCACGTGGTGGGCGAGAAGCGCGGCGCCCTGCGACGCAGCGCGTGCCTCGAGCTCGTCGACGCCGACGTGTCGCTCGACGACGTCGGCGGCCTCGAGGTGCTCAAGAGCTGGCTTCGCGCGCGCGTGCTCGCGTTCGACGCCGGGGCGCGCGACTTCGGGCTGGCCGAGCCGCGCGGCATGCTCGTGTGCGGGGTGCAGGGGTGCGGCAAGTCGCTCGTGAGCAAGGCGACCGCGCGCGTGCTCGGCCTGCCGCTCGTGCGCCTCGACTTCGCGGAGGTGTTCGCGGCCGCGTCGCCCGAGCACGCGGTGCACGAGGCCACGCGCGCGGTCGAGGCCGTGGCGCCGGTCGTGCTCTGGGTGGACGAGATCGAGAAGGGGCTGGGCGCCGACGGAACCGACGCGCGCCACGCCCGCGTGTTCGGCGCGTTCCTGACGTGGCTGCAGGAGCGGCGCGCCCTCGTGTTCGTCGCCGCCACGGCCAACGAGGTCGACCGCCTGCCGCCGGAGCTCGCGCGGCGCGGCCGCTTCGACGAGGTGTTCTTCGTCGATCTGCCTTCGCCCAAGGAGCGGGCGGACATCCTGGCGGTCCACCTGCGGCGGCGCGGGCGGCGAGACGAGGCTTACGCCGTCGCCGAGCTCGCGCGGGATCTCGAGCACTGGTCGGGCGCCGAGATCGAGCAGATGGTCTCGAGCGCGCTGTTCCGCGCCTACGCCGACAAGGTCGAGCTCAGCGACGCGCACCTGCGCGCGGCCGCGCGGGAGCTGGTGCCTCTGGCCACGCTTTACGAGGAGAAGGTGCAGGCGCTGCGGCAGTGGGGACAGGCGCGCGCGCGACGTGCGTCGGCCGATCGGCGCACCCTCGACCTGTTCGCCGACTGAGGCTCGCCGCCGCGGGCCGGCCGAATGCCCGGCCGGGTGCGCGCCGCGTCGAGGGCATGCGCGGTGCAAGAATGACCCGTCATGCACACCGCAACCGTAGCCACCGCTCTGCTCCTCGCGGCCGGCCTGGCGACCCCGCCCGCGATGGGCGCCACGGCCGCGCAGACGTCGAAGCCCACCGGCAACGCCGCGCAGAACACGCAGGCGCAGGCGCCCACGGGGAAGTTCGAGGGGAACGTCACGCTGCGCGTGACGACCGACCGCTCCAACGGCCCCAAGAAGGTCGACGTGGCCGTCAGCGGCGACAGGGTCCGCTACGACCTGCCGCCGTCGCCGATCACGCAGAACCAGCCCGAGTCGGCGATCGTCGACACGGCCACGAAGCAGGTCATGCTCGTTATGCCGGCGCAGAGGTCGTATGCCGTGCTCGACCTGAACACGATCCCGCCGCAGTCCAAGCAGGCGACCGAGCAGCGCCTCGCCGGCGCCGCCGAGAAGTGGACGGCCACCCCGACCGGCGCGACCAAGTCGCTGGCCGGCCACGCGTGCGACCAGTGGCAGGCCACCAACGTCCAGTCGAACGTGAAGATCGACGCGTGCCTGGCGCCCGGCGTGCGCATCGATTTCGACAAGCTGCTGCCGGCGTCGATGCTCCCCGCCTCCTGGGCCGACAAGCTGCGCAACGGCGAGCTGCCGCTCAGCGCGACCGTGTACGACGCCAGCGGCAAGCCGACGTTCACCGCGCAGGTGACGAGCGTCACGCCGCGGGCGGTGCCCGCGTCCGAGTTCGCTCCGCCGGCCGGCTACAAGCGCGTGGAGCTTCCGATGGGCGCCTTCGGCCGACTGCTGCCGAGCACGAGGTGAGCCCGCGTGAGCGGACGGCCCCTTAAGCGACCGCAGGGCCCGGCCGTAGGAGAGCCCATGGATCAGGCCTCCGTCCGGGTCGAGCCCCCTCGCGTCGCCGCGTGCGCGGTGTTCAAGCGGCGCGGCCGCTGGTACGCGCGCCTCGCGTGCCCCGGCTGCGCCGCGCCGCTGCGCGTCAGGCTGTCGCTGGGGCCGATGGTAGCGCGCTGCGAGGACTGCGCGTGCGACGTCGAGGCGGACGTCACGCCGGTGGTGGCGGCCGGACGCGCGTGAACGGCGGCGCGGGGCGGCGCGTCAGCACTCGACGATGTTGACGGCGAGGCCCCCGCGCGCGGTCTCCTTGTACTTGGTGAGCATGTCCGCGCCGGTCTCGCGCATCGTGGCGATCACCTTGTCGAGCGATACCTTGTGCTTGCCGTCGCCCGAGAGCGCGATGCGCGACGCGTTGATGGCCTTCACGGCCCCCATCGCGTTGCGCTCGATGCACGGCACCTGAACCAGCCCCCCGATCGGATCGCACGTGAGGCCGAGGTTGTGCTCCATGCCGATCTCGGCGGCGTTCTCGACCTGCTCGGGCGTCCCGCCGAGGGCCTCGGTCAGCCCCGCGGCGGCCATCGAGCACGCGACGCCGACCTCCCCCTGGCAGCCGACCTCCGCCCCCGAGATCGACGCGTTCATCTTGTAGAGCATCCCGACCGCGCCGGCGACGAGCAGGAAGCGCGCGACGCCGTCGTCGTCGGCGTTCGGGGCGTAGCGTGCGTAGTAGTGCAAGACGGCCGGGATGATGCCGGCCGCGCCGTTGGTCGGCGCGGTGACGACGCGGCCGCCCGCGGCGTTCTCCTCGTTGACGGCGAGCGCCCAGAGATCGACCCAGTCGAGCGCGACGAGCGGATCGCTCCCGCGCGCGTCGCTCTTGAGCCGCCGGTGCAGCGCCGGCGCGCGCCGCTTCACCTTGAGGCCCCCCGGCAGGATCCCCTCGCGCTCGCAGCCGCGGCGCACGCACGACTGCATGGCGCCCCAGATCTCGAGCAGGCGCGCGCGCACCTGCGCCTCGGGGCGCCAGGTGCGCTCGTTGTCGAGCATGAGCGTGCTGATGGACAGCCCGCGCGAGGTGCACAGCGACAGCAGCTCGGCGGCGGTCGTGAACGGGTGGGGCACGCGCTCCTCGTGCGTCGGCAGCGGGGGCGCGTCGGCGCTCGCCGCCTCGGGGACGACGAAGCCGCCGCCGACCGAGTAGTACGTGCGCTGCGCGAGCTCGGCGCCGGCCGCGTCGAACGCGGCGAAGCGCATGCCGTTCGGGTGCTTGGGCAGCGACTGCAGGCGGTGGAAGACGAGGTGCTCGCCCGCGCGGAACGGGACGGCGTGCCGCCCGAGCAGGCGGAGGCTCTCGGCGGTCCGGATCGCCTCGACGCGACCCGGGATGACGTCCGGATCGATCGCCTCCGGCTCCTCCCCCTCGAGCCCGAGCATGACGGCCAGGTCGCTGCCGTGCCCCTTGCCGGTCGCGCCGAGCGAGCCGTACAGCTCCGCCTTGAGCGTGGCGGTCGCCTCGAGCTTCCCCTCGCGCTCGAGCGCGGCGGCGAAGCGACGCGCCGCGCGCATGGGCCCGACGGTGTGCGAGCTGGAGGGGCCGATGCCGATCGTGAACAGGTCGAAGACGGAGAGGGCCATCGCGTGCGAGCCCCTTGTACCACCCCGGCGCGCTACGGGCGGCTCGCCGGCGCGAAGGCGGCCTCGAACGCGCGGTGCAGCTCGAGCGCGGGATCGGCGGCGATCTGCGAGGGGCGATAGCCGCTGCTCAGCCGGCGCACGACGATGCGGTCGCCGTCGACGACGAAGTCGACGCGCCACTCCTTGAGCGCCAGGCGCAGGCCGCCGGCCTGCTTGCGGATGCGCCGGTACGCGTGCGGCTGCGGCCCCAGCGAGAGCGACGCCTCGATGCCCGCACGCAGGTCGACCCCGCGCTCGCGCAGCCACGCGAGCTGCGCCGCCGGCTCGGCGTCGAAGGCGACCTGCCAGCGCGGCCGCGGGTCGCGCGCCTCGAGCCAGCCGCTGCGCGCGTCCGGGTGCGCGTCGGCGTAGGGGACGTACGGCTTGAGGTCGAGCACCGGCGTGCCGTCGAGGATGTCGAGCTCGCGCACGTGCACGACCAGCCTTTCGACGCGCTCGATGCGCACGACGCTCATGCCGATGGGGTTCGGCCGGTGCGGCGAGCGCGTCGCGAAGACCCCCTGCTTGCTCTCGGCGCGAGGGGGCAGGACCTTCGGCTTCCACCCGCGCGCCTGCTCGACGTTCTTGTGGAAGACGAAGAGCACCCACGCGTAGTCCCAGCCGGAGAGGCCCTCGAGCGCGTCCTCGAAGCCGCGCCCGGGAAAGAGCTCGATGCGCCCGACGGCCTCGCGCGCCGCCGCCGCCTGCCGCGGCGCGTCCACGCGCTCGTCGAAGGGCGAGCGCACGACGCCGATGGGCTCGAAGACGTACGAGGGGGGCGACGCGGGCGAGACGGGCATGGGCGGCGGGCGTCCGCTGAGTACAGCGCGCTCGCGCCGGCGTCCACGTGGCGGGGAGCCTTTCGCGCCGGGGTCGACAGCGTCGAGATCCCGACAATGGCCCGGGCGCCGCCGCTCGACAGCTCCAGGTACGGCGCCGGCGACATCTTCATCGAGGCCTCGTCGCCGTTGGGTGCCTGAAAACGCAGCTCGTGGCTTGCCGCTCCCAGCGCCCCAGAGGTTACGGGTTGCCCGGGGCCCGCTCACGCCGACCGTGAGATAGTTAGGAGTCCTAACTATTTCTGAAGGACCGAGGACACCACCTGCGTCCGCGCTCTTCAACGGTTCGATCACGCTCGCCGCGGTTGGCCGCGTGGCGGCTCGGGCTCCGCACTGCGGGCCCCCGCCTTCGCGTAGCCCGCGAGATCACGCGACCCTACATTCGACGAACAGCGAATTGCGACTGCACGGGCAGCTTCAGAACCCGATGGCATGCACCGCCTGGGCGCCGAGGCGATCGCAGAGCTGCGCCAGGTACAGACTGCTCGGCTCGACCGCGACGCCGTGCGAGTCGATGGCGCCGTCGGTGCCCGGCTGGAGGGTCCCGCTCGAGCCAATCGCCCAGTTCTGCGATCCGGGGGGCTGCTCGACGAGCAAGTCGGCGGCGACGGCATTCCAGACGACGCCCCATCCGATCGCCCATCCCTGGCCGCTGCCCGCGGTGGCGCGGTTCATCAGGTCGATGCCGCCGGTCGGCGAGTCGACGTCGTCGAGGAGCAACCCCGTCGCCCACCGCTGGTGCGGCGCCATGTTCGTGCTCGTCCCGGTCGCGGTGAAATGCGTCACGACGTTGGGCCCGGTCGTCTCGGCCTGCGTGACCAGCGAGAAAACGTGGTCGCCCTGAGACGAGCAGCGCACGAGCAGCACCTGCTCGCCGGCGACGCTGAAGTCGGCCGGGTAGCCCGACGAGCCGTTGATGGGCGCGGTGTGCGTGAACGCCACGCCGTCGACGGTGATCCGCTTCGCGTGACCGCCGACCTGAAGACCGTTGATGAAGCCGTCGGCCGCGATGTCGCGCAGCCAGCCGTCGATGACGCCGTCCATCGACAGAAGGAGGAACGTGGCCTGGTTGATCGCCGTCGTCATCGGCGGCGCCGACACGCGCATCGATTCGATGCCCACCTGCGCGATGCGACCGTCGTCGGTGTACGCCTGGATCGATGCGCCGGGGGGGCTGAGGTACTGCGCGTCGTAAGAGTCGGCCAGGGGCACGTCGACCGTGACCGCCTTCCCGCCGACGGCCGTGACGACCCGATCGGTCCGGATGACGCTGCCGACCGGGATCCACGTCTGCGGCATGCCGTTGCGCACGAGGGTGTTCATCCCCATGAAGTCGACCCACGCCTGCGTGACCGGCCGCTGCACCAGAATTTTCGTCCCGGGCACGATCCCGGCCGTGCTCGCGACGTGGAACGTGCGCGCTCCCGACGGAACGTACGCATCGGTGATCGCGATGGGGGCACCCGTGGTCGTCCACTTCGTGGCGCCGTGGACGTCGATGATCATGCGCGGGTTGCCCGTCACCTCGAGCAGCGTCCCCTGAGGACCCGATCCGCTCCCGCGCAGCACCACTCCGCCCGTCGTCATCGTGAGGCTGCCGGCAAGCGTGAAGGTCCCGGCCGACAGCTGCACGGCGCCGCGCAGTCCGTGGCCGTCCGGAGGCATCTTCGCCACGGCGTCGAGAGCCGCCTGGATCGCGGCGGTGTCGTCTCCGCCCGACGGCGTGAGGGCCTGCACGCTCGGCACGGTCGGCGGGGCGACCCCGCCGCCCATGTAGCCGGCGCTCGAGAAGTCGAGGATCGTGTCCCCTTTCGGCGTCGGCTTGTAGGCGAGCTTGCCGCTCGGGTCGACGGTGACCCACTGGCTCGAGGCGGCCGCGGCGTTCACCAGGTCGGCGCACGACGCACCCGTCCCGCCTTCGCCGGCGGGGCCGCCCGAGGCGTCGGCGCCCTCTCGTCCGGCGTCCATCCCACCGCCCCCGACCGCGCCGCCGTCGTCACCCGCGCCGCCGGCATCGGCGCGCCGCGCGCTCGCACCCTGCGGGGCCGCAGAGCACGCGCCCACGAGCAGCGCCGCGGCGAAAGACGAGCTCGGGAGCCTGAGTGGGGACATTCTGTACTCCATGGTCGCATGCCAGCCCTCCGACGGCTCACCCAGGTTGCTCGTCGGCCTGCCCTTGCACGACCTAGCCCCGACCTGGCCGACCAGCCGGCGGGGGGCGCCTCGCGTGCGCGCAGCGCGGCGCTTCCGTGCGCAGAGGGGGAGGAGGCGGTCGTCGGTTCAACGCGGCCGTGACGGCGTGCGTCGCGCCTCGTCACCCTCGGACTGGCGCCGTGCAGACGAGGAAAGCGGCTCGTCGCCGTTGCACGGCGACGCTGCGACCGGGGGGAGCGGCTGTGATTGCTGGGGGAGCGACGCCATCCCAGCTGGGAGAGCCGCCGTGCATCGTTGCACGGGCGCTTTGCGGCTTGGCGAAGACGCTCCCCCATCGAGCAGAGCGTCTCTACGGACTGGTACAGGCGCGCCCCTCTCCCCGGCTCGCCGCGCGCGGCCTCCGACCGGGGGCCAGGCTGCCTCCCCGCCTATCGCGACGTCGCGTCGAAGCTCGAAGTGTCCCTTGTGAGCACGACGTGCGTGGCCTTCGGCGTGGCAGCGTGCTCAGTGACTCGATAGCCCAACCGGAGCAGGTCGATCCCGCGAGCAAGCTCTCGCCGGCTCCGAGCAAGACGGGTGCGATGGCGAGGTGTATCTCTTCCACGAGGCCTGCCTGGAGGAACTGTCGGATCGTGGCGACGCCGCCGCCGAGCCGCACGTCTTGATCCTTGGCGGCGTCACGGGCGAGTGCGAGCGCTTCGCGGATGCCGCCGACGGGCGTGTGGTACGGCGTGCGCGTGGCGAAGAACCAGTCGTGGAGCGCCAGGCCGCCGACGCCCAGCGGGTTCTGGAGATCCTGGTTCGGTCCCGCCCCGAAACCGTCGAGAGAAACGCTGAAGTTGCGAACGCCGAGCTTTCCCATCACGAGCCCTCCGGATAGTAGGCGCGTTCCAACTTGAGCGGAATGCATCGCCTCGCGGCGCGCGGCCGAGCGAGCTCCTGCCGGGGCACGCCGTCGTCACGGCCGCTTCCTCGCGAAGCTCGTCGACGCGCGCAAGCCCGCGCAAAAATAGCCTTGCCGGTTCGAACCGTCAGGTCGGGTGAATCAGGCTCGTGACGCCGTTCCAGGCAATCTGAACGCCGATGCAGAGCAGGAGAAAGGCGATGATGCGCATCAGACCTCCCAGGGTCTGAGGCGAGGTCCAGCGAGCAATGTTCGGGGCGTAGGCGTAGCAGGCGTACACGAGCGCGCCGTTGAGCAGAATGCCACCGAGGATGCCGACATGGGCGAAGAGGTTGTTCTCCCAACCCCCGTGGGCCGCATGGGCGCTCAGCGTCAGCGCGATCACGATGCACCCCGGGCCTGCCGTGACCGGGAACGTCAGCGGATAGAAGACGTCGGCGTCGCGCGAAGGCGCGTCCCTGGCAGGTCCCGATTTCCCGGCCGATGCGACGCCGTCATCCTTCTGGTTCAGGAGGTTCCAGCCCATCGCTGCGAGGACGCAGCCGCCCGCGAGCTGCACGACGGGGAGCGAGATGCCGAAGAAACGCAGGATGAATGAGCCTGCCACCTCGACGATCGTCAGCAGCAGGATGGTGGTGGCGGCAATCTTGCGCGCGAGGCGCTTGTACTCGCTCGCGTGCACGGGCCCCACGAGGCCGAGAAACACGAGTGCCGAGCCGAGCGGGTTGATGACGGGCAGCAGGGCACTGAAAGCGAGGGTCAGGAAGGTGAAGACGTTCAGCATCTCCTCGGCTCCCGTTGCTCCACGGCATCACGTTCGAGAGCGGGGCGGCGACCGACACGCCGGTGTCCGGCTGCGGGTGATCTCGATGGGCCGAGCGCCCTCGGGGCCCGAGAGAAGCCGTCCTGCGCCGCGAGCCGCTCCCTCATTCGCTGTAGATCTCTTCCTCGCTCAGGCGCACCGTTCCCGTCCTCAGGCACAGGTTCGCGGGGCGGCACGTGTACATTCGAGACAGCGTGGAGAGCGGGTAGCAGCTCTCTGCCTTGAGCAGTCTGACGCAAGCCGCGACCTCGTTGGAATCGATGCCAGCCGGACATGGGTGGCGGGCGAGATCGGCCCCCGCGTCCTTGGTGAGCTCGGCGGTGCACGCGTCCGCCGTCGCGAACGCGCGGCCGGTGCCGACCTGCCCGCAGGTGGACTCGTGTTCGCAGCGCGCGGCCGCGATGGTGGCCGCTGCTGCGTCGGCAGTCATGGGCCCGCCCGGCGGGGGGCGAGCGGGGCTGCGTTCGGGGGCGGACGCGCAAGCGGACGTGCCCGCGAGCACGGCTGCGAGGAAGAGAGCATCTTTCCGAAGACGGATCATCGACGCCGAATGCTCGCACAGGCGCCGATGGGGGGTGAAGAGGCCTGTCGTGTCTGCTCGGCTTCCGCCTGCACGACCTGGGCGCTCACACGGCGTCGGGCTTGTGACGGTCGACCTGCGCGACTGCTGCTTGACGCTCGAGCCGCGCGCACGGTTCCATCTCGTTCTGCTCACGCCGAGCGCCCACCCACGAGGAGGATTCTCATGCGCACCATCGTGTTGTTCGCTGCAGTCGCGGCCGGATCGATCACGACCGCGGGATGCTCGAAGAAGGCGGAGGAGTGCAACAAGGTCGTCAACATCATCGACGACGACGACAGTGCCGTGAGCAAGGCCGCCTCCTCTCTCGGCCCCGATCCGGCCAGCGTCGCCAAAGCCTTGAAGGATCTGGGGACGGTCGTCACGAAGGTGGGCGATGACTTGAAGGCGACGACCATCACGTCGCCGGACCTGAAGACGGGCGTGGACGCCTACATTGCGGCATGCACCGAGGGGGCCTCCGCGTTCGACACCGAAGGGTCGGCGCTCGGCAAGTTTCTCGGAAGCGAGAGCGCGAAAACGGATCCGTTCGATCGCGTCGCCGCCATCCGCGTCAAGCTCGACACGCGGTGCCAGGCGCCGGGCAACGCGTCCGAGGCGAAGCCCGCCGTGGCGGCGAAGGGGAAGGCGCACGCCAAACCGGCTTCGGGCAAGTCCCCCCCGAGCGCGGCAGCGGCGAGCGCGCCCGCATCCGCCGCGAGCATCGCCGAAGACTGCCGCATGATCGGCACCATCGTCCGCGGCGTCGTCAACACGGCCAATCCAGCCCTGGAAGCCGATCAGCTCACGGCCGCCATCAACCAGCTCGAGGCGCTCCACGTCGGCGATCCGCAGCTCAAGAGCGATCTGGCTCAGTACGTGCAGCTGCTCCAGGACGTGGTCACCGTCGATCGCGCCGCAGCGTCCTTTCAGACGAGCGTGAAGAAGCTCGGAACCGACAGCGACAAGGCGACCAGCGAGATCAACACCGCGTGCGGCGCCTCCTGAAGCGCGCGTTCGGTCCAAGTCTTCATTGACGCAGCCGCGCGTCGGGTATTCGGGAATCGAACGCGCGCGCGATTCGGCGCGCGCGCCGTTTGCGCGCGGGCGGCGCGCGGAGGCGAGAAGAGGAGCGCGCCCCCTGCCCTCTCCACTTCCGTCCTATGCCAGAGGCATGGGCTTGCGACAAGCCCCGGGTCGTGCCGCACAGTCGCCGGCCGCACGCGAGGAACGACGCGTGCGGGAGGATGAACATGCACGAGGAATCCGGACGCAGTGCGGCCGCGACGCAGCACGCGGTGGTGATCGCCGGAGGAGGCCCGACGGGCCTCATGCTGGCGGGCGAGCTGGCGCTGGCGCGCGTCGACGTCGCCATCGTCGAGCGGCGCGAGAGCCAGGAGCTCGCCGGCTCCCGCTCACGCGGCCTGCACGCGCGCACGATCGAGGTGCTCGACCAGCGGGGGATCGCCGAGCGCTTCCTCTCGCAGGGCAAGGTGGCGCAGGTCGCGGGCTTCGCGATGACCCCTCTCGACCTCGGCGACTTCCCGACTCGCCACAACTACGGCCTCGCGCTGTTGCAGGACCGGTTCGAGCGCATCCTCGCCGACTGGGTCGCCGAGCTGCGGGTGCCGATCCATCGCGGGCGAGAGGTGACGGGGTTCGCTCAGGACGACACCGGCGTCGACGTCGAGCTGTCCGACGGCCGATCGCTGCGGGCGAAGTACCTCGTCGGGTGCGACGGCGGCCGGAGTCTGATCCGCAAGAAGGCGGGGATCGACTTCCCGGGGTGGGACGCGTCCATCAGCTACGTGATCGCCGAGGTCGAGATGACCGGAGAGCCGGCCTTCGGCATTCGCCGTGACGAGAAGGGCACCTATGCCCTGGGCAAGCTGGACGACGGGCGCGTGGGGCTCGTGCTGAGAGAGGAGCAGGTCGACCAGGGCGACGAGCCGACGCTGCGCGACGTCCGCGAAGGGCTCGTCGCGCTCTACGGGACCGATTTCGGTCTTCGCAACGCCACCTGGCTCTCGAGGTTCACCGACGTGACGCGGCAGGCGGCGTCGTATCGAGAGAGGCGGGTGCTCCTGGCCGGCGACGCGGCGCACATCCATTCCCCGGTGGGCGGACAGGGGCTCAACCTCGGCGTGCAGGATGCGGTGAACCTCGGATGGAAGCTCGCGCAGGTGGTCGGGGGGACCTCGCCGGAGGGCCTCCTCGACACCTATCGTTCCGAGCGGCACCCGGTCGCAGCCCGCGCGTTGCGCAAGACGATGGCGCAGACGGCGCTCAGCCGCGGCGACGCGCGCATGGACGCCGTGCGCGAGACCGTGTCCGAGCTGCTGCGGATGGACGAGCCTCGCAAGCGATACGCCGCGATGATGTCGGGCCTCGACGTCCACTACGACCTCGGCGACGGACACCCGCTGCTCGGCCGTCGCATGCCCGATCTCGATCTCGTCGGCGGCGCCGGCCCGCGGCGCGTGTTCACGCTGCTGCACGAGGCCCGGCCGGTCTTGCTCGATCTCGGCGCGCCCGGCCTCGACATCGACATCGCGCCATGGGCCGATCGGGTCCGGCGGATCGACGCTCGCTACGACGGCGCGTGGGAGCTCCCGGTGCTCGGCGCGGTCTCCGCCCCCGCGGCCGTCCTGATTCGGCCCGACGGACACGTCGCGTGGGTCGGAGACGGCACGGACCGCGGCCTTCGCGACGCCCTGACCCGATGGTTCGGGCCGCCCACCGCGCCGTAGCTCGATGCACCGCGCGCTCGGCCGGCACGGCTCACGATGATTTCGCCCATGCGGAGGAAGGAGCGTCCGCCGTCCACCACGCCCTCGTGCCGCGCCGGGTGCGTGACCGCTGCGCTCGTCGCCCTGTCGCGGGCTGCGGCGCTCACGCCCGCGTCCCGCTTCGGGCGCAGGCGAGCACGCGTTTGGGGGAGGTCGCGCGCCGCAGGCGCGCGGGTGGGGGCACCCCTACTCGACCTCCCCTCCCCGACCCGCTAAATCGTCTGGTCCGCATGACCTCCACCCTCCCCCTCCTGCTCGAGATCGGCGCCGAGGAGCTGCCGTCGTCGTTCGTCGACGCGGCCCTGGCGGCGCTGCCGAAGATCGTGGCCGACGAGCTGGCGAAGGCCCGCCTGTCGCACGGCGAGGTGCGCGCGCTCGGCACGCCGCGCCGCCTGGCCGTGCTCGTGCACGACGTCGCCACGCGCCAGCTCGATCTCGACGAGGAGGTCATCGGCCCGCCGGAGGCGGCGGCGTTCAAGGACGGCAAGCCGACCAAGGCCGCCGAGGCGTTCGCGGCCAAGCTGGGGATCGGGGTCGGCGCGCTCGCGGTGGTCGAGAAGCAGGCGGCGCCCAAGCAGAAGCCGGGGCGCTACGTCGTCGGGCGGCGCGTCGAGAAGGGGCGCGCGGCGATGGAGCTGCTCGGCGGCGTGCTGTCGGCCGTCTGCGCCGCCGTCCCGTTCCGCAAGTCGATGCGCTGGGCCGATCTCGACGCGACCTTCGGCCGCCCGGTGCAGTGGCTGGTGGCGCTGCTCGGAGACGAGGTGGTGCCGCTGTCGTTCGCGGGGGTGAAGAGCGGGCGCAGCTCGCGCGGCCACCGCTTCCTCGCCCCCGACGCGTTCGACGTCGCGCGCCCCGACACCTACGTCGAGCAGCTGCGCCAGCGTCACGTGCTGGTCGACCGCCAGGAGCGCGTGCGCACGATGATGGAGCGGGTCGACCACGCCGCGCGCGCGGCCGGCGGCGCGTACGACGCCGAGCCGATGCTGGTCGACGAGAACGCGTCGCTCGTCGAGGAGCCGCACGTGGTGACGGGGGCGTTCGACCGGGCGTTCCTGGCGCTCCCGCCGGCGGTCATCCGCGCCGTCGCGCGCGGCCACCAGCGCTACTTCAGCGTGCAGCGCCCGGGAAACGAGCAGGAGCTTCTGCCGAGCTACCTCGCCGTCGTCAACACCGCCAAGCGGCCGGACCTCATCACCAAGGGGACCGACCGTGTGATGCGCGCACGCCTGTCGGACGCGCGCTTCTTCTACGAGGAGGACCAGAAGGCGCCGCTCGACGCGCGCTACGACAAGCTCGGCGGGATCGTCTTCCACCACCGCCTCGGTACGGTGAAGGAGAAGGCCGAGCGCATCGAGCGCCTCGCGGCCCTCGTCGCCGACGCGCTGAAGCTCGACGGCGTGCGCAAGGCGGAGGTCGCGCGGGCCGCGCGCCTCTGCAAGTGCGATCTCGTGACCCTGATGGTGGGCGAGTTCCCCGAGCTCCAGGGGCACATGGGGCGGGCCTACGCGATCGCGCAGGGGGAGGCGGCCGAGGTGGCCGACGCGATCCGCGACCACTACAAGCCGGTCGGCGCGCAGGACGACGTGGCGCCGAGCGACGTCTCGGCCGCCGTCGCGCTGGCCGACCGCTTCGACACGCTCGCCGGGTGCTTCGCCGTGGGGCTGGCGCCGACGGGCGCCGCCGACCCGTTCGCGCTCCGGCGCGCGTGCATCGCCGCGCTGCGCACGCTGCTCGACCGCGGCTACACGCTGTCGTTCGCGGAGATGGTGGGCCTGGCCTACGACGGGCTGGAGGGCAAGAAGCTCGACCTGTCGCGCGTCGAGACGGTGGCCAAGCTCGAGGAGTTCGCCACCGAGCGCCTGCGCGGGCTGCTCGCCGGCGCGACGAGCAACGCCGTGGCCGACGCCGTGCTCGCCGGCAGCGGGCCCGCGGCGCTGGCCAACGTCGTCGCCGCGCAGGCGCGCGCCAACGTCCTGCAGTCGGTCGTCGACGCCAGGGAGCCCTGGCTCGAGAAGGCGAAGATCGTCGCCAAGCGCCTGGCCGGCATCAGCCGCGAAGCGCAGCCGGTGCTGCACGAGGCGGCGGCGTTCCAGGCGAGCCGCAAGACGGACGACGCGGTCATCCACCGCCTGGTGCGCGACCTCGACGCCACGACGTCCGGCCTCACCAGCGAGCAGGCCGTGCGCGCCGCCCTCGTGCAGATGGGCCCCGTCGCGACGGAGCTCGATCGCATCTTCGTCGAGACGCTCGTCAACGATCCCGACGATGCGCTGACCAAGATCCGCCTCGAGACGCTGGCGCACGGCGCGCGCTCGATGCTGCGCATCGCCGACTTCTCGAAGCTGGCGTGATCGGCTCGAGGAGACTGCATGCACGACTCGCCCTTCCGTGACGACGTCGCCGCCCTCCAGTCCGCACTGGAGGAGCTGCAGCGTCACAACGAAGAGCTGTCGGACGAGAACGCGCGCCTGCGCGCGGAGATCGAGCGGTTACGCGAATCCACACCCGAAAACGCCGCTGCATTCGCGCGCCGACTTCAAGAGGAGATTGACGAGCTGCGTGCGCGCGTGAAGGAGCTCGAGCCGCTGAAGCAGCGCGTCGCGCAGTACGAGCGGGCAGAGCGCCTCCCGGCGAACGAGGATCTGCTGCAGTTCTTCGAGAAGGTATTTCGCAAGATCTTTCGCGACTGATCAGCTACGCCGGCTGGCCTCCGGTCCCGAGATGTCATGTTATGTTATGTCACATAGCCCTCGGCGGAGAAGACGGACAGGGCCCTCGGCGAAGGCCGAGCGCCACGTCACATGGCCAGGGTCGGGCGGTCAACGCGGTGGACGCCGCCGCAGCACCGGGGCGTCGCCGACGCGCGGCCCGCGCCGCGGGCCGCGATCCTCGTGCGCGCGGGGACGAGCGTCTCGTTCTTCGTGCGCGCGCGGACGAGCGTCGCGCTGCTCGTGCGCGTGAGGGCGAGCGTGGTGCGGCACGTTGCGGGCGATCTTCACGCGCGGATCGCGCGGATCGGGCTGCGCGGCCTCGTTCTCGAACGAGGCGGCGACCGCGCTCGCGACGTCGATGAGCGAGTAGGTGCCCTCGACGCGGATGCTGCCGACGTCGCTGCCGCGGATCTTGCCGCGACGGCACGCGAGCGCGAGCAGCCGCCGAGGATCGGCGCCGTGGACGCCGCCCCACGTCACGCGGAACGTCACCCAGCCGTCCGCGTGCGGCCTGCCATCGCGCATCGCGCCGCCGCGCGCCTCGCCTTCGCGCGCGTCGCCGCCGCGCGCCTCGCCCCGCGGCCCCCGCTCCACCCGTTCGTGCGCGGGGCGCTTGGGGCGGGCGCCCTCCTCGCTGCGCGGCGGATGGATCGCTCGAACGTGCCGCGCCCGGGTGGGCCCGTGCAGCCCGGCCTTCTCGACGAGCCTCGCCACCGCGGTCACCGCGCCGGCGCCGCGCAGGATGCGCTCGGCCAGCGCCATCGCGTGCGGGTCGACCGTCTCCCCTTCCCCTTCGCGCGCGAGCCACGCCGCGAGCTTCTCCTCGCGCGCGCGCTGGATGGCCTCCGGCGCGGGCACCGGCTCGACGCGGTGGGCGATCTTCGCCCGCGCCAGGCCGCGCGCGATGGCCGGGTAGTGCGACGGCGAGACGAACAGCACGCTCGTCCCCTGCTTGCCGGCGCGCCCGGTCCGCCCGCTGCGGTGCGTGTACGTCTCCACGTCCGACGGCGGCTCGATCTGGATGACGCGCGCCACGTCGCGCACGTCGATCCCGCGCGCCGCCACGTCGGTGGCCACGAGCGCCTGCACCCCGCCCTGGCGGAAGGCGGCCAGCGCGCGGTCACGCTCGGCCTGCTCCATCTCGCCCGAGAGCGTGCGCACGACGAACCCCGCCTCGGCGAGCTCGCCGGCGACGCGCGAGACGTCCGCGCGCGTGCGCACGAAGACGAGCGACTTCGCGTCGTCGGCCAGCAGCAGGTTGACGATCGCGTCGACGCGCTGCGCGGGCTCCACGAGGTGCACGACGTGCTCGATGTCGGCGTGCGCCTCGCCGAGGCGCGTACCCTGCACGTGCACCGGATCGCGCTGGAAGCGGTCGGCGAGCGACACGACGTCGCGCGAGAACGTCGCCGAGACGAGGTGCGAGCGCCGCTCGGCGGGCAGCAGCGCGAGGATCGCGTCGAGGTCCTCGCGGAAGCCGAGGTCGAGCATCGAGTCGGCCTCGTCGAGCACGACGGCGGCCAGCCCGGTCGCGTCGATGCGCCCGCGCTCGAGCGCGTCGCGGAGGCGGCCCGGCGTCGCGACGACGACCGCGGGGCTGACCGACAGCGCGCGCTTCTGGTCGACGTACCCCGACCCGCCCGTGACGGCCGCGACGCGCACGCGCAGCGGCGCGAAGAGCCACGACAGCTCGTCGGCCACCTGCTTCGCGAGCTCGCGCGTGGGCGCCAGGACCAGCACGCGCGGCCGCGGCGTGCCGCCGGCCGGAGGGGCGAGATCGTCGAGCAGGTCGCGCACCGCGAAGCCGATGGCGATCGTCTTGCCCGAGCCGGTCTGCGAGGTGATGCGCAGATCGCGCCCCTCGAGCGCCTCGTCGAGCACGGCCTGCTGCACGGGCGTGAGCGTGTCGTAGCCCTTGTCCGCGAGCGCCGACGCGAGCGCCGGACCGACGAGGTGCACGAGATCGGAGGGCGCGGTCATGGGGGCGCGCCCATTAGCACGCCTTCCGCGCCGACGCGCGCCGCTCGAGGCGTCGGCCCGCGCGATCGGCCGCGCTCCCGCGGCGTCAGCGGTAGGCGATCAGCACGCTGGACACGTAGAAGAACGGCTCCGTGTGCAGGCCGCCGTCGTAGGCGCAGCTCGCGCCCAGCGTGCACCCGACGCACGTCCCGCCGTCGGGCACCGCGTCCGGGCGGCACGTGTTGTCGTAGGCCTGCACGTCGTACGCGAAGGACGCGGTGGGCCCGGCGCCCACGTCCTGCGTGACGTCGACGATCCACGGCCTCACGCTCGCTCCCGGGCACCAGCCGGCGCGCGACGCGAACGGGTACGCGCCGCCCTGGTTCTTCACGGCGGTCGTCGCGCAGTCGGTGCGCCACACGGTCGTGGACACGGGGGTCGAGCCGACGGTCAGCGTGTGCTGGCGCGAGCAGAACTCGGCGCAGTCGTCGACGTTGCCCTGCCCGTGCCCGGTCACGAACGCGCGCACGGCGTACGACGAGGCGCCCGCGGGCAGCGTGACCGTCGCCGGCGGGATGCTCCCCGCGATCGGCTTGGCCGGATCGCCGTACCACACCTGCTTGGTCGTCCAGATCGGCACGACCGCCACCGGCACCTTCGCCGGCACGCCGCCGGTCATCTGGAAGGTGGCCGTCAGCAGCCAGCCCTGGCCGATCCCGGACTGCCCCTGCGGCACCCACGTGTCGATGAACGCCTCGAGCGTGAGGTCGCCGGTCAAAAGCGGCCGCAGATCGGTGAGGTCGTAGTCCCACGAGCCGCCGACGCCGTAGGGCGTGACGAAGCGCGCGATCTCGACGACGGTGCTCGGCCCGCCGTCGGCGCCCTTCTGCGTGACGACGCCGAGCGTGCCGAAGCGGTCGTACACGTCGCAGCCGCCCTGGGGGCAGGACAGCGTCAGGTGAAGGACGATCTTCGCGTACTCGCCGCTGGCGGGGAACGACGCCGGCGCGTCGACGGTGCGCCGGTTGCCGGCCGCCGAGCCGTCCTTGAAGAAGAGCGGCGTCTTGCTGAACGCGGTGACCGTCGCGTCCGCGCCGGGGGTGTCCGTCGGCGCGTCGCTCCCGCCGGCGTCGTCGCTGGCCGCCGCGTCGGGCGGCGCGGCGGAGCTGGAGCTGCAGCTCGCGGCGATGGGACCCAGGACGAACAGCGCGAGAAGAGCCGAGGAGCGCGCACGCATGGTCCGGGCATCCTAGTCGCACCGCGACCGCGACACGGCTCACCCGTCGGCGGGCAGGCGCGGACGTCAGCGAAACATCAGCGAAAATCGGGCGCTCACGGAGCTTCGGGCGCACATGAACGAGCCTCCTTCGCGCGCGAGCGAGGTTCGTGGGCCCGTGCATGGGCTTCCTTCGCAAGAGGATGAGGTTCGCGCGCACGCGAATGAGCTTCGGACGCTGCCGCCTGGCCCTCGGGCGCTCGCGCATGAAGCTCGTGCGCGCGCGCATGAGGCTCATGCGCGCGCGAATGACGCTCACGGACGAGCCAATGAGGCTCAGGCGCTGGCGCGTGAGCTTCATGCGCAGGGGCATGAGC
>Ga0080006_1146362_pt1 | contig 178930 bp, 180 predicted proteins | sample RS3BMetagenome_FD_69209 | JGI IMG/M metagenome (GOLD analysis project Ga0080006, IMG submission 69209) | Ferric oxide microbial mat and aquatic microbial communities from Rainbow Spring, Yellowstone National Park, USA - RS3B (SPADES... ...
AGAAGGGTGTGTACTATATTGTGAATAGAATTAAGGGATATACTTCGCATGTACTCAGGGAAGAGTTCCCAGAACTCAAGAGAAAGCTTCCAACCCTGTGGACACATTCAAAATTCATTTCCTCCGTGGGTGCAGTAACACTTGAGGTTGTAAAAAGATACATAGAGGAGCAGAAAGGGGTATGATCTTAACATTCAACATAAAACATAACAGGGATTTCTCCATTGAATTGAAAAAAGCCAAACAGATTGCCGAGTTTGCGGTAAAAACACATACTCTTTCTTCGAAGAACGTTAAACACTTCGGTCTGAAGAGTATCATTGCAAACCAGATATTGAGAAAGTATTCGAGGAATAAGAAGATAAAGGATGTTAAGAGCGTGGAACTGACAATACCTAATCAAGGTATTCATGTGGATAAGGAGAAGCAGGAAATATACATACCTTCTTTGAAGCTAACGCTTCCATACATCTTCAGAAATGACTTTGAGAAGGTAAACCAGATTGAAATAGACGATAGGTACGCCCATGTATCTGTATCTGTACCAGATAAACCAGCAATTGAACCACAGACATGGTTGGGTGTTGACAGAAATACAACGGGGCACATCGCCGTGGTAGCCAATCCTCAAACAGGGAAGGTATGGAAGCTCGGTAAAAAGCCGAATATATGCACGGGAAATACAGAGAAATCAGAAGGAAGCTTCAAAAGGCAAAGAAATACAGGTTGTTGAAGAAGATAAAGAACAGGGAAACCAGTATAATCAGGGATTTGAACCACAAGACATCAAGGAGGATTGTAGAGATAGCTAAAGAACAGAACGCTGGAATAAAACTTGAGAAACTTGATGATATAAGGAGTAACAAGAAACACACCAAATCATTCAACTATGGTCTGAACTCGTGGTCCTTCTACCAGCTTCAGAAATTCATCGAGTATAAGGCGAAATTAGATGGAGTTCCCATAACCTATGTTGAGCCGAGAAACACGTCGAAAGAGTGTTCTAGGTGTGGATGCATAGGGATTAGGGAAGCTAAATCATTCAAGTGCCCGCAGTGCGGGCACGTTGACCACGTCGACGCCAACGCTTCGTTCAACATTAGCTTGCGTCCCCCTTTAGTGGAAGATGTAGGTCAATTGCACGTAGACAGGGATGCGTGCAAGGGGAGCACTGATACCCCCGGAGGGGCGACTCCGAGAACGACGGAGACCCCAGAACCTCCGAGCTTCAGCGAGGAGAGTATGTCAGAACGGGTATTAACCGTTGGCGTGTCATGGTAAGAGTTATTTCTTTGTGTTCTTGAATTGAGGTGAACCGCAAGTGTTGATAGCAGCTGTAAGCGACATTCATGCACCGAAGAACACTCGATCATTACTGGCTGGGTTACAACCCAAAAAAGTTGACTTGGTGATGTTTGCGGGCGACATGGTTGAAAGTGGCTGCCCCGAGGCTCTGCGTGAGGTTATAGATGGTTTTACAAGTTTGTATGGCTCACCCATAGTAGCCTGCTTCGGAAACGGTGAGCGTCCAGCCGAACGTCCAAAATTAAAGAGGCTATATTCAGACATCACTTGGTTGGAGGACAGCGGCGCAGTCTTGGATGTACACGGAACCAAAGTGAACGTGTTTGGCTCTCAGGGCGTGCTTCGGCGTCCCACGCATTGGCAATCCAAAAACTTAAGGAACGTACATCTTCTCTACAAGCAACGTAAAGAAAGAATAGTGGAGTATTTCTCTTTATCAGCAAAAAGCGATGGGCTCAGGATTCTTTTGACACACTACGCATCTGCCACGGAAACACTTTTGGGAGAGGGCCCAAATTACTGGCCGGAGCTAGGCGATGATTTCTCACCTTTGTTTAATTCTGGAGCAGTCGACCTATCCATACATGGCCACGCACACTTGTCACAGGTCACCCATGTAGAAGTTGGTCACACCAAAGTGTTCAACGTAGCCTTCCCCGCTGCAAAGGGCGTAACCTATATTGAGCTATAGAAAATATCTCTATCCCCCAGCCGTGGGCTTCTTCCTCTATTTCATGATTTTGTTGACCATACTCCTGTTTTTGCCCCTTTTTTTGTTCGGCGTCAAGAGTATTTTTGGTCACTTGGGTTTCAGCTTGGGAGAGGCGCTGCTCATAATACTTTTCAGCCTGATGGGCAGCGCTCTCAACATTCCGGTGTTCAAAATTCAGGGAAAGGAGCCAATAGTCAAAATAGACTATTATACAATGTTTGGGATAACCTACCCGGTACCCACAATTGTGGACCCCAAACCCAGCACTGTTGTAGCCATCAATGTAGGGGGAGCGATTGTTCCAACCATAATCTCTGCTTACCTATGGTATAAGGAAGTGGTTTATTCTCTTGAGATAATAGTGGCTCTAGCCCTTGTGATTCTGGTGGTCAACCGACTGGCCAAGCCTGTCCAAGGTATGGGCATAGTTGTCCCAGCATTTATACCTCCTATAATAGCAGCCTTTACCGCACTGATAATAGCCCCAGCCGACCCTTCGCTAAGATTTAGCTTGGCATATATCGGAGGGTCGTTGGGCACCCTGATAGGCGCTGATTTAATGAATATCAATAGACTCGGTGAGCTCAGAGCTCAGATAGTTAGCATAGGCGGAGCCGGCACTTTTGATGGAGTTTTTATGTCTGGAATACTGGCCGTCATAATCACAGCTTTGCTCAGCTGAATCGCATTGTCGTTTGTCGGTGTTTAGATCAGTGTAACTTTGAGTTCGTGTGAATCATTTCTGAATTCGACTACATCTGCACGCAGCGTTGCTCTAATTACATCTTCACTGCCTATAACTTCCTCAAACTCTTTTGGAAGGCTAAGGGTTAATTTGTTTACCCTTTGTCCCAACGGTGTTCCCGAAGCAACTTTTGCCCTTCTGGCTTCTTTGATAACAGTTACTATTTTACCTCCCAATCGGGCTGCTCTATCACTGAACTCTAGTTCTCCGGAAGAAGGCCAGTCAAATCCGTGAATACTGCTTCCCAAAAGGTTTTCCCTGAAATACTTTTGATAAATTTCTTCGGCCAAGTGTGGCATAACTGGCGCCAGCATTCTGAGTGAAACCCACATCACCTTACTAAGGGTTCGACACGCGTCTTCATCGTGTTTCTCCGAAAGCCTGTATTTTATTGCCTCAAGGTATTCATCGCAAAGCTCATGCCAGAAAAACTCGTAAAAAGCGGATAGACCATCGTTGAACTCATACGAATCGAAAGCCTTTGTGAGCTTCTCTAGAGCCACACTCAATCTCTGAATTATCCAGTTGTCAATGGGTATTGCTGAGTTTGTCTTATCAGATACTTTAAGATGTGGCGCCGCGAATCTATAAGCGGACCAAATCTTTTGCATAAACAGTTTGCCTCTTCTTACGAACTCTGCTGTATAACCAAAGTCCGAACCCACCGAAAATGTAAGTAGAGAATACCTGAGTGAGTCGGCACCGAACTGTTCGACTGTTTGGCTCACGGGTAAAGAGCCTCTGGACTTGGTCATCTTCTTTCCTTCAACATCAAGCACCCAGCCGTGGACTAGAGCGGATTTGAAAGGCGCTCGGCCAGTTATGGTTTTGCATCTAAAAAGCGTATAAAAAAGCCAAGTTCTAATAATGTCTTGTCCCTGCAACCTCAAATCCACTGGATAAGCCTTTTCGAATAGGGCCCCGTCGGCATAGTAGCCTGAAATGAAAAGCGGTGTTATACTTGAGTCTATCCAGCCGTCACACACATCGGTTATGGGCTCCGGTTTGTCGGCGCCACATTTCGGGCAGCTCGAAAAGGGTGGCTCGTCCTTCCTTGGGTCAAAAGGAAATCTTTCCTTGGGAACGGGTATCAATGCGTCACATGAACGACAGTGGTAGAACGGTAGCGGCGTTCCGAAAACCCTTTGACGTGAAATTATCCAGTCCCACTCAATACTTGCTATCCAATCCTTAAGCTTGTTCTTCATGAAATCAGGATAAAAGGTTATGGACTCGGCGCTCTGAAGCACTGTTGATAAAAGTTCTTTTGTACGTATCAAAACTTGCTTCTTATTTATGAATTCAAGCGGCGCTTGGCAATCAGAGCGTTCTGCGTGTATAAGTATTTTGTGTTTGATCCTCCTCTCTTCCTGCAACAACCCTTCTTCTCTAAGCTTGTTTACCATCGTCAACCTAGCTTCTCTGAACGTTTTTCCTATGATAAAGTCTGGTTGGGTGAATCTGCCTTTTTCGTCGATCACTTGTGTCTCTGGCAAAGAGTGTCGTTTAATCCATTTTATATCCGCTTCGTCACCGTAACTGCAAACCATGACTGCCCCTGTTCCAAATGTTCTGTCCACCTCCTCATCCTTGATAATCGTGACCCAACGGTCAGTATAGGGAACCCTTGCTAGTTTGCCGACGAGTTGAGTATAACGTTCGTCGTCTGGATTCACTACTATCGCCTGACATGCTGGTATAAGTTCAGGGCGAGTCGTAGCTATTGCGACGCTGTTTCCCTTTTCAACTTCGAACCTTACGGTGTACAGCCATCCTTCCTCTTCTTTGTATCCGGTCTCCGCTTGGGCAATAGCGGTTGAATCGTTGGGGCACCATAAAACCGGAAAAGTGCCGACGTACACTAAGCCTTTTTCAAAGAGCTCTAATAATGAAAGCTGAACCGCCCTCAAATATTCTTTGGAAAGAGTGCAATACTCGAACCTTTCCCAATCGGGTCTGTAACCAAGCCTGATCATGTCCTTCTTCATTTCCGCTATCATCCTCTGCGTCCATTCGATGCACATTTGTTCGAACAAAGCTTTGTTTGACCTGGGCACTTTGTACTGTTTTTCAACTTTTAGCTCGGTCGGCAAACCGTGTGTGTCCCACCCTTGTGGGATAAGAACATCGAATCCCCGCATCCTTCGATATCTTGTGATCACGTCGGCCAACGTGATCCAATAACCCTGTCCTATGTGCAAGCTTCCGCTCGTAAACGGAGGCGGCGTATCAATAACAAACCATGGTCTGCCGTCATTCTTTATCTTATAAACTGCGTCGTATACGTCACTCTTTAACCAATATTCTTCCCAAAGCGGCTCGGCTACCTTGGGGTCGTAGGTCTTCGGAATAGCCGAATAATCCAAAGTTGCAACACTAGCTCATTTTTCCACGAAATGCAAAGATAAATCTTGCGTATGTAAATCGACCCAACAAAAGCTAAAAATTCATGTGCGGACATATCGTAGCTTGTTCTGGTGTTTTTGATTTGAAGTATATCTTTGTGACGGGCGGCGTTTTGAGCAGCGTGGGCAAGGGAATCGTCACATCGTCGATTGGCAAAATTCTGCAGGCCATGGGTTACAAAGTGTACGCCGTAAAAATGGACCCTTATGTAAATGTTGATGCTGGTACCATGAACCCCTATCAGCACGGCGAGGTTTTTGTCACCGAGGACGGTGGAGAAACAGATTTGGATTTGGGTCACTATGAACGATTTCTTGATATTGAACTCAAGAAAACCGCGAACATAACAACTGGTTTGGTCTACAAGGAAGTGATAGAGAAGGAAAGACGAGGTGACTACTTGGGACAAACCGTTCAGATCATCCCGCACGTGGTAGACGAAATCAAAAGGCTGCTTCGGCTGAATGCAACATCATCTGGCTGCGATGTTCAAATGGTTGAAATAGGCGGCACAGTGGGCGACATTGAAAGTCTTCCATTTCTCGAATCCATACGCCAACTCAGGATTGAAGAAGGATACGAAAGCACTCTCTTTGTTCACGTGCCGCTGGTTCCGACTTTGAGTTCCACTGGTGAGACAAAGACGAAACCAGCTCAACACAGCGTGCAAGAACTTAGAAGAATAGGCATACAACCAGATGTGATAGTGGTAAGATCCGAAAAAATGCTGGATTCAGCTTCCAAAGCGAAACTGGCGCTGTTCACGAGTGTGCCTCAACAGGCCATATTTACGTCGTTTGATGTCTCTTCTATATACGATGTTCCGTTGGTGTTGCAGGGGCAGGGTCTGGGAGACTATGTGGAGAACAGGCTAGCTTTGTCAAACGTACATGTTCCATCCAATGCACTTGACTTGGGGCTCAGAGCATGGAAGCGATTTGTTGACAATTTGCACTCCGCCGAGCGTGAAGTTAAGATATCCATGGTAGGCAAATACACGTCTCTACCAGATGCCTACGTCAGTATTTCTGAGGCACTCATACATGCTGCTGCAAATTTACGCGTCAAACTACGCCTTGCTTGGATACACGCCGAAGAACTGGAAAACGGCAACGCGTGCTTGGAACTGTTTTCGGATACAGATGGCATAATGGTGCTACCCGGTTTTGGAAAACGCGGAACAGAAGGTAAAATAGCCGCGATTGAATACGCAAGAAAGAATGGAGTGCCCTACTTGGGAATATGCTTTGGAATGCAGCTGGCGGTGGTCGAGTTCTCAAGGCACGTGGCTGGACTGACCAATGCGAATTCCACTGAGAATGATCCCAAGACTTCTTATCCAGTGGTGGATCTTTTACCTGAACAGGAAGGTTTGACACACAAGGGAGGAACCATGCGTCTTGGTGGATATGAAGTGAAGCTTACACTAGGGTCTAGAGTCCATTCTCTTTATTCGAGCACTATGATTGTCGAAAGACACAGGCACAGATACGAGGTCAATCCAAAATTTATACCTAAATTGATCGAGGCTGGTCTCAGAATTACGGGTTTGAGTAACCAAGGGGGAAGAGTAGAGGCAGTTGAGTTGGCAGACCATCCCTTCTTCCTAGCCACCCAGTTTCATCCAGAGTTCAAGTCTAGGCCGCTCAGACCCAGCCCTCCGTATTTCGGCTTTGTCAAAGCAGCTGCAAACAAAGCGGGGTACGAAGTTTCGGACGAACCTTTGATTAGCGGGGTGACAAAATAAGTACATGACTATCTACGCCGGTATAGACACCAACCCTTTGGAAGCCCACACTACCTATTCGACTTTTGCTGTTACAATTCTCGATGAGAACGGTACAAAAAAAATTTTCAAAAGCGTGCAGTCGTCATACTTGGCAAAGCTTGTTCGAGCAAACAAAATAGACGTTTTGGCTTTCGACAATTTGGCAGAAATAGCTCCGATTTTAAACAGACTCGTGTTTGAGCTTTCAAAAATAGAGAGAACCGTTGACTTCGTAGAAGTGGCTTACGATGAGCCCCTTGAAACGAAGGCTGCTAGGTTTGGGCTGTTCAGAGGCAATAAGCTTGGACCCCAGCAAGCTTCCGAGATTGTGGTAAAACTCGCCCAGATGGGGCAAGGTAAAAAACTGGATTTTTTCTCGCCGAAAACAATTATTCGGGTTGTGCGTAGAAGGGTTCCCGGTTCGGGCGGTTCCAGCACGTTGAGGTTCAAAAGAAATATTGAGGCACAGATTAAATATCTCGCGAACAGGATTAAGGAGAAGCTCGAAAACGCAAAGTTGGATTTTGATATATACGTAAGAGAGTCAACCGGGGGGTATTCCTCTGCTGTATTCGTTGTGTACTCACCCTCTGAGGATTTACATAGAATAGTATATCCTTCATCCTCTAGAGATTATGCGGTCAGAATAGAAAAGGTTCAGGCAAGATACCGCCATAAGGAACCCTTAAGTCCTCAGCGCCCCATTTTGGTGGGTTATGATCCTGGCGTCACCACGGGTGTAGCAATTTTGGATTTGGACGGCTCGGTTCTCTCAATTCTCAGTGCAAGAAATCTTGACAGGACCGATGTAGCAGAACATTGCGCCAAATTCGGTAAGCCGGTGATCGTTTCTACTGATGTTTCGGCCCCTCCTGAGGCTGTTAAAAAGCTTAGTAGCGCCTTTGGAGCCAAGCTGTTTTGTCCCCTCGAGAGTATGACCATCGAGGAAAAGCGGGAATTGGTTAGACGATTCGACACTCAGCACAAGGTAAAAACTTCTCACGAAAGGGATTCACTCGCGGCAGCAGCCAAAGCTTTTATCTTTTATTCTCAGTTATTCGAAAACACAAAACAGAAGACGGTTGCCGAAGGTCTAAGCTCTCACCTTCCCGAGGTGATAGGAGCCGTTTTGGGCGGTAAAAACATTGTCGCCGCGCTTAATGAAATAAGGATGCGGTATGCGGTCGACGAGGTCCCCAAATTTTCCCTACCGCAGCCTTCTACGCGCGCATCCGATGCCTTAAAAGAACTCGAAGCGGAGATGAGTCTTCTGCGCGCACGTCTCGTGGATGCGGAGTCAAGGGCGGTCAAGCTGATGGAGCACAACGCCGAATTAGAGGTCAAACTTAACAACCTGTTAAACGAAAAGGACCAGTCTCTTAGAAAAGAAAGAGAAGTGGCAAACCTTGAATTGAGGCTTGCGGAAGCCCTAAAGAAGTTGGAGGAAGCAGAGGTCAGGCTCAAAGCCTCAAACGCCCTAATGGATAAAACATTGAGTCTGGTTGTTGACGCGACATACGGCAAGCTTTGTTTTGTAAAAATCTTGGACGACATTACCAAAGGACGAGTTTTGAACGCTTTTACGACAGCGGGTAACAGAAGAGGCGAGCTCGTGTTCGTACGAAATCCGTCTTCTTGGGACACAGAAGGTTTAATGCTTTTAAAGAAAAACAATGTTGTTGGCATAGTGGTCTCCGAGTCTCAGCCCAACGTCCCGCTCGCCCTAGAGGAACAAGAACTGCCAGTTTTATCCTCCAAAGTAGCTCAATTTTCCGAGTTACGTGCTGGCCACGTGGGAACGGTACACGCAGACACTTTGCGTCTTGCATTCGAAAAACGTAGGGAACTGGAGGAAAGAAACAAAATGCGTAAAATAGAAGAATTAAGAAAGCTTCTGATCCAAGACACATCAACTCACGAATCATCGGAGGCTTGATGTAGTTCGTAAGAGTCCGTCGTCGGTATATCGACGACTTTATCTAACAGACCTTTATTTCTCCCCTCAAAAGCATTTCAGTAATTTTTGGCAGATTTGACACTTCTTGGTCGGCGATGGCTTGTGCGCTCGAAACCATTGATGGAGAAGGATTGGCGCTACCCAAAAATTGTATGTCTACTTGTAAAGGTTCGTTGATGGGTTTTCCTATCTGACTCAACATCTTAACATAGACTTCGGAGACGCTCAGTTCTTTGACTATGGTTTCCGCTATTCTCTGTGAAACCAAGTTGTATATTTTACCTACATGACTGACAGGGTTCTTGCCAGCCACGGCTTCCAAAGACATGGGCCTGTTCGGCGTTATTATGCCGTTAGCCCTGTTTCCTCTACCCACCGCGCCGTCGTCGCCGTGTTCTGCACTTGTACCGGTTACGGTGAGATACGCGCTTTCAGCATCCCGATCTGCAGCGTTCACATGGATTTGGATGGGGTTTGATGGGATATGCTGCTTTGCGGTCTTAAGGGCAGTTTCCGCTATTTCGGCTTTTACGGCTGAATAGTGTTCAAAGTTGCGTGTAAGGGGCGAAATAATGGCCGCAGCCACGGTCAACACATACTCGCCGTTTCTTTTCAACCCCATTACCTTAATGTCTTCACCGCATTCGGGCACTCTGCTTTTGAATCCAGAGGAATTCAGAGTCTTCTCCACGTCGAGTACAGCCTTTTCAAGCGGGGTCATAGGGGCGAAGCCCACGCCGAAAGAAGTGTCGTTGGACAACGGAATGGATTTCTTTCCGTACTCGAACATGGAGACGAGGTCTCCCGAGCCTGGGTTTAATCTGTGGTCTATAACCAAGTGGCGTTCGGGGTCCAAGTAGCGCAGGTTTGATGACACCCAGTCCTTTGTGGCTTCTACAGCCAATCTCGCAACTGGGATATACCTTAATTTGCCGTCATAGGATACGAGATTGGTGGCTCTGCCGGCGTGAACTATTAGTATGGGTGTTATCACTTCTCCGCCGCCGTACACAGGGCGAGCTTGACCGCCCACAAGAAGCGTTTTGTCAACGTTGTGATGCAGAATCGTTCCATATTCTTCTAAGTAATACTGGGAAAGACGCCTCGAAAATTCTTCAGCAACAGAATCGGCTATGTAATCAGGGTGACCCAGCCCCTTTCTTTCAACGAATTCCACAGGTTGGTCAAGAACACGTGAGCCTCGAAAAGCGTAAACACTGATGTTTCGGGTAGCCATTAAAGCTCAGCGAGTTAGGAGCATAACCACTTTTAAGCGTTTGCCTATTATTAACCGTGTGTACCGTTTATAGTCTGTATTACCAGTATATTGTGTCCATGTTCATTGTGCGATTCTAACGAAAATTATATTGCTACCCCTTATCATAACTTTGCCCAAATTAATATGAGGCGTACCGTCTTTATCAACCTCTTTGGACTCAAGTAAAATCAGGTTCATTACAGAATCAAAATTCACAAGCTTGCCCATAAATTGGCTTCCATCTTTGAGCCGAACAAGTATTTCCGTGTTAAGAGCGTTTCTGATATATTTTGTTGGGGGGTCAGTCTTGGCTTTGTCTCCTTGTTTAGGCTCCGTCCTTTGCCCCTGATAGACCAAAAACAATCCCTCAACCTCTATTTTTCGAAGGTTACTTATAAATGACGTTATTGTATTATGCTTTGCGCCAACTGTGACGGTATTTTGATGTTGCCGTGGCGAGGGCTTCGATAGGTCTATATCCAACTTGATTATCTTGGTTACTGGGACGCCTAGCTCGGGAATCATGACATGATTAATCCAGAGGACGGATTATGGGATAGAGTGGTTGGCCCAGAACATAATGATGGCAACGTCGAATACAAACTATACCTAGGTTCTCCTAACATGGATAGGATTGACAGGCTAGCCACGCAAATGCGCTACCGCCTCGCACAGGGTGGTGGAGAGGCGTTTTATGAACTCGGCGTGAGTGACGACGGTGAATTAATAGGTATCGAAGAAGGCAGTTTGCAAAACGTTTTGAGCACCTTTGATCGAGTTGCTAAACTCGCCAACGCTGAATGGCGAATAACTCGAAAAGAAAGAGGCAGAATTGGAGATGTTTTAGAGATACACCTACGGCAAAAACTTGAGACCCCTGTCCAAATAATCGTTCCTTTGCTCGGAAACGTCGATAGTGGAAAATCAACTTTGGTAGGAGTCCTTTGCACAGGAGATTTGGATAACGGCGACGGCGAATGTGCTTCCAAAGTTGCGAGATACCTGCACGAGATAGTGAACAGAAGAACAAGCTCTGTTTCGACGCATTTGCTGGGTTTCGACGGTTCGGGTGCATCCGCCAACGAACAGCTGCTCGATCCTTTGAATGAGAGCCAAGTTTACCTTAAGAGTAAAAAGGTAATAGTGTTTGTTGACCTCGCTGGTCACGAGCGCTACCTTAGAACAACACTCAAAGGAGTTCTGGGACACACTCCAGACTACGCTTTGGTTGTGGTTGCTTCTAATATGGGTACTGTGGGAACCTTTAAGGAACATGTGGGTATATCAGTGGTTCTGGGCATTCCATTCGCTGTTGTGGTAACCAAAACAGACCTTGACCCGTACAACGTCAAAAAAACAATAGGAGAAATCACCAGCGTCCTGAAGATTCCAGGGGTTAACAAAATACCATTCATAGTCAACTCTACGAACGACGCGGTTCTGGCTGCTAGACACATGTCTTCTGGTAGGATTGCACCCGTTTTTTCAGTGAGCAACGTAACGGCCGCTGGACTGGCAAACCTCAGGACTTTTCTGGACCTCTTGCCCCCACGCTTGGAATGGGACAAAAAAGTCGATATGAATCTGGTGATCTATATTGACGACAAGTTTTTGGTCAAAGGGACTGGCTTGGTCGTCAGCGGAATGATTAGTCAAGGCAGAGTGTTGCAAGATGAGGAAGTGCAGCTGGGTCCATTCTTGGATGGCAGCTTCAGACGTGTCAAAGTCAAATCTCTGCATGTCAACCGAGTGAACGTATCGTCGGCTAGGGCTGGTCAAATAGTTTCTCTTGCATTGTCCAACACTGAATACCCAGATGTTGAGAAAGGAATGGCGATTTTGGACAATCGCCTGAAACCCGTTGCCGCAAGAGAATTGGAGGCGGATATACATGTCCTGTATCATCCCACCACGATAAAACAGGGGTATCAGTCGGTGTTACATTTGCAGACTCATAGACAACCAGCCCAAATAGTTTCTATTGTGGGAAAGGCAACTCTTAGAACAGGGGATAAAGGGAGAGTTGTTATGCGTTTGCTGAAGCGCCCAGCATACGTTGTTCGTGGTCAAACCCTAATCTTTAGAGAGGGCAGAACCAAAGGAATAGGAAAAGTTACTGAAGTGTATCCTCTTAGGTTGACCGCGCAGTAACCAAGGATTTTAACAACAAGATGCAAGCGAACATCTGAGCGTGTTCAAAATCATCTTTGACGCTTTTGCCACTGAAAGACTCTCCGTGTCTATGACTATGTCTTCGGTGTCTCTTTCATAATGGGTGTACATACCCCTTAACTTTTCTTCGGGAACCACTCTCCAACCACTTCTCTCACGATTTCGTTTAAGGGCTGTCTCAAGAGAGCAGACGAATTGGAAGACCGAGTAAACCGCGGCGAATCTGTGAGCCAGCACCTTGAACGGTAACCTGTAGCTCGCTTTTATAAAAGTCGCGTCCACAACCACTGAATAGTTGAATCTGAGCGAGTTATAACTCAGATTTCTAAGCGCTGAATAAATCATTTTCGACTCGTATCTGGAGTACGTTGGGGAACCCACCATATGCCTGAATTCGTCCCCTTGCAAGTGCATAATTCTGACATGGCCACCTATTTCTCTTATAAATGCCTTTGCAACAGTAGTTTTACCAGTAGCTTGGGGTCCAGTGAGCAAAAATAGGAAATTTCTATTCGCACTCAAACCTTGCTACCCGTGTTCGAACTCTTTGCAGCCTGTAGCTGCATCTCCACATACACATGGTTTTGATAACCTACCTCTATCCTCTTCGCTAGGTCAAGCGCCTCCATATCCGTTAGCTTGATCACTATTTTAGAACCCGAACCGTCCTTTATAGACAGGTAAAACGCGCCTCGTGACACGTAACCCTTCTCATCTAGGGAAGGTTGTACATCATCAATGTTGAGAATGGAAGAAGGTTTCTTGTTTTGATCGAAGTGGACTATATCGACGATTCTCATGGTTAACACTGTACTGCAACCAAGTATTTTTGCTTTTTACTTCGGCGCTTAGATTAGAGAAATGGTTACTCTTAACGACTGATGGTCTTAAATGCTCATACATCGATGGTCCAGACTGGGTACTTCCACAAATGAAGTATGCATTGAAGTTCCGCCAATCCTAGGAAGTTGAAAACGAAAGAAGTGAACAATCTGATGAATCACAGCATCTTTAAAGCACGGTCGTTCTTATCGAAGGGCTTAAGCTCATTACATGCTATTTACTTGTCTTGAGAGCCCAAGCCTCGCTTTCCGCTTCCTGAGTTCCATTGGATGCGTAGTTCTTCAGTAGGGATGTTAGCCTATCGATATCCTTACTGTAGAGCCTGACCATCTTTAGTTGCTGAGGAGCGTTTGTGTCAAGCGTTTCCAATTCAACGAAATTTCTTTCTTTTTCAACTTTATGAATTCTGGCCGGGAACTTTAGCAAGTTAAATTCGACGTCAGGCATTCTTTGCTGTGGTTCAAAAATCACGCCCTTCTCGGTTAAAACGTACGCCTTAGGGGCGTAAATCAATTGGGCACCTTGTCCAAAAGCCGCTGTGTTCAAACCCATTTTCCTTCTTATTACGAGAGTTGTACCAACCGAACCCAGCGCAGCCGCGATGTATAGTTCGGCAATTTGTATTCTTGACAAAGAAATACCCATGATGATCCTTAACAGAAAAGGCACTCCAGCATAGATTGCAATAAGTATGCCAAAAGGAATCATCATGATCATAAGCATTTTTTTGCTGAGTCTTATTTTTTCCATTTCGTAATCTCTGAAAAACTGCTGGATGTCTTTGGCGGTTTGTCTGAACACAACCTTGTCTTTGTAATCTTTCCTTACCTGTTGGGCTTCTTTGGCGTTGCGTTTCATAACAGGAATTGTTTTGCTTGTCCTGTAAATGGTGTATCCGAACATGCCTGCGAAAGTTATCCCTATGTATGCATAGATAAGCAAATTATCGTGTAGAACAAGCAGTACCGCGAACACTGCTATGCTGCCCACACTGAAGAGTGACTGCCTAATATCTGGCGGTATACGCATCAAAGCTCAAATAAAATTCGCCAATCACACTTTTAACCATTGTGATGGGGAGAAAGGTTCGACGCCTCAGCTCGTATTCCCCGTGACACTGGGTGGTGGATCACCTGAGAGGGTTTCGTATCCGTGTGTCCAAAGAACCGTTTGATGGATGTACTAAAAAGTTTCTGATAATTTAAGGTTCTAGAAGTCTCCGCCTCATAAACCTTTGACAACCTCGATAATTACGGACCCGATATTATCCGACTCTACTCTGAACTAGTTCGCATCCAAAGCTCCGTGCCATAAGAGGGTTTCTATTAAGTCGCATTGTAATTTTTGAGTCTAGTGAGTCAATGGATTCACAAAACACGAGTACATGGTAGCAATTCTGGGCGTGTGATGTTTAAGTATAATATTCATATAACTTTATAACATCGGGGCAGCTCTTTACACCCAATGTAAAGATCAGAATTGGCATCCAAACTTATAGCAACATTTCTTTTAACGACTGCATTATCTGGCTTGCTAACCACCTTTGCATACATAAATAGATCGCAAGCAGCGGAATTGGATGTGTCGCGTATATGCGCTTTGCTACTTGTTTTTTCGAGTTGCGTCGTCGCCGTGTCGGGGCTAGCCGCTCCGATGTTTTTAAAATCGTTGTCGCACTCAAGCACCGCAGATCCATTCATGAACTATCTAATGCGAACGATTTGCTCTAAAATGCGCCTTAAGCCTCCCAAGCTTTATCTGAGTAATTCAACCAGTGGGTTCAACGCTTTTCAAGTCGGCATAAGTTTTCTGAGTAGCTTGTTCCTAATAGGCAATCCTATGCCCATCATGAACTCTTCCGATATAGAAGCCGTCTTGGCGCACGAATTGTCACACATAAAACTGAAACACGGCTTGAAAATGCTTTTCAACATAATTCTTTTTATAACGCTTTTGGCATTCGCGGATTTTTATTTGGCTACACCAGTCCTAAAGCAATCAAATTCAATCTATCTTGGTTTTTCGGCGTATTTGCTCTTCAATGCGATGGGAGCTGCATCCATACTGCTTGCACTATTGGCCCTGAAAAGAAAATTCGAGTTGCAAGCAGATTTTTTGGCCGCTTGCACATGCGGCTTCGAACAATATCTACAGGCCATGTCGAAAGTTTACGGGCAAGGAGTCAAACAAGGCCAGTGCGCCACACGTATGGAAAGCCTTCTCAGTGGGCACCCGTGCTACTATGAGAGAATTGTTGAGTTACAAAAACGGTTTGCGGTTCCGTAGAGTTTTGCGAAACACATGTCTTAAGATATTTCTTTGCCAACTTTTTCGACTTTGAAAAGATTTTATCTCTAAAACGGAGGTGTTTGTGTTTTCTCAAAGAACCGTTACAGTTAACGGAGATATGGGTGAGTTCATGCATCACGATTTTTACTTTTTCGTGCATCGAAAGTGGGTCATATAGGTGTGAATTAACCTCCACCACATACGCTGTATCCGAGTTTAGCGCGATCCTTATTGCGTTTGGCACTCCAAAAATTCTTGCATAACACCTTGATCTTAGACCCGAACTTCTCACGAACCTCACCTTTTTGAGGACTACATCTTTCAGACCCACCTCTTCAACGATGAAGGAAGCAAGGTCTTTTACATCGTCGGCTAGACAACTTCGAATCATGTATCAACCAAATCCGAGTTTTTATTATGATGAGTGCTAAGAATAACTCTGCGAGGCAAATCTTTTCAACCAGCGTGTTATGACACAAATCAATTCATTGCTATCCGACGACTTGAAAGTAATTGTTGCTTGATTTGCCTCGGTTTTACTGTAAACATAATTCTCAGGTATAAGGTGAGAACATCCAGCTCAAAACTGCCAGAACCGTTCCGTCGACCCGTGTGCGCCAAGTTAGAAACCGAACCACGACAATTGGAGACGTGACAATTGCACAAGCACGCTTTTACGCGTATGCCAAGTTAGTCAGGCTTATCTGTATCACATCTGGCTATCTAACCGTGTCAATCAACAAAGCGTCCTGTAATCACAGATTTAAGTACTATTCAGTTGTGGGTCTCGCTGTACCGGGACACGTTGTGGGCACTATAGATCTATGGAGATGCCTGAACTGCGGCTCCATAGACGCCAATCCAAGACGGATAGGAGACTTAAAACCTCCCAGCACCATCGGCTTCAATATTTTGGGCGACGGGGAGAAATGGGCCATTCTTGCTTGTTACGATAATAAGGCGCCAAACAACTGGGAGCTGATACGCGCCGAGCCGGGACTCAGCATAACCCATGAGTGCTTGGGACCGGAAAAGTCGTTTTTGGTCGATTCAAACTATAAAATCACCCTTCAAAACGGAAAACTGCCCGATAGACACGATTTAAAACTGGCTGAAGATTATATGGAGAAGACGATTTTACTCGTTAAATAGAGGTCAAATTCTCAATCTCTTGTTGAATTGATACAAAGGCACCCATTTCGAGTGACTCATCCACCTCTGACTGCACGGATCTCTGTTTTTCCGTTCATATAGGGTATTAGTGCATTAGGGATTCTTACACTCCCATCGGCTTGCTGATGGTTCTCCAGAATTGCCACAAGAGCCCTAGGCGTCGCAACCGCCGTACTGTTCAGCGTATGCACATACTCTTTTTGAGCTCCGCCCCTTTTCAACCTATATTTTATTCCGAGACTGATTGCTTGATAGGACGTACAGTTACTGGTCGACACAACCTCTCTGTAATTGTTTTGTGTTGGCAGCCAAGCTTCTATATCAAACTGCTTAGCATTTTTTGGGCTAATATCGCCTGAACATATTTCTATTACTCGATAGGGGACTTCGAGCCTCTGAAATATTTCTTCGGCATTTGATAATAGCTCTTTCAAGTATTTGGGTGAATCTTCGGGCTTACAGAAAACCACTTGTTCGACTTTGTTGAAGTTGTGTACGCGAAATATTCCTTTGGTATCCTTTCCGTGCGCACCCGCTTCTCTCCTGAAATTCACGCTTATTCCAGCGTATTTACGCGGTAATTCGTCGGCTTCAAATGTTTCATCCATGTGCATCGCAACCAAGGGATGCTCCGATGTAGCTATTAGATACACGTCTTCACCATCAATCTTGTACATCGTGTCCTCGAAATCGGCCAAAGGTGTTACGCCTTCATAAGCCTCTCTTCGCATCATTTCAGGGGGGAAAACCGGAGTGAAACCTTTTCTGACCAAACTGTCTAATGTGAACCTTAAAACGGCTAGGTCAAGCAATACAAGGTCGTTTTTCAAGAAGAAAAACCTGGCTCCAGCCACTTTGGCTGCTCTATCCAAGTCAACCAAGTCCAAGTCCCGAATTAAGTCAACGTGGCTTTTGGGCACAAAGTTGAACTTTCTTTTCTCACCCACCTCTTTAACAACCACGTTGTTTGTGTCGTCATAACCGTCTGGTGTGCTGTCATCGAGTATATTAGGAACAATTTTTAGTAGTCTGTCTCTTTCTTTTGACAACTCGTTGACCAATTTCTCCATCGCATCTATCTCAGTTGACAAAGTTAGGGCTCTGTGTTCAATTTCGGCATTACCCTCGTTTTTGGCTCTCATTTGTGCGATAATTTTTGTTGTTTTGTTGTGCTCAGCCCGCTTGGTGTCTAGCTCCACTTGCTTCTTTCTCAGCTCCTCGTCCACTAGAACCAATCTGTCAAAGCTTTGTACATATAGCTCTTTGTGTCTACGTAGGATGTTTTGCCTAACCATTTCAGGGGCTTTACGGATCAGCTTTATGTCAAGCATTCCAGAACACTTTTTTGTTAACAATTAAAGTTTGTGTGTCAATTCAACTAGCGCCTCTTTTAGGTCAAACAAAATGGCTCAATGACCAACTATATTCAACCGAACATCGGTTTCGAAGCCTTGGTTAAACGGCTTTTCAACAACTCTTTTTTGATAACCACGGTCTGCACAATAACATACTGTTTGCATGGATGTTGAACATTAAGGTTAGAGCGTTCGAGTTTGGAGGTATCACCGAGCTTCGCGCTGAAATCTTTGGTTTAGCACCTGTTTAGATTACTGCGACTACTGAGAGGTTATAAGGCGACAATCGTATGTTGTGGACGTCACTCCCAGCCCTCAACCATAGTTACTCACAACCCTGCATGTAGGCAGCGTTTAGCGATTGCGGTCTCAAATTTCAACGCGTAAGAATTAAATAGCACAATGATCAGTTAGTGTGAGGCGAATCCCAATGTCTTCACCTAAAATCGAGTTAAAGAAATACGAGCTACCGCCCTTGCCATATAAATACGACGCGCTTGAACCACACATAAGTGCCCAAATAATGGACCTCCACTATAATACGCACCACAAAGGCTACGTTAACGGCGCCAATTCTGCCGTAGAGAAAGTAGAGAAAATAGTCAAAGGGGATGTGACAGGACACGATTGGGCTGGCGTGGTAAGAAATTTGGTCTTTAACGTTAATGGTGCAAGACTGCACAATGTATTCTGGAACAACATGGCTCCAGCTGGCTCGAAAGGCGGAGGAAAGCCTGGAGGAGTTTTGGCTGACTTAATCGATAAGCAGTTCGGCGGCTTCGACCGATTCAAACAGGTGTACACAGATATTATGCGCTCCTTAACAGGGTCTGGGTGGACGATATTATATTTTGACTCGGATACTGGCCGTCTGACTTTTACTACTGTTGAGAACCACTTCATCAATCACATAGTTGATTTACCAGTTGTAGTTCTATTGGATCAATGGGAACACGCCTATTATCTCCAGTATAAAACCAACAGAAACGCCTACATCGATGCTTGGTGGAACATTGTAAATTGGGAAGACGCCGAGCAAAGGCTTCAGAAACATCTAAAATAGATTCAAAACACTTTTAATATTTTTTACGCAAAGATATCTGTTTTTATAACATCTCCTTGTAAGTGCGAGCCGATTTAACATATTTGGTTCAGGCGACGTAAGTGTGGACGAAAGGGAGCAAAAATTTTGGCAGTCCTATCACGAAATAGAAAAAGTGGTTCCCTATAGTGAATCAAAATTCATAGAATCGAGAGATGTCTTTGACCATACCATGGCTAATATTAATCGATGTTTGGAAGTGGTTATTGAAACGGCTCGCGAACTAGCAAAGTCTGCTGGTATAGAAAGCGATCAAAGTTTCAAAGGCTTGATGTGGTCCCTTGGCAGGGCTGGTGTATTAAAGCCCGTGCTGCTTGAAGACGCACTGGATGTCTACTCTATACTGGAAAAGAGGGATTTCACCCAAGCTGGAAGAAGCACAATTTATGCTTCTCTCGTAAGAATAATGGAAGTTTTTGAGGCCATTTGGAAAGATATGGAAAGGACACTCCGTAGTTCCACAAAAACCAATTGAACACTGCGTCTTATACAACATCTTTCTTGATTTAAGGTAACACTTAAAGGTTTAGAGGAGAAATTTCGGCTCGATGCAAAGGGTCTCCGATTACTTAAATCTGATTAAACTGCGATTGATTTCGTTATTGTTGTTTGTGGCAATTGTGAGCATGGTGGTTGCCAAAGGCTACTCCTTGAGTTCAAAAATCCTGTTTGAAATGTTGATTCTGGGGTTTCTTGGACTGAGTGGCTCGGGTATCTTAAACAATTATTTTGATAGAGACGTTGATGCAAAAATGAGCAGGACTAGCGACAGGCCCATTCCAGCCGGGAGGGTATCACCTCAGGCGGCCCTTTTGACGGGCATTGCGCTTGTTACAATTTCTGTTGTTTTATCTGCCATTTTCTTGAATCTGCTTACCGCTTTTATTATCGGCTCGGGGTCATTTCTCTACCTTTGGTTATACACCCTGCGTCTGAAGCGACGAACACCGAACGCGGTGGTCTGGGGTGGATTATCTGGAGCCATTCCGGCGCTGGGGGGGTGGGCGGCTGTCGCCAATAGTAACTGGGTTGTCCCTATACTGATCTTTTTAACCATTTTTCTGTGGCAACCGGGCCACTTCTGGTCTCTGTCCATGTTCGTTAAAGAGGATTACGAAAACGTTGGCATACCAGTGCTACCCGTCCTAAAAGGGGAGAAACAAGTAGCCAAATATGCGATTGTGTGGAACATCACCGTTGTTCCTGTCACCTACTTGCTATATTTATTCGGCGATTTCACTCGTTTCTATCTTTACGCAATAACAGTTCTGAATGCGTGGCTGATAATTTTTTCGTTGTTATGCTATTTCGACAATAGAAAAAGCGTTTATAGATCAAGCTTCAGATTTTCTCTTGTCTACATGTTAATGTTTCTATTGGCTCTGGTTGTTGGACGACTATTGGTTAGCTAAGTCATGGTTTAGTCATCTTCCAGATAACTCCTTGTTGTCTGTTCACGCTGGCTCTTTAAGAACCAATTAAAGCTGTTGTACTCGCCCATAAATTCGTTCGAGTCCACTTCGAAAAATGGTGAGCATTACATCAACGTGTATTCACTGTCAACTGACTTCTCAGCCTGATTTAACTCGGCTGGATCAACGAATTCATCGGGAGTTATTCTCTTTCTCCCAGCGAATCCCTCATATACACCGTGCCAATGATCCACGCTTTTTTCACCCATTTTCCAGCACAGATATACCTGTTCGCCCAACCTGATGGCTGGAAAATCAACTAATCCCTCATTTATGTCTTTGAGCAGACAACCCGATTTTTGCAACTCAAGAATAAGAGTTGAGAGCTGAGAATACAACTCTTCTACGTCGTCATACTTTTTAGAAAGATAGGTGTTTGGCGTACTTCCTTGATTTTCCAGCTTCTCTATCTCGTCCTTTACAGAGTCTAATTCGGTTTGTTTTAGTATGATTTTTTCAACGAGGTCTCGTACCTTGGGCAAAATTCTGTTAGCGGAGTCGACGGTAAAATAGATTTTATCGCTCACAAAAAACATTCTCTTCCGTAATCATAAATCTATCCTTGGTGCTGAAACCTCTTGCTGCGTCTACATTCAGCCGAGTCGGCGAAGCTTAAGTTTCGGCTCAAGAAGGAAAGTTTTGGTCTTAATTGTCCGACGAGCGAGAGTTTTATTCGGTCTTTCCCAAAGATAAATCGAAGGTCACAGAAGACGAAGTTGATAGGTTGATTGTTGTCGCCGAAAACAATCTTGCAGAGATAGAAAGAGACTCCTCTGGCTTAAAACTCAGAATGGTTTTCCCCGACAATTTTCAAGCAAGAGAATTCAAGGATAAACTCGCAAACTACTATCCGAATTGGGTAATGAGAAAGTTGAGGAGGAGAGCTTAGTGTGTTACAGACTTTTGCTTCGCAACCGAACTGGCTTTGATGCTTGCAGTGTTTTATGACAAGAGGGATACTTATCGGAGTGAGTCAGGCACGGTAAAACTTCGAGCAGCTGAGCGCTGCGGATACCTGATAGAAAAAGTTTACTATGATGCTTGCCATCCGTTCAAACTATGGTTATGCAATCCAATTTGATGAGTCCACAAAAATACACTGAGGAAGCCTACCGTATAGTACATGCACAAAACGAGTGGAGAGGCAAACAGACGCTTAATCTTATTGCAAGTGAAAACGTTATGAGCCCCAAGGCGTCCCAACTTTATTATAGCGACTTCGAGCACAGATATGCCGAAGGAGAAGTAGGCGATAGATACTATGAAGGCGTAAAATACGCAGATGAGATAGAAGACCTGTGCGAGAAATCGCTTAGAACACTTTTTAACTGTGACTACGTAAATGTCAAACCGATATCTGGAGCGCAAGCCAACCTCGCAGTTTTTTACGCGTACGCAAAAGCTGGGGATGCAGTAATGAGTCTAGATGTACCAAGCGGTGGACACATAAGTTATAGAGAATTTGGAGCGGCTGGATGTAGAGGGTTAACCGTTACTGACATACCATACGACTCCTCGAATCTACAGGTTAATTTTGAACTGTTGGCACAAAAGATAAGGGCGCTCAAAGAAAAACTCAAAATTGTTACGTTGGGAGGCAGTCTGTTTTTGTTTCCGCATCCAGTCAAAGAGATAAGCAGGTTAATCCAAGAAGAGCTGCCCGATCAGGATATTCTGGTCCATTACGACGCAGCCCATGTGTTGGGTCTAATAGCGGGCGGAAAGTTTCAGGACCCGTTTAGAGAGGGTGCGAAAGTTGTTACCAGTTCCACCCACAAAACTTTTCCGGGGCCCCAAGGGGGGTTGGCCATGGGTGTAGGTTTGAGCGACAAACAGACATCTTCTCTTCGGAAAGCTATTTTTCCTGGTTTGATTTCGAACCATCATCTACATCGCCTGCCTTCCCTACTATTCGTTACGGCTGAAATGATGACGTTTGGAAAACAGTACTCCGAGCAGACGGTCTCAAACGCGAAAACCCTTGCAAAGAGCTTGAATGAATTGGGCTTCAAAGTTATTGGCGGACACAAGGGATACACTGAGTCACATCAGATAGCCTTGGACGCGTCACCGATAGGTGGCGCCACCACTGTTGCAACAAAGCTCACAGAGGCCAACATAATCACCAACAAGAATCTTTTACCAGGAGAAAATCTAAGGAATTCCAAGAACCCTTCTGGTATAAGACTCGGCGTCCAAGAAGTAACACGTTTTGGCATGCGGGAAAACGAAATGGAAAGCATTTCCCAACTGTTCCACCAACTCTTGTTTAAACGGACCGATGCCGACCATATTCGGCGCGAGGTGCTCAAGTTAAGACAAGATTTTCCTACAATTCAGTACACCTTTTAGCGTTGATTGATAAGCAACGGAGGACTTTAAGAATCAGTCGGGTTCTAGCAAAGCCTTTATGGCGCCAAAAAAGTCATTATCTATGAGCACTGTTTTACCACTTGCGACTGATTACTTGGTAAACGTAACAGAAAATCACGAGTCCTATAGAAAGGTTGTGCGGGAATTTGCTGAGAAAGTAATCGCCCCGCACGCCATGAGGATTGACAAAGAAAACGAGATGAACATGGAAATCGTTAGAAAAGCGTCAGAAATAGGCGTCTTCGGAATACCTTTTCCAGAAGAATACGGCGGCGCTGGAGCCGACGACCTGACTCTCGCCATAGCCGTTGAGGAGCTAACCAGAATATCAGCAGCGTGCGCCACCGCCATAATCGCAAGCTACTTGGTTTCCACGCCGCTTTTTCTCTTCGGAAACGAAGAACAAAAGAAAAAGTATCTTCCCCCACTCGCGAAAGGCGAGAAGCTGGGCGCCCACGCCATGACTGAGCCAGGAGCTGGCTCCGATGTGGCTGGTATTAAGACGACGGCCGAAAAAAAAGGTGGTAACTACGTAATTAATGGTAGAAAACTGTTCATAACAAACGGTGATAAAGCCAACGTATACCTTGTTTTCGCGAGAACCAGCCCTCCAGACAAGTCAAAAAGACATCTGGGCGTCACAGCTTTTCTGGTTGAGCGCGAGACACCCGGTCTGAATGTTGGGCAACGCCTCAACGTTATTGGTTTAAGGGGAGAGCAGCCGGTTGAGCTGGTCTTTGACAACATGGAGGTCCCAGAGGAAAACATACTCGGCGAGCTGGGTAGGGGCGTTAGAATAGCCTTGACTACATATGACCATGGCAGAATAGGAGTGGCCGCTCAAGGCGTGGGATTGGCCCAAGCAGCATTGGAAGCAGCTTTAAAATATTCTGTTCAACGGCAAACTTTTGACAACTATTTGCTCAGCTATCAGCAAGTCCAGTTCAAGATAGCCGAAATGGCTGCGGCTGTTCACACAAGCAGATTGCTCACTTACTGGGCGGCTTCTCTAAGCAAAAACGGGAAGGATTTTCTGAAAGCCGCTTCGATAGCCAAAATAACAGCTACCGAAGCAGCCGAAAAAAACGCGCATCTTGCAATGTTGATTATGGGTGCATACGGTGTCTCCACTGAAACCGGGGTTGAGCGCCTTCTTCGCGATTCTCAAGTAATCAAAACCTATGAAGGGACGAATGACATACAGCGCTTGACCATAGTCAAGGAAATAGTCAAAGAATTGGGAATAAGAGTATAGACTGAAAACCTGCCACCTCACTCAGGATCCCATGTCAAGGCTACTAACAGCCTGTATAAAGAACCAAAGTTGGTGAAAAGGATTCATTCATCAACGACAAGACGCTCTATAGCCCCTTCTAGGGGTTCAAGGCGTAGAGCACCGTGATTATTCTCGTTGAATCGGTTTAATCCTTATAAACACTCCTATATTTACAATCGAGGTGCACTAAGTGATACAAGAGATCTTCGAAGGTGTGTACACAGTCCAGATAGAAGGCTACGGTGAGCAGTTGGCCACACGAAACCTTGTACCCGGTGTAAAGGCTTATGGTGAAAGGCTTCTAAAACACGGCTCCATTGAACTAAGAGTTTGGGATCCCTTCAGAAGTAAGCTTGCAGCTGCACTGAAAAAGGAATTGAAGCTTTTGCCTCTAAAGAAAGAGTCGAGGGTATTATACCTTGGAGCAGCGGCGGGAACCACCGTAAGCCACGTTTCCGACATAGTGGATGAAAAAGGCGTGGTTTTTGCAGTCGAATTTTCTGCCCGCTCCATGCGTGAGTTAATGATAGTTTGCGAACCACGTAAAAATGTCATTCCAATTTTGGCGGACGCTCGGTTTCCGCTCAGTTATAGGGGATACGTAGATTCGGTGGATGTGTTATACGTGGATGTCGCACAGCCCGACCAGGCTCAAATAGCGGTAGAGAATTCAAAGTACTATCTAAAGAAGAACGGATGGGTACTATTGAGTGTTAAGTCAAGAAGTGTAGACGTTGCGGCTGAACCAAGTAAAGTCTATGCTCAACAGAAAGCTGTTTTGATAGAAAACGGTTTCGAAATAACCTGTGAAACCAATCTCTCACCTTACGAAAAGGATCACGAATTCGTGGTAGCAAAAGCAGGAAGCTAGTTCGCTTAAAAAATTTGATTGTTTAACCAAGTCGGCTAACCGTTTTCCAGCTCTTCCTAGCAAAATCTGGCAAAGAACCATGTCTCACGAAATAATCTTTAATGAAATTGATTGTTCGTATATCACTGGGATATCCACTGCCAATTTCGCCGTACAATTTCTTTAAGTCATGTATCCTGCTGTCACGCGTAACCTTTGCCACTATCGAAGCGGCGGCCGTAACCAAATATTTTTCGTCTGCAGCGTGTTCGGACACAAAAAATACCCCTGGAACCCTTTTTGAGAGTTCGTCTCGAAACCTTTTCTCGTCCGTGTCGACTGCGTCAACGTATATCGTCTTACACTTAAGTGCCAAAGAGATCTGGGCCATTTTGATCACTTCCAGCTCATTAAGGTTGATGTGCTTCTTCGACCTGGCGTCTATTTCTTGGGGAGAAACTTCAACCAACTCGATTCTGTCCGACAACGATTTTATTACACTATAAAGTCTTTCACGCTGCAGCGGAGACAGCTTCTTCGAATCGCGTACCCCAAATTGCCGAAATTTTTCGAGCGCTTCTCTTCTGGCGGCTACGCCTGCTATCACTAAGGGGCCGAGCAAGGATCCTCTACCCGCTTCATCAATTCCTCCAATGGGTTCTTCTTGCAGGCAGAGATCACCACGCCTCAAACATGGGAGAGAATTTAACACTTGCGTACGAAACATTTGTTTTAAAGGCGTTGACCCAGTTGAAACCTTTGTATCGAGAAGTTTCAGAAGGTGGCGCATTGGTATATGCGCCAGATCCAGTCGTATACGTGGATTCCAAAGGGAGACCCGCTCCTTGGAAGGCGCCAGTTTTCTATAATCCCCGTGGGTCTCTTACGAGGGACCTCAGCGTGGCCATTACGCGAAGAGCTGGTTCCAATATCCAGTTTTTGGATACTATGTGTGGCATAGGAGTGCGCGGTTTGAGAATATCCTTGTTGGACAACGTGGACCACTCTGTGCTGAACGACGTGAACCCTTGGGCTGTGGCTCTGACTTACCTTGGAGTGGAACGTAACTCGTTGATTGAAAAGGTGGACATACAATCATTCGGCGTTAACGCGCTCTGCGCCGCAAGTGATTATCGAACAGGGTACGACTATGTTGACCTCGACCCATTCGGCTCAGCAGCTCCCTTTGTGCCCGCAGTGCTACTATCAGTCAGAAATGGTGGTCACTTAGGAGTGTGTTCCACAGACGCCGCCAATTTGTGCGGAAACAGACCAAATGCGCTGAAAAGGATCTACTTCGCTTTCAACCGAGACTCAATGAGTAAAAAGGAAACAGGTCTCAGGATTTTGATTGGCTATGTCGTCCAAAGGGCTGCAACAATGGGATTCGCTGCTGAACCCGTTCTGTGCTATCAGTATGCGGATTATTTTAGATGCCACTTTCAGATCAGCCACTCATTCAGGCAAGCGAATAGGCTGATTCAAAAAATGGGTTACAAAACTGGTTGTTCCGAACATAGCCCATTCTCAGAGAAGCCCTTTTGCGAAGTATGCAACAAACCAGCTGAAGCGGGTCCACTTTGGACTGGTTCCTTTCTCTCAGAACCTTTTCTGAAAGAAGTATCGGTCGAATTAAAGCTGGTTCGATCAAATACAATAGGTGAAACCAAAAGACTCGTTGAAGCTTTGTTGGATGAGCAAGGCATAGACCATCCCTATATTGACGTTCACAGAATCCTGAAACGCTCGGGTCTTAATCCGCCCAAAAAAAAGGCGCTCATACAAAGTCTTTTGCAATCGGGTTTTAAAGCGGCTTCTACCCACTTTTCGCCCACGGGAATAAGGACCAATGCGCCAATTCAAGAGGTAAAACGTGTGTGCCTCTCTCTGCAATAACGGTGAGTGATGACTTTGACGAATGTTCTTTCTACCCCGCTACAACGCAGAATACTTCTGAATTCCACTGGGCGTCTCTTTGTGGGTCCAGAACCATTAATACGTTGGGTTGGTGTGTGCTGTAATGGTTGACCTAGAGTTTTTGGCCCGAAAAGGGCTTCGGATTGATCGTGAGGCTGCGTTGACTAAATTGGAGTCCGAATACGAATTCGTCAAGGGTTACAGCAAAGAAAAGGCTACGAAATTTGCTGAGGCCGTCTTGAAAGAAATAGAGATGAGCCAAACCCCTGTTAAAGACAGGTTTATGAATTCGATAATCAACACCGATGCAAGCGGGGTTCTGGCAGGTCAATTTGGCGTGGGTTCAAGGGGTGCAGGAGACTTTGTTGTGCATTCACTTATAGCCAAAATAATTCATTCGTCGAATCTTAAGTCGAAAATCAAAATATTTCTGGAACCCGTCGACCACGATGACGCTGGGGCAGTATTTGCAGGCTCAAAAACTCTGGTCTTTGGGACGATAGACGGTGCGCATTCAAGATTGAGTAGTTTTCCGTTCCTTATGGGTTTCCACGATGCGAGAGCCGCTCTTCGAGATCTTTGTGTAAAGGGAGTGACCCCTCTATTCTTGATGGACGACGTACACTTGGCGGACGATGGCGATGTGTCCAAGATTTTTGAATTTGTGGCAGGCGTAGCGGCTTTGTCCGAACTCACGGGGATCCCCATTGTGTCTGGAAGTACTTTGCGAGTTGGAGGGGACATGGTTTTGGGTGACAGACTGGTGGGTGCTGTGGGTGCGGTGGGCATTGTCAATGATGGTTTTCCAACGAGAAAAGGCTCGGTTAAGGTGGGCGATTCTATAGTAATGACCGAAGGCGCGGGTGGTGGAACAATCTCGACAACGGCTATTTACTTCGGCTATCCTGATGTGATTAAGGAAACGTTGAACATAGACTTCTATGTTGCAGTAAAAACTCTACGCGACCAAGACTTGCTGCGACGCATACACGCAATGACTGATGTGACCAACGGTGGTGTTAGAGGTGATTTGGAGGCTGTGTCCCAAAACAGTTCCACCAGAATCATTATTGAGGAATCAAAATTATACTCGATGGTCAATCCTCGCGTTCTGAAAATGTTGAAAAAACTTGGTATAGACCCTTTGGGGTTATCGCTTGATTCTCTACTTATCTTTGTAGACGAATCTGATTCGTCGATTATTGTGGATCAGCTCAAAAGAGTCGGAATAAAGGCTGATGTAATAGGTAGAGTTGAACGTGGCTCGGGGTGCTATTTGAGTGAGGGAAGTACTCTGAAACCCCTTAAACCGAAGTTCAGAGAATCCCCATATACAGAATTAAAGAAACTCGTCGGCGAAGAAAAACCTTCCAATTACGATCAGCTTTCTAGGTCCCTTAGAAAGGCAGCCTTCAATGCCAAAAGAAAAAAGGACGTTGTAGTGAGCCGGATAAAGCGCAGATATTCCAATTTGGGTTGACAGATTCAGCTGTGACTAGACGCATAAGTTGCGTAGTAAATAGGTTTAGTTCTTCGAAGATTGATGATGAACGCACTCACGTGTTTTTGTATTCCAGATATAGCTTAGATAAGCGTTTAGTTTGGTGGGTCATCATGGCTGGGATTTGTGGCTGTTTCGTGACGTTACGGCTTCAGTCTGGATCGGTTTACACCTTTGTTGCACACCTTGTTCGGAACACAACCTAGTTTCCGCTCCCTTATCATAAGGTCTTGCTATAAAAGTCTCTTTGGAGAAGTCTGCTATTCTTTGATTCAGTGACTGAGCTTCTCTGTCTCCCGCAACCAAAAAGTAGACGGCTGGGCCAAAAGAGCTCATACCAGCACCAGCGGCGCCAAACTTCAAACCCAGCTGCATCAATTCTCTCACTGTCTCACCTTGATACATGACTTCGAATTTTTTAAAACCGATTTTCTGTATCATATTAATTGCGATTCCGAATCCTTCAAGGTCTGCTTCTACAGCGGAAGGCAGCATTTTCACCAAAATGATTCTAGACAAAGCTTCTACATCTCTTTCTGGTATTGGAGAAAATCTATTGAACAATGCAACTTCGAGGTCCCCGTACACCTTCTTTATCTTTTTTGGAATAGCTATGACGAACCTCCAATCAAGGGGTAAGCTCAACTTGACCAAGGGCCTCGCAGCGCTTGCTTTAACTCTGTCTGACGGCGCAAACCCTTTCTTTCCAAAAGCTCCGAATCTATGACCACCGTCAACAATTAGTGAGCCTCCACCTTCAAAGGCCGACACGCCTATTCCGGACGTTCCCCCCCTTCCCATAACTCGCGCCATCTCATAGGTGTCCATGCTTAGACCCTTCAGCTCTGCTAAAGCCTTGCACACGGAGAGCGCAAGCTGCGTTGTGGAGCCGAGACCGACATGTCTTTCAAACACACTCTTGGCTTTAATGCTGACGTTGAAACGTCCGAATTCGTCGAAAAACCTTTTCACAAAGGGTTTCAGGATGTAGTCGATTTCTAGACTGTCTGCTGGCCTTACGGAAACCAGCAAAGTGGGGTCAGAGAGTGCTATACCGACTCCGCCGTCAACCCTGCCCATCGAGCCATTCATGTCTATCAAACACACATGAAGCCTAGCGTGTGACCTTACCTCCACGGAACTCTTTTCCAATGTCACATTAAACTCCCAAACCCACGGCTGAAACAATCATCTGAACGTTATGATAAAGGCTCAATAAGGATAACGCAAGACTTAACAACCATGTTTGCAGGCCCGATACACCCAGCATCCAAAACGTTCTCCGGCTGGTAACGCTAAAAGGGTTTAATACACTCCGAATCGCTGCTGTTGACTTTGGGTCGTTCTCATCAACTCTATTTGTTTTCCCTGTGTGGGCTTTACGACCTTGAGTGCCTCAAGCAGATGCTCTGGAGTAACCTTGGCTTCCTTTCCATTTATCCCCTTGGCCATTAAGTGTTCCCTTATCGCGAGCTGAACCGCTCTGTCAACAAGCCCTTTAAGGTCAGCACCGCTGTAACCTTCGGTTAGATCCGCGAACTTGTCAAAGTCGAATCCTTTATCCGACGGGTGCTTCGACAAATAGAGGCTGAGCATCTCAGATCTGGCCTTTCTATCCGGTAGAGGCACAAACAGTATTTTGTCGAATCTGCCCGGTCTAAGAAGGGCGGGGTCGACCATGTCTGGCCTGTTTGTTGCGGCCATGATCACTACACCGTTGAGTTTGACCAAGCCATCCAGCTCTGTAAGAAGTTGGCTGACGATTCTTTCGGTTACATGTCCCTCATCCGTCGATCTTAGCGGAGCCAACGCCTCTATTTCGTCAAAAAAAATTATGCAGGGAGAAGCCTGTTTCGCCCTTCGAAACACCTCCCTAAGAGCTTTTTCGCTTTCTCCAACCCATTTCGACAGAAGGTCTGAGCTGGAAACCGTAATAAAATTGGCTCTGCTCTCAGAGGCCACCGCTCTTGCCAAAAGAGTTTTTCCCGTTCCAGGAGGACCATATAGAAGCACCCCTTTGGGTAAATCGGCGTTGAATTCTATGTAAATGCTTGGGTTTTTGAGTGGCCATTCGATGGCCTCCATTAACTCTCTTTTAACATCGTCAAGGCCCACAACGTCCTCCCAATTTGTGGTCGGAACTTCGATTCTGAATTCGCGCAGAGCGGACGGTTCTATATCGCTCATTGCCTCAAGAAAATCTCCTCTGTAAACCGCTATCCCGAGGTCCGACGCGTCAACACCCTGCAGTAGGTCTGAGGTCTTCCTTCTTAAAGCATTTATGGTTGCTTCACGCACAAGGGCGGCGATGTCGGCGCCCACGTAGCCGTTCGTGGATTCCGCTATCTCTTGAAGGTCCACATCCGCTGCCAAGGGCACTCTCCTTGTGTGAACCCTTAATATTTCAAATCGCGCAGCTGCGTCTGGGGCGGGAATCTCTATTTCTCTGTCAAACCTACCCGGCCTCCGCAAGGCGGGGTCCACTGCGTTTGGTCTATTGGTTGCAGCTAGCACAACCACTTTGTCGCTTGGCGATAAGCCGTCCATGAGCGTCAAAAGCTGAGAAACTATTCTTCTTTCAACCTCAGTTGACGTGTTATCACGGCTAGGTGCAAGCGAGTCTATTTCATCCACAAATATGACGGAAGGCGAGGTTTTTTCCGCCTCTTTGAAGATATCCCGAAGCCTTTTTTCGCTTTCTCCATAATATTTACTACCTATCTCTGGTCCGCTGATTAGGTAAAAATTGGCTCTAACGGTGTTAGCCACAGCTCTTGCTATGAGCGTCTTACCCGTGCCAGGCGGACCGTACAAAAGTATGCCTTTGGGCGGCCTTATAGAAAATGTTCTGAAGATTTCCGGCCGTAGCAAAGGCAATTCGATTATTTCACGCAGTTTTTGAACCTGTTTGCTGAGTCCCCCGATGTCATCGAATGTGACAAGAGGCACTCCTTTGGGCTGAATCTTTGATGGTTCTCTGATCAGCTCAATCTGAGTGTTTGCGGTGACCACTACTGATTCCTCAGCGGGTAGATACGCTTCTACCACCGAGTTGATAGTCTTCCCACCCACGCGAATTGATAATATGTTTCCCCTGCAAACGGGTCTTCCACGCAAGGAAAACATTACCTCTCGCATGTCGGGTTGGCCTCTAAACTCTTCTGAATAACTCAGAACTACCCTCTCAGCTATTCTGGGTTCAAATTTTTTGACAACAACCTTATCACCATTAGCCACTCCCATGTTTGTGAGCGTTTCTTCATCTACACGCATTACACGTCTGCCATAATCCCTTTTATCGCAGGCCTGAATTGTAAGAGCAACCCGTCTATACCCTATTGCCACAATAGGGTCCCCTGAAACCAAATTCAACTCTTCCATGACTTTGCTATCTAATTGAGCGAGACCTTTACCCCAAAGTCTTTTATCTAGGGGTTCCAACTTGACAAGAGATTGTCCACCCACGCCTAACCAACATAATAGTACACATACAATGATAAATCGTTTTTGAATGCGGTGTTTGAATGCATCTTGCGGCTGTAGCGGTTCCAGTAAACTTATTTTTGTGGCACCTTTGTCCCTGCAGTGAGAAATTTGAACGCTGACTCCGACGATTATATTGTTGGGTTTGAACACGAAATCAAGGTGGCCGTGGCCGGAGTTGGCTCAGCCATAAGCGGAATGCTGCAAGCAATTCAGCTATACAAACAAGGCAACGGCCAAGGACTTTTACACCCAGTACTCAACAAATATTCTCCGAGCGACGTAGAAGTGGTTGCAGCCTTTGACGTTGATAAACGAAAGACTGGGAAGGAGCTTCGAGATGCCTTGTTCGTTGACGAACACAGTCTCCACAAGTTCGCCGAAGTCACATCTTCCGTCCGCGTTGAGCCAGGTATTCTTCAGGAAAAAGGTTTGAATAAGAGAATCGAAGTGTCTACTTCGGATTTCGATACAGTTGTGAACGTTTTAAGAAGAAGCGGTGCTGAAATACTGATCAACGCCATAAACGGCGGACTCGATGGTTCAAGCAGGCTTTACGCAGAAGCTGCGCTCAAGGCTGGCTTAGCCTTTATAAACATAACTCCAACCCCAATAGCCACCGATGTAGAAATAGAAGAAGCCTTCTCGAAATCGAATCTGCCGTTACTGGGAGATGACTTGCTGAGCCAAATAGGTGGGACAGTGTTTCACGCGTACATACTTTCATTTCTTAACTCCAGAGGGGTAAAGATTAGCCAGACGTACCAGCTGGATGTCGGAGGTGGTCTGGAAAACCAGCTTACGGTTGACGATGATGAGTTGAGACTGAAAAAACGCGCCATCAAAACCATGGCGGTCACGAGTGTGTTGCCTTATCCTGTTAAAGCAGCAACGGGTACCACCGAATATGTGGATTTTATGGGTAATTCAAGGGACAGTCATTTCGAAGTTGTTGGAGAATACGTGCTGGGTGCACCCATCGAAATAGAGATAACCTTGCGAAGCATAGACGGCGCAAACGCAGCTGGCCCGCTTTTGGACGCTGTCAGAGCCGCTAAAGTAGCCCTAAACAAAAAAATCGCTGGAGCCATTGAACGTGTCAACCCATATCTCTTCAAAATGATACGTACAAGCATCGATCCCTTTAACGCCGAAAAAGAGTTTGTTGAGTTCATGTCCGACTCTGCATCCGGGGTGGTTTAAAACCGTGTTTGGACGCCTTCTATCCAGAACAATTCTGTGGCGATGAATAAGCTATGAACCATGGAATAATTATCCACGGGGGAGCGGGTGCGCTGAGAACCCATGAAAATTTGGCGTCTTATAGAGAAGGTTTAAAAAACGCTGTAACCATGGGATTCAAAACACTTGATGCCGGTAGAAGCTCAACTGAAGCCGTAACGGAAGCCGTTTATTGCATGGAGGAATCTGGAGCCTTTAATGCGGGATTGGGTTGTTGTCTTACACTGGACGCTTCCGCCGAAGTGGATGCTGGTATAATGGACGGTGTCACTATGTCCGTAGGCGCCGTGGCAGCTTTGAGAAACGTTCGCCACCCCATACTGGCGGCAAGAATAGTGATGGAAAAAACGGACCATGTCTTGCTTGTTGGTGAAGGCGCGACAAAAATTCTCGAAGCCCTAGGAATTAGTCAGGACGCTTCTCTTGTAACGCAGCAGAAACTCGAGAAACTGGCCAAGCTCAAGAAAGATTGGCTGGGCGAGCAAGGTAACTGGATGGTTAGAAACAGGGAGCTCGTTAAAAGCGTTTCGCATCGACACGGCACTGTGGGGGCTGTGGCAGTTGACCAGCGAGGAAACATTTCAGCCGCTGCTTCAACAGGCGGCTATTGGCTCAAGCTCAGCGGGAGAGTAGGCGACACACCGATACCCGGAGCTGGTTTCTATGCAAGCGAAGCTGGTGGCGCAGTCGCTACGGGTATCGGTGAGTATGCTATTAGAACGAGTCTGACTAAACGTGTAGTTGACCTTATGGATGCTGGGAAAACCGCTCAAGAAGCCGTCGAATCGTCGCTGAGCGTAATTACGTCTAGATTCGGCAAGAATACCATGGGTCTCATAGCTTTGGATAGCAATGGTAAATATGGTTATTCCTACAATACGGAGGGAATGGGGAGGGCGGTTATGTTCAGCGGATGGGAGCAGCCACTACTAGGGGTATTTCCAGATGACATGTGACTGTGTCACACGCTATAAGTATGTATCTTTGCCGGTTTCAAGTTGTCTGAGGCCTCGGGTTTCAACAATTTAAGTGTTCATAAGGCCACTGTCTTACGGGAAACCCTCTGAGATGGTTATCCCTCCTTCTTCCAAGGGATAGTAAAGCGTCATTTTGGTTTCGTCATCCAGCTCAAAAACGATATAGCTATAACCCTCTTGCTTTTCATAGGCGATCCTCTTAATCTTTTTATCATTTATACGAGTCTGTAAATCTTCTATATCCTTTTGGTTAAGCTCCCCTGCGAACCTAACAATCATCTTTTGACAATTTGGTTATCCATAACCAGCTTTTAGCGTTTGCGAGAGACTCTGTGACTCAGCTTCTGAATTGCACTGGCTCCCTTGGTAACTAATCGGCTTTGTCTCACCCAATCATCATATGTGAGACTGTTTACCATTGAGCCGTTCAGTGCGCGGATGTTTACCTCAAATAATATATTTCTGCCAGACACAGGTTGAATCGCGGAAGGCCTTGCTAGCCGAATTAAACGTTTGAGAGAAAAAAGTTCATAAGCGCTTCTTGGTCTCGGTAATGCATCAATGATAGATGAGACTAAAATAACCGCTGAGTTGACCAAACTGAACACGGAGATAGTGGAATGTCTTAGCTGTAAAAGACTCGTTGCCTACAGGGAACAGGTTGCAAAAGCCAAAATAAAGAGGTTCAAAAATTGGGATTATTGGGGTAAGCCATTGCCAGGTTTCGGAGACCCAAAAGCGGAGATTCTGATACTCGGCTTAGCCCCGGCTGCTCATGGAGGAAACAGGACTGGTCGTATGTTTACTGGCGATTCTTCTGGAGATTTCTTGATGGCCTCACTTTATAGAACGGGGTTGTCCAGCTCGCCAGCCTCCATTCGACGTGACGATGGATTAACACTGACACACACGTATATCACCGCTTCGCTTAGATGTGCCCCACCAGATAACAGGCCCACAAAACAAGAATTGGACAATTGCTTTCGTTTTCTGAGGAGGGAGTTTCAACTTTTGGCTAATGTTAAAGTAATTGTGGCGCTTGGATTCATTGCATTCAAACAGGCTTTGAAGCTTACAAACATGGCCACCGCCAAGTTTGGACACGGCAACGTGGTGGCTGGGTCCAAACCCATTCTTATATCGTCTTATCATCCAAGCAGAAGAAACACTCAAACAGGGCTTCTGACACCCAAAATGTTGGACGAAATCTTTTTGGAGGCCAAAAAAAGAGCATTGCTTTTATAATTTCGAAGTATTATGAACAAGTCTTTGTCGAGTTTTTATTGGGTTCTATGTGGCTGCTAAACTTATTAATTAGTCGGTGCTTACGGAGTCGACCAACCCTGACGGGAATAATAGAATATGTAATCGTTATGCTTTTGATATCCGTTGTCGCGGGCCTTATAGGCTCATTGGTCGGCATCGGGGGCGGAATCCTAGTTGTTCCCGTCTTAACCATACTGTTCGGTATCCCTGTTGCATACGCTATTGGCGCAAGTATAGTATCCGTCATAGCAACCTCAAGCGGTGCAGCTTCAGCTTATGTAAAGGATAGGATAACCAACTTGAGAGTGGGAATGTTTTTGGAGGTGGCTACCACCACAGGTGCTGTAATAGGCGCCGTTATGACCTTGCTACTCGTACACACTGGCTTTGAATGGATTATTTATTTGATATTCGGCGCCGTGCTGATTTCATCCAGCTATGATTTATGGAGAGAAAAACGGTCGGATGACTATGTGAATCAGGTTCCAGACAAAGTTGCGAAATACCTGAATTTGCAAGGTACGTATTATGATACCGCCATAAACAAGCAGTTGACCTATACCGCTACACGTGTGCCGGCGGGACTGGGAATTATGCTGTGTGCTGGCGTCATGTCGGGCCTGCTGGGCATAGGTAGCGGGGCTCTTAAAGTGCTGGGAATGGATACAATGATGAAGCTCCCCTTCAGAGTATCCACTACTACAAGCAACTTCATGATAGGCGTAACCGCGGCTGCTAGTACAGGCATATTCTATATTGGAGGATACATAAACCCCATCTTGGCGGGTCCAGTAGCGATAGGCGTAGTGATAGGCTCGTTTATTGGTACCAAGATACTTGTCAGGTCTAGGCCAACTCTTTTACGAAAACTGTTCGTGGTTGTTCTTTTATTGCTTGGACTAGAAATGATTCAGCGAGGGTTCACTATTGGGCCAGAACTGTTTGTGTTGATGGCTCACATCGGGGTGTTGCTTTAAAATGGTGAAAGACAAAATAGACCTGAATCCTGCCATAAGCAATGTTCTGAGATACGGTGTGCTTATCAGCAGCGTTTTGATTCTAATCGGTGTCGTTGGCATCTTAATTAGAGGAATGGATAGCGTTAGCATTAACCAACTCATAATTCAACATATCGGAAGACCCACTTTGAACCTTCGGACACTTGCTTATGGTGTCATGCGTTTCGATCCAATCTACATAATCCAGTTGGGGCTGTTAGTTCTGCTGGCGACGCCAATACTTCGAGTGGCCATTTCGATCGCTCTTTTCGCATTCGAAAATGACTGGAAGTATGTGATTATCACAATAACCGTTCTATGCGTACTGTTATTTAGTATATTTGTTGTTGGACCATTCGAGGCTCTTATGCACTAAGCGGGTAGTGCTTTGCAGTGTTACGCTAAGCCTTTCTGGCTATAATCATGTAATGGAATGGAAACTCGCGATAAACTTTTACAACGTCGAAACCCGCTTCGTTGATTAACTCAGATGCTCGTCTTTCACCCAACCTAGCTCTCAAAGGCGGCCCAATATCGGTGGATTTTCTTTTCCAGTCAACGTTGCCCATTAACCCATGTTTCTTCAGGACGTGCCTTATGTTTGAGAGGGCATTGAGTGGATCCTCAAAATCATGCAGGGCATTGGCCACCAAGGCGGCGTCAAATCTTCTGTTCTCTAGCCGCAGCTCATAAACCGTTTGGACTTTGGCTTCGAAGTTGGTGTAACCAGCCTTACCCAGCCTGTCTCGATACATCTCTATTGCTAGCGGTTCCCTGTCTATGCCAAATATATAGCCTTGTTTACCAACAATTTTGGCTGCTTCAAGGGCAAAATAACCTGGTCCGCAGGCCACATCGATAAACTTCATTCCTCTTCTTAAGCCCAATAAACGCAGAATTTTCTTTGGGTCCTGCCACAACTTTCGATCACGTGACAACAAAACTTTGTAGAATTCTTTCAGACTCTCTTCTGTCTGATTTCCGGTGGACACACTACAGGGTTAAATTGTGCAACTTAACCTTTTCCAAGGCGGCTCCATATGAAATTAAAGCATAGGGCCTCCCGTTCAGTATTGCTGAATTATAGTCAATAGGCACTCCGCATGTAACGCTCAAGTGACAAATGTGGGTTATCACGAACGCTTTATTTGTCGTTTCTACTTGGGAGTCGTAGAAGAGCTGGCCGCTCGCTCGGCCACGTAGAGGTCATGCGTGGAGTCAATAAAGGACGCAACCAATCATTTAGGAGGATCTCACAAGAAGACGTCCCACGAACGGTGTCGTCGGATGTCGGATAATTTCTCTTTTCCGCGCGTTTCGAATAGGACAGTGTGTGCCAATCCTAGGCAAAAAAGGTTTTAGGATCTTCTGACGAGAGCTTGGATCTCGTTTTTACATGTAGTGCATATAATATTTGGTCAATAGCCGAATTGGTATGAAGCGCATTGCGGACAAGGCGTCGCCTATACTCACGAATCTGGCACTTTCGAACCCAAATAATCACATCAGTCGTAGCGTCATGTCCCTGTAAGTCTGTTCCCAACCACCCCGCCTTCGGTTGCGCAATCCAAGAAAACCAGTCTGGAGTTGGGGTGTCAATGACTTGTTTGGCGTTTGCTTTGAGCTCTTGAATTGAACGATAAACAACAGAGCCGCCTATACTGGTACCTGAAAAGTCGTACACCCTGATTGAACCTCATTGGGTGCGCCGACAAGGAATATTAAGGTTCCAGCGGGCACCTGCGGCTTTTTGGGGATCTCCCGCCCCCTCACGGCTCTGGCCTTAAACGTATTGGAAAGATTGGAGGAATTTGAGCTCTAAGAATAATGAAAGCCATTTGTTCGTTTTATTCATAATGAACATTCAAAACAGACTTGCTCATGCAAGTGATGATGGAAGCTTATACTGACGAAGCCGAAGGAACATGACCAAATATGTTGGACTACTTTATTCAGAAACGAAAAAGTATTCGTGTGTAGTTGTTCACGGTTTATCCGAGCTATGATTTTATTGCTAGTGGCAGCCTAAACTCGGCTGTTGATCCGCTTGAAAAACTCAATCAACCTGGTACATCTGAAAAATCCCGTTCTCAAGGACTATTCCTTATCTGCCGCGCGGACAGACTTTGTCACCAAAGTGAACGACTTGGCTCTCCAATCTGCTGAGCGTGTTATTTGCGGGGACGGGACTACAACTTTACCTTAATGGCTGACAACCTCCGAAAGCATAACTGATTTCCTAATAGCTGGTTGAAACAAAAGCCACTAGTCTACAACTGAGTGTTAAGTGGTCGCTGCTACTCATATATTGTTACGAGCGTGGCACCAGGCTGTATCGGTTTCGTAACCAAAGTGATGTCTTTCAACAAAAATTCCGCTCTTAAAGAGCTGGCTTTCTTTATACCCGCTACGCACAACGCCTTATCAAAAAGAGGGCAATCCAAGACAAGACTTTCATATTCACCCCCTTCCCCAACTATGCTTACCCCGTATTTTTTATTCAGCCTGACGAGTTCTTCCAAATCTTTGAAAGTGATAATCCTGCCCAACCAGTCAGAATCGAGTCCCATGGCGTAAACCCCCGAAAACACAAACTTGAAACCTTCCTCTAAATATGTTTTGAGTAGTTTCTCGGGGTTCTTGTGCCACAGTGGCGATAAGTTTCTGAGACCCAGTTCGTCACAGATTCTATCAAACCTAACCCTTTGGTATTCGCTTGCAATGGCTCCCGTAACCAAAAAGTCAAATCCGTGTTCTCTTGAGGCTCTGCGCAGTCCAAGTTTTAACTCTTCGACTTCAGCTTCTTTTCTGCCTTCGACATCGATAGTGGCGACATCTATGCCCATGACCTCTCCCTGAAAATCCACTGCGTCGAGGTTCACCGTGTGGAACAAATACGAATCGGTGAACTTGGGCTTTACTTTAATCAAAGCTTTTATGTCCCAGCCTTGTGTTCTCATAAAGTAAGCGGAAAAAATTGAGTCTTTGCCCCCGCTGGTCAGAACAGCCGCTTCCATAGCGTTTATAGTCCCTCTTATGAGTAATAACCACTCCTATGAATTCACTTCTCCTAAAGAAAGCCCATGCGTTGCTGGATGTCTGCAGTGGTAAAGTCACCAATGGTGCATCTCTATACGCCGAAGAAGGAGTGGTACAAGGAATCTTTGATGGTCCAAGCACGGGAATGAAACGCGACTATATAATTGACTGTCAAAACAAGATTGTTGTTCCAGGCCTTGGAAACGCTCACACACATCTACCCATGACTCTTTTTAGAGGCTTGGCTGATGATTCACCACTTGAAGTATGGCTCAAACAAAGAATTTGGCCTTTGGAGCACGCTTTAAAACCCCAGCATGTCAAGGCTGGCGCAGAGTTGGGGCTTGTTGAAATGATAAAAAACGGGGTCACAGCATTCGCGGATATGTATTTTTATGAGGACATCGTTGTTGCGTCCACTTTGAAAGCTGGTCTAAGAATATTTTCTACACCGGCTATCTTCGATTATGAATTCAAGCATTCAACTTTAAAGGACGCATTAAAGATCGTTGAGAGTGGTCTCAGAGACCCCAAAATTCGCTGGGGACTGGGCCCTCACTCGACTTATATGTGTAACGATGAAACCTTCGAAATGATTAAAGAAGCATCCGAACGCGAAAATCTAAGAGTGCACACCCACTTGGCCGAAAGCAGATGGAGCCAGACTGGTTGCGAAAAAAAACACGGTAAAAGAGAAACAAATTTTCTGGCCGACCACGGCTTGCTGTCACCCAAACTGAGTGCGGCTCATGCGGTATGGACAACCAAGGAAGAAATACGGCTGCTGGGTGAAACAGGGTCACACGTAGTTTTCTGTCCGGTTTCAAATATGAAATTAGCAGAGGGGGGTGTTGCACCAGTTCCCGAATTTCTCGAAGCAGGCGTAAAAGTATGCTTTGGAACAGATGGTCCGGCAAGTAATAATTCTTTAAATGTGTTCGAAACAGTCAAAATCGGTTCGCTGCTCATAAAACATTCTAGATGGGATCCAAGCCTGCTTAAAGCTCAATTGGCCCTACAGATGACTACCGAATGGGCTTATGAGTGTATGGGGTTTCCGGGTCACGGTTTGGGGGTTGGGTGCGTAGCCGACTTCTTTACAGTTGATTTGAAAACGCCTTCCATGCGTGGTCCAAACACCGTTCCTTTCGCTAACTGTCTAGTCTACGCCAACCCGACTGTTAAAGACGTTGTGGTGGAGGGTAAACCTGTGATGCTGGATCAACGTATACAAACACTTGATGAAGACAAAGTGCTTGAAAACTTCGAAAAGGCTGTCTCTGATCTGCAAATTGGTTTAGAGTGAAACACCTGTTAGATATTCCCACCGCAAATTGTTTTGGCCATAGTTTGAAAAGCACAGAAAAAATGTTGGCTCAAACGACGGTTTACAAGTCACTCGTTTATCATAAAACAGATGGTGCGGGCCGAGTGGGCTGGCTCAGCAGCCACTCCGCTAGTTCTTCGCGGTTAACCCTGATTTGCTTCATTGTGTCTCTGAATCTTACGGTTACTGTTCCATCGTCCTTGGTCTGATAGTCAATTGTGATTTCGAACGGTGTGCCCACCTCGTCTTGCCTTCGATATCTCCTACCGATACTGCCAGATTCATCGTATTCGACTTTCAGCTTTTCCCTCAATTCTCTATAGATTCTGAGTGCGATTTCAGGCAGCCCATCCTTCGAAACCAGTGGAAACACCGCAGCTTTGATGGGTGCAAGCGAAGGTGGTAATGCGAGCCAAATCCTCTCTTTGTCTTCGCGGTAAAAGGTCTCGATGATAGCCCAAACGTTTCTGTCAACTCCGAAAGTGAGTTCGATGACATGTGGTACAAACTTCTTAGAATCCTTGGTAACGCTAAGTTCCTTTCCAGACACACTTTGATGCCCGCTCAGATCATGGTCTGTTCGGTAGTGTACCCCTCCAATTTCGGTGTACCCACCTGTGGACTCGAGCTGAACTTCGATGTCCCAGTGCAGCTTGTTGTAAAAGGCTCTTTCGTCTTCTCCTAGTTCGCGTAGTCTAATTTTTTCAGGTGGATAGCCTAGTCTCTCTACAAAGAAAAGATACGCAGCTATAAGGTAATCCAAATAAAGTTTTGGGAGGTCCGAAGCGAGCTCGCTCTTTCTAACTGTAACAACGTCAGCGGCGCGGGCCCTCAAAACTCTGACGGATGCGTCCGGCGTACCTACATATTCAGCGTTCGTAACTTCGTCTGGGTCAAAGAAAATTTGTAGCTCTGCTTGAGTGAATTCTCTGAGGCGTATTAATCCTTGTCTGGGGGAAATTTCGTTGCGAAAGGCTTTGCCAACAATAGCTAGCCCCAAGGGAAGCTTTTCGCGCAGAGCCCTGTACTGCCTTAAGAAGTTGACGTAGACTCCCTGAGCCGTTTCCGGTCGCAGATAAGCTTTGTCCGAACCTGTTACGCCAACTTTGACCTCAAACATCATGTTGAACCAGCGTACCTCACCGAGTTCGCCTCCACAAACGTTGCACTTAATCCCCAGCTCACGAAGTTGCAGCGTCATGTGTTCAACGGACTTATAGTCCGGCATCCCACCCTTTTTTTCTATAAGTGAATCCACTTTGTATCTAGTACCACACTTCATGCATTCGGTAAAAGGATCGTTAAAATTCCTTATGTGACCAGAAGCCTCGAATACTTTTTCGGGCATAAGCTCCGCTGGTTCAATCTCCCAAGTATTAAATTGGAGATTAAGAAAATAGTTGCGCCACGCATTTTCGATGTTTCTTTTTAGCTGGGCGCCCAAGTGACCATAATCGTATAGCCCAGCTAGTCCGCCGTATATTTCGGAGCTCTGATAGAAGAAACCTGTGCGAGCTGCGAATTTGGTCAATTCTTCTGTTTTCATTCTTGCGTTTCCCTTTTTCTCTACCCGTGAGTGGATTAGGCGAAATAAAGATAACGTTTTCCTTGCTTGCTCGGGGTGCTTCTACGGCGCCAGTCTTTTGTCGTCTAAACTTTGATCAATTGTTGCACTGCGGATTTCAGTTCATCCATTTCTTTTTGATTAATCGCTTCTATGTATATTCTGATGAGCGGCTCTGTTCCAGAGGGTCTAAGAAGTACCCAAGAGCCGTTGTCAAGAACCAGTTTCAGACCATCTATTGTGGTATTCCTTGCCACGGCTCGACCCGCAAACTTCTCTGGAGGATCAGCCCTTAATTTCTCTATAAGCCGCCTTATTTCTTCTTGCAAAGGAAGGTTATATTGAAGATACAAGTGATAGCCATATTTTCGCGCGACGTCTTCCCATGCTTCTTTCAATGTTTTCGCCTCACGACTTATCGCCTCACAAAGAAGGGCTCCGCTCATTATACCATCTTTTTCGGGGACAGACCAACCGAAGCCAAGTCCACCACTTTCTTCAGCGCCCAACACGGCTCCGTTCATCAACTCTTTAGCTAAATATTTGAATCCCACAGGAGTTTCAACCAAAGTTATACCGTATTTAGCGCACAACCTGTCCAACGCGCTTGTAGTGGAAACCGACCTAACCACTTTTCCACGAACTCCTTTGACTCTGAACAAGTAATCGGCTATTATTAGCACCAGATTATTCGATGAATAATAGTTCCCTTCGTGGTCAACTGCGGCGAATCTGTCTGCGTCACCGTCGTTTGCGATTCCCATGTCTGCTTTCATTCTCACAACTGCTTCGGCAAGTTCTTTTGTATTCTCTTTGTTGGGTTCAGGGTTCAACCCTCCGAAGTCGGGATTGGGGGAACCATGTATTTCCTCGACTCTGGCGCCAGCTCCCCTCAAAAGATCTGAGAGGTAACCGTAACCCGCACCGTAAAGCGGGTCGATGACTATTTTCATGTGTTCAACCTTACTGATATCGATTTTCTCCTTTAAAAAGGAGAAATACTGCTCCTTTGGATCATATTCTTGTAGTCGGGTCTCTTGAGTAGCTATGTCTTGTTGCGGCAAGTGTTTCTCTATTTGCTTTGTGATCTCTGGAAAAGCAGGTCCACCGTAGTCTGGTATAAATTTGAAACCATTATAAATAGGGGGATTGTGGCTAGCGGTGATCTGGATTGCAGCTAGGGATTTTTTATTAACTACGCTAAAAGCTATGACAGGGGTGGGGGTTGGACGTGGTGTTATCAGAACACGGAACTTCATGCTGCTCAGAACCCACGCAGCATTCTTCGCGAATGCATCCGAATTCCTTCTTGTGTCATAGCTCACCTGTATTTGAGAAGAATCCTTTACGTTCTCCAAGTATTTTCCGACAGCATAGGTTAACCTTCTCACATTTGCAATATTGAAGTCTTGGTCCATTCTGCTTCTCCAGCCGTCTGTACCGAATCTTATCTGTGAGGTGAACATGAGCCAACAATACATTTGTCTACGGATACCATTTTAACTTTTTTGCAACGGTTGGGAGCGACCCATTTGGTATTATTCAGTGCCTCAGTGGATATCGTATGTTCAAAAGGAGAAGATTTGGCTGTTTTGAACTAGGAAGAGAGCGGTCATAAGAAGAACTACTTTCTGGTTATGAGGCGTATATTTAAGTTCGCGGTAATGCACCAAAGACTACGGCTTGGCCCGTTCACTGGACTCAAACAATTGATTACAGAAAAACCAATGAGTCTTTGCGTGGGGACGATGCATTCGCTCAAAAATACAGAAGTAATGGTTTCAAAACCAGTTGATGTTTTGCCGAGCGCCTTGCGGAGACCCCGCTATAAATTCGCAGAAGGGCTTCTCTCTTAGAAGACGGGTCTATCCCAACGCTTCAAAGCGGACTAGCCCCCGAAAAACCAAAAAGAGACGCGGACTTGCTCGAGTAGCTATGCGCAGTTTTTGAGCGATGATAGGTTGTCGATTGTGCCAACTGTAGAAACTAATATTTCATAATGATTCAGCATTGTTTGTAAACACTCGTCTTAAGTTGAGTTTATGGTCGGACTCACCGCTTGTTGCATTTGCTATATCAGGGATCCTTCTGCGTATCCGACGGGTCCAATTACGGATCTTGCTTCAGAAACTCTGCATCTGTTGCCAAGCACAACGCCAGCCAAAACACTATTTGCGCCCACGTTCACCTCATCCATCAATACGGACTCTATTACAGCGGCCCTTCGGTTGACCACAGAGTTCCTTCCGATCGTGGCGTACCTCACAGTAGTGCCAGAGCCCATCTTCGAATGGTCTCCTATCACAGCGGGTCCGCTGATTTTCTCCAAATCTTCAATAACTACGTCTTCACCTACATAAACAGCGTTATCCATTTCTTTACCCGGAATCCGTATCTTTGTTTTTCCATTGAGAACGTCTCTTTGAGCTTTGAGTAGACCATTAAACGTTCCTATGTCGTACCAAAAGCCGTTTGCATGAAAGCCATAGAGCTCCCCTTCTTGAACCAATTTCGGAAAAACGTCCAAGCTGAAGTCTGTTTTCTCGTCTTTTTCGATTAGCTTTAGCACGGACTTGTTCAGCACGTATAGTCCAGCGTTAACGAGCCTGCTTTTCACCTTCGAGGGATTAGGCTTCTCCACAAAACGAATAATTTTCCCCTCTGGGTCAGTTTCCACCACACCGAAATGGCTCACATCCTCAACCTCCGAGAGAACAATTGTGGCTTTTCGACCCAGTTTAAGATGCGCATCTATAACGCTTTTTAAATTGTAATCGAAGAGTATGTCGCCACTTGTCACAACGAATACATCGTCAAGATATTCTTCTATGTTTTTGACGGAACCCGCCGTTCCAAGAGGTTTCTCTTCTCTTTTATAAACTATTTCAATGCCGAACTTGGAACCATCACCAAAATGTTTTATGATTTGATCAGCCATGTAATGAAGTGTGAAAACACACTGTTTTAACCCGCTTTCCCTGATTTTTTCAATTACGTGTTCGGCAATTGGTTTGTTGACAACTGGAACTAATAGTTTGGGCATGGAATTGGTTATCGGCCTCAACCTTGTGCTTTGACCACCCGCCAACATTACAGCCTGCATTGTTGAACACCTAGCTTACCAACGAAGTCTGAAATGTCTTGTCCACCATACTAGTTCTCCGCCATTCTTTTGCGTGTCCTATCAACCGCAAGGCTCAACGCTTGTATGGCAGGTAGAGGTTCACCCGACAGAAAGGTTAGTAATGCTCCACCGCCTGTGCTTGCGTAGCCCAGTCTTTCCGCCAAACCAAGTTGTTCGGCAATCACGCGTGTGTGGCCCCCGCCTATCACTGTATAAATATTGAGGTTGAAAAGTAGTCGCATGAGTTCAACAGTTCCCTTCTCAAAGCCTTGTCTTTCTATTACCCCTGTTGGCCCTCTTACAAACGCGGTTTTATAGCCGCGCAGTTCTTCTGCAATTTTTGATAGGGAATTCGCTCCAATATCCATTACTTCATCATCGCTCAGAATTTCGCCTACATGAACCTCCTTTCTTTCGTTGTTTCGAAGAACCGCAACATCGACGGGAAGAAGTATTTTGTTACTGTATTTCTCCAGTATTTGTCGAGCCAACGAAAGCTGGTTTGAATATCCTTTTTCTTTTACATATTGAACCATTCTGTCACCGAGATTATTGCCTTTCGCCATAAGGAACACGTTTCCCACCAACCCCGTCAGCACCATTTTGTCCACGATGTCACTTTGTAAAATATTGTTTATCATCCTTATTGAGTCGATTAGTTTGCCGCCGCCAATCAAAAACGCTGTTGGACGCAGTGAGTTTTTCAGAATTCTTGTTATGGCAGTCAGTTCTTTAACCATGAGTTTCCCTGCAAATGATGGCAGCACAAACGGAAAACCCACTAATGAGGCATGATTCCTGTGCGCCGCCGCGAAGGCGTCGTTCACGTAGACGTCGGAAAGCGCGGACAAACTTTTGACCAGTTCGGACTCCGCATGCTTCTCCATTGGAACGTTTCTTACCTCATCGTCGATAAATCTTGTATTCTCGAGCAGAAGAACGTCACCGCTTTTCATTCGTCTAACTGCTTCGTTAACCTCTATTCCGTAAACTTTTGGCACGAACTGAACATTTGTTCCAAGATATTCGGTTAAAACGGGAACATGGTTGCGTAGCGAAACATAGTCGGCGGAACCTTTCTGTCCTTGATGGGCAACTAGAACAAGTTTGGCACCTTGGGTCAGCAGAGTATTCATTGTCGAAATGTGTGACTTTATCCTCGCATCGTCCAGTATTCTTCCATTTAAGGGATCAATCGGTGAATTTATATCGACTCGAAGAAGCGTGACTAATCCGCTGAAATTGAACTCATCCATATCAACGTAATCGGGTATCTCTAGTCGCAGCCTGCTTTCCAAATTTGTTCACCAAAGTATCAAGACGAATTACGCTATCACGTCTAGGCAAACAACTCGCTTTGGCTAATTTAGCTTTTTGTGTTGAGCAGCGTTTTGGTTGCTTGTCCAACAAAGTTAAGCTACAGATGCAGATATTTAACATGTGAATCTTGACCATAATTCCCTACTAAACGGATTGCGGGAATCTACACACGCGTTTCTAAAAGAGTTGGACCAAAGATCACGGAGTTTTGACCTGCGCAAGGAAGGTCTGTTGGACAAACTTTTCAGGGTTGGGTTAATTTTCAAACCCGAAATTCTGCAGACCGCGTTTGGTGGGCCCAGCATTAGCTTGGCAGCTGTCGATGGCACCTTCAGGGTAAAGCAAATTGAAGGATTGGAAATAATTTCGGCGGCAGCTGTATCACTTATATACGAGATGGGATTGAGTGATTCGCCATGGCTTGAAAAATGGCCACAACAAGACACGCTGGAATATCACTGTGTTACCCCGCACGCATTCTTCGATAAGTCCACCGATTTTGTCATGCAAGAAGACAGTCTAGAAATATCTAATCAGATTGGAAAAAGTCTGATGCGGTTCATGGAATACTGTGCCCTACACGATTCAATGTTGTATGCACAAGTAGTGCTTCGGGACGGCCTGTTTTCTTCGGATTATCATGCGTTGGTAAACAATCTCCTTGCTACAAAATGGTATTCGCGCTCAGGTTTAATAGGATTTCGTACAACCACTGGTAGGATTACCCCTTTTGATATCTATATTAATCTTTTCAGGATTCCCGCTTCTGAAGATATGAAGAATGGCTCTCCGCAAAATCTAATCTTTGAAGCCGAAGAACAAAGCGGTTCTCTGCGGCTTACACATCTGGACACGCGCAAAAAAAGTCTGCTAAAGGTGCTTGTTGATGTTTTCCCTGAACAGCTAAGCCTCCAAGGCGATGTCTTGGAGCTATCGGAGCAGGCTCTCTACTCTCATTCAAAGATACAAGCTGCAATAAGATTTTTTTCATCGAAACTATTTGATCAAAATGGTTATCCGTTTATTATTGAAGATGGAGATGTAAAGCGTGTTTTGGAAGCAAAAGACCTCGACCTACTTTCAGTGTACAAACTCTTGGAACTGTTTTGGGATGCAAAGAAACGTGAAATTCTTCTTTTGGGTATAGCCAAGGATAGTTTGTCCAACAATTTTCAGTCGGGACTAATTGAAAAATTCATTGAAACACCCACCCAAAACCCGCATCATAAACCTCCAGACAAACTGTTTTTAGAAATCTACTCGGCCATACGGGAACCAAAATTTTTCTCTTCGAACTGGTCGACCATTGAATACGATTCATTTATACATAGGAGTGATTTTCAAGTGGACAACGCAAACACATTACCCATACCTTTGGGTGTCTTCGTTAAGTTTTATTTTCAGTTTTTTACCAACAATTCTCTTAGATCCGATGTCATCACGTGCGAACGATTGCTGATGCATAGCTCAAAGAATCTTAAAAAAGCCGGTTCTACAGAAAAGCGGAATTTAACCGATCCCACATACAAAGGTTTAACACAATCGTCCTTCAGTGCGGAGGTCGCTTTGCAACTGCTTTTAGCGACATCGGAACCCAGCAAATCGATTCCCGAAGCAATAGGGCACAGCTACCCACTTTTCGAAGCCGACAAGGTTGTTAAAAATCTCATAGAACAAGTCGATGTTGTTGCAAAAAACTACTACGCTCTGATTTTCACCGACCCAGTGACAACACCTTATTTAGGGCTGATAAAATCATTCAGGGAGAAAAGAAGTGGGTATGAAAAAGCTAGGAGGGATTCAAAGTGGAAAAGCAGGTTTTGACCGATTTTCAGGGTAAACTTAAAGGTAGACTAGAAAAAATCGAAGATTCTATAATCGAGTTCGACCGATATAAATCCACGCATCATGTGGGACTTTGCTCCGCTTCTTACAATATTGACATAATCAGAAGACTGGTTTCAGGTATGATATTCGGTGTTCCGAATTTCAAATCCGAAGTCCAGCAACGTTTCACTTTGTTTGAGTTGGTTGAATTCAGACCCATGCATTTCGGTGCTGCCGCTATTACAACGGAGACTCTTCCCGATATTCGCAGAGAAATCTTCGAAAGAATTAGGGATGAATGGTTCAACGGCTCCAAAGTGGCTTACATTCTACTACGCGGAAACCCTGTTAACTATGATTTGGTTGTGGCACCCGAAGGCTACTTTTTTGAGGAAGTTTGGAACTATCCTTTGATAGGTGGTGAGTTGAAATTCCTGGCTCAGGAAGCGCTTGTAAAATTTATAAATGCTGATTTGCCGGTAGGCTCTCCGGTCGTGGGAAAGTTGGTCGCTCAAGAAGACGTCGATGTAAAGGTGAACTCTTCTCTCCTTACTGAATACCATATGGGTATTTTTGCGTATACCGGCGGAGGGAAGTCTAATCTTGTATCTCATCTTGTAAGGTTGATTATAACAAATAATCCGTACACAAAAGTGGTTATCTTCGATGTTGCAGGCGAGTACACAATAAACCTTGCGGATTTAATGATCAGTGACAACGTTGAATCATTACTTGTATTAGAAGAATCCATCACCGAACCGCAACACCTTGTTTCAAGGTTTACGATTCCAAAAAACATTGTTTACTCAGACCAACTCCACGCTACGCTCGGCTTGGCCAACTTGCTTTTACAGAAAAGAAGGGTGGCCAGAGTCTCTGGTTCACAAGTAGCCTTTCCGTACTTGAGCTCGAGGGTTACGTATCACGACATTGCGTCAATAATAACCGAAAAAATAGACTACTATTCAGACAAAGGTCGAAACACTGGAGCCAAAATAATGATGCAGCACAGTCTAAAGCAACTTATGGATTTTCTATCAGAAAAAAAACTTGACTTTGACACTCCGGTAGGGCCAGAACTCGAGGAGTTTGTGGCCAAGATCGGCGACGGCACAACTCACAGGTCTGTTCAAATGCTATTGACAGAGTTACGTGAATTCTTGAATTTGGGTCTGCACCAGACTGGTTATTCGAACACGGTTTCTAACGACGGTTTAACTGATTCTTACATAGTCAAACTTCTCAACTCGGTGGAGGGCCCCAGATTGTTTATTCTTTCGTTCACAGACGTTTCAAGATTACGTCGGTTTATGGCCAATCTGTGTTCAAGAACCCTGCAATACAGGAAGTCAAGATTCACCAAAAATCCTTTGGTTTTGTTTGTGTTCGACGAAGCTCAGGAAATGATACCCAAAGACGCCAAAGACGAGGATGGAACGCGTTTTTCGTCATACTCAGTGGAGCAACTTCTTCGTCAGGGAAGAAAGTATGGATTAGGGGGTGCCATAGTCACTCAAAGGCTGGCTTATCTTAACACAAATGTATTACAGCAGATACACACATATTTTGTCGGAACCTTGCCCAGACCCTACGACAGAACTACAATAAGTGACCAATTCGCCTTGGACCCCGCTATAGTGGACAGAACTTTGAGTTTGCGCAGCGGTGAGTGGCTGCTTTCGAGTTACGAGGCGACAGGGGTAAGAAATACACCCATTTTTATTAAAGCCCCCAACAACGAGGCAGTGGTGTCAGAAACCTTGAAAAGCATCCGAGCATAATCGCAACGCTTTGCCGTGCCCCTTTTATAAGATGGATATGTGTAACGCTGTTAAAGATACAAAATTAGCCAAACTTTACACTAGCAAACAAAGATGTATGTTTGAATTTAACAGTTGCACGATTTATTTGACCAATAGGGAAAAAATCGTCGCGGGCAGAAGTGGTACCAGCCTTGTACCGCAGACCAGCGATTTCCAGCCCGCTCAGGGTCAGTTGGCCTCATATGACGTAGACTGTGAATTTTACTCAAACTTCATCTGCAATGTCTTACACAGAAGATTAACCGGTTACGAAGCGGCTAGGTGCTCCCAGTTTTCACACACCTGTCCTCTTAGAGAAAGAGCCCTTAGATGGAAAGAGGATCACTACTCTGCTTAAAAGTAAGGTTTTGTTTAGCTTGGACGAGCCGCTCAAAAGATTGACTTTTAATGGAACCCTATATGAGGGTTTAAATGCAATAATGTGGACTATAGCCTTAATCTGACTGTTCTGTCTTCCTTTATTTTACGTAAAACGATCAGCGTGTTTGTCGATACAACACCGTCCAATAGTCCTATTTTGTCCAACAACCTACCTAATTCGTGATGGTTTCGAACCAAAACCTTGGCCACTCCATAATAGTCGCCTGTCACGTCGAGCAACTCTGTTATTTCGTCCATTTCCCTTAGCCTTGAGAACACGTACTGTGTTTTTTTGGGGTCTGCCTTGATAAGTATAAGCGCCATCATCGTTAACCCAGTCTTTTCAGGGTCAACAACAACGGTAAAGCCCTTTATCACACCGTGCTGCTCGAGCTTTCCAAGTCTGGCATGCACCGTGGCTTCGCTCACATCCAACTCCTTGGCCAGCTGAGCATAAGCCATTCGTCCATCTTGCTGTAAAAACTGAATAAGCTTAACATCAAGATCGTCTATGTTGGGCGTAAAGCCTTCTTTTCCCAAAGCCATGGATTACACCACAAATTCATGAATCCATCTATTTAGATTTTGCGAGAAGACTAGTGGTCATCATGATTATTTTAGGCGGGTTATCCTCTATTCTTACTGTTCCCACCGAGTTGAAACAGATGCTTTCACGGCGAGCGATTAAAAATGTCCTGTGTTTATGCGTGGCTGTATAAATAAGACTAATATCGAGTGTTTTCACTGGTTGGATAATCTTTATCTTAGTTTGAGGTGGAATGCGTACATTGGCTCTTTATAGCATGGATGGATAAATGTTCCATAAACTTTAAGTTTCTATGCCTATTGTTGCATCGTTATGAGCCTTTCCGAACTCGATTTTAGACTGCTCAAAGAGTTGCAATCGAACGCAAGAATCAGCAAGAAAACCTTGTCTGAAAGACTCAAAGTGTCACCCGTAACTATTTCAGCTCATCTTTCGAGGCTTCAAAAAAGTGGTGTGATACAACAATATTCCGCTGTGTTAAATCCGGATTTTTTTGGGTTCACGATAGAAGCTTTGATTGAGGTGAGCGTTGAAGGAGGGCACATAGTTGAAGTAGAAGAAGAGTTGGCCAAAAACCCAAACGTGTCATCTGTGTTTGATGTAACAGGCGACACGGACGTTATTCTGCTGGCGAGATTCAAATCTCGTGAGGAGCTAAGCTCATTCGTGAAGAAAATTTTAAGCAATCAATACGTAATAAGGACCAACACTAGGCTGATATTGTCTACTGTCAAAAGGAGTTTAGAAATACCTTTAACTGACTCGCAGTCGTCTTAGCCGTCCTGAAACATTGTCGAAAGCGCTTCCCTTACTATTTTATTCGTCAGCGCGGGGTCAGCTCTGCCACGACTTTTTTTCATGACTTGACCCACTAGGAAATTTATTGCCTCAGCATCTTTCTTAGCGTCTTCAACTGCACCTGGGTTCTCAGCGAACACTTCTTCAACGAGTCTCTTTAAGGCTTCGGGGTCGGCTATTTTTTTGAGCCCAAGTTTTTCGACAATTTGTCTGGGAGACGAACCAGTGGACGCCATCTCCATAACGACTTTCTTGCCTATTTTACCACTTATTTCGCCGCTCTCCATCATTTCCAACATTTCCGCCAAGTATTCGGGTTTAATGAGTAAATTTGTAATATCCACCTTTCTTTCATTGAGTTGCCGCATCAATTCTACTTGTATCCAGTTTGATACCACTTTCGGCTTATTATACAGCTTAACCGTCGCCTCAAAAAAATCCGCCAAAGCCTTGTCCAGTACGAGCACAGAAGCGTCGTAATTCGTCAAACCATACGTTTCCACGAATCTTTTGATTCTCTGGTCGGGCAGCTCTGGAATATTGGCTAGCACTTCCTCAATTTTTCCTTCCGCCAAATCGAAGGGAGGAATGTCAGGCTCAGGAAAGTATCGGTAGTCCTGTTCCATCTCTTTGGAACGAGATGTAATCGAGACCCCTTTGGTCTCAACCCAATGACGGGTCTCCCTTGCGATCACTCCTCCCTCATCCAAGATCTTCGTCTGTCTGGCAATTTCATACTCCAAGGCTTTCTCTATTTCTTTGTACGAAGTTATGTTCTTGACCTCCACTCGATTACCGTTGTCAACCGAAATGTTTGCGTCAGCCCTAATCGCCCCTTCTTTCGCCGTGTCACAAACTCCCAGATGTTCCAAGATGCTTCGTAACCTTTGAATAAGTGTTCTGGCATCTCTAGGCGACGACATATCTGGCTCAGTAACAATCTCTAGTAGCCCCACCCCCGCCCTGTTATAGTCCACTAAAACATAGCGTGAAGACCCCAGTCCCGTGGGGTGCTCCAGTCTACCAGGGTCTTCCTCAATTTGGATTCTTCTTATTCTAACTTTTTCGGTGCCTTCTACCGACAGACTGAGCCAACCATCTGTTGCAACAGGGACGCCGCCAGCTTTGTCGTACTGGGAAATTTGGAAGTTTTTTGTCATATCAGGGTAAAAATAGTTTTTCCTAACAAAATTGAATCGCCTGAATATCTTACAGTTGAGTGCATGGGCAACCATCAAAGCTTGGCTCAGAGCCTTCGAATTAAGTACTGGTAAAGAGCCAGGCAGACCAAGACAGATTGGGCACACATTCGAATTCGGCGAGGATTCAAGATAGTTTGCTTTACATCCACAGAACAGTTTGCTTTGAAGCCTATTAAGTTGAACGTGCACTTCTAATCCTATGACTATCTTGTGATTAGTAATTGAAGCCAATCCATTTCACCCAGTACTTCTTGTGGAAGCCTTCTAACACCCACCTTTAACGCTGCACCAAACGGGTCCATAAGTACTTCTGGTAAGTATTCGACTACGTCCCTTGCCATAAGTTGTTCACCCCTAGTTTTTGCGGCTAGTGAACCAGCTAACCCAACCGTATAGACCGCCGCAAGTGCAGCCTCTAAATGCCCGATATTCTTTGACTTGAATCCCGCTGTCACACCAGTCAAAACGTCTCCAGTACCAGCGACCGCCATTGCGGGGACACCAGAACAGCTCAGTCTGGTTTCTCTGGGAGAAGAGACTATGTCACAGTAACCCTTCAGTAATACAGTCGCCTTCAAACGCTTGGCCAAAAGCTGAGTGTTTCTTATTCTTTCGTCAAGTTTGTTGGTGAGCTTTGTCTGAGCTAGATAGTAAAACTCCCCCGCGTGAGGGGTCAAAATTAAATTTGGCGGTGCACTCCAGCCCTTTTTCAAAAGTTCGGCTAGGCATTTAAGAGCATCAGCATCCACGACTACGTCGACAGAATATTTTACAGCAGCTTCAATAATTCTTTTAACGGACTCTTCTATTTTTTCATCGTAGCTCAGACCCGGGCCTATAGCGAGACACTTCACTTTGGGTAAAAGCGCAACCGCTTTTTTGACTCCCTCATCGTTTAGTTTGCCACTAGAAAAAGATGAACAGATGAGTTCGGGAAGAATTGCCCTTGCAGCTTCAACAGCATTTGCGGAAGACACCAAATACACAAGGTCCGCTCCAGAGCGGAAAGCACCCAAAGCCGTAAGTATCGGCGCTCCGCTATAAGCCTCTGAGCCGCCTATTACCAACACCTTGCCTCCTTCCCCCTTTTTCATTAAGGCGTTTCTCCGAGGAATAGTAGTCAATATATCGCCTGGACCAGCGAACACCTCGGCCTCCAGAGGAAAACCTATCTCCGCAACGACTACATTCACAGACTTTTTGAGAATCTTTAAACACGGTTTGGCTGCGTGCATAGTTACTACAACTTGGGGTTCTACGTGTACTCCAGTAGGTGAATCTGAGTCTGGTTCCAAACCAGAAGGGATGTCTATGGATACAACTTTCCCACTAGCCGAATTCACTTTTTGAATTGCGTCGAGATAAGGCTGTCTGACTCTTCCTTTGAAACCGGTGCCCAACAAAGCATCTATAATTATGTCTGCACCTAATTCTTCGCCTTCGAACCTTTGAATCATTATAGAATTTAGATTTTGGATTATTTGCCAGTGGGCTCTAGCGTCGGGGTGATCATTAAGGCTGGGGTGGACCACCCATTTTACACTCACCTTGTATCCCAGCGAACTGAGGTGACGCGCAGCTGCGTACCCATCACCCGCTTTTCCACCACTGCCGGTCAGCACTACAACATCGCCTTTGAATCGCTTAACCACCTCTTTAGCAACACATCGACCAGCATTTTCCATCAAAATGAAACCACTCACTCCCAAGAATTCAGAGTTCAGTTCGAGTCTCCTCATCTGAACCGTTCCTAAAAGTCTCACAGTTCAATTCCCCACGGATCGACTACAACCGCTTTCGCAACACCAGTCTTCTCCAAAAACGAAGCTGCGGCTAATAATTTGTCGTCTTTGCCGTAGGCAGCCATAATTTGGACACCCACAGGTAGCCTTGTACCGTCGCTTTGGCTAAAACCCGAGGGAATGCTGATGGCTGGTATTCCCGCAAGGTTTACTGGAACAGTGTCTACATCACTCAAATACATAGTAACTGGGTTATCAACTTTTTCTCCCAGTCTAAAAGCTGGGGTTGGTGAGGTGGGAGATAAAAGAAAGTCGAATTTCCTGAATGCTTGTTCGAACTCTCCGCGGATTAGTGTCCTAAAACGAGCCGCCTTATCATAATACATGTCGAAGTATCCAGAGCTAAGGGAATATGCTCCAAGCAGAATTCTGCGTTTCACCTCGGTACCGAACAAACCTCTTATTTTCGAATATTCTGTGTTCCAATCTTCTTCGAACCTTGGGTGTTCGCCGTATCTGATACCATCGAACCTAGCTAGATTGCTGGACGCTTCGCTCATCGCTATTATGTAATAGGCTGCTAAGCAGTGTTTCAAATGCTCTATGCTCACTTCTTCAATTGTTGATCCTTCATTTTCAAATTTTTTGCACACATTTTTTAATGCTTGATCCACGCTTGGGTCCACGCCCTCTCCAATCATCTCCTTAACCAATCCTATTCTGAGGGTGGTGGGGTCGATTCTTGATGCTTGAAGATCGTTCCAGCCAAAGGCGAGGGTGGTTCCATCCTTGGGGTCCTTACCACTTATTACCCCGTAAACAATCGACAAATCGTCAACGCTTCTAGCAAAAACGCCTATCTGTTCTATACTGTTTGAAAAAGCCACAAGTCCGTATCTGCTTACCGCTCCGTAGCTGGGTTTCAAACCGAATAAACCAGTAAACGCTGCTGGAAGCCTTACAGAGCCGCCTGTGTCCGTTCCCAATGCAAACGGCGCCATCCCCGCGCTCACAGCAACAGCGCTTCCGCCACTTGATCCTCCTGGAACTCTGTCTTGTGCCCAAGGATTAACACTGGGGCCGTAAGCACTGTTTTCCGTGCTGCTGCCCATCGCGAACTCGTCTGTGTTGGTTTTACCCAAAACGATAGCTCCAGCTCTCTTTAGATTTGTAACAACTGTGGCGTCGTAAGGTGGAACGTAGTTCCTTAAGATCCTGCTGCCGCATGTCAAAGGCAATTCTCTAACCGAAATCACATCTTTGATGGCTACTGGTACACCCGACAAAGGTAGACTCCGACCAGTTTTTAATTTCTCATCAATTTCAGAAGCTGCTCTTACAGCCCCATCATAGTCAACATATAGATACGCCTTTAGCATCACGTCCTTTTCTCTAATTCTTGCCAAGTGTTCCTGAACAACTTCTTTAGCAGTGACCTCTTGTCTTCTTAACGCATCGATTAATTCCGTAATTTTTGCCTTCACTATTTTGTCCATATTGGGCCACTGCGTCGTTTAAACTCGAGGCGCCTTTATGAAATTCCCTTCAAAAACGGCGTTTTTCAAAACATTGCTCTGCGAAAGCGTATCCTCTAATCTATCCTCTCTTAAGACGTTTTTAGCGACGCTGAGAGTGTAGGTGGGTTCCACCTTGCTCAAATCGAGCTTTTCCAGCTCTCCCACATATTCGAGAATCTTCGACAGGTCGGAAGCTATTCTCTTAGCTTCTTCGGGAGTCAGATCCACTCTTAATTGCGAGGCTAAATTAAGCACTTTTTCATAATCCAACAATTTCCAGTCCTTTTCCATCCGCTTTACTCAGTCTATTAGGCAATAATAAGGATTAGTGGTGAGTTAAACTTCTTCGAATAACTTCTGTGTTCTTATACGGATTTAACCCAACAGCCGAGCCGTGTACCCTGATAGGGCTGCTGCAGCCAGTAAAGGCAACGTTATCGTGGCGTCTCCGATAACTACTGTGTGTTTTGCTTTGGGTTTGATTTTGTTCCAACTTATTGCCTCTTTAGGTTTGGCGCCGCTCAGGCTGCCGTCATATTCCATAGCAGTAGTGAGATAAACTGCGTAGTCGAGCCCATCTTTGAACTGATTCCACCAAATCGTGTGGTGCTTGCTTATTCCTCCACCTATGATGAGTGCGCCCGTTTTCTCAGCTTCAAAAACTATCTCGGACAACTCGGCCATATCCCTAAAAATGTCGATCTTCAGCTTGTGTGTTTGTGAGTAAGTGAACACATGTGTACCAACGGCTCCGTCAACGAATCCGGGTACATATATGCGCGTTCCTGCGTCACGCGCAGCTTTAAGAATGCTGTTTTCGTCGTGGGGTAGCCTATCACCCATGAAATCCACTAATTCTCTCACACCCCAAGTCTCCTTGATTGCGACAGCGTCGCCCAAAGTCTTGTATAGGAACTTCTCGGTCAGCTCACCATAATCCTCCACAGGGATGAATATGTTTCCAAGACGGCTAACACCCACTTCTCTTAACTCCGTATCGTCGGTGTCAAAAGTCCCGAAACAATATTTGGCGCCGTTGGCTCTGGCTATGTCATGATCCAAAGCGCCGCACGTAGTTATCAGGACTTTGAAACGACCCGTGCGTATGAGCTGCGCCAGCACACCCCTCAGACCGGTTGATACGATGTCTGCGGGAAAAGAAATAAAGTTAACACTCCTTTTATCCTCGAGTATGTCTGAAAGAATGGTTAAAGCGTCTGCTAAATATCTTGACGTAAAACCCCCCATCTTTGCGTATTCTTCAAAAAGCGAAACGACGCTCATTCCTGGGACAACTTTTGCGTCGACCACTCGCGTTTTCAACAGTCTTTTCCTGAATCCAGCCTTATCCATATGATGACACCATAACCCTTCGTCGTAACTCTTCGGGTCAAGGAAACACACAGGATACTCTCTCGACCAAAAGAATCCTTTGTTTTCCTCGTCTAACTTCTTTATAAGCCTACAGCGTTTGAAACACAAAATATTTATTAGGTGCCGTAGGGAGAGTCTATCTCTTGATCGTCTTGGTCTGCCTGAGAACCCCTATGGGTGAAGCCGAACCTTCGGCCAAGCGTTTCCTCATCTTGTTGACCTTCATCAATTTTCGATTCTGGCAGTTTCAGGCTGCTTTTGGGGATCATGTTATCTGTTAAGCTTTTATCCGCGTAGATTTGACAACCAGTTCTAAGAGCTATGGCTAATGAATCCGACGGTCTTGCGTCGATCTTTAACACCCTGTCCTCACGTAAATCTTTCAAATATAGCGTTGCTGTATACACGCCCTTTATTAGGCCGTCAATAGTTATTTTCTCCAGTTCGAACTTCAATTCATCCAACATGTTAACTATTAGGTCATGCGTGATTGGCCTCTGTGGCTTAACCCTTTCCAGCGCAAGTTGAATCGACATCGCTTCCGCTTCGCCAATCCATATGGGTAACACAAGCTTATCTGACTCATCAACCAAAAACACAACATCGTCTACCTGTTGGCCCGCGTTAACCTTGTAGACGCCCAAAACCCCCATTCTTAATTTTCCGTTCTCTTCCGTGACCACTCAAACCATCATCTAGTATTAGGGCGACCAATTATTTATTTTATTTGTTACCATGGTTACTCTTGTAGTGAGAAGTGATAGATATGAACGTGAGGTATGAGATGTTTTATCGACCGCTTCCACGGTTCAGCCGCTTCTTTAAAACCACGCCACTAATTGCGTGTGAAGACAGAGTCTCTTGAATATTGTAAACCAATCAAATACAAACACCCCCTTGGTCTCAATGGTTTCGAACCACTTGCGCCGTACAACCGCGTTTCACGAAAGGCAACCATTCGTGGTCAAACAGTGGGACACTCATAGCATAGTTTGAACCTGCACGTTTTCAAAACACTTTGTGAAAAGAGTTAATATTACAAAGACCTTCTGAATAAAGCGAGCTGAGTTGAGCGAGCTTTTACAGCCTCACTTAATGGTTGGAACCGGCGATGTAGGCGAATATGTTTTGATTCCCGGTGACCCAAAAAGGGTCGAACTAATGGCACAGCACCTACATGATTCCAAAAGAATTAGTGAAAACCGCCAATTTGTGACAGTGACTGGCTGGTTCAAGGAAGTCAAAGTCTCAATTGTGAGTTCGGGTATAGGAGTCCCGGCCACACTCATCGTGGTCGAAGAGTTATCTAGGGTGGGTGCAAAGACTCTGATCAGGGTTGGAACAACGGGCGGTCTTCAAAAAAACGTCGATGTGGGAGACATCGTGGTTGCCGATGCCGCTGTTCGAACAGACGGTGGTACTCAAGCTTATGCCCCACTAGGGTATCCGGCGATTGCCAATAGGTTGGTTGTGGATGCTCTTATACAAGCGTGTCTTGAGAGGTTGCAAAAATTTCATGAAGGAATAATATGGACCAGTGAGGCCTATTACGCCGAGTCGCCTCAACTTGCTAGAATGTGGCACGACCTAAACGTCATCAGTGTAGAAATGGAAAGCTCTGCTCTTTTCACTCTCTCGTCCATACGTCGGCTAAAAGCTGGTTCGATCTTGGTGGTAGACGGAAACTTGGTTTACGGAAAAAAGAAGAGTGAGATTCTTAAAAACCAGCAGGCCTACGACCCGTTGGTGTTAGAGGGTATACACAAGGCAACCGAAGTGTCGCTACATGCGATAGTGAATTTGTATGACAAAGAAAGAAACAACAAGTCTCCCAGCTAAGAGCAGATGGTTGTTCAGCTATGAACAGCCTCGAACTTTTCTGTGATCGTTATGTGCTTTTCTCGTTTACACTACGCTGTGCCAGACAATCCATGAAGCTCTTTATGTATTCCATATGTCTGTTCGAATTTCTCCGAGATTTGTTTGACAAAAATGATTCAGCGTAAAGCGGGTTTTTCGCAGCGTGAGACCACAACAAAAATGTGCGTCGTCGGAAAAAGTTTATTTGGTTATCAAAAGTTTTTTAAGTAGATGACAACCGTTTAACTTGGAGGCAAAAGACCGTAGGTGGAAGTGATTAAACACGGGACTGTGCACGGCGGTTTTCTACCTAAAGCCTTTTTCATGACAAAGGGTAAAGCTTCAAGCGCCATATCTCCACTGAACGCCTTTGATGAAGCGCTTATGGATGCAGGCATAACTCAGTGCAACATTGTTTCGGTTTCTAGTATTTTACCCCCCGACGCCAAAGAAATTGAACCAGTTTCTCTGACCCCCGGCACGATAACGTTTGCGGTGCTTGCCAGAATGGACGGTGGCAGCCGTGAAACTATTGGAACTGGCGTGGCTTATGCAATCTGCAGCTCACAGCTGGGCTCGGGATACGGCATAGTCGCGGAGGCTCATGGATACAAAGACGAACGCGCCTTAAAAGCGGAGTTGAAGTACAAGTTGGATCAAATGGCAAAAGTGCGAGGATTAATAGTTAAACAGGTCAAATATACTGTTGAGTCAATGGAGGTTCCGCGTGGCAAAGACGGATGTGTTGTATCGGCACTCGTTTATCTTCCATGGGATCCCAATGAGTCTCTCAACAGAAACTATGGCACGAATAACGAGGGTAAACAACCCTAAACCCTTTTGCTTCGGATGATTGGCCCACCGATTAGTTGCTCATATGTGCAGCTATCTCCACCTCACTGAGCGTGTTCAGTCATAACTTGGTTTTCATTCAGCGAACAATCCTTAATATTGTGATTTGAATTTCGTTGTTTGATAATGGATATTTCATCGAAAATTGAACTCATAAGTCGAAGACCCGTCGAGGAAGTAGTCACACTCGTAGAGCTGCGTGAGCTCCTTTCAACAAAAACCCAACCCGTTGCCTATAACGGCTTTGAACCAAGTGGATTGATGCATATCGGCACAGGCTTGGCTACGGCTCTCAAAATAACAGATTTGACACAAGCTGGTATTAAATTCAAAATTCTTTTGGCCACCTGGCATGCGAAGCTCAACAACAAGTTCGGTGGGGACATGGACAAAATAAGAAAAGTGGCCAAGTATTTTGTTGAAGGGTGGGCATCACTGGGTGTCCAACAATCCCAAGTTGAATACGTGATGGCGGAGGATTTGATTTCGGATGCGGCGTATTGGGAGCTCCTGCTACGCATATCCGAAAGGGTGACCTACTCAAAAGTTGTGCGTGCCCTTCCCATAATGGGAAGAAAACAAACAGACACTCTGCGATTCGGTTCTTATATTTATCCTCTAATGCAGGTAACAGATATATTCATGCTAAAGGCGGACATCGCTCAGCTGGGAATGGATCAGCGGAAGGCTAATATCCTAGCCAAGGAGGTTGGACCAAGCTTGGGTCTATGGTCACCCGTGGCAGTTCACCATCATTTGCTTGCGGGTTTAAACGGGCCCACTAAAATGGGTTTGGACGAAAACCCTATCTTGGATTCTCAAATTTCTTCGAAAATGGCGAAAAGCAAGCCCGATTCGGCCATATTCATCCACGATTCACCCGAAGAGATCAGGTCAAAAATCAGAAGAGCGTACTGCCCCGAAAGAATCCTAGAAGACAATCCTATCATCGATTACGCTCAAAACTTAATCCTACGTACCGACTCGGACGTATTACAGATAGAGCGTCCCAAACACAAGGGCGGTTCGATTACGCTAACATGGCCAGAACTGAGGAATTTGTATTCGCAAGGAGAAATACATCCGCTGGACCTTAAAAACGCGGTGGCAGACAATCTTATAAAAATGCTCGAGCCAGCCAGAAGACACTTTGCCTCAAAAATCGAAGAACTTAAGGCATTTTCTTCCGTCTAAACAGTGTTGGAATTTGTCGGTTGGAAAACGTTCCAATTTGACGCATTTGTAAGCAATTGGTTTTTCGCTGATTGGTGGCTTTCCTGACCATGTTTGCTGCGACCGATCATAGTGAAGCGTCTGGAGTATCAGGTTTAAGTATTCGTGGCAAGATACTTTCAGGTTATCAAAAATGGCGAACAAGGGAATAATGGAAGCCGTTTTGTCGGCAATTGTGTTTTTACCCTTCGGATTGGCTGTAGCGTACGCTCGCCTTCACCACAGAACCACACCTCCATTCGAAATCAATCTGGCTTTGTTTTTACTGTTTGCAGCCATCATAGCGGCAATCTTTGTCGCTCAACGTAAAATGAATCTTTTCTCAGCTTGAGCCAAGAGTTAAAAACCTGACCTATTTCGCGGAACCTTTGAACCTTGTTCCACAAACAGGGCACGCGAACAATCCTACCTTACTTAGACCAAAAGTCCAAGTTTTGAGTGGCCTATATACATCGGAACCGCAGTTGACGCACTTTGCCATGACAACATATATGTTGTCGACGACAATATTAGCTTTGAGCCAGCCACGCAAAGAAATGAATTATTGGAGTTTCTAGTTAGGCTACTACAGAAAAAAATTGTCTTTGAAGAAGCGGGTATGCCGGATAATATCCCCGGCGTCGACCGCGTGCTCACCCTTAGCGGCTTGGAGACGTTGGTGGTTAAAGATGCCTGCTCTGTTGCTATTGAGTGCGTGAAACTCGGCGCCAATCCTTTGTTCGTAGCTACTCTGCTGGAGTGGAGAGATTTCGAGAGATTCGTGTCAAACGCCTTCGAGTCATTCGGTTACAAAGTCAAACACGACCATCGTTTTTCTCTTAATGGCATAAAACGTCAGGTGGACATTATAGCGCATAAAAGAAACTTGGTCGTTTCAGTTGACTGCAAACACTGGGCCAAAACGCATTCATTCAAAACTGCGGTAACAAGACACATTGAAAGGTCTGGGTTATTGGCTCATACGCTTTCGCAGTTGGATGTGCTTCCCGTTATAGTTACTTTGGGTTCTTCAAAGGTGGTAGAAAAAGTTCCGGTGGTTGCAGCTTTTGCCTTAAGAGATTTCCTACTCAACCTTGAAGACCACGTGGATGAATTTCTTGTAATACGAATTCAAGCGTCTTGACGAAACAGTAGTAGCGCAGCCGCCAAGGCGCCGTCCCTAGCGTGCTTCTTATCTTTTGCGAAAGCCACTATCACCAAATCGTTTTCTTTAAACCCAAAATCGGATTTGAGTCTGCCCCAAAGCGGTGAGGGTTGTGTTTTTTCGCATGATACATCTTCGTCTATAAAGAAAAATTCTCCTCCTCGATACCTCAAAATCAAAGCACCATTAGCCCCTGCTCTAACGGCCTGGTCTCTCAGCCTTACGCCTTTGCCTATATTGTCACTCACATTCCTGACACACACTGTGAAACAAACCTTGTCAAGTTTTTCGTTGAGACATGATCCACCTGTGTAGAAGACAATCTTTGAAGTGAAATTATTGAATACTTCCTTACCCTTAGAGGTGAGGCTACACCCCTTTTTATTCACGGTTATATAATTTTTCGATTTCAGTTTCGAGATAAGAGTTCTGACGGCGCCGCCCCCCAGTCCCAGTTTTGAACCAAGCCTTCCTCTTCCAATTACGCCTTCCCTCCCGATTAACAGCAAACATTCAACAACATCGTATTCATTAAACGTGGTGGTTGGACCCTTAACACTGCTTGTCAATTGAACGAAAGGCTTGGACACATTCAGCTAACTTTGGGCTCAAATATAATTTTGTTTATCCAGCCAGATTCGGAAACTGATTGTTAGGGATATGCGCCGAAGGTCAAGGCTTCTGTTGCATGGTTGTGTAACGAACTACAGTCTTCCTTTATGCGAAACAAAAGATTTAATACTATGAATGGATGGATAAACCATCCAACATTGACTTCCCCACAAATGGCATCGAGAAAAGTGGCTTCAATTGCTCTATTGGTGGCGGCAACTCTGTCGACGGATTACGCCCTCTTGGGTATCCCCAACGTCAAGCTCATGGACACACTGGTCTTTCTGGGTGGCTATATGTTTGGCTTGGATGTAGGTGTTTCTGTAGCCGTGCTCAGTTGGCTCGTCTATGGAACACTAAATCCGCAGGGAGCCGCCACCCCAGGCTTGCTGGCTGTTCTTATGGCCTCAGAGTGCATTTACGCTGTTGGAGGTTGGACGCTACGGAAAGTTTCATCAAAGACGAATTTCACTAGCGTAGACAGAGTAAAGTTCGGCTTCGTGGGTTTTGTCACAGCTGCGGTGTACGACTTAATAACCAATGCGTACACAGGAATCTTCTACTATCCAGGATATTCACTCGCTACGCGAATAATCCGGGCACTCATCTTTGGTATCCCCTTTGCAGTAATCCACGAAACCACCGATTCCTTAATGTTTGCCATCGTTGCACCCACAGTCATAACCGTTCTGGGAAGACGTGTTGGATTGGAGGTAAAGGTAAAAAATGTCTGAATCCAACAAAAAAGTGTCCAATAAATGGACAGCTATAGCTTTGGTATTTGTTGTGATAACCATAGTACTGGCTAGTACAACAGCATATTTTTATTATCAGTATCGCACACTCGAACAGTCATTGGCCGCTACAACTGTCCAAGTTAACTTGGGTCTGGGCTCTCCAAGCACGGGCATCAAATGGTTCAACAAAACCATGTTGGTCGGAAACTCGAATCTTTACGACGCCATGGTAAAAGCGGGATGGAACGTAACTTATAAAAACTATGGGTTGGGTGAAGGCTACTTTATAACAGCTATAAACAACGTTGATAACAATCCTTTAAACAATACAGCTTGGCTTTACTGGGTCTATACTGGGTCATCACCGTATGGATGTTGGCAAATGGGGCCAGTTGCTGCAAACGCTTATTTCGTCCAAAACAACGAGACATTCGTTTGGTACTATGAAACCTATAACGCTACAACTGGTCAGGCGTCTCCCCCGCCTTGCTGAATCGTTTGATTTTCAGCCAGACTTCAAATTCATCGATCTGCCACTTCGAGGCTTCTTTCGCGTCTTGGCTTACAACCACTTCCGACGCAAGCGTTTCTTTGGCAATATATTCGGCGAAACGATTTACAGCTTGCAACACTTTGTGCTCCTCTGACCAAACAGTCAGCCCAATTTTTTCGTCGAATCTTAAGTTTAACTCTTTCCTGGTCAACTGAATTCTGCGCACCATTTCTCTCACCAACCATTCTTCTTCTAGTACAGGGTCTATCGCTAAATTCAGAAAGACGTGTAAGCCTTCTTTTTCTGAATGTGAGAAACCGGTTTTTGAACCCACTATGACTCCAAAGTCTTCGATGGTAACCACATCTTTACTGCCGTCTACGACTAAAACAGCTGAACCACTTTCGGCCAAACTCTGAGCTACTTCCCTCTTGTTCTTCTCAGCAGCTTCGATCAGCATCTTGGATTTATTTCTGAACCTTTTACCTATATTGGCTAGGTTGGGCTTCAAATCGTATGTTATGTACCCCGTCAGGGACTCCATTCTTTTGACCTCTTTTACGTTTACTTCATCCAAGATCAATTCCATGTTTCTTTTAACGGCCAACCAGACGGTGTCCGAACAGAAAATCAGAGCTTCTGTTAGCGGTTGCCTTGTCTTGACCCCGGCTGCGCTTCGAGCAGCTCGAATGGTTTCAACCACAAGTCTGATACTTTCCACTTCGTCGAGGGATTCACGATTTAAGAATCGCTCATTTGATGAAGGGTAATCGCACAAATGTACACTTATGGGCTGTGTTGAAGTCTTTGAGAGAACAGAGTATACCTTTTCAGAAGAAAATGGGGCTATAGGTGCCAAGAGCTTGGAAAGATCCATAAGCGTCTCGTAAAGCGTGGTGTATGCAGACCATTTCTCATCATCTTTTTCCTCCTTCCAAAATCTTCTCCTTGACCGCCTGATGAACCATTGGCTCAGGTCCTCAATTACGAATCTTTCGATACTGGTCACAGCTTTGTTCAGTTCATAGGCGTCGAACGCGCCTCGAACACTTTTTATCAGCAAAGTCAGTTTGGATAACAACCATTTGTCAAGTGTGTGTCGCCTTTCCTCCGCGACCCGATGTACCTTATAGTCAAAACCATCGATCTCAGCGTACGTAAGAAGAAAGACCACCGAGTTTTCGAGTATATTGAAAAAACGTCGCTGTGAATCGGCGACACCCGTCTCTCCAAACTTTATTGGTTCCCAACAGGGTGTTGCACCGAGCAGATGCCATCTGAAAGGGTCCGCCCCGTATTTGTCCAAAAGTAGCCAAGGATCAACATAATTCTTCTCGCTTTTTGCCATTTTTTCACCCTTTTCGTTGAGAACAAGTCCCATAACCAAGCAGTTTTTGAACGCTCTTTCGTTAAAGAGGAGGGAACCCAATACGTGTAGACTATAAAACCAGCCACGTGTTTGGTCGACGCCTTCGGTTATAAAATCTATGGGAAAATTCGCTTTGAACTCGTCTGCATTTTCAAACGGGTAATGATGACTTGCAAACGTGGCCGAACCGGAGTCGTACCAAACGTCTATCACTTCTTTTACCCTTTGCATTTCACCACCACAGTTTTCACATTTGAGAACAAATTCGTCCACGTACGGCCTGTGTAGTTCTATTTTTTGGGGTTTTCTTACGGAATTCTCTAGGAGCTGCTTTATGCTACCAACAACCAGTTTCTTTTCACATTTTGAACAGATCCATACGGGTAGAGGTGTCCCCCAGTAGCGGTTTCTGCTTAACGCCCAATCCACCATTTCCTTCAAAAACTCTCCGAATCTCCCCTCTCTTATGTGGGAAGGATACCATTTAACAGCGTTGTTGTGCTCAATAATTTCTTCTTTCTCTGCGGTTGTTTTCACGAACCAAGTTGGCCAAGCATAATAGAGCAACGGCGAACCACAACGCCAACAAAACGGATAGGTGTGTTTTATCCGTTCGCTTTTAACCAGCGCTCCCTTCTTTTTCAGTTGTGTTATTATTGTTTTGTCCGCATCCTTCACAAAAACTCCTTTTAAGTTCTGAACCTCAGCGGTAAATCTACCCTTGGAGTCCACTGGTTGAAAGAATGCCAAACCGTTCTGTTTACACACCTCATAGTCTTCTTCTCCAAAAGCCGGAGCCAAATGAAGCACTCCGGTTCCGTCATCAAGCGAAACTCCACCGTAGCCCACAACCACATACTTCTTTTCAGTGCTGTTCAGGTAATCGAATGGTGCCTCATAGTTTGAGCCAATTAGTTCTGAACCCTTAAAAGATTTGATTATTAGGGTGTCACCGAAAACCGTCTTCACGCGGTTTGCTGAACAAATTAAGGTTTCTCCATTTTGTTGAAATTCAACATATTCAGCGTCGGGGTTCACCGCGAGTCCAACATTGGACGGCAGCGTCCAAGGTGTAGTGGTCCAAGCCACGATGTTGGAGCCAGTGTGCGGACCGCTGACCAATCTGAATTTGACGTATACGGAAGGGTCTTCGGCTTCGTCATATCCCTGGGCCACTTCATGACTGCTTAGGGGCGTTTCATCTCGTGGGCAATAGGGAACCACCTTGAAGCCTTTGTACAGCAATCCTTTCTCATCCAATCTTTTCAAAGACCACCAAACGGATTCTATGTACTCGTTTTTCAAAGTAATGTAGGCATTGTCCAAATCGATCCAGAAACCGATTCTCTCTGTGAGCCTTCTCCACTCCTCTTCATATTTGAAAACGTTTCTCTTGCATTCCTCGGCAAACCTTGCTAAACCAAATGCTTCAATGTCCTCTTTCGACTTTAGCCCAAGTTCAGACTGTACCTCTAGCTCAACAGGCAATCCGTGTGTATCCCACCCTGCAACTCTTGGCACGTAGTAGCCACACATTGTCTTGTATCTCAAAATCGCATCTTTCACCGCCCGCGTTCTTATGTGACCATGATGAGGCATACCATTGGCAGTGGGCGGGCCTTCCAGAAATCTGAAGGGCTCCTTCCCTATACGCTGCTCAACACTTTTCGCGAAAACATTGTTTTCCCTCCAAAAAACGAGAATTTCCTTCTCCGTTTCTGGACCAAGCAAGTTATTCGATTGACGCTTAAACATCGACTAAACACTCCTTTTCTTTGTCTGGCACTGAACTACGTGGCGGTTTAAACAAGCGAAACCTGAATTTCGTTATCCCCTATCATGCCAGCCAACACCGTGAGTCCCGAACGAATATTTAAACTCTTTTGTGCATAGCTACTAGAATGGGGCTCTAACATGTTTGGTCGCCACGCCTTTATATGCTTACAAAACTGCTTACCGATGCTGCAGCTCGAAGTCCTACTCTATCACTGAGCTCAGTTGGGTGCGCATCTCCACACGTGTCGAGCACTCCTGAAATAGTGGTTATGGCTGAGCCGAGAGGCGTCGCTGTAGTAACATGGCGTCGCTGTAGTAACATAAGGTTCAGTATGACGGTAGAAATTTTCGTGTGTCAGTGTTCTTGGGCCCACCGAGAGGGTACAAGGTGAACGAGAACCTCAACAAAGCTTAGCATTTCAGCAGGGATATGGTAGAGAATTTGGCCATTTATACTGTCACAAGTTCTAGCTTCCATGCAACATTATCAAGTCTCATTACCGAATCAAAAAACCCACGAGCTAACAGTAAAATAATCTAACACGTATTGGGCTTCGGTCGGGGATAACTACATCACTGTGATCAAACAAAGCTTTCTTCGTCATCAGCCCTTAGAATTCACACGCATAACCCCAAAAAGCTTACTGCTGGCCCACTTTCCTTAAATTTTTGCTGTACTGCGAATAATTTGAAGTTTTGTACAGCATTCGATTGTAGCTAGAACTTCGGCTTAGTGACTAAAAACTGTTAATAACAGAAGCGTATCCAAAAATTCAAAACGTTCACCGCATCAAACATTTATTATGTATAAGAAATTTCGTTGTTTGGCTTTGCCAGATGTTTTTCTCGACCACTATGTATTTGTTGGTGAGAAAGACCGTTTTGTTGATGCGTTGAATTCTTTGGGTAAATCCGGGGGAAGACTAAGATTTCCTCAAGCTCTTAATTTGGGCGGCAACGCATTCAATTTCGCATACCACTTCGCAAAGATCGGCTGCGCATCCACATTAGTGGCCAAGACATCGGAAACGGTGCTACAAGAAATTTTAAAAACCGTTCGGGGACTCGATTTCTGTACCGACTATATAACAGTGGGTCACGAGCCTTCTCTGACAATTGCCATAGAGGCCCAAACAGGGGGCAGCCCCATAAACTATAATCTCAACTATCCTGGCTCACTACTTTACTTTAATAAACACGACGTTCCAAAAGAAGTGTTCGATCAAAGATTTGACTTGGTGGGTGTCTTCAATTGGGCCAACAGCGAATATGGTTCGGAACTAGCAAAAGAGGTCTTTCGAAGTTTTGACTGCGTTAAACTGTTTGACCTCGCTACGCCTCAGCTTAGACAAGATAGAATACATGAGTTGAAAGAAATCATAAATTATGTACACATTGTTTCTGGTAACGAAGCTGAAATAGTATATCTATCACAGACTTTGGGGTACACAACAAGCAATGATCCAATCTATTGCGCGGACAAGCTTGCTAAATGCGGGGTTACAATAGCTATGCACTCTAAAACCTACTCGTTAGAGGCTTCGGCTGATGCTGATACAGTAACCGTTGAAGAAGTCGAACCCGTAGTTGCAAAAAGAGTAACGGGTGCTGGCGACGCTTGGACTGCTGCTTATTCGTACGCGTATTTGGCTGGTTTCCAACCCAAAGAAAGGCTGCTTTTTGCCAACAAATACGCTTCTGACTACGTTAAGACTGGCTGATTTGTCAGAAAGGCGGAGTGCGTCGTTGTGTTCGTGAGTTGTTCAGGTCGTCTTTCTCGCACCACGCTTAAATAAAACTCGTCTTTTTCCGATAAGGGTTCCCAACTTTTGGGTTTGCTGGTAGAAAGTCTAGCTTCTCAGTCCGTTTTAAAGCAAAGCAGAGTTATTTTGGCACTTGACACTATTGGGGGAATCTCTGGTTTCAGCTTTGAAGAAGCCGTTCGGCTGTTAGAAAAGGTGGGCGGAAGCACTGTCGGCGTGAAGCTCGGTTTGCCAGCCTACATCAGCTTGGGTAGTAATATTAAGAACCTGATACGACGCTTCCCAAAGTTGTGCTTTGTCGCAGATTGGAAAACAGCCGATGTTCCCCATGTAACCAAGCTGGTGTTGGAAAACCTCTTTGGTAATTTGGGTTTTAGCGGAGCCATTATACACGCATTTGTTGGTCATGATTCACTTGAAACAGCGAAACAGGTTGCTGATGATAATAACGGAGAAATAATCTCGGTTATCGCGATGTCACATCCTGGCTCAGTTTTGCTCAACAAAGTCGCCGACGAATTACTGAAGATTTCTATCAAGGCAGGGATAAGATGCTTTGTTGCACCATCCACTGAACCAGAGTTGATCTCGCGCGTCAAAGCAACCGCGCCTACTTCAACCGTTTTCAGTCCGGGTGTCGGTGTTCAGGGTGGTTCCGCGTCGGAGGCCATAAGAAAAGGAGCGGATTATCTGATTGTTGGTAGAACAATAACAGATTCCTTGGATCCTGCCAAAAGCGCTAGAACGGTGGCTGAGCAATCATGGAATTAATCAGAGAACTTTACAACAGGGGCGTTATCAGGTTTGGCGATTTTGTTTTGCAATCCGGTTTAAAAAGCCCGATTTATTTGGATATGCGGCTGGTTCCCTCGGAACCCGAACTTTTCAAGCATTTCATAGAACTGGCTCTGAAGGAACTGGAAAAATTGGACGTGGACTGTGTGATTGGTGTTGCAACTGGTGGCTTGGTTTGGTCGTCTGTGATTGCATATGAGAAGGGTCTTCCGCATCTCTACGTGCGCTCAGAAGAGAAGCAACACGGTACTTCAAGCCTGATTGAGGGAAGGACGATGGCTGGTCAAAGAGCAGTGGTTGTGGACGATGTCGCAACAACTGGTTCAAGCATAATCAGAGCTGTTGAAGCCTGCCGGTCAAAAGGCGTTGTAGTCGAACACGCCCTTGTATTGGTGGACAGGGAGCAGGGGGCCACCCTAAAAATGAGCCGAACAGGCGTAGTGTTGCACAGATGCTTTACGCTCACTGAGATATTAATCACTTTGGCGCAAAACAAGATCGCCGAGGAGAAACTGATTAGAGGTGTTTTAAATTGGCACGCATCGCAGAACGCGTAGATTGGAAGAACCGCGATGTCATAAGCATCTTGGATTTCTCCAGGCCACAATTGGAAGAACTGTTTGAGTTAACAGAACAGTTTCTCACAGACACAAATCCGACGGGTTTGCGTCTCTCGGATAAGGTGATATCAACCGCTTTTTTCGAGCCCAGCACGCGAACCAGATTGAGTTTTAGTGCTGCAGCCCTGAGACTTGGTGCAAAAGTGATCGATTTGTCATCTGAGGTTTCCTCGCTTGCCAAGGGCGAAAGCTTTGCTGATACTGTAAGGATGCTTGAGGGTTATTCGGACCTTACGGTTTTAAGGCACCCTTCCGAAGGTGCTGCGCTTTTGGCTTCAGAACTAAGTTCTAAACCCATAATCAATGGTGGCGACGGTTCTCAACATCACCCCACTCAAGCCATGCTGGACCTCTTTACTGTTAATAAGCTCAAGCAAAGCATCGATGGCCTAACATACGCTGTCGTAGGCGACATTAGGTACGGCAGGGCGGCAACATCCTTTCTATACGGGCTTACAAAGTTTAAACCTCGAAAAACCTATGTGGTTTCTCCCGAAGTTCTGCGACCCAGAAAAGAAACCATCGAAAAAATGACTGAATTGGGACTGTTGGTAGAAGAAAGACAGTCCCTCTCGGATGTGGTAGAAGACGTCGACGTGATTTATGTGACCCGTGTTCAAAAGGAACGTATTCCGGACGTAGTTGAGTACGATAAGGTAAAGGGGAGCTATCAGGTGACCAAACAGCTTTTGGCTAGTTCGAAAAAAGGCAGCATAGTGTTGCACCCTTTACCCAGACTTGAGGAGCTTCCATACGAAATCGACTCGACCTCAAACGCTGCCTATATGCAACAGGCAAAGTGGGGCGTTCCCCTCCGAATGGCTTTGCTCAGCCTGATCTTACAGGGTGACCCATGATTAGTCGCGACGAAACCATGCTCGTTCAAAGGATAGCCAATGGCACAGTAGTGGATCATATTCCAGCGGGAAAAGCCCTAACTGTTCTGCGCTTGCTGGAAAATCCACAGTTCAAAGGCCTCAGGGTTGCATTGGTCATGAATGTTTCGAGTTCCAAAATGGGTAAAAAAGACGTGGTCAAAGTTGAAGACGTTGAATTGAGTGACGAACAGATGCAAAAGCTCGTGTTGATAGCGCCCCAAGCCACCATTAACTTTATTCGGTCCTACAAAGTGGACCGCAAAAAAAGGGCTGCGCCGCCTAGCGTCCTAATAAATGTGTTAAAATGTGGTACACCCACATGCATATCTACAAAGCCGCGTGAACCAGTGGAATCAACTTTCTATCTCAAATCAAAGCAGCCTCTCGCATACAGCTGTAGATACTGCAACAGAGAATTGAGCGAAACAGAAATAAACGCGCAACTTGGGCAGTGAATGCGGTTGGTTTGGTACCACTACTATACCGTTGATTCTAACGAAAAACTGACAAACTCCATACGAGTGATAAAGTTGAGTGCGAAACATGAACCTCTCCGGTATGCGGAAGCTGGCCAGTTCGTAATGGTTTATCTTCCCAATGTGGGAGAACTACCCCTCAGCGTGTACGCTCAGACGCGTTCTGAACTAAGTTTTATTGTGGAGGACTTTGGGGGTTTCAGCTCAAACGCGATCGCTCTCAAATCGGGAGACATTGTGGGGGTTAGGGGACCATTTGGGAGGGGGTTTACCAAAAGACCGGGTATCCACTATCTGATTGTGGCCGGAGGAAGCGGAGCGCCTCCCCTTTTGAACTTTATGAATCAAGCACGAGGACTGCCGAAAACCCGTTTTACATACATATTGGGAGCCCGTAGCTCAGAGGAACTATTCCTGCTTGATGAAGCCGAGCGAATGGGTGCCCTAGTTAAGACGGCGACAGACGACGGTTCATGTGGTTTTAGAGGTTATGTAACAGATTTGGCGGAGGAAATCATTAAAGCCCAGCCAGTCGACGCCATGTACGCATGTGGACCAGAACCCATGCTTCTTACAGCTCTTCAAGTTTCAAAAAAACATGACTTGTATTTTGAAGCTTCATTTGTTAGAGATGTTCGGTGTGCAATGGGTGTCTGCGGTCTCTGCGTGATGAATGGAACTGGAAAGCTGCTTTGCACGGACGGTCCCGTGTTTACTAGGGAAGAGCTGGCCAAACTGGGTGTTTAGATTGTTTGATTTGGCGATTCACGGTAAGACTTTTTCGGGCGACTTGCGGGAATTGTGGACATATGTGGAAAAAGGGGTTATTTCTTGTGTTTCTACAAGGAGGGCTGGCAGCGCTGACAAAACTTTTGAACTCTCCGACGACGAATTGCTTCTTCCAGCTGCTACAGACTTACATGTACACCTAAGAGACTGGGATCAGTCCCACAAAGAGACAGTGGAATCAGGTACAAAAAGCGCTTTGCTGGGAGGGGTAACAACGATTGCCGACATGCCTAACACTCAACCAGAGCTTTCCACGCCAGAGTTGGTTAAGAAGCGAGTGGAACTGATCAAATCCAGTAGTTACGTGGATTTCTGCTTGCATTGCGCTCTGCCGCAAGAGCCGAAATCACTGGTGAAGATGAAAGAGGCAGGCGCGTACGCAGTAAAGTTTTACCCAAAAGACCTCTCTCTTTTTGAGGAATATGCTGAATACGCATCAAAAATTGGTTTGAAGAGCGTCGTGCACGCTGAAGAACCAAAACTGATAGACACCGTAAATGAGGCAAAGGCAGAGTTAAACGCTGTCAAGAGCCTTGTTCGGTGTATCAGAAAAGAATGGGAAGTGAGATTTGCTCATGTGTCCACCGCTAGCGCATTAAAACATATTCTCGGTGCCAAACTCAATTCACTAAAAGTGACATTTGAAGTGTCTCCGCACCACATGTTCATCGATAAACAGAGCTGTGTCAAAAGGCTCGGGTTAGCTTCCACTGTGCGCCCACCTTTGAGGTCCAAAAGAGATGTAGAAACACTCTTTTCCGCTTTGTTTTCAAATCTAATTGATTTCTATGCCACTGACCACGCACCTCACACTAAAAAAGAGAAATTTTCTCCAAATCCTTCCCCCGGGTTCCCATCCTTGGAGATCGCATATCCACTGCTTCTCACAAAAACATCGGACCCCGCAATAGCCTGCAAAGTATATTGTGAAAGACCCGCTGAATATTTGGGCATAAAAAAGGGTTTTATAAGACCCGGTTACCTTGCGGACCTAGTTGTTTTCGCGCGCTCCCGGCAACGCGTTGATGGCTCAAAGTTTGCTTCTAAAGCAAAAATCACACCGTTCGAAGGAGAGTATTTGGATTATTCAATACGAAAAGTGTTTATAAGAGGAAAGCTGGTCTGTTCACCATCCCTAATTGAAAAGGTAAACGTTGAACACGTAAAGTGATTTGGTATATGAGCATAGACCTCTCCTGTTACATAAGCGGCTTCAAACTTGACACACCATTTGTATTAGCTTCTGGCATAATTGGCAACGAACACTCACTCATTTTGAGAGCCCTTGACGAGGGTGCGTCGGCTGTTGTAACCAAAACTGTTTTCAAAGAACCCAGAAATGGTTACCCCCCGCCAGTTTACTTTGAAAATGAGTTTTACGCGCTGAACGCGGTGGGCTTACCGAATAATGGAATAGCGGATTTTTCCAACGAAATCAAAAAGGCAAAGGAGTCAAACAAACCTGTTTTTGTGAGTGTTGGGGGATACGACATAGAAGAGTATGCCTATGTGGCAAAACAAGCGGTTCAAGCTGGTGCTGACGGAATAGAGCTGAACCTTTCGTGTCCACACGTTAAGGCGACTGGTTCGGAAATAGGAACTGATCCAAATCTGATTAGACAAATAGTGGAGGCCGTAAAGGAAGCAGTTGGGCAAAAACCGGTTTTTGCAAAGCTTACACCCAGCACCGACGACATAGTTAGGCTCGGAAAGGCTGCTCTGGATGCGGGCACCGATGGTTTTACAGCGGTTAACACGGCGCGGGGTATGGCCTTTGATCCAGTTCTGGAAGCTCCACTGTTGAGCAATTATTATGGAGGTGTGTCCGGGAGGGCTCTGCATCCAATGGCTGTATACGCGGTCTACGCTCTCAGAAAAAAATTTCCAAAGACCCCAATTTTTGGGGTGGGTGGTGTCTACACGTGCCGTGACGCGCTCGATTTCTTATTGGCCGGAGCCGACGCCATTCAGGTGGGAAGCGCTGTTTCGAGTAAAGGCTACAGAGTCTTTAGAGAGTTAAGCGAGGACTTGGCTTCTTTTCTTCTTTCCAAGGGATACGATTCTTTGCGGGCGTTCAAAGAAGTTAAGAGGCGCTGGTTTTAATCTGTTGGTTGGTTCTTTGAATCAACCGAATCAGCCACTATCTGACGCAGTCTATTCATAACGTTGTCTTTTCCCATTGCCTTGATATAGGGGCCGATTCGAGGGCCAGAATTTTGGCCTATTAGAGCCTTGTAGAAAGCTTGAAACACTTGCTTAGAATTCATTTCGAGTGCTTTGGCTGCCTCGTAAACCGATGACTGATAGCCTTGCTCATCGGTTTTGGTCTCTAAGAGTTCGAGTATCTTTGAAAGCGCTCTTTTCTCTTCTTGATTTAACTGAGTGGAACCCACGATGGTTTCATGATCTTTGGCCCAGTTGTAGGCATAGTGGATTTGCTCCAGCAAATGTGTTCTTTCACCGTCATCTTTCGGAGAATATCCGTAGTCCCTTAGTTTCTCCAAAACGAAATCAAAGCTATTTTGTTCGGGTGCTAGCCTGCACAGATACACAAGTAAATTATAGGGAGGACGAATTGACGGTTTCGAAGGTACATTTAAAAGATAGGTATAGCGGTATAAAGAGATTTTGTCTTGGAGCTCTGCTTTGTCGTCCACATTTTTCAGACCAAAATAGACTTCTTCTAAAGTTTTCAATTCCTCCATGTATAGCGGAATGTCTTCTAAACCGACTTCTCTTGCACCTTCGAATCGCTTAAACATTAGAAGACGTAGGGAAGCTGGAGAACCGTATCGCAGCCATTCGTCGTGGGTTATCAATTCACCGCTCGACTTGCTCATTTTTCTACCCTCCTTGTTCAAAAAAATTTCGTAGCGAGTGTGAACAGGTGGTTCATGGTTCAGCACTTCCCGGCAAATCCTATCGTTACAAGCTATTGAATCTGTTAGTTCTTTTCCATACGCTTCGAACGATACTCCAAGGGCTGCCCATCTTGCGGCAAATTCTGTTTTCCAAGCTAGCTTACCTTCTCCGTCAACTAATTTTGCTTCTCCTTTAAAGCCGCAGCCCTGATAAAATTTTCCTGCTATTTCCCCTCCGACGCAAGCATAGTAAACCGAACCAGTAGATACATCGTAATGGTTCGCTTCAGTCGTGTAGATCCTGCCGCAATTCTCGCACACTGGCAGATAAGGCAACACCTTGGTGTACTTTTCTTGTCCCGTGGTTTCAAGTATTATTTCACCCACTTTTTTCCAATTCTCTAAAATCAGGTGGATTTGATGGTTCAGTATACCTTGCTTGTATACCTGCGTTCCGGAATAAAACCTGTATTTTATTCCCAGTTTGTCCAAACCGTCTAGTAACAGTGAACCCATGTGTTCACCGTAGCTACCATGACATTTGAAGGGGTCCGGAATGGACGTTACCGGAATACCTATGTAACGTTCGAGGTCGTTTGGTAATCCACGCGGAACCTTTCTTAGCCCATCTTTGTCATCGGAGTAAGCTATGTGTTCAGCCTTCAGCTTTCTGCACTCCAAGGCTAACTTGACTCCGTATGAGCGAACAGCATCGCTCAGGCTTCCTATGTGCGGGAAGCCAGATGCGCCGATGCCGTTTTCAGTCCGGTACACATCGGCGTTGGGAAATCTCTTTATGACATCGTCCGCAAGCTTTTCAACCCAAAACTTGCTTTGGACCGTGTTGGCTTCCATAATAATCTTGACTCACCTTCCGCATATTAAGTTGGCTATAGATAGTGTTTTGCTGAAAACATTTATTTCCCCTTGTTTATTGAGCCACAATGAAAATTGCTCCGTAAAACTTCTAGGATAGCAAGCGTAGTGCTGGTTTACACAGTAGCACTGTTTTGCTTTCTATTTGTGCTATTTCCCCTTGTACACATCCTGAACAGTTGGAGTGATTATGATTTTTCTATTGCAGCCGACGCAATTGTATATGGCGTGCCCCTGCTTACCATAATCTGCCTAACCAGATTCGAAGAACACACACCTTTTACCCGAGCTGTTGGTCTTATCGGAGGCGACGTGAACAAAGGGTTCCTGTATGCTTTTGCTGGCATCGTGGTGATATACGTTGCCAACGATGTGATTTCTGCCGCGGCGTCGCTAATCGGCTTTGATTCTTCGGCTTTCGTGAAGTCAATTTCTGACGAGCCACATCTCTATTATGTCGTAGAGTTCATTCTGGCGGCCGTGGTCGTCGGGTTTTCAGAGGAAACAATTTACAGAGGTTTCATAACTGAGAGGCTGATCCGGCGGAAGGAGTTGTTGGGCGTGGTAGTGGGTGCACTACTGTTTGCGTCGCTTCACTCTTGGTATTTTGCATACGGTCTTCTCAACGGCTTCACTTACCTCTCGATGATAATGGTGTTCGGATTGGTTTTCGGGGTTGTGTATCTCAAATCCAGAACCATTGTTCCGCTAATACTGGTTCATAGCTGGAATGACTCAATCATCTACTTGAACTTTATCATGCCCAGCTTCTATGTGGATTTGTACTACTATACTTTCACTGTTGCGGGTGTGATATCCGTGCTTTACATAATGTTTAGCTGGATGTCCCATCAAAGATTTGGTTTGGAACCCGCTTTAAAGACTTGAACCAGCACCACACCATTCTCAGAAAAATGCTAAGGCCCCGATAACGATGGGATATAACAGAAGAGAAATAACCGCGTCTCTTTTGGTAAGCGCCAAATCATAAGTAGCCCTTAAACCGTACAAATTAATGAGAACGAGAACAAGTATTGATCCAAACTGTCCACCGGTTTCTATCGGCGTCCCCAAAATCGATGCGAGGATTATTGCCAAGCCAAGTACAAATGTGTTGCTTTGAACTTTGCTGCCCACTATGTTTGTTACCGCCATAATGGCGTCTTCCATTGACCTCTTTGACAGAATAACTGTGGACACCAATTCGGGCGCTTCAGCAGCAATAGGAGCTATAAGAACTCCGGTTAGTAACAGAGGGATTCCAAGGCTTCCGCTTAGCGACACAATCGCTGTTACAAAGGGTTTCGCGCTGTACGTCAAAATAAAGGCACCAACAACTATTTTCGCTGCGTTCACGGCAAAAGTCTTTTTGCTCAGTCCCACCATGCTTTGGGCTATGGCTTTTTCCTTCAAAGAGAATCCTTTGAGCCTGTTTTTGAGATTGAGCGCCCTTCTCGATTCATTCCGTATTCCGGTGCCCATATACACTATGAAAAGTGTGCACATGAGTGCTCCTGCCCACCAATAGAACTTACCTGCGGCCGCTCCCACAAGCACAATCGCCGAAGAAGAAACTAGGTATACGAGTTCTCGTCTTACATCCTTTGACAGCATAAGCTCCTCTTTGTTGTAATAAGCATTCGCAGCTATTACCAACGAGTAGCCAAGCGTAAAGGCTAGTATATTACCACCTAACACAGTGGCCAATGCAAGCTTACCAGAAAATGTGAGTACAGCAGCAAAAATTATGAAAATGTCTGGAAGATTGGTTAGCAGTCCCAGTATTGACCCGCCGATAAACTCAGGGGTATAACTTCTTTTCAGATTGTCAGCAGCATTAACAATAAGTTCACTTGCGAGAATTATGACCAAAACATAGTAAGCTGTATATGTTACGTTTGACAGACCAATACTTTGAGCACCGATTCAAAACCTGCGCTCACGCTTAAAGGCTTTTTGAATAGCCTTTTCCATATAAAAACTAATGGTTCCACGCAGTCCTTTGCGCGCCCGTAGACCAGCAACATCTTGCATCAGGCTTGTTTCAGAGTTAATTCGCCGTTTTGTTCAATGTTCACACTAAAGATGTCTCCAACCCTGTAGGTTGTTGGCAGCTTCTCCCATTCCTCGGGCGTTATGTAAATGACCAATCTGTTGCTATAAGTTTTGGGTGGCCGCAAAAGGGTTTTTGGAATCGATTGCAGCAAAGGCAGGAAAGCTTGGGCTTCAGCTGGCGCGTCTGGGGGCATCGTAAAAACAGTCGGTTGCTGCGCTGATTCGTAGGCGAATTCGACACATATATACTCGTTTCCATTTGCGTCAAAGGCTGGGTGAATGGATGTTACTTTGCAATCAAATCTGACCGACAACTCCTGCACCATTTATCACAAAATAATATTTCATCCACAAATAAGTGTTATCCACGTTTTATGGGGTTTCTTCCCTCTGACCCTTTACAGAGGCAGCGTCTACCTACACAATCCGCTTTAATAGAAGGGACCAGTGCCAGATTTGTTACGACGCAGTATCTTTCACTATAGTGAAAAGGGGGCACTCAAACCTTTTTAGTAGTTCAATATCATTCAGGTGTCTCTCATACAAACCAGTGAGTAACTGAGACGTGATTCACATATCAAAGCGATAATGGTTGAGTCCAACAATACAAAGAATCGGCACAAGCGGTGAACACGCATTTGAAAGGCGTGGATCAGGTTGCGCGTCGAAACGCTCTGAGTACCCTGTTTTGATGGCGAATTGGTTCTTAGCAAATGGAGGGGTTTGGGAAAGCAAAGAAGCCTCACGCCCTCCAAAGGTGGATGAATTTGTGTCTCCAGCTTAAACAGTCTGTTGCAACACAAGTTAGCATTGCCCGCGGGTGGCGTAGGCGGGGAATCCGCGCCTCCGAGACCAGTATCTCCGTAACCCTTGCAGGGTGGAGCCGAGTGGGGTCGCTGAGGTGGGAAGCCCGCGTTATTCAAACGCGTGGGGGCGTCACGTGACAGGTCTGGTATGCTCCAATGCAATTTTTGAGGTGTTCGCTTGTTTTGCGGCTGAACGAGTACACCAGTCTTTGTTCGTCGTCGTTTTGAGGCGTATATAAAATAAGCTTTTGCGTGTGTTCGGCTTGTGTATAACTGTGTTAAGACAAACCGCCTCAAAGCGTTTCTTAGGCGCTCAAAGAGTGCTGCGCTGGAGGACTTTGGTAGGTTCATGACGCACACCGCTTGCTTAACAGAGTCTCAGCCCCCAAAGGGCACGACTTTTGTGCGGCAATTGTGTTGCCAAACGGCTTTAAGTGACGGTTTATATCTTAGAAAGAAGTTAATTGTTTATGGCTGACCGAATTGCTACCATGGTCGAAACTGATCGACCAGACTATAATCCTACGACTGCCATCATCGGATTGCCAGACGTAGGTTTGGTCGGATCTATTTCAACGAGTTATTTGACAACTCACTTAAAAGCAAAAGAGGTTGGTTATTTGGACTCGGATAATCTTCCACCCATTATGGTTCTGCACAACGGTGTCCCCAAAGAAACCACTAGGATTTTCGTTTCAAAGGAGGCGCATATTCTGCTTTCGGAAACTCCTTTGCCTCCCTCATTAACCGCGGCGATCATAAAGACCACCATGCAATGGCTGAAGCTACACAACGTTAACGAAGTTTACACTCTTGGCGGCATAGCTGTTGAAAACAGAGTTGAACTTGAAAAACCAGAAGTGTTTATAGCGTGTTCTGACCAGAGTAGACGTGAGCAGATAAAGGCTGGTGGATTGAATCTGATGGAAGAAGGAGTCATAGCGGGCCCATTTGCGTTTATCATGAGAGAGGCGATACGCCTTCAATTGATAAACACAGTAATACTTAGTCAGTCATTCCAGAATCTGCCGGACCCAGAAGCTTCTTCTTCAGTTTTGGAAGCAATGGCTCGGATGGGTGGACCACAAGTCGACTTAACATCTCTTAAACAAATGGGCAATGAGATCAAGTTGCGCTCTAAAGAATTACTTCAAAAATCACGTGTTTATAGCGAAGAAGAGAAAGGGTATAATCTGCCTTTAATGTATGGGTGATTCGGTATATGGACAGACGCAAAACTATTTTAGATATTATCGAAGAGTTTGAAAAGGAGTCCAAGGAGTTGACTCAAGAGATACTTGAACAGTTCGAACGAGCACTAAACGAAGTCAGAGAGCTTCATTCAAATCAGGTCTATGGCTCCGCCGATATTTGTTTGGTTCAGAAGCCTGCAGTTCAAGTTGAGGAGACTGAAGACGGAACACTAATACTAGTGGATATGCCGTTTGTGAAGCCCGAAAATATTTCTTTAAAACTTGCCAATGATTCCTTAAGAATCGAAGCTTTGACAGAGCGTCAAGTAAACGGCAGATGCATAGTGTTAAGAACAACGATTCCACTCTCAAAACCCGTTATAAAAGAAGAGAGCAACGCTAAGTTTCTTAATGGAAAACTCAGGATACATCTAAAAAAGAAGCGTCGAGCCACGCACATCTCGGTTGAGTAACCACATTATAAGTTTGTTATCACAGCAAGGCCAACTTTTTATCACATATTAGGATTTACTAAACCTCAGTCCTCGGCAACGTGTGCTGAATATCCTCCTCCTTCTTATTTTACACGGTCTCAGTTGTGTGCAAATCTTGCCTTCGGCATGGCTTCAACCAACGCTGATAGCGCCTTTATTCCAAAAAGCTGGTTTTGGCCTCCGGATAGACAGGTCGTCGATGGAGGACTCTTGAAACAGTTTAGGAAAAAGCGTTTTCATGAAGACATAGCTGCGAACCAGTAGAGGTTTTTGAACTGCTGTTTTTGAAATAAAAACATCAAACCGATTTCGCAAATGTCAATCCTTGGTTTAAGAGTTTGCTTAAGGTGACGACCAGAGCTCTGGCTTTCTGTAAGCGTTCGATTCTGTGTCTGTAAGCCTTTTTGGCAGTAACACTTCGTCTGCTCACGAAGCGACCCTTTCTGTCTCTGCCATAAACCCGAACCATCTTGTTTACCTTAAATTCTTATTTCGACGCCACTTAATTAATTTTACCCGAGCCTGCAAGCGAGGAGTGCACTCTTTCTGCGCCTAGGCGTATGGGTCTTAAATAGGGGTGTAATAATAACTACTCGTGATCATTTTATGGTAAATGTGGGTGAACGCGCACCAGAAGTTCAACTTGTTGACACGGACAGACGACCCGTTAAAATATCCGAGTTTAAAGGCGGACCAACTGTACTCGCGTTTTATCCAGGAGCTTTTACGTCCGTTTGTACGAAAGAAATGTGTACATTCAGAGACGGTTTGAGCAAATTCAACTCCCTTCGTGCGAAGGTTGTGGGAATAAGCGTGGACCCGCCCTTTAGCAACAAAGCGTTCGAAGAACAAAATAAATTGAACTTTACGATTCTCAGCGACTATAACAGGGAGGCTGTTCGAGCTTTTGGCGTAGCAGCGAACGACTTTGCGAATTTAAAAGGTTATACGGCTGCCAAGCGTTCCGTCTTTATCTTGGACAAAGACGGTGTTGTTAGGTTCAAATGGGTGTCGGACGATCCAGCAGTTGAGCCAAACTATCAGCAGTTGCAAGCCGAACTCGAAAAGTTGAACCAGTGAATCAATCTTCTGGTTCATAACGTACAACAATCTGAAGGCATCCACCAATTCTAAGCGAGGACTAACAATCACAAGTGGGGCGCGTCGTAGGGCTTGACCAACTCTTCTGGGTGTGATGGCTACGTTTGGCCGAATCGAGCGCTCAATTTGCCTTTTCTCTAACCCTTCTGCATCTTGTCGGGAAGCTCTCCGTTTTCATACAAAATCCTTTATCAAGCTTGGTTCGAAAATCCGTTTCAATAAGTTGGGTACGTGTAGCGTGTTCACGCAATGAGTGCGTCCCAGGTTATAAAGGGCACACCAAAAAGATTTATAGCTCTAAATTGAAGAAGCGCACTGTGATGCAAATAGTGGAACTTTCTAACGAGAACTTTGAAAGCGTTGTTCTGCGCTCCCGAATACCCGTTTTGGTTGATTTTTGGGCAAACTGGTGCGCACCTTGTAGAACCACTGAAAAATTTGTCAAGGAGCTCGTTCAAAAGTACGAAGGTAGAGTGTTGTTCGGCAAGTTGAACGTGGATGAGTCACCAGAGGTAGCAGGTGAGTATAGTGTAATGAGCCTGCCGACTCTTATGTTGTTCATTAAGGGGCGAGCTTACGAAAGAATTGTGGGTGTGAGTCAAAAGGAATTATATGCGGCGATGATTGATTCCGCTTTAAGACAGTTACCGGGTTGATTCAGATGGCCTTGGATTTCAATTTCACGAGTGAACAGGAGCTTTTCAGGTCGACTGTGGCGGAATTTGCTAGGCGTGAACTCACAAAAGACAGAGTTAAGCAGTGGGATAAAAATTCGAGTTTTACACAAGACCTTTATAGTAGGCTTGCTGAGGCTGGTCTGTCTGGAATAAACCTACCAGTAGAGGTGGGGGGTCAAGGAGCGGATTCTGTAACTACGGGAATAGCCGTCGAAGAATTGGCAAAAATCGACTTTAACGTGGCCAACCTTCTTATAATTGACAACATTCTTTCAGGTGGCATCATAGCGTCTTATGCAAAAGAGAGCGTCAAAAAGAGGATTCTTCCTTCAGTATCAAGGGGGGAAGCGCATCTGGGAATAGCGCTCACAGAGCCACATACGGGTTCAGATGCTGCGAATATTAAGACTGTCGCCAAAAAAGAAGATGGATATTATGTTTTGAACGGAGAAAAGGCATCCATTAGCATGATTGGCGTTGCCTCATATTTTACGCTTTTTGCGAAGACAAACCCCGAGCTTGGGTCTAAGGGAATAAGTGCATTTCTTCTGCCAGTGGAGCAGCCTGGAGTTGAGTTTTACTCATTTGACGACTTGGGCTACAGACCCCTAAGAAGAGGCGGCATTATTCTTCGCAATGTGCGGTTACCGGAAGAGAATCTGATAGGCGAAGAAAACCAAGGTTTTAAAATAGTAATGCGTCAATTCGATTATAGTAAAACCCTTCTTTCACTTGCATGTGTGGGAGCCGCTATAGGAGCTCTGGACGACGCCGTTGAGTATGCAAAACAGCGAACCGCCTTTGGGTCACCTATTCTCAAATTCGAGGGTGTACAGTTCAGGCTGGTGGAGCATTACACTGAGCTTGAAGCTGCAAGGCTTCTGTGTTATAAGACACTTTGGCAAAGGGACAAAGGGTTACGACTAACCAAAGAAGCGGCTATGTGCAAATGGTGGGCGCCCAAGATCTCCGTAGAAGCTATTCACGATGCGCTGTTAACCATAGGAAACGCGGCTTATACAAGCGAATACCCGCAAGAAAAAAGGCTTCGCGACGTGATAGGCATAGAAATCGGGGACGGCACAGCCGAGATTCAAAAAATTGTTGTGGCAAGAGAAATGTTTGGAAGAGAATACGTGCCTTATAAGTAGATTTGGCTGTGCACGATTCATTTTATTAAAAACGTTCACCATTTGTTGCGTCAGATGGGCCTCTGCTGAGACCTTTGTATTAGCGTCACAAGAAGTATTAGAGAACACTATTCCAGCTCAAAATCTGAGACGCCAACCTTCCAGCGGCAAAAGCGTCGACCATTTTCGTGTCCAGTACTCGAACTCCGAATCCTTTATTGATTAACTGTGTAGAGAACTCCGCGTCCAGTAAATCTATCACTAAGTTTTGGGCTATATCAGAATAATAATCGGCCAAACCCAGTGGAGACGGCTCCATTCCCAACGACGCCATCATTTTGTCCGCTGGTCCCTTTACAGCTTTGCCTTGTATTAAAGGGGACACAACCACCACCTTACTCCTCCTCTTTCTGAGTTCGTTGTGTATTTCTTTGACTGCCAAAATTGGTTGAATGCTGGCAACTGGGTTGCTTGGACAAATTATTATTTTATCGGCCTCGGCTAAGGCCTCTTTGACTCCTGGTGAGGGCTCGCACTTTTCGGCTCCTTTATACTCTATTTTTTCTACTTCGGGCTCTGCCTTTAACCTGACGTAGTACTCCTCAAAGCTAAGCCACATGCCTTCTAGGTAGACCATGGTTGTGAGTTCTTGGTCGGTCGCCGGAATTATTTTGGTTTTTACACCCATCGCGTTTTTTAGTTGGTCGGTTATGTGGCTCAGCGTATAGCCCTGTTTTATAAGCATCGTTCTGTACGCGCATGTTGCAAAATCCTTGTCGCCGAGGTTAAACCACTCTGCGTCTCTAACTTTTAGGGTCTTTAACCAGTCCCTGACCGTATAGCCTTCACCCTTTATTCCCCATCCTCTTTGGTCGTCCCAGACATCGGCCAGCGCATAGGTTACAATGTCTATGTCTGGGGCCACGTATAATCCAAAAATCCATGCATTGTCGCCCACGTTGCTGACCACGGTAAGCTCTTCTGGGTCGTGCACTTTCACCAAACCCCTCAAAAATTTGGCGGCACCCACGCCGCCGGCCAAAGCAACAACTTTGTTGGCCAATTCTGACCCACTCAGTAAATCATGGGTGCAGAAAGACTTTTAGTTCTACGTTCCAAGTTCAAACGGTGCACACCATTGGAAGAAGAAGTAGCCGTTGTGAGCGTTGGTCAGTCTGGCTTCTCTTCTGTGACGCCGCAGCTGTCCTACAAAGAGATGATGTTTGAGGCCGCCAGCAGAGCCTATGCCGAAGTCGGAATAAATCCAAGAACCGATGTTGACAGTTTCATTTGTTGCGAAGAGGATTTCTGGGAAGGAATCAGCATTACAGACGAATACGTACCCGACCAGCTCGGCGCGGCGCAGCGCCCTGTTTGCACCATCCCGCAGGAGGGGATCAACGGTGTTGCAAACGGCGTAATGCAGATTTTGAGTGGTTTGGCTGACGTGGTAGTTGTAGAGGCTCATTCAAAGTTGTCCAACGTTCTTACAAAGGGTGAAGTTCAGAAACTCTCTATTGAGCCATACTTTGAGAGACCAATTCTGAAAGACGGTCTTCCTGTAGCTGCGCTTGAAATGCAGCGCTATATGCATGAGTTCGGCGTCGCTCAGGAACAATTGGCTGAGGTTGTGGTTAAGAACAAACAGAATGGGCTCACAAATCCTCGAGGAACCTATGCCTGTAGCATTAGGATTAACGATGTTTTAAACTCGGAGATCATTTGGGAACCGCTCAGAAAACTGCATATGAGTCAACCGGCCGATGGATGTGTCGTTGTAGTGCTTGCGTCCGCTGAAAAGGCCCGTCTGCTTACGGATCAACCGGTTTGGGTAAAAGGCATGGGTTGGTTTTCTGATACTCCTTGGGTTTCCATGAGAGATTTTTCTAAAGCCGTTTACGCTGAAGGAGCAGCCAAGATGGCCTATAAAATGGCTGGGATAGACAACCCCGCAAGGTTCTTCGATTTTGCTGAGGTTGATGACACCTTCGCCTATAAAGAGTTACAACATCTAGAAGCTTTGGGAATATACCCAGTTGGCAAAGCCGGTGAGGCCACCGAGAAAGGAGAAACGTCTGCGAATGGTTCTATGCCAGTGAATCCAAGCGGTGGAAGCTTAAGCATGGGTGAATTGCTGGAAACAAACGGATTGGTTCGGCTGGCAGAAGCTGTTTTGCGTCTTAGGGGAAGATGCAGTGGCCCACCTAGAACCGCGGAAAAAGCGGTCGTTCAAAACTGGCGTGGGCTTCCGACAGCGTCTGGCTCGGTGATTGTTTTGGGTGTATGAAAATGAAAAAAGTAGCAGTTGTGGGAGCAGGTATGACTCTTTTCAGACACAGGATGCTTGAAACGGGTAAGGAGATGGCTTTTGAGGCGTCAAGGGCTGCACTGGATTCAGCGGGTTTAGATATAAAAGAAGTTGATAGCGTAGTTCTCGGCACAGCTCCCGACGCATTTGACGGCGTCCATATGAAGGGTGAACATCTTATAGACGGGGCAGGTGCCACCCGCAAACCTTACACAAGGGTCTACGTTGGGGGCGGAACGGGAGTGTTCGTGCCCATAGCGGCTTGGTGGCAGGTCGCCTCAGGTGTGTCGGACGTGGTCTTGGTGGTGGGCGAGGAAAAGATGTCCCCTTTGCAACCACATCCACAATACGCGTTTTGGAGCATATTTGACCAAGCTTTGGAGCGTCCCTTGGGGGTCACACTGTTGTGGATCTTTTCACTTGAAATGCGACGCTATATGCATGTGTATGGCGTAAAAGAAGAAGACATAGCACTGGTGGCTGTTAAAAACAAGAAGAACGCTCTCGACCATCCAGCCGCTCAGCTACCAGGAAAAATAACCGTTGAAGACGTAATGAGATCTGAGCCTATTTGTTCGCCAGTAAAAAGGCTCGATGTTAGCCCCACCAGCGACGGAGCCGCGGCTGTCGTGTTGGCCAGTGAGGAAGTTGCTCGCAGAATAACCGACGACCCTGTTTGGATAACTGGTGTAGGCTGGAATGTGGATACTACCTACTGGACCAATAGAGACTTGTCTTACCCCGAATACGTAGAAAGGGCTGCTAGGATGGCTTACAAAATGGCTCGCGTCGGAAATCCAAGAAAAGAAATTGATTTTGCGGAGGTCTACGACCCGTTTGACTATAAAGAGCTACATCACATGGAGGGGCTTCAGCTCGCAGACAAAGGAGAGGCTCCGAGGCTCACAAAAGAGGGTGTGACTCAGAGAGATGGCGACTTACCCATAAACCCGAGCGGAGGGTTACTGGGTGTGGGAAATCCCATAGCCGCTGCGGGTATGATGAAGATATGCGAGCTCTTTTGGCAACTGAGAGGCGAGGCTGGCAAACGCCAGGTTAAGAAAACTGTTAAAAGAGGGCTAGCGCAGGCATGGGGAGACCTTATGCAGGTTGGAACAGTAGTGATAATGGAGAGATGACAACCGATGAGTGGAATGCCTAAAAAACTCACTGGCACGGCTATCACGGGTTCAGAATGGGAGAAAGGCAAGTATTTTTTCAGAAATTTTGAAACCGACCTGAAATATTCTTGGGATAATGGTGTGGCCATAAGTCGCTTCTTAGAAGGCCTCAAGGAAGGACGTATAATCGGCAGAAAATGTAATCACTGCAACAGAACACTTGTTCCTCCGCGGATGTTCTGCGAGCAATGTTTTAGGACCACCGATGAGTGGGTCCAAGTAGGAGACACGGGTTCGGTTAATACGTTCTCGGTGTCCTACGTGAACAACGACGCAAGTAGGAGGGATCAGCCTTTGCTTGTGGCGGTGATAAACATAGACGGCGCATCGAAGGGTATGGGTTTCCTACATCTTCTGGGAGAAGTGGACCCTTCCAGGGTGTATGTTGGCATGAATGTTCGGGCAGTGTGGAAACCAAGGGACCAACGCGAAGGTGCAATAACAGACATAGTCTACTTTAAACCTAGGGAGGTGTAAATCTTGCCGTTTTACGACAGATTTGAAATGGTTGAAGAAGCAAAAAGCTGGCGCGATCATCTTCCCCTACGCTACAAATACTCTTTGGGACTGGCGGGCGAAAAATTCTCTAAGGGTCTCCTCGAAGGAAAGCTGTTGTGTTCGGTGTGTTCAAACTGCAATAATAAGTGTTTACCACCTTCGATTTATTGTCACGAGTGTTTCCGCGAGGTCAGCGATTACGCCGAAATCGAACCAACTGGTGAAATCTACAGCGTCACGGAAAAGGGCGACGAGTTGATTGTTGTCATAAAATTTCGTGGGGTTCAAGGCTCATTGATACACTGGTTGAAAACACCAACAGCCGGAAAAGTGAGGATAGGTCAAAAGGTGACCGCTGTGTTCAAACCCTTAAACCAAAGAGTTGGGGACATAACCGATATAGACCACTTTGAGCTTTCCTCCTAAATGACCAACTCTTCATCCATTTTCTTGAAATTTTTGAGGTCGCGTCGCACACACAGAGTTTACAGAAAAAACAGGGTTTCACAAGAAAAGATTAAGAAAATCATTGAGGTTGCCATCTCAGCCCCCTCCGCTCATAACTCCCAGCCGTGGAAGTTCTTTTCGTTGGACTCACCTAAGGTTAGGCTACGCTTGGTGGACCAAATGATAAAGGCTTGGAAGAGTGCGATGGAAGCCGATGATAGACAACCAGAGCTTATAGTTAACACGCTCGATAAGTTTCGTCGAAGATTTCTCTTGTCCCCAGTCCTGATTTTGTGTTGCGTTGACCACCGACCGCTTTACTACGATCGTTACAAGGATGAGTCGAGAAAGAATTTCGAGAGAATACTGGGCCACCACAGTTTGGCTGCTGCTGTTCAGAACATGTTGATGGGTGCACACGCGTTGGGAGTAGCCGCTTGCTGGTATAGTGCACCACTATTTTGCCAAGAAGCCGTGAGAAAAGCTCTGGGTCTAGATTCGTGGCTTGAACCTTGTGTGCTTTTGACCATGGGATACCCTAGGCGGCCTCCCGCGCTAAAAAAGACCAAGCGACTCTCTGAGGTTTTTTCAAAACTGTGATTATCCACTGTGTGTGACTGGTGACAGTTATCCGTTTAAGTGTTGATGACTAGTGTTTTGAAAACAGGTGTTGCTCGCACGTTAGTGAGTTTGTCAGAACATTCTTTTCGATTGGTAAATAAGCATCCCTTTTAGGTCCATTAGAATTAGTTCTTTTCTGTAGGGGTCATTGGCCAAACGCTTGTACGCGTCATTTTTCAAAAGCTGCTCTAATGTTTGTTCTGGGCTCAGGTGGTTCTTTGCGGCTTTCTCTGTCAAGTCAAACCACGACGCGAAAGCTTCGTCGACTTCGCTTAGAGTCTGCTCTATTTTCGTTGAGTATCCAAAGTGGGGAAAACAGATGCAATCCAGTTTCAGCTTTTTGATTCTGTCTATTGTCCGTCGAGCCAGTTCGTAGTCGAAGGATGGTGGCGGAGTAGTTGGCCACATTAAAACCGAGTTATCCGTTTTAACGTATATCCCCAAAGCGTCTCCACAAAAGAGTGTTCGCGAGTCCTCCAGATACCAGACGGCCGAGTGAGGTGCGTGGCCGGGTGCTGCAAGCAGCTTTAACGTTTTACCCCCCACCTCAACTGTTTCGTCATCGTCGAATGTCTTAACTCTGTCTTCAGACACGGGTCTGACTTCTCCCCACACATCGAGGATCTTTCCTAAGGCTTCTCGTGCAGAGGGTATTAGGCGGGAGGGGTCAACCAAATGCTTGCCTCCTTTTGTGTAGACACCCACTTTTACTTGAGGTAGGTTTTGGGTGACCTTCCAAGCTCCGCCACTATGATCAATGTGGATGTGCGAAACCAGAGCCCACCGTATAGTCGAATATTTCACTTTCGACGCGGCTTTTTCGATGTATTCTCCAACAACGCTTGAGGGACCGGTTTCAATCAAAGCCGACTCATCTTTTCCCTCGACTATGTAACCCACCAGAACATTTGGTGTGCCAAGCGCCCCAACCTCTTTTACATCTAAAGGCAGATTCATCTAAAAATGCACCTATAAACTAGCAATTCAAGCTTGTCAGTGCGTTAAATGAGTATTGGTGAAACCCCTAATTATTAGGGGCGGTGAGCATTGACAGATTATGGTGGCACTGTCTTATGTAAACTCTGCTTGTAAATATTGATGTAAATATATGTAAATGAATGTGGGGACGAATTGGCGGTTTCTATACCCCTTTAAAGTGGTGGCTTAAGTTTCTATGCTCTTGCTCACTCACCACAACTGACGAGAGCAGTCCTGCCTAAGGGCGGTGGCGTGTTGCTACGGCGGCTTAGGGAGAATCTTGGCGCCAGCAACAAACTGGCTGGACAGGACAGAGCAACGAATTTTTGCATTGTGTTTGGCGTGTCTTACTCGACCTTAACAAATAAAGGCAAAAGATTGCTTTGCGTTACCTACGTGATTAGATTGTTCAAGGTAACAATGTAGTTACTATTGATTTGCCCTCCATTCCCTGTGGAGCTCAGTCTTTATTCCCAGCATGTAGAGCACTCTTCCGATAGTTATGTCAACCAGTGGATTTAGTTCTCTGGTGTCAAAGTACAGCGGAGGTAGAGGCGGCATTATTATGCCTCCGGCTTCAGCGACTGACAGCATGTTTTTTAGATGAATTATGCTAAGCGGTGTTTCGCGTGTTAACAATATAAGAGGCCACTTTTCCTTTAGGGCTACAGACGCAACTCTGCTGACAAGGTTTTCCTCATATCCCGTGGCAACTGCGGCCAACGTCTTCATAGAGCAGGGTGCGATTACTGCCCCATCCACCCTGAACGAACCGCTTGCAATTGGAGCCATGAAATCGTGCTCGTCAAAACTATGTGAAGCGAGTTCCGAGACCTCTTTGGCGGTTAAACCCAGTTCCTGCTTTAACACCAGCTTGCCAGTCTTTGTTATGACGACGAAGGTCTCTAGTTCCTTAATTTTTGAGGTGGCCAAGAGTAGCCTGTAACCATAAATCGAACCAGTTGACCCTGTAATGCAAACCACTATTCTCTTGGACATGATAACCTTTGATAACACTAGGAATATATTAACTGCTTTAACTGAAGAAGCGTTTCACAAAACGCGAAAACGTCGTTAAGCTACAGCAAAGCTTTTGCTTTACTTAAAATTATTCTATTAGTTCCGAATCGGTGCGCGAAATGTGCAATCTGTGCGCGGGTCTTGGCCTTACTGTTGTGTTAAAGAAGGCTGGGGCTTATTCGTTCTAGTGTGAAAGATTATGAGAATAGCAGTGGTGGTGCTTTCACCCAACCCAGATGCTTCAAGCCGTGTCAAAGCCGTTTTGGCCGTCTCTAAAGTTCTTCCAGGTTTAAATTTAATGGAGTATCAGGTGATCGAAAAGGGTATAGTGGCACAGCTTCTGAACCCCACTTATGCAGCCGTTGCGACGCCCAAAGCTTTGTCTGACCTGTCGATAGAGTTGAACAACTTTTCCCAAAGCTTTGAAAGAGTAATTTTTCTAAAAGGCGAGAACGATCCTGGCGTAGTTGAACACAGTCTACTCCACGAATTGGGGCACATATCTTACCAACAAAGATATCCCGAGAAAGTCGAACAAAGACAAAACTTTTACCAACGACTAAGAAATTCGCTTAAAGATTCAAACAAAATATCTTTTCTGATGTCCAAGGTGTACTCCATAGTCGAGAATGACCCCAAAGCACGCGTACTTCTTTCATTGGAATCAGATGAATTGTACTCAAACAGATTTGCTTACGAGTACAACACTGATAAGACGGCATATGCTGCGCTCGCAGAAAGAGAATTGCAGATAGCGCTCAAAGTTTGGGGGAAACTAGACGTGGGCAAACAGTTCGACTCTGCTTTTCACATGGTATTGGTTGACCTATACATGCGCGTCATCCAGCGAACTTGGGTTGACCGTGTTCCCTACATGTATAAATGGATGTTGCCGTATACCAGTGGTATAGTGGACGCCGTTGATCAAGAGGATCCCGCGAAGCTTTTTAGCAGACAAATACTGTTGTTTAATGCAATAAACCGTTGGATGGATGTCTCAGAAGACGAAATAAGGTCGGCCATAAGGGGTTGAGGATCTTCAATTCGATGTTTTTTTGGCTACCAAAATAATCAAGCCTCCCATCATCTTGGTCTCAGTCTCTAATTCATCAAAAAATTCCAGTATCATGCGTTTCAGCTCAAAGTTTCGGGGTAATTTTTTATATGTGGTGTACAGAACTTTGTAGTGTCTCCAATACTTGTTTGCTACAAAATACGCTGCCATGGGTACGAGGAAATGCCAATAGAAGCCTATGAGTGTTCTCGCAAAGCTACTATCGGGTTTCGAAATATCTACTATGAGTAGCTTACCGTTCTCCTTCAACACTCTACTTATTTCAAATAGTGCCTGACGCATGTTCTGAGCGTCGCGAAATGAAAAACCCATCATAACAGCGTCAAATTGTTTGTCTTTAAAGGGGAGGCGCTCAAATACTCCGCGCACTAGACCACTATTTTTACCCAAAGTTCTGATTGACGCATGGCCAAGCATTGAGCCAAGAGCGTCTAGCATAACTGGTTTCAAAGATGGAAAAATCGTTGTTGCAACTTCTGTCATTACTCCTGGGCCACAGCCCGCGTCAAGCAATTTCTCTGAGCCGTTGAGCGCTTTCCGAATTCCTCTCTCCCTCCAAAACAAATCTTTTCCAAAGGACATAACCGAATTCATTTTGTCGTAAACAGGTATCAGCGAATCCAATGCCACCTCGACTATCTCGGACCACTGGTCACCCAACCCTCCCTCCATCTTTGACTCCTCTAAATGGAATCTTTTCTGAGCTCCCTTCTCGCTCTGGCCAAGTCTCCTCTTTTTGTAGAATTGAGAGCTTCGACCGCCAGCACCGATATGAACCCAAAAATAAAAATAACCTTCCATGCAAAGATATAGTGACCCAGTTCAATTAGGGCTGTCAAACCTGCTATGGACACAATAGTGAAAAGAACACCCGATGCATGCATCCAAAATCTTCCTTTGGGGGAAGCCGAGTAATAACTTACGAGTTCCACTAGCAAGGTGGGCTCGAAGCCAAATCTCCCAGCCAAGTAAAATCCATTTAGCTTTATTTTAAAGAATTTTGCCGTGATAGAATGACCAAGGCTGTGACTGAATAGAATTGTTAGAACTGAACCCATTAACACAAATGCCGATTGCACAACAGCCTCACCGTAGAAATATGCCTCAGACAAATAAAGCATGATGTAGCCGGATAAAACAGGTAAAATCAAAAACACGGGCGAGGCCAACTTGGAGGGGATGCGTTTATGCATTTTTCCAAAAGACGCCGTTCGAATCGCATCGATCCTTGCAAGATCCGCTTTCTTCCCTAACAATCTGGCTGCCGAAGCAGCTCTTCGGGCCATTTTAAAAGCGATCTCTGGGTCACTCTCAACTAGCTCGCTGCTTTGAGAAAGCAGTATATCAAACTCCGACAAGTCCACTACCTCGCCAATAAGTGCGAATTATCGCTTCTTTCAGACTTCTTTTTTCTGCGCTTGTTGCAGATTTGTTCGAACCCTTAAACGAGAGTTCAGCAGCACGTAGATTTGGTAGAAATTTACACGAAAACATTTCTTGGTTTGTGCGATGCTGAACCATTTTTAGCAAAAATAACTACCTTCGCTGGACTATGCGATATGCATTCCTACCGCCTGTTTTAATCTTTCCCCGCATTTCGGCCGATTTCTGAGATTCGTCATATTATTTGGTGCTGTTATAGCCAATTTGGTCACGTTTTTTGGTTTCGTATCTTGATTTTACTAGCATCAGCTTTGCATAACTCGAAAGCATTTCTTTCATTCGCCCAATTTTAGTTGCCTCTTCACGAGCCTTTGAAACGTACTTCCTATTCATCTCTAGGGCAAGTCTAAGCGAGGTGTCAAGGTCGAACTCCAGATTTAGCGCTGAGACTACGTTTGGCCTGTTTCTGGCCAAGTCGTTTCCAGTGCTTTTGGGTTTGTCCAGATTTTCTCCAAGCACATTAAGATAGTCGTCTCTTATTTGGAAGGCTATTCCTATGTTTCTACCATACTTCTTTAATTCGCCAATCATTGATTCGCTGCCATTGGACACGCGTCCCCCTATCGCGGCGCACGCCCCTATCAAAGAAGCAGTTTTGAGTTTGACTATGTCCATGTACTCTTCTATTCCTATTTTTCTGCCACTTTTCTGAATTTCAAAATCCCTAGCTTCTCCTTCACACATATCCATCGCAGCTTGGGCCAGCTCCCTGATGGCCTCCTTGCCACACGGTGCGCTGAGTTCTATTGCTTTGGAAATCAGGAGGTCTCCACTTAAAACAGCTATTTCTGAACCAAAAACCGTGTGTACGGTTGCCACTCCTCGGCGCACGGTGTCACCGTCTACCAGATCGTCGTGGATCAGTGAAGCAGTATGGATTACTTCAACTGCTGTTGCCGCCTCAATGGAAAGCTCGTTTATTCCGTTCGCGCAATGAGAACCCAGTAATACCAAAATGGGCCTCAGTAATTTACCCTTTGCTCTCACAAGATGCAATGAAGCTTCCGACAACTTTGTCGCATAGAAACCGTTGAAGCTGAGTTCGGCCAATCTCTTTTCCACTTGAACAAGTGCATCAGACACTTCGTGTGGGAGTGCGACGGAAAGCTGCAATACCAAAAACCTTCTTCGGTTAGTTTCATTTGAACCCGATTATAAGAGCTGTGCACCTTTCGGAAGTGAATCGTATACCGAAGTATAAAACGACAGTTAAGGACCGCCCATAACACTACGGAAACAGCGATTTTTGAGTTTGGTCACATTAATGTCTGAACAAATATAGTCACATTTTCGGAGAATCAGGCCATTTTTTGTTATGATGTTCTTTGCACTCATTATTCTTCGAAAATTTTCGTAAACATTATTTAAACAAATAGCACGATACCCTTTAATTAATCGAGCCAATCAGATACAACTTCTTTACTTATTTTAAAAAAGACTTATATTGGTCTCAAAAGCTAGTTGTTTGCCATGGTGAGCTACCATGGCCACTGATTTAAAGAAAACTTATGATTTGCACGACGTTGAGAAACGGCTGAACGCATTGCAGGTCGAACACTTGGACCTCTGGTTCACCGATGTGCGCGGCGTCCTAAAACACGCAACGATGGAAAAAACCGAAGTCGATGAGGCCTTTGTTAAACAAGGCGCCGCAAAATTGGACGGTTCAAGTGTTCCCGGATTCACTGAAATCTATGAATCAGACTTAGTCTTAAAGCCAGATTGGGATACACTCGCTACTATTCCGTGGTTCAGCAACACGTCCAGGGTCTTCACCGATGTGTACAGGGGTTATTCCGAGGGCAGACTCGAACGGGACCCAAGATTCGTGGCTCAAAGGGCCGAAGAAGTCTTGGTTCAGTTGGGTTATACAAAGTCTTTCTGGGGTCCAGAACCTGAATTCTTTGTTTTCGACGATTCGCGTTATTCTGTGGACAGCGGTGAATCCTATTTTAAGATTTCTTCTAAAGAGGCAAGTTGGTCCGACGCTTCAAGAGGTTATGTCATAGCCCCAAAAGGGGGCTACTACCCCTCCACTCCGCAGGACACTTTAATGGATTTTAGAACCAAAGCGGTTGAGACCCTCACAAAGAACTTCGGCATCAGAATCGAAGCCCACCATCACGAGGTAGGAGCTGCGGGTCAATGTGAAATAGACTTTAGGTTTGGCGGTTTAACAGAGACAGCCGATAGGTTGCAAACCATCAAATACGTCGTAAAAAACATTGGAGCCCAAATGGGTTACTTGACTACATTTATGCCGAAGCCCATCTTCGGAGACAATGGCTCGGGTATGCACACCCATCAGAGTGTTTGGAGGAACTCTGAGAACCTTATTTACGACTCTAGAGACGAATACGCGGAGCTTAGTCAGTTCGGTAGGTATTATATAGGCGGACTACTTGATCACAGTCGAGCTCTTGCAGCCATAGTCTCACCCACCACTAATTCGTATAAGAGACTTGTGCCGGGATACGAGGCACCTGTTTACGTGGCTTGGAGCAAAAGAAACAGGTCTGCCGCTGTAAGGGTTCCCACTTATCACAAGGGTATAGAATCAGCCAAACGCATCGAATACAGGCCACCCGACCCAAGTTGTAATCCTTACTTGGCTTTTGCGGCGATGCTTATGGCAGGGCTGGACGGCGTAAACAAGAAAATAGAGCCCGGAGACCCCGTAGACGAGAACATATATCACCTCACACCTATCAGAAGACAGCAGCTGGGTGTACTTGAGTTACCAGCGTCTCTCAAAGAGGCTTTAGAAGAACTTAAGTCGGATTCAGCGTTTCTCAAACAGGTGTTCCATCAGTCACTTCTCGACGCCTACATCGAATTAAAAACACAGGAGTGGAAGGAAGAATCCATGAGACCAACGCCGTATGAATATTACCAATATTTTTCGGTCTAAAGCTGTTTGAGGCTCCGAATTATCAATGGTCGTTCCAAAAAATACACAATGAGGAGAGGGAATACCTCTCCTCACCGCTTAAATCAATTCTCCTATCGCGTAGTTGGGCCTGATTTGCGTGATTTTGATCTTGACATTGTCCCCTTGCTTGGCGTTTGGAACAAAGACAACATACCCCTGAATACGTGTAACCCCGTCTCCCCTTCTGCTAACCTCACTGATAGTTACTTCGACTTCATCGCCAACCTTTACCGGTTTTGGCGAAAAACTTTTACCGGCAAAGTGTTTTTGCCCTCTACCCGATTGTTCCTCCGTGTTTTCGTTTTCTTCCGACAAAGCGTTTCCGTACCTTACCTTATCCTGACCTAATCGATTTTGCATATAAGTTTTACCGAAATGGTGAAAAGATATGCCTCCAAAACTACTTGTGGTTCTAAGGTGTCCTTGAATATTCCCGTAATTTTGTCGTGACTGTTCGGGTAACACTTGGCGAAAACAATTTTTCCTAAGAATGGTATGATGTGTATATCGGCTCCTGCTGCTCAAGCGTGACGCGCTACAAAAGCAAAGAGAGAAAATTAGCATGGTACGATGGTTGTAATCTAGGTGTGTAATTTATCCGATTGGTTCAAATTTTGAAACTGAGCAGCGGAAGGCTTTCAAAGGCGATGTCAATCAAGGCTAACATGCGTGGCGTAATCTCTAAGTGGTTCCCAATACCCATCTTTCGCTTGGTTACACGTACGAGCCTACTAGGAGATTGATAGAAGTCGTTAAAAACGAAATCAACTCAACCCCGCTCCTTAGCACGTGTATACAGAATATAACGCAACCTATCTCTTAACGGTGAATCTGGCATGGATAATATTAAAAACCATAAGATTCCAACGAAAGATAAGCAAACGTGACGTGTACACCTACCCGCAACCTTAGAGAAACTGTTACTGGTTTAATCGCAAGAGTCGCGTTCCTAGCACCGCTGTTCCAGCCGTTTAAAGGGGATCTTTGTTTCTAGGGGCTACCGCAAGGACTCAGCAGGAAATATTCTGGGAACACTGGCTCATACAGAATCACGTGTATCTGTTTTCCCGTCTTTCCAAAAATTTCTCTCGCCGATACATATTATGGGTGACCCCTATTATCAGTCTGGACAGAGTCCAACGATAATTGGAATTGCTTAAAAGTAACACCAAATGTGCTCAAATCATGGTTGTAACGGTCCGCGAGCTGTCTAACCCAGAAGAATTCTCTGAAGCTGAAGAGGTTCAGAAGTCAGCTTGGGGTATGAGTGATATCATGGTGACCCCAAAGGAAATTATGATAGCCATTCAAAGCAATGGCGGACTGGTTCTCGGGGCGTTTGATCACAAAAAAATGGTGGGTATGGCGCTCACATTGGTTGGCTATCGTCATGGTAAAGCATTCATGTATTCGCATATGACTGGGGTTGCAAAAGAATATCAATCCAAGGGCGTTGGCTATTTGCTAAAGCAAAGACAAAAAGAAATTTCACTGGAACGCGGTTTTGATTTGGTTGCGTGGACGTTTGACCCAATCATTGCAAGAAACGCCCATTTTAACTTATCAAAACTTGGCGTAATATGTAGAAACTATAAGGTGAACTACTATGGGCCAATGAATGATGCTATTAACTTCGGCTGGGAGACCGACCGTGTTATAGCAGAGTGGCTGTTAAAAGAGAATCTTAGCGAAGTTCGCTCAAGGGCCGCAGAAAAATTGAATGAGGCTCATTTGGCTATAAAAACAGAGGATGCTAACGGACAGCCCAGATGTTTGGATTGGAACATTGACCTGAGCACCCAAACGACCTTGGTTGAGATACCCAGAGATATTGTAAGCATAAAGAAAACAAGTTCAGAAGAGGCCAACAGATGGAGGATTGCTATACGCGAAATATTTCAGGCCTACTTTGGGTCTGGTTTCGCGGCCATAGACCTAGTTGAACACCGTGACAGGTTGTTTTACCTTATAGAAAGAGTGGATCTTCCTCAGAACATTTTTCTGCATTAGTCACGTCAAAACTTCGCGAGAGGGGGATTAGACAAACTCGTCAAGCCTATATAGCACAACAAGTTTGCGTTTTTCGAGCGCCCATGGGATTGGAGCAAGGGTTGGCGATTACGGTCTTCTTTGTTTTGGGCGCAGTAGTGGCCTACCTCGTCGAAACCTTGCCCAAATTTCTTGTTACCTCAAACCCAACGTCCGAAAAGCTGATGCCCTTTGAATCGGGCGAAGACCCTGTGGGGACAGCTAGGATCAGATTCAGAATTCAATACTATATATATGCAGTGGCATTTGTTACATTCGACGTTGTAGCGGCTATCGCGATTCCGTGGGCAGTAGCATGGAACTTGGTCTATTGGACTCCTATATTGGTATTATTCGTGGCCATGTTGTTCGTAATAGGATACTACGCTGTGAAGGGTGACTTGGAGTGGCTGTGATTTTTCCGGCTCCTATTTCAACGCTTATTCTGTTCATTGAACACAACATAGTTTTGAGGCTTATAGCGGTCGCCATAGCCGTCTTCATTATAGTAAGCATAGGTTCCCTCATTGAGATATACATTGAGCGCAAGTTTTGGGCTCGCATAATGTCTCGTTACGGACCCACAGAAGTGGGAAGGTACGGAACACTGCAGCTGTTTGCTGACGCCATAAAGTTCGTTGGAAAAGAAAACTTTACGCCTGGGGCGGCCGACAAAACCATTTACGATGTTGTACCCATTCTTACAGTAGCAACATCCTTTGTTGTGCTACTGGCGATCCCGTTTGACTATACCGTTGCATCACTTTTCCCTACCAATATAACACCACTCAAGTTCGTCGTATCCGATTTTGACCCCAGCGTTTTGGTTGCCTTCGCATTCTTCGCTCTGGAACCAGTCTTAGTTCTGTTCGGTGGATGGGCTTCGGCCAGCAAATACACCTTAATAGGCGGGTTCAGGTCGGCCGCTCAACTGATTAGCTATGAGATTCCATTGATTTTTTCATTTCTGAGCGTGGTTGCGTTCACCAGATCGCTCAACTTCTTCCAAATAATTCAGGATCAAGCTCATTCTTGGCCATTTCTCTTTGTGGAGTTTCCCGCTTTCATTCTTTTTCTGGTAGCGTTGCTTGCTGAATTAGAGCGGACTCCGTTCGATTTAACAGAGGCGGATTCTGAGCTAGTGGCTGGTTGGAACACGGAATATGGAGGAACAAAATTTCTTTTGGTTTATCTCTCTGAGTACATGAGAGCCTTTGCGGGTTCGGCGATACTTACATGTCTCTTCTTGGGCGGATGGCTCGGACCAGCACCTATTCCACCCTTGATCTGGTTGTTTCTCAAAACCATAATCGTGTTCACTTTGCTTGTCTGGATAAGAGCCGCGTATCCACGAGTCAGAATAGACCAAATGCTCAACTTGGGTTGGAAATTTCTGGTCCCAGTCAGTATAATCTGGCTCTTGCTAACACCTTTTGTCGCAGCTTTAGCTCTGTCGCACGGCGCATTGGCGTTGGTGAGTTAACGTGGAAGTCACAGCTCTGGCCTTCTATTTTATAGTGGGTTGGACACTTCTGTCCGCTCTGGGCGTTGTTCTCGCACGCGACATAGTAAGAGCCGCTGGTTATCTAATTATTTCCCTTATTGGAGTAGCAGCCGCGTTTGCGTTGTTCGGTTCCCTTTTCGTAGCGATGATTCAGATCTTGGTTTACGCTGGTGCAGTGATAGTGCTGTTTCTGTTCGGCGTCATGCTTACAAGAAGAGAAGGGCCCATAAACAGGGTTAAGCAGTTGGCCACCACCGAAAACCTAGTGTATCTTGTTTTCTCGATCTTTCTTTTTGGGTTAATAGCTTCTTCCGCTCTCAATTTCACAGGCTTCGGTCTGAACAATCTGGGGTTCGCCGAATCTTCGCTTATAGGAGTGTCACTGTTTGTTCAACTAAAAGGAGCCATATATGCTTTAGCGGGGCTGACGGCGACTACTGGTATCGGTTCTATTTACGTGATAAAAAAGAGTAGGCAAAGCGGTGGAAAACATTGATTGAATTAAACCAAGTCGTAGCGTTCACAGCTTTCCTGTTTGCTGTAGGGGTCTATGGTGTACTAACTTCTAGAAACGCTGTTAGAATGCTTATGTCAATTGAGTTGATACTGAATGCGGCGAACGTAAACTTCGTTGCCTATGCGGCGACCACGGGAGTCGTTGAAGGTGTGGCCTTGGCCATCATAGGTATCTCGGTGGCCGCAGCGGAAGCAGCTATTGGAATAGCTATAGTTCTACTTTTGGACAAACTCTTTAAAACAATAGACCTCAACAAGGTCGAAGAGTTGAGGGGTTAAAAATGACCCTGGTCGGCGATTATGTTTGGCTAATACCCGCGGTTCCAATTATCTTTTCGGCTGTGCCGATGTTTTTTGGTAGGCGCCTACCACTGGCGGGCGGGCTTGTGGCAATTCTCTCCGTAGCCGTCTCCACCATTATCTCCTTGAGTCTGCTGGTGTCGCCGTCTATCACTCCAATAGACGTGCACATCACTTGGATCCTGCCTGGCCAAGGTACGCAAATAGCAGTCGGATTTTACGTGGACAACCTTAGTATCTTGATGTCCGTGATCACTTCTGGAATAGCGCTTCTAATCTTAATATATTCCATTGAATATATGCGTCATGAAGAGGGTCTTCCCAGATACTGGGCTGAAATGATGCTTTTTACGGGTTCCATGTTGGGTTTCGCCCTTTCCGACTCAATCATACTCATGTATGTATTTTGGGAACTCATCGGCGTGTGTTCCTATTTATTAATAGGGTTTTGGTATACTAGGCCGGAAGTTGCTTCAGCAGCAAAGAAGGCATTCGTAGTTGTACGAGTTGGCGATGTTGGATTCTTAATGGGTTTCATTCTGCTATATTTTTACGGACACACCTTGAGCTTAGTGAGCGTAATAAGTACGCCGCTGTCGATTGTCGCCTCTCCGCAGCTGCGCACCCTGATAGCCATTTTGATTTTTGCTGGCGCCATAGGAAAATCCGCTCAGCTACCCCTCTTTACTTGGTTACCGGACGCAATGGAGGGGCCAACCACTGTTAGCGCCCTGATCCATTCGGCGACAATGGTGGCAGCTGGTGTATATCTTGTGGCACGGCTGTACCCATTTTTCTATGTGTCACCTTACGCGTTGGAAGTGGTAGCACTGATCGGAGCCCTCTCAGCCTTTATCGCGGCCACTATGGCCTTGGTTTCCTACGATCTAAAACGTATACTCGCATACTCTACAATGAGTCAGCTGGGCTATATGATGGCTGGTCTCGGAGTCGGCGCATATGGTGCGGCAATGTTTCACCTGCTCAATCACGCAGTGTTCAAAGCAATGCTTTTCCTGTCGGCTGGTGCAATACTGCATGTTCTGGATACTCGTGACATAAGACAAATGGGTGGCCTGTTTCGACATATGAAGATAACTGGGCTCGCTTTTCTGGTGGGCTCACTTGCGCTCAGCGGCATATTTCCTTTTAACGGTTTCTTCAGCAAAGACTTGATAGTGGGAGCTTCGTATGAGTACGGTTTGTTGACGGGGGACTACTGGGTATACTTTTTAACGCTTGGTGGTGCGCTACTTACCGCCATATATATTTTTAGAGCCTTTTTTGTGGCGTTTATAATGCCACCTCGTGTTAAGACAGAAAAAATGGCGCACGAAGTTCCGTTGGTGATGACCGTTCCCATGACAATACTGATTGCTTTGACACTCGTCACAGGCTGGCTCTGGTCTCCATGGACGAACATTTTCCAACCGTACGTCCGCTATGTAGCAACGATTCCCAACACGATCGAAGCTCCAATAGGGTTTACGCTTATCACTCTGCTAGCCGCGTTTGTCGGAATAGCCCTGTCATATTTGACGTATATTCGCGGAACGATTGATCCCGCTAGAATAACTCAAAGCACAATGGGTTCAAAAATTTACGTGTTGCTGAGCAAAGGATACTATTTCGACGATGCTTACAACGCTGTTGCAAGAGGAATGGAAAACGGTGTCGGCTATGTCCTTGACCTGTTTGACAGAAGGATTGTTGACGGCGTCGTTAACGGAATAGGCCTTGGTTTGGTTGGCTTTGGCAAGCGATTAAGAACGATTGAAACTGGAAGTGTGAGAAATTATGTGGCGGCCATGATTTTGGGTATTGTTCTGATCATTTTGCTTTTAGAGGTGCTTTAAATGGACTGGATAACTCCAACAGTGTTCTTTCCAATAGTACTGGGTCTCGCACTTCTCTTTCTTTCTCAGTTCAAAAGGACGAATGAATTGGCGCCAAGAATAGCTTTGTTAATTGGTGTAGTCACGTTTGTATTTTCCATGGCCATGTTGGTTCAATACGGTTTGAATCCAATCGACTGGCAATTTGGAAGGTTCCAAGAATACCATACTTATAGCTGGTTGCCTCAACTTGGAATAAATCTTACTTTCGGCGTAGACGGCGTTAGCGTACCTCTGATAGTGTTGACCACTATCACCACGATCGTGGTCACACTTTCTTCTATTAATCTAATCAAGGAAAGAAAGGGATTCTACTATTCTCTTATATTGATTACCGAAGGTGGAGTAATAGGCGTCTTTACTTCTATAAACCTATTCGTTTTTTTCATTTTTTGGGAAGTCGTGTTGATCCCCATGTTCTTTTTGATCGGTGTCTGGGGAGGTCCCAGACGTGAATATTCGGCCTACAAATTCTTGATTTATACCCACGTTGGGAGCGTTGTGATGCTGATAGGCATATTCCTTGCCTATTTTTCCACTGGTGGGGCAACCTTTAACCTACTGGTTATTTCTCAAAGATTGGCCAATCCGGCTTTCCCGGAGCTTCTAAAAACAATAATATTTGCAACTTTGGCCTTCGGATTCTTAGTCAAAATGCCTGTTTTTCCATTTCATACGTGGCTGCCAGACGCTCACGTTGAAGCACCGAGTCCAGTGAGCGTCGTTCTTGCTAGTCTTCTTTTGAAGATGGGTGGCTACGGCATGATTAGATTCGCCTTTCAAATGATCCCAGCCGTAGCCCAGCAGTATTCACCGGTTTTGCTTGCAATGGGCATAATCAGTGCGCTGTACGGTTCGTTTGTGGCCTATCGTCAAACAGACGTAAAGAGAATGGTGGCTCTCTCAAGCATCAGTCATATGGGCTTTGTTTTGATCGGTATCTCATCGTTGACCACTATAGGCTTGGTCGGTTCGATATTTCAAATGTTTAGCCACGGAATCATAGTGGGTTCTCTGTTTCTGCTGTCTGGTTTTATAGGGGAGTCCACTGGTACACGACAGATACCAGTTCTTAGGGGCCTTGCACGCGCTATGCCAAGGCTCGGCGGACTCATGACGTTCGCGTCGCTTGCTTCCGTAGGTCTACCGGGCCTAAGCGGATTCATAGGCGAGTTTATGATAATTTCGGGTGCTTTCGAAGCCAACTTTGCGGTGGGTTTCCTTGCTGCCTCTGTGCTTGCGATAACGGCTGGCTATTACATGTGGATGCTTCAAAGAATGATTTTTTCACAGCCCTTGGAAGGCAAACAGTTCCATGATCTATCTGGTTCAGAATTGGCGGCGCTTTCTATATTCGCTGTGTTGATAATTGCGTTGGGGGTCTATCCTCTGCTGTTGCAATCCTATATCGCACCCTCAGTTTCACTTTTGGTGCATTTGAGTCAATGGTGAGAACAAATGGTGTTGCTTAGTCAAATCACAGGTTTATCGCCGATAATAGTGTTAATAGTAGGTATATTGGCAGTTTTTATTCAAGATTTAAGCAGAGAGAACAACAGGGCCAATAGGCTGTACGCGATTGCGTCACTTCTGGCTTCCATGCTTTTATCTCTCTACTTGTCTCAGATGGGCGACGCAACAACATTCGGTGGAGGCTCTTTCGCATTCAACACTTATACCTATTTTTACGGGACGGTTTTTTCTTTGTCCGCTCTCCTAGTGGTTTTGGCCTCGAATCGATTTCTCTCCTCTCTCGAGAGCCCCTTTGAATTCAACGTTTTGGTTTTGGTTGCAACTCTGGGCATGTTTTTAGTGGCTGCTTCAACCAACTTGGTATCACTCTTCGTCGCTTTCGAAATGGCAACGGTTGCAACCTATGGTATGACAGCCTACGCCAAAGATAAAAAAACCTCTGCAGAAGCAGCAATCAAATTTTTTGTTGTGGGAGCGGTTTCAGCGGGAATAATACTTTATTCTATTTCCTTAATCTATATGGCTACTGGAACAATAGCCATAACATCGTTTTTCACAGTGGCCCAAGGCTCCACGAGGCTACTCTCCGTAGCCTTTATACTGCTCATCGCTGGTTTTGGGTTTAAAATAGCCGCCGTGCCCTTCCATATGTGGCTTCCGGACACCTATGATGGAGCACCTTACCCAACCACGACTTATCTGGCAAGCGCTTCCAAGATAATGGGCTTCGCGGCGCTCACAAAAATTTTCTTGGTAATGGGTCCCGCCGTCGAAGCTCAGACAGCTTTGAACTGGCAGATAGCCTTTGGCGTGCTTTCCTTATTAACAATGACCCTGGGCAATTTGGCTGCTTTGGTTCAGACGGATATCAAAAGAATGCTTGCCTACTCAAGTATTTCGCAGTCGGGTTACATAATAATGGGTTTAGCTTTGGGATCAGCCTTCTCTTACACCATCATCCTCTACTTCGTCTTGGTTTACGCAATTTCAAAGATCGGTTCCTTTATAGTCGCGGAGTTCTTTGATGCTCAGTACGGCGCGAGGTCGATTTCGGACTATTCTTGGCTTGCGAAAAAGTCTCCGTTCTCAGCGTTTTCGTTGACCATCTTCTTTTTGAGTCTAGCGGGTATACCTCCTCTTGCGGTATTCGTAGCCAAGTTTTTCATGTTTTACGCTGCGGTTCAAGTAGGCGGATTATGGATAGGGCTTGCGGTTGCGGGTGTCCTCAACAGCGCGCTCAGCCTTTATTACTACGCGAGAGTCATAAAAAACATGTACTTGGGGGTCGAAGGTGTTCCTCAAGCCGCGCAGTTCAAAATAACCGAAAACAAGAACTACGCTATTCCAGTTCTGATAGCCCTGGCTTTGACTGTAGCACTGGGTTTGGCTGAAGGTCCAATAATACAGTTAGCCAGGTATGCCGTAGCATCTGTTTCCTTCTTAGGGATGGTTCACTTAATCGAAGCGCTTATTTCAACGCTGTGAATTTATCTTCACGTTGAATTCGAGTGATTTGTATTGATAGTTTTAACCAACGATGACGGGGTGCGCAGTCCGGGTCTATTGGCGCTTTTCAAATCCGTTTCGGATTTGGGTGAAGAAGTTGAAGTGGTTGCACCCAATGGCCCACAGAGTGCTGCTGGAATGAGCATTACGTTCTTTAAACCTCTTAGAATAGAGAGGATATTTCTGAATGGGCTCAGAGCCTATGCTGTGGACGGTTCGCCTACAGACTCTGTCTTTTTGGCTAGGTACAAACTCTTTAAACGAAGAAAAATCAAGCTGGTTCTAAGCGGTATAAATCTGGGCGAAAATCTGACTCTGCAATCATATTACACCAGCGGGACAGTTTCAGCTGCTTTGGCTGCCGCCTTAAACGGTATAAAGGGAATTGCCTTTTCTATGTTGGTTGACTATAGGGACGAGCCCCCAATAGAAACCTTTAATGAGGCAATCAGGTTTACAAGATTAATAGTGGCTGGCGTGCTCAAACACGGCTTTCCAAAGGATGTGGACATTCTGAGCGTGAATTTCCCTAGCAAAATAGGCCCTGGGACTAAGATCAAAGTTACTCGGATGGCGCGTACCATGTTCGACGAGTACGTATTGGAGCGCCACGATCCGCGGGGACGCAGCTATTTTTGGTTGGGCGGCAAAATAAAGAAAAGCTTGGAGAAGGGTACGGATGTTTATACTGTGTTGGTTGAAGAAAACATCTCGGTTACGCCCGTAAACATGTCGAGTTACTCTGATGACGCTATGCACTCCACTATAAGATTGGTTGAGTCCATTACAGGCTCTAGCAGTGGGAACGGAAGCTGAGCGTTCGAAGTTTAGGGAGGTCTAGGCTCCGTAGTAGCAAGGCCGCTGGCTGCCCAATGCTTGGAATACTGTCGAATAAGCTTTTGAGTTTCGGCTAATTCTTTGCTTTTGAAGTCAAAATCAGTTCGTTTCCAAAAGGGTCCTCCACACCCATGTTCACCTGTCCCGTGGCTGTCATTTCGGGGCCAAACAATATTTTTCCTCTGCTCATGGTCATCTTTTTTGATACGTCGTCTACGTCGTCCACTTCGATGAATAGATTTGTTCCAACGCCTGGTCGTCTCCATTCCTCACCAGCCTCAGGTACTCTTACCAAGAAAGGCACTCCACCCAGATCAAAAATCGCCAGCCCTTCGTTAGAACTGTTTTCCAAAAGGCTAAATCCCAGAATATCTTTGTAGAATTCAACTGCCTCATCCACGTTGTAAACAAAGAGAGTTATGGCCCACAGTCTAGGCATTGCGGTTCAGTACCGCGTAAGGCGATATAACGCTTCTGTCCAACATGTTACTCCAAGGGCTCGTGGTGTGCAATCTTTGGCATAGCAGCGATTAACGATTAAAAATCGTTTTTGAATTATGTGACAGATAATGCTAAGGCCCATTAAACTCTGGTATGTCATCGATTCTTTGAGAACCGTGTGCCACATAGAGTTCCGCTTCTTGGAAGAGTCGGAGTATCAATTTCTCACCCAACTTTAATTTTGCCAATTTTCTTTCAACATCTATCTGAACGCCTCGGGGCTTCGAATATTCTCCCACTTTTCCACGGAAATCCATGGCTACCAAAATTATTTTTTCGGCTCCCATTTGATGGCAAAGCCATGCAGCTCTGTCGCCGTCTGTGAATCCGAAATAATTTTTTACGTTGCCTATGGGTTTTGTTTGCGTCGTGAACACGACTTTTGCCCCGTTAGATATGAGTTTGGGAACAATATGTGTCAATTTGGTGCTGTTGTCTCCGTGGGCATGGATCACCAGAATGGATTTTTTTGAGCACCACTGGATCGTATGGTCACCGCCGTCTAGGTCTGTGACCAACACGTCTGGCGGCTCCAAGTTTCGTTCACGAAAGATTCTTGCCGCTCCATCTGCAGCAACATATACCCATCCAGCTCTTTTTCGAACGAACTGCTCAAAGACTTTGGTGAGTGACGGACCAGCCCCGAAGACCACGCAAACCCTGCCATTTATCAGGTTTTTGAGTTCCTCTTCGGCGGTGTTCGTTTTACTTGCCAATCCGTCGAGTATCTCAGAAGCTTTTCCATCAAGTTCTGGATTAAGCTTTAACTTTTTCGTTATTCGGGGATACCATAACCTAAGCCACTCTTTCTGCTCCATTTTTGACACTTTTCATGAAACGCGAAGCTTGTTCGAATAAGTAGGCAGAACATTCTTTGTATTCTGAGTTGGGCGCAATACGTTTTATTAAAGAATCGTAGTGGACCATAAGTTCGTACAATTTAAGGGCCTCATTCAACATGCCAGCTTCTACGTATGGTTTTAGTCTAGAGTGATGGATCAACATTTCAACAAGCGCGGAATCAACCCTGCTGTACACTGAGGGTTTAACACGTAATAAACTTCCCGAAATGGGTTTCAGACAAAGAATTGAGCGTTCCAAGTTCTGCTCCTTTTCTTCGTCTATGACTTTAAACCCAATCCATGCTGCCGCTTCTCGCAAAACCCAGAAACCCCGATGCGAATGCATATTCAATAAAAGCTTCTGTTTCTCATAAATCGCCCTGTAAAAAACCAAGCCGTCGTTTACGACAATGATTGCACCAAACGGGTTTTTGATCAAGTTTTGATAGGTTACGGTGCTCCTATAAAGCTTGGTTTCAAATACGCTGTTCCTATAAACAACTCCTATAGGTGCCACGAATGGTTTATCCATATTTGTGGTTGATAAAATCACTTCGTATGTTATGTTTTCTTGGAAATCCACTCCAAACAGATTCAAGTTCAGCCATTGCTATTTTTTGTTCCAACAATATTAAACTTGACCAATCCTCCGTCAAAATAGATGAGGTTCACCGAAAATCATTTTGCCATAGCACAGCTCAACATGTTATAGAACACCTTTAAGCTACGGTAGAACAGTTTATTTGGGCTTCGATCTGCATATTCAATGGTGATTTGTGTGCAACAAGACTATCAGCGTAGGCATTCCGCTCTAATAGAAGTCATGCAAAGACATGATGTTGGGCTGACCATTCTTGCACCTGGCGTCAATATGTTTTATTTTTCGGGTTTTTATGAGGAACCCTCTGAAAGACCCATGCTATGCTTCCTTCCCGTGAACGATGAACCATTCTTTTACGTTCCTGAACTCTACTACGAACATGTATCTTCATCGACGTGGATAAGGAAAATCTTATCTTGGAAAGACGGCGAGAATTCTCTGGACAAAATTAAACAGCTTATTTCAAAATTTACTAATGGAAAGATAGCCTTTGATGGTCCCATGCGGCTCGACTGGCTGTTGCCCGTACTGGATACCTCAGTTCTTCCACGTATGGTTGTTGCGGACGAGATAATCAAACCTCTGCGCGAGATAAAGTCAGACGACGAAATCGGTCTTATTCGGCGTGCCGGGGAACTCGCATGCAAAGCTTTTGATAAGTGTATTGGCGACATAAGACCTGGCTTGACTGAAAGAGAGTTCGCGGCACTTTTGGAAAGAACAATGGTAGAGATTGGCGGGTCCTCGCCGGCATTTAGAAGCATAGTGGCCACAGGTGCCAACTCTTCTATGCCCCACTACAGAGCGGGTAACACCATAATTGAACGCGGGCGACCACTAGTGATTGATTTCGGGGTGAACTACAAATTCTACAATTCAGATATGACTCGAACGGTGTTCATCGGTGAACCAAGCGGCGACTTCAAAGAAATTTATTCAAGCGTAGCAGAGGCTCAGGAATTGGGTATCAGCTTGGTCAACCACGGTTCAGAAGCACGGATGATTGATTTAAAGGTGAGAGACTACTTGTCGCTTAAAGGATTAAGTAAATACTTTATACACAGAACTGGTCACGGCATAGGACTTGAGGTCCATGAAAATCCATATATAAATAGTAGCAACACCGAAACATTGGCTACCGGAATGTGTTTTAGTGTTGAGCCAGGAGTTTATTTACAGGCGAAATTCGGAGTTAGAATTGAAGATATAGTAGTAGTTGGACGAAACAGTGCTGAAATATTGACTCCATACACTCGGGAACTCATTGCTATATAGTCTGAGAGAAAGTTTGCGATGCCATTTCCACAATTTTTGTTTCCAATCGACGCCTACGTGCAAATTGTTAGTGCAGCCTTAGCGCTCATTATTTGGTTCTATTCGTATCGCGCGTACAGATTTTTGGGCGTTGTCACACTGCTTTTTCTCAGCACCTCTTTTTTGCTGTTTGCTGCGGGTCTGCTGGGTCAGGCCGCTTATACGCTTGACGCATTTTCTCAAACACAATCTTCTCGTTATCTCTTTATAGGTGAAGGCTATCTCATATACTCCGTACTGGAGCTTTCTGGCTACCTAGTTTTATCAGTTGCTTACAGCGCCAATACTAAGACCGAAGGCCTTTCACTGTCTGTCGTAGGCTCTTTGAGACAACTTCTCAGTTTTAGAAGAGTTTTCGGTTATGGTATCCAAATTATCTCAACAGTTCTTATCATATACGTGTTGAGCCGCATTTATGTTGAATACAAATCCAAAAAATTGGCCTATTCTAAATTAGTGGGACTGGGCTTTGGCATGATGCTTATCCAGCACGTTGTAAGGCTGGCTTTTATTCTGAACGACCCCGCATACTTGGTTTCCTCTTTGTTTCAGCTTGCGGGTTTCATCATGATTTTCTTTGCAGTGTGGAAGGTCAACGCCAAATGACCAAAGAGCGGTATCGTTCGCGGGTAAGCATAATTGTGGATGTGCTCAGAGCCATAAATAACGAGGGTCAAGATCAAAAAATGACGCACATTCTCAACAGGGCGAATTTACCTTATAATCGCTTATCCAGTTTTCTTGAAGAGCTTGAAAAGCTGGGATTCATTGTGAAAAAGGAGAGTGCTGACAAAAAGTTTTACTTGATCACCGAAAAAGGAAGAAAATTTATTCATGAATATGAAAAATTTCAGAAGCTCTCCCAAGCCTTTGGGCTCGACATATAATCGGAGTCAACTGGTCTTGATACAGTTTTAAACTATATCGAAGCAGGAATATTCTGTTTGTCGTGTAGAGCACGGCAATTCGGTTACAGCTCCTTCGAAATTCCAAATGACCGTTTTTTACTATTCGTGTTTCGTCTGTGGGATACACAACGACGCTGCAGACACAGCGGATTCTGCTGTTGGGTTAATGCAATGGAACTGCGTCGGTGTCGGCCTCAAATGCGAATTTGGGTAGTCGGAACCACCGGCATAATTCACCGCTTCCCAAGTATTTGGCTTAGTCCTGTCTGCCCAAAACGTGTTCCTAGGCTGTTCCGTGCACAAAATAAAACAGCAATTAAAGACGCGCTTTGCGTAAAAAATCGTGTTCGTTTAAAGGCGTTACGATTTGAAATATTCTTTCCATTTTGAATCAACTAGTCTCTTTGTTTTGTCATCGGTCTCCACGACTTCGGGCCACTCTCTATTGTAGCCCTCCTCTTTCCATTTTTTTGTGGCGTCTATCCCCATTTTTGAGCCAAAATTGGGCAGAGGCGAAGCGTGGTCCAAGGTGTCCGTCACGGCGTTTGGTATGATTACGGTGTCTCTTGCGGGATCGGTGCGTGTTGTCATGGCCCAAATGACTTCTGACAGATTTCTTATGTTTACATCATCGTCGAAGACGACTATCATCTTAAGAAACATTAATTGGGGCATTCCCCACAAGGCCATCATGACCTTCTTGGCGTGTCCCGGATACCTCTTTTTAATGGAAACTATTGCAAGATTTGTGAAAACTCCTTCGGGGGGCAAATAAATATCAACTAATTCGGGTAAAAGAAGTTTAAGGGGGCTGCTGAAAACTGCTCCGGCTGCGCTCGCAAGAAAAGCGTCTTCTTGGATTGGTTTTCCCACCACAGTTGTCAGGTAGACTGGGTCGATTCTTCTGGTTAAAGCGGTTAAATGGAAAACAGGGTAGTTGTCCTGCGGTGTATAGTAACCCGTATGGTCGCCGAAGGGCCCCTCTAATCTGTACTCACCAGGATTCACGTATCCCTCAAGGACGATTTCAGCCTTAGCTGGTACTTCCAAGTCAACAGTCTCACACTTGACTAGGTCCAATCCTTTTCCTCTAAGAAAACCCGTGAACAAATATTCGTCGAAGGCATCGGGTACTGGCGCCACTGCGGTAAAGATTGTGGCTGGGTCTGCGCCTATTACCACTGCTACCTCAATGCGTTTTCCCTGCTTTTCGAGTTGTTTAAAAGCCAAAGCGCTCGACCTATGCATTTGCCAATGCATAGCAGTGGTTTTTTTGTCGAACAACTGCATGCGATACACACCAATGTTGACTTTTTGAGAGTCGGGGTCCTTTGTAACCACAAGCGGAAAAGTTATGAATTTTCCTCCGTCCCTTGGCCAAACCTTTAAAGCGGGTAGCGATTCTAGAGTGGCGTCATCGGTTTCCACTACTTCTTTAACGGGCCCAGACTTTACGATTCTGGGTGCAATTCCCGCGATCTCCTTTAGCTTGGGTAAAGACCTTATGGTTTCCACTAAGCCGCGTGGAACTTCTGTGTTAAGAAGGGCATCAATTTTTTCGCCTATCTCAGAAAAACTTTGCACACCCAAAGCTAAACGCAACAACTCCTCTGAGCCGAAGGCGTTTCCTAGGACTCTCATTTCGGAGCCCTTTACATTTTCGAATAGGATGGCCTTACCCAGTTTCGTGCTTACAGCGCGCCTCAAAACCTCCGCAACTTCTAACTCTGGGTCGACTTCTGTTTTAACTCTGGTCAGCCTACCCAAAGCATCGAGTTTCTCTATATATTCGCGTAAATCCTCGGCAACCAAGGCCTACCACACAAACGGCGTCTACAACTCTTTCAACGTATATTTTTGCTTATTGCATCCCAAACTTTTCGCCAAGGGTTTACAAACAGTTTATGTTTAAATAAAAGTTGAAAATGAAAACTTTGCGTTGCTGGTAAATGCTCAGGTTCCTCTTTACTCGGGTATTTGGTCACCCATCAGCCATTCACCTCTTTGTCCAATTCAATCAACTGGTAGAGAACGCCGCCACAACACCCAAACATTTCTTTCAGGTTTGACTTGAGCGTGGCTATGTCTGTTTTGTTTAGAGGCGTATCGTCCGGTTTGCCATGAAAAGACTCTCTTACGACTATCTCTGCGACAGTTTGGCCGAGCAGCTCCCCAAGAGAACGCTTAACATCTATAACTCTGTAGGTCGTTTTTGTGCGTGACATTTTACCCACCTAGGTTTAAATTGGACTGGATGAGTGTTTCGGCTTTTTGCAGAACACTCTCCGCGTCCCTTACATAGTCGTAGTCCCAACTGTTCGTATCCTCGTTGTAAAGCTCATAGGGAATGGTGTAAGTGTGTCGCATACCAGGAATAGCAACAAACACTCTCGACTCTTCTGTAAGAGTCAAGACTTTTCTGTTAAAGTACGAAAGAAAAGATGAGTATGCGTCTCCTGGTATGTTCAGGACCGATACATGCATCGGATTTTGCTCGCTCAAAAATTCTATGCTAAGATACGGAATCCTTCTAATCATTTTCAGATATTCTCCTCTTGAAGTGGGTTTCAACGAGGCCACCAAGTATACCGCTAAGCACTCAGAAACCGGAAAATAAACCTTATACCTGGACAATAGCTTCCGTCTTACAACATGTTCCGAGAAATGGTATAGAAGCAACCTTTCAGCGATCTCGGCTCCCGGCCTTTCTTTTATTCCTTCTTGCATCTGTTTAAACGTCTTTGTAGCGTTGAGCTCCAGTTCTTTGAGTACCAACAGGTCTATTTTGTCCGCTGAGGGATTCTCTACCAACCCAACTACGGTGTCTTCTGGCTGCCTGTCTGTAAGTTTGTCCCATTCGAAATCGTATTTTCCAGTCTCCCAATTCACATACTCTGGTCGGAGATTATAGCGTAGTTTCTTAGTGAACAGATTCGTGGTGTATTCGGTTAAGAAGCCAGCTGTCCTTAACGACTCAAACAATCTAAGATAATCGTACCCTTTTTCGTTAGCGGGCAAATAGAGAGCCCCGAAGATCGTGAAGAAGTCGCTTGAGTCAACGGCTAGGCCCAGTAAACTGTGCAGCTCAGCCAAGGATTCTAAAGCAACCTTTCTATAATCTTTGTTCGGAGTGGCCGTGAAAAATGCGTGTACCAGCCCAAGGGCCTCCGCGTTGGCGGCTGCCGAAATCTTGATTTTGAACTGCTGCAAAATTCTATTGTAGACCTTCACAGTTTTGTGGTATGGTACACCGCTCAGTTGAGCCACCCTTTTTAGGTCTCGGGGACCCAGCTCAATAATTCCTCTGAGCACCCGCTCTGCTAAGGGCCCTGGTCCATTTTTTGTCCTCGTCATATATTGTCAAACACGCTACCGATTAGTGGGTTGCTTTTTGCTACCACGGGACGTCTCCCATATCATCCCCAGCGCCTACAACGTGCATCTGGGCGACTCCAAGATGTATGGCGACAGCGACTCCTAAGGCGATGGCCGTAAAAACCAAAACCCGTTTGAGTTCGGTTCTCATAAATCAGGCTAATAATCGGTTCTTCATAAAGTTTTCGGTTTATAACACATATGATGGCTTATTTCGAAAAAATCGGAAAAAAGCTTTGACTCAACGACTAAGGAAAGACGCTCAACATTGCTTCCATACATTTAAACAAACTGATCGACAGGAGTTTGCTTTAACGTTATCAATTGACACGATTCAGGATGTGTACATGGATTCTGCGTTGGAAAAGCGGAGAGCGCTTGTGAACGCCAATCACTCATTCGCCTTTCTTTATTAAAACCCTTATTGCGATGTGTGCATCACGGGTCCATTTGTTCACGGCGAGGTCATGGTCACCATCCAGCTTCGCTTAAATATCAAAGCCCGGCAGGATAGATCTATGGAAACGCATTGTGTGACGGCGGTAGTGGGTTCGAACTCGCCGTCTAGGGTCAAGTTTTGCTCCACCTTCGCAAAAAAATCTGAATCTCAGGGGCTGGAGATATATCATAGAACGGGTTGTACACAGTCGCTTCTGAATCCGGCCACTTATCCAGAGAAAATTGTTCATTTGGCCAAAGCGGTCACACTATCCACTTTTCCCGTATTTCTGTTGCCATCCGACGGCACATTCGATTGGAGCGGAGCCGAAACAGCCATAGCGCTTGACTCCGCTGGGCTATCAAGAGGTTTGATCGTTTCAAAGCGTGGACTGTTCGGTAAAGAAAAAATCAACAAACTCTTGGGGGATACCAAGTTGAGTGGATACAAAATTGTCGAGGTTGCAGAAGACAGATACGAGGGAGTTGACTTGGATTCCGTTATTGAGCCTGCGACGAGAGGTTACACCGTGGTCAGCGTGGACAATGTATTCACTGTAAAGGGAGTTGGGCTTGTTGCACTGGGATTTGTGATGGGCGGCTCAGTCGGCGTACACGACGGACTCAAAGCTACCAGCGGCAAAACTGTTGAAATAAGAAGTCTACAAGTTATGGATAAAGATGTGGAAGAGGCGGGCGCCGGAACACGTGTTGGGATGGCCATCAAGGGGCTCACGGAGAAGGAGCTTGAAGACGAGACCTTTCTTGTAAAAGATTGCTCGTTCAAATCAAAGTTCAAGGCACGATTAGTGAAGAACAGATTCTACAAACAAGATGTCATGTCTTCGAAGAGTCTCCATTTGAGTTTGTTCGGCCAGGTCGTTCCCTGCGTGATAGAGAACCTTGAAAATGGTATGGCTCTCTTAAATTGCGCCCGACCAATACCTGATGCGGCGGAATCCGCTCTACTAATAAATCTCAATTTGAATCCTGGCGCGCTAAGAATAGCTGGAACATTGGAATTGGGCGATGCTCAATGGCTGTCGTAAGCACGATCACTCTTGACTTATCGGTGAGTGCGGTGTATCTTTTTGCTTTGGCAGTTGCGCTCTACTTACTACGGAAAAACTATAAAAACCGTCTCCGAAACGCGTCAGATCAGAACCAAAAAAATTCTTGAGAGCTACGCTTAATCCGAAATAACTCCGCGTCCCAACGATTTAAATTCGGGTTCAACGAAATAGGCTCAGATTCGCATTTGGCTAAGATAAGCGTTGAATCAAGACTGGGCGCCGACAAATGGGATTGGGACTCCCAGAGCCATATTAAAATAGTTGACCAAGAGTTGTGCCGCAAATGTGTTGACAAACCCTGCTTGGTTGTGTGCCCAGCCAAGGTCTATAGATGGGAAACAGACCGTATAACGTTTAATTATGAAGCGTGTTTGGAACTTAGGGCTTGTTACATAGCCTGCCACCAATTTGGGAATAGCGCTATTGAGTGGGACTACCCGAGTGGGGGGAAAGGTATTCTCTACCGCTTCGGATAGCCGTGCAACAATTGGGCTGGAGACAACCTAATTTAGGGGTTTGGACTAAAGGGGTACGACTGTAATGGTTTCGATAACGGGTTACCCTCTGGCGCCCGAGCCCCAAAGTTGGCGAGACGGAAAAGGGGCATTCGGCACGGTGCTTGTTAAACGTGGTTTCGCCCACATGCTAAAACATGGTGTGGTTATGGATGTCACAAATGTTGAACAGGCGCAGATAGCCGAGGAAGCGGGGGCTGTTGCTGTTATGGTGTTGGACAAATTGCCCCACGACGTGCGTAGGGCTGGTGGCGTAGCTCGCACTGCTGGCTTAAATGTTATTGCCGATGTGATGGAGCACGTTACAATTCCTGTGATGGCAAAGTGCCGAATAGGTCACACCTACGAGGCTGAGGTTCTTCAATCATTGGGAGTGGATATGATAGACGAGTCGGAAGTTCTCACACCCGCCGATGAAGAGCGACATATTTGGAAGTGGAGCTTTAAAACTCCGTTTGTGAACGGTGCCAGAACCCTTGGCGAGGCTCTCAGAAGAATCGAGGAAGGTTCTGCGATGATAAGGACCAAGGGTGAACCTGGAACTGGCAACGTAGCCGAGGCAATAAAGCATTTTAGACTAATAAAAAGAGAGCTGGCAGAAATCAAGGGGTTGCTGTTGGAAGACGACTATCAGGAGCTCACCCTGAAGGCTAGACAACTCCAAGTTTCGCTCGATTTGCTTGTTGAGGCAGCTAAGTTGCAAAGACTACCCGTAGTAAATTTTGCTGCTGGCGGAATAGCCACTCCGGCGGACGCCGCCGAAATGATGCGTCTGGGAGCCGACGGTATATTTGTAGGAAGCGGAATTTTCAAATCAAAAGACCCGCTTGAACGCGCCAAAGCCATTGTCTTGGCCACAACTTATTATGATGACGCGTTGCTTGTTGCAGAAGCCCAGAAAAGCATTGATGAGACCAAGTCCATGGAAGGCTTGGACCAACAAAGCATGGTGTTCAGAATGCAGGAGAGGGGACCTCAGTGAGCGTTAAGATAGGCGTGCTTGGGCTCCAAGGAGACATAGAGGAACATATAGAGGCTTGGTCAAAGGCGAGCAATGACGAAGGTTTTGAAGCAGAGGTTTCTGTGGTTAAGCACGCGGGTCAGCTAACTGGGCTCAAGGCTCTTTCCGTTCCGGGCGGCGAAAGCACCGTGATGGGTTCCCTAGCCGAAAGAACAAAGCTTTTGCAGGCTGTTAAAGAATCCATATTGGACGGTTTACCCGTCTTTGGCACATGCGCTGGGATGATACTTTTGTCAAAACACTCCAAAGACAGCACTGTTACCGAGAAACAGCAGCCACTACTCGGAGTGTTGGATGTCGAAGTTGAAAGAAACCATTTTGGCAGGCAACCCGATTCCTTTGAAACCTTTATAAAGATAGACGTTCTGGGCGCGGAACCCTATAAGGCGGTTTTCATAAGGGCGCCTGTGGTCAAGCGCAGTGGACCAACCGTAAAGGCATTAGCGGAATTGGAAGACGGAATTGTAGCCGTAAGGCAGGGTAACATTTTGGCCACAGCTTTTCATCCTGAACTTTCAAGCGACACCCGTCTGCACCGCTACTTTTTAAGACAAGTGGCAACAGTGACCTCTTCGTGACTTTACTTTTTTTCAGTGAGGAGATTTTTGCTTTCCAAAAGACTTAAAGCTGATTTAAAGGAAAATATTGTTTATGGGCGACTTGGAAGATCTCAGGGGTATCGTGACCATTCTAAAGTGGGGAAGAAAAAACTCCTTGTGGCCTCTTGCCTTCGGAATAGCTTGTTGTGCAATCGAAATGATGCAAACCGGAGCCTCTAAAACCGATGCCGAGCGCCTCGGCATGTTGATGCAGAGAGCTTCACCAAGACAGGCGGACGTGATGATTGTGGCTGGGACAGTCACAAAGAAAATGGCTCCAGTTGTGAGAAGGCTTTATGAGCAGATGCCCGAACCGAAATTCGTTGTTTCAATGGGCGCATGCGCAACGTCAGGCGGACCCTTCCGGGATTTATATGACGTGGTGGACGGCGTCGACGACATCATTCCCGTTGATGTATATGTGCCTGGCTGTCCGCCTAGGCCTGAGGCTTTGGTTTACGGTTTGATGCGTGTTCAGGAAATGATAGATGCCTACTATGATGAGGGTCTGAGTAAAATCGAAGAGTCAAAGCCTGATAAGGTGGATCAGGTTACAGTCTGAGTGGTACAAGTGAGTTCTCAACCTCAGGCGCCTCAGACTATCCCACAAACGGGTCAGAAGATTTTGGGGGTTGATTCTCTTTCACAGGAAAAAAGGTTGGTTCAACAGGTAGAACAGGACTTATCAACAAAGATAAGTAACCTCAAGATTGTCCGTAGTAGAAGGCTCAGGGCAGAATGTGGGCCTGATAACACGATTGAAGTTCTTCGATATTTGAAAAATTACGCTGGATTCGACCATCTTAATTTTATAACTGCTGTGGACTGGAAAAAATACTTTGAGTTGGTGTATAACCTTTGGTCCATCGCTGGAAAAATGGAATTCATGCTTAAGACCAAGATTTCTCATACGGACAAGGATGAGCTTGTCCCCTTCCCAACTTCCACGCTTGTTTACCAAGCAGCCGACTGGTTCGAGCGTGAAGTGTATGATTTGTTTGGTGTGAACTTTACTGGCCACCCAGACATGAGACGAATACTCCTTCGAGAAGACTGGCAGACACACCCCCTTAGGAAGGTTTATGACAGGAGAGGCAACCCGATAAATCCATCTTTGGGGCTGCAAGGACCTCCGCCCACTTGGAGAATAAATGAAGGTAAACTTGCTCTTCCAAAGAAATGGCTCGATGAGGACCCTGAGGTAGAAGAGAGTATACTCACCGTCAACTTTGGACCCCACCACCCGTCGACACACGGTCCAATGATGGTTCGTTTGAGGCTCGAAGGCGAAATAGTCGTTGATGCAGACGTTGTCATAGGGTATTTGCATAGAAACCATGAAAAATTGGGTGAGAACAACACTTGGATTCAACTTTTGCCTTATCCAGATAGAACAAACTATGTCTCCCCTTTGAACTGGGAATGGGCTTATGTACGCGCAGTTGAAGAGCTGGACGGCGTCGAGCCTCCAGAAAGGGCAGAGTATATAAGAGTCATAATGGCGGAGCTCGACCGGATACAGAGCCACCTTATGTTTTTGGCGACAGCCGGCGATGAGGTGGGCCAACTCACTGGTTTTGTGTGGGGGCTAAGAGACCGCGAGTTGATTTTGGATCTGAACGAAATGGTGTGTGGTGCAAGAATGCTTCCCAACTACTTTAGGTTCGGGGGCGTGAACAGAGATCTACCTAAGGGTTTTATTGAAAAGACACATGAAGCTTTAAATACGGTTGAAAAACATTTGGACGAATTCTCAGCGATATATGAGAAAAACCCGGTTTTTCTCAGGAGATTTGAAGGCGTTGGGATTTTAAAGCCCCAAGATGCTATCGAATGGGGTGCCGTCGGCCCAGGGCTTAGAGCTTCAAACGTGTCCTTTGACGTGCGCAAAGACGACCCTTATTCCGTCTACGACAAGTTCGATTTTGATGTTGTAGTAGGTAAAAACGGCGACAACTTGGACAGATTTATGGTTAGGGTTGAAGAGATAAGACAAAGTATCTCCATTGTAAGGCAGGCCTTACACGATTTGCCCAGTGGGCCATATCAATCCAAAGCATCGTTGCTAAGCATCCCAGCGGGCGAGGCGTCTAGTAGGATAGAAACTCCTCGTGGCGAAGGAAGCTATTACATAGTAAGTGACGGTTCACCACGACCCGTAAGAATGAAAATCAAAAGTGCCGCATTTATAAACATGTATGTGGCCAAACGACAAATGGTAGGTGAAAAGTTGCAGGACGCCCTGGTCATCATGGGTACATGGGACCCAGTATTGGGCGAAATAGACAGGTAAACGGAGTGACATCCTTTCATCACTGAAGCATCTGAGGTTCCAAGTCGTATCAGATCCACCTGTTTTGTCCTTGCGCCTTCTGGTAGAAGCTCGGACACATCTATCGGCGCATTGATTCCACCTTTGTTGCCGTGCACCAGTATCTTTATCCAGTAGGATGTGAGTTTGGTGTTCGCTAAATAAACATCAACATCGTTTCTGAATATCAGCGGGCGCTCCTTTTCGGCTTCCATTGCCCCGCCGGATTTCCTGAGCCTCGCAAGGAACCTGTCCGCCTGTTGCCTTGTGGCCAAATGAAGCTCGACGCTTCTGTCCCCTTTACCTTTGGTAGCTCGTATTCTGTTTCAAGCAAAAAACGTTTGTTCACCCTGGGCTTGTCAAAGAGGATTTTCGCCACGACGGTTTTCTTTGCCAACATGCTTGGCAACTCGCCAACATCCGTTGCCCAAGGGGTCGATTAGAGCTCTCGCAATCCATCTCCTGCTCAAAGGTCTGAGCTTTCTCGCTCATGATTCCGCAAATAGTGCACAAACACGATTTTGTGGGTCTTTGTAGAATTACGCTCAGAATCCCAAATTCTCTGGAATGTCCACCGATAATGTGAGAAGAGGCGCACAGCCAGTTGCTTCTAAAGAGTCGAACACCTCTCGACCCAAATTCAGGATATCCGTTAACTCCTCCGATTTTAAAGTCAAAGTGCAACCAGAAATCTTTGCGCTAAATGGTGCATCTGTTTCAACAAATCTCTTGAAAAGCCGCTTGGCTTCTCTTAGTTTTCCCTGCGCTTTTACCTGTACAATAAATTTTCTTCTGTTTGCTTTCGACAGCATAAAACATTTGTTGCATCAGGTGTTTCATTAAGTTGGCTCCAGTTTGTTATTCAGCGCTCCATGTGTTATTAGACACGCTTGGTTCACAGCAGCGAATATGTCATTAGCGAATATGTCATTCCGCATACGAACACCGCAGTTCGGCAGAGTGTTCGTTCAAAAGTATTAACTATTTACCTTCTAGGACGGCCAGACGTTCGCTTTGAATTTTTTTGACTTTATCTATGGTCGGTACGCGCAGAGGCTCTGTGTTTAATTGCTGGGCTAGCCTGATGGATACTAGGTCGCCAAAGATTGTGGCTTTCAGCATCTCTTCCACTACGGTTTCGCCTTCGAATATGAGTTCCTTTAGCGTCAAACAAGAAGCTCTGGCGTACCCCTCGACCGAAGCCTTGGTCAAGTTCTGATACCTGGGGCTTTTAAGCAATAAACCGCGGAAGTTCGGGCTCGCGTTTCCCCAGCCATTAACTTCGTTGTGATTTGCTTCGGGTAGACACGAATAGAAAGCCGGTATCTTGGAATTTTCGTTGAATTGGGTTTTCCACCTATAGCTCACTGGAACCAAATGTTCCGAGCCATAAACGATTGGGACGCAATCCTTCAAATATTTCACTGTGTCCTTTATTTGACCGAGCAACGAACTGTGACTGCACCATTCTTTGAGATTCGCCACGGCGGAGTGCACATCCTCGAACAGCCATTTTTCTCCTGTGAAAAGGCTGAAAAGAGAAATTGTGGCTGAAAGCATTTTGGCGAACCCAAAGCGAGGAGCTGGTGCGCCGCCAACCTCTATGGTTTGGGCCGAACTGAGCAACCCTAGGCTGAGCAATTCGCCTTTGCCCGATACAACCCCTGTGGCCTTGGCAAGCGATGAATATTTTTTAAAGAGTTCGTTTGTTTCTTTGGTTGCACCACTATAACTTATGGCCAAAAGAAGGAATCTCCCATTCGAAGGTATTGTAGGACTGGAATAATCAGCTATAATAATGGGCTTCGACCATTTTTCTTCAGCTATTGCACGCAGATACCTTCCTATAATACCGCTCCCACCCATACCCACTATAACGCAGTAGTCGAATTCATCGGGTTCTCTCTTACCGTTTAAATTGACAAGCAAGTCTTTAAGATAATCTTTGAGAACGTATTCGGCCAAATAGTCGTAGGTTGATGCCATAAAATCAAGTTACGTGCTAACCAAAATATTTTTCGTGTACTGATCCTGAGTAGGGAGAAGGAAGGGGGAATACCCCCAATCCTTCATTCCTTCGTCGTCGACGCTGTGCCGGGGGCGGTAAAGGTTGGTAGGTCGGGGAGTCTGTCTTTAGCGGTAGTTTCGACGAGAGCCTGCGCTTCTCTCATCACTTGTTCGGACTCTTCACCAGAGGTTATGATTGTTGGGAAGCTGTACGCCCCTCCCTGTGCCTCCATGAGGACACCGTTGAGTACGTCATTGATCTCACCGATTTCCCTAGAAGCCTCAGGTATTATGCCTCCAACACTGCTCTTGACCGCGTTCAGTACACTGATTGCTGGAGCCAAATTGACTACTAAGCCACCGAGTTCTTGAACAGTGTCGAGTCTCATGACTATTGCTTCGAGCGCCAGCTTGGCTTGAGAAATTATCTGGCTCATCTTTCTTATTTCGCTAACCTCGTTTGCGTAGACCGTGGCCCTTGCTTGATCATGTTTTTGATAAGCGTCTACAACTTTTCGAAACGTTGCTTTCTCCTTGTCCGCCAACCTGTGACCTATTTGATCCAGTCTTTGGCTCTGAGCCTGAATTGCGCGACAGGCGCTTTCAAGCCTAGGCTTCAGGGGACCAGGCGGGTTAACCGCCTCTCTTAGTGTCTCACCGAAGGTTTTGGACTCCCTTCTGTCCCAGTTTTTCACCAAACTGCTTGCCATGTGCTTTGTTGCACCAAGCGATACTGACAGATTTGAACCGTTAAGACCTGCGTCACTATCGGCATTGTAACCCAAGTTAACCAATCGCTGGTTACAGAAATCTAAAGGCGGCGCAACGCGATGGGTAGAACCACAGCCCTTGGATTCAAATATATGAAGTAATACTTAAATTGTGTTGTTGGCTGGTGTGTTTGTGGACCTTTCTGAGATAGCCGATGGTCAACCCAAAACCGAATTGATCTATTTCTCCGACGCGTACATACGTAGTTTTAACGCGGTTCTTCTGCATGCTGTAAAAGAACAGGGGAAAAGTTGGTACATAATCCTTGACCGAACTGCCTTCCACCCGAAAGGCGGCGGTCAACCCAGCGACGTGGGAAGAATGAATCTAGGCACAACCACGGCCTTGGTAAAAAAAGCGATGTTTGTTAACGGCGTCGTAGTTCACTATGTAAAACTGGACCGTGGTGACTTAGAAACACGGGGTGATAAAGTGTCGGCCGAGATAGACTGGGGCATCAGGTACAAATACATGAGGAGGCACACGGCGGCGCACCTCTTGGACCACTGCGTTAACCAGGCCATGGGCAGAACTAATCGCACCCTGTCATCGTGGCTTGGAGAACCGGAGCCCTATGTTGACTACGACGACTACCCGCCGACCGCCGAGCAGCTCGTAAAAGTTGAGTCTTACGCCAATCAATTTATAGCCGAGAGTCTCGGAGTTTCAACGGCTTTTGTTGATAAAGCATCTGTTCGAACGCTGTTGGACGCGCCAAACGCGGAGAGGCTTCCTGACTCCGATTTATATAGAGTTGTCAGGATTCACAACTTCGAAGCGATCCCTTGCGGCGGCACACATGTTCGTAACACCAAAGAAATAGGCTGTATCAGGCTCAAAGAAATGAGGAAGCTTGAAAAAGGTTTCAGGCTCGTCTTTGACGTCGGCTGACGCATCACCCTAAACCTTTAGGGGCACAAGCTTTTGGTTTTCCCATTTGGCCAAACCTTTTTCTAATAACATAGTCGCTGCTTCTCGTAGTTTCTTACTGGAAACTTTTATCCCGTAGTACAGTTTGAACCATTTGGCCAAGTCTTTACTGTCTCCGCGTTTTTCAGGGTGGTTTTTGAGGAGTCTAAGTGTGAGATTACCCAAATCCTCATACATGTTCCAAGGAAATATGAACCAAGCCCACTCCGAAATAACCTTACCTGTATAATCTGGTTTAAATGAGCTTGTGGGTATGTGTTGCATCGTCGCGGTTTTTATGCTCTTAGGTTTGAGCGCTGATAAATGCTCAACCGCCGCGTTCAAGCTTCCCCCTGTATCTGTAATGTCATCCACAACGAGCACTCTTTTGGTTGAGAGGTCCAAGTTCAAAGGATACTTGACGATCGCTTTTTCAGTGTGCTCCCCAGTTTGAAGCCAATGGTCTACTTTAAGCGCCAATAAGTCCATCACACTCAACACGTCGCACAAAATTCTAGCGGGTACAACGCCGCCTCGACTTATCGCCACAACCATATCTGGCTGATACCCGTGCTGTTTGACGTCAAGCGACATTCTTTTGCTTAAGGTGTACACTTCACCCCAGCTTACAATTTCACAATGAAGGTCCAATTTTTTGCTCATCAACCCACAAAAACAAACTTATAATTATGTTTGCTTATTTTTTGGCCCTGACGATGTGTCAGAAGGCATTACCGCTTTCTGGCTACCGCTCAAGAGCCCTTAATCTTTGAATCACTTCGGCCTCAAAATCTTTTTCGTGTTCAATAGTGCCCTTCTGTCGAAAAGGGTGTGACCTAGCTATGTGTACCAATTCGTGGGTGATAACATACCGCAGAATTTTGACTCTGTGTGAACCTTTAAGTGTCTTAATGTTTTTCGAGATTTCTATTACTGGCAACCAGTCAACCTTCTTTTTTCCGTTGCTATAACTGCAACCTTTTTTTACCCTGGTTTGCCCAAGTATATTTGACCTGAGATTCTTATAGTAAATGTTTATGGGAACACCTCTGAGTTCCCCGAAAGCTTCTAGACAGTTTGAGAGTTCCCTTTCGAGTCCAGCGGCTGATGAGTCGGTCTTATTTGAACCGCTGCATGATGCGTAGTCCGCACCAGTCATATTTGGCCACTTTTGATTTTACCAGTTTCACCCGCTTTGTTTCTCGGTTTTCTGGCTGCACCCATTATAACAACGGCCACTCCTGCTACAAACAAGCCTATGGTTGCGTATGAGATGAGAGACAGCAAAGCCACATTGTTTATTCTGGTTGGCGCAAGATAATAATCGATGTTTAACGCAGTCGTATCGTTGTTGTAAAACACCATGGTGTAGTTGTTTGAATTTGGGGTTGACAGCTGATAACCATAAATCACCGTGTGATTATTCATTTCGGCCGATACTGGAGAAATGTTTGCGGAGCCTTGGCTCAACTGAGTGGATATGCCGCCGCCGGATGTGTTGTAAGCAAAAACTAGGATTTGCTGGGACGTGTTAAAGTTCACCAAACGGGTTGCGCCTGGCTGAAAATCGATGAAAGACCCTTTAACACCCTGATTTCTAAGTATTTGTAAGCTGTCAAGGTAAACAAATGGGACGACCAAGAAAAAAAGTATAGCGGCCATTATAATCAGACCCAGACCCGCAAACACCTGATTTTTTATCAAGTCTTAACAATAATGATGCCTCTATGAACACAATAAGTCTTACGCAGAAACACTGTTACGTAAAAATTCGTGTGCCATGTTGGAATGCTTGATCCCTTTGTTATTTCGTTGGACATTCGCCCTTTGGTCCAGCTTCGACTGTTCGCTTGGATCGCACCCACCGAATCGCGCAACTCATTGCAACTTGGTGCTCTTCACGATTATGGGACAATGAGTATTGTACCATCCATGTTTCGCTTTATGGTCACGAAATCTTTTTTCGTGTGGAGCATGGAAGCGGGTATCGCTATTCTGACAACAGGTCCTGTCTTAATTATTTTCTGCGTTGGATACTGAAAGTATAACTCGTTTGGGTTTTTGGCGTCAAAGACGCCTGCGAAAAAATCTTCTACGAAAAGTGATGATTTGACTTCGCGAATGATTTTATTAGCTTCCTCCGTAGGTGCGTCTTTCTCAAAGAGTTTAACCGCTTCATCAACTTTTATCACAACGAGGTTTCTATCTAGGTACTCCCTGTCAATCCACCACGTTTTTTTGTTCGAGCTCATTTTTTACCAATTCACCCTTATCAATCTTCGTTAATGAGGTTTCCATAAGCTTCGCGTAGCTATCCAATAGATGCTTTTTTACGTTTTCCATGCTCACTGGTTTTCCCAATAAAGCGGCCAACGAAATCATCACTTCTGGCGAAAAGCCGCAGGGCCTGATTTTGTGGAAGTAGCTCAAGTCTGTGGTCACGTTGAGTGCTACCCCATGATAGGTGATCCAGCGTTCAACGGCGATTCCGATGGAAGCGATCTTTTTGTTCATGACCCATACCCCTGTTTTACCTTCAATGGTTTCAGCTGCAACCCCCAATTTCGATAACGCGTCGATCACTATATGCTCAAGTGTTCTAACATATCCTTTGAGTGTGAGTTCCGTCTTGGTCAGATCCATTATGGGATAGAACACTTGTTGACCAGGGCCATGATAAGTTACGTCTCCACCTCTTTCCACATGATAAACCGGTAACCCCGGCTCTACAATGTTATCGGTGTTGCCTTTGCGGCCCAATGTAAGAACATGCGGATGTTCAACCAAAATCAAATAGTCGGGCTCGTCAAAACCCAAAATTTTTCTTGAGACGAGACTCTTCTGTATTCTCCAAGCTTCTCCGTAGTCTGTTAGACCGAGGTCACAGACTATTGTTTTCGCCAGGGTCTATTCACCATGTGTATAGCTTTTCCCTGCGCGGCCTCGGCCGCCTCCATTATGGCTTCTGGAAAAGTGGGGTGCGGATGAATCGTGGAACCCAGATCCTCGGTTGTCGCGCCCATTTCGATCGCCAATGCTACTTCGCTTATAAGGTCTGAGGCGTTGCTTCCAACTATTTGCGCCCCCAACACCTGGTTGGTGGGTTTATCAACCACAATTTTCACAAACCCTTTGGTTTCGCCCACACTCACAGCGCGGCCAAGAGCCAAAAAAGGGAATTTCGCGACTAAAACGTCGTAGCCCGCTTTGGTGGCACTTTCAGCGCTAAGACCAGCGGTGGCTACCTCAGGGTCCGTAAAGGTTGCGTCTGGTATAACAACGTTGTCGAACTCGGATTTTAATCCGGATATGACCTCCGCTGCTATTACCCCCTGTCTACTTGCTTTGTGTGCTAGCATTGGGCCCGTCACCAAGTCTCCAATGGCGAATATATTTTCGATGTTTGTGCGCAACTTCGTATCCACCAGCACAAACCCTCTTTGATCTGTTTTAACACCAATTTTTTCAAGTCCCAACCCATTGGTGTCGGGTTTTCTGCCTACGGAAACCAAGATTTTTTCACATTCAATTTCTTTTTCAGCGTCCTGCACAAGGAATCTTAGCTTGAGCAGCCCGCTTGATTTTGTCCAGTTAATAGCCTTGGCTTTTAAGAACACATCTATTTTGTGTGCCAAAGCGGATTCAAAAATGAGAGCGGACACTTCCTTGTCCATTCCTGGTAACAACTGGTCCATGAGTTCCACAACGGTGACTTTCGACCCCATCTTGGCAAATAGGAACGCGAATTCCATGCCTACGACTCCTCCCCCAATTACGGCGAGGCTCTTGGGTGGTGCCTCTAACTCTAAAACATCCCAGTTGTGCAGGATATTTTCATGGTCGAAATGGAAGCTGGGTAGTTCGACGGGTTTGGAGCCAGTGGCCAGCACGATATTCTCCGCTTCTATATCTTTTGTGGTGCCATCACTCAACTTTGCTCTCACAGTATGGTTATCCAACAAGGTGGCCAACCCATAGACAACCTCAACTCTGTTTGCCTTACACAGACTTTCTAGGCCGTTAACAAGTTGGCGTACGACCTGTGTTTTCCAAGCTTTGAGTTCTTTAAGGTTGACTCTGAGTTCTCCTTCCAGACCGTGGCCGGCAAAATATCTGGCTTTCTCAGAGATTTTTACAGCGTTTATAAGTGTTTTTGATGGAATGCATCCGTAGTTAAGGCATTCACCGCCTAGACGATTCTTCTCAATTAGCATCACTTTTTTACCCAGCTGTCCAAGTCTTATTGCGGCTGTGTATCCACCGGGCCCCCCTCCTATGATGACACTTTCATATTTTTCCATGGTGGTTCTAACTCGCTATAGTAAATAGGACACAAGCTGTTTTGTGTCTTCCAGAAGTTTCTTCAATCTGTTCACAAATGAAGCAGCAACGGCGCCGTCAAGTATTCTATGATCAAATGTAAGTGAAACATTCATAATATCCTTGGCTTCGATCATTCCTTCACTGTCAAAAACAGGCTTCTTAACTATGCGGTAGAGTCCCAGAATTGCCGCTTCGGGATAGTTGATGATCGGTGTCGCATAAGTTCCCCCGATGCTACCTATGCTTGTTATGCTGAATGTTCCTCCCTGAACATCGCTCAATGCGAGTCTGTTTTGTCTCGCATCTTCGCTGAGTCTGTTTATTTCTCGCGCTATTTCGAAAATATTCTTCTTGTCGGCGTCATGAATTACGGGCACAATTAGACCATTTTCAACCGCAGTGGCCACTCCGATGTTATAATATTTTTTCAAGACGATTTCCTGTTTTTGTTCGTCCAATGAAGCATTCAGATAGGGGTACTCCTTAAGGGCGATGCACAGGGCTTTAATAATGAAGGGTAAGTAGGTCAGTTTTACCCCCTTACTTTCCGCGGTCGCTTTGAACAATTCCCTGAGCCTGATCAATTCACTTACGTCTATTTCATCAAAATGGCTCACATGAGGTATAGTGTAAGCGGATTTGGTCATCTTTTCAGCAATCGACCTGCGAAGCCCTCTTAAAGGCACTCTTTCTTCTAATGTCGCTGGTTCTACCTGAGCTTTTGCGGCTGCTTTGTTTGCGTCCGAGTACTCGATTGGTTTTGTTTGTTGCTTTGTCGGACTTCCTGAGATAATTGTTTGCGACGCGGGCGATTTCAAAGATGCAGCAAAAGACTCGACATCCGCCTCTGTTACCCGACCATTTGGTCCAGTTCCCCTGACATCTTCTATGTTAACGCCGAGTTCTCTCGCGAGTTTTCTAACCGCTGGTGTGGCCAATACTCTGCGGGGGACCGGCTGAACCCCTTCTAGAGGTGCCCTTTTCGCTTCGCTTTCAGAGCTTGGTACCTCGCTCCGTTGAGTGGGCGCCTCCACAGGGGGCCGTTCGGCGTCGGTTTGTATGACCAAAATGGTTTGACCCACCCGCACTTTTTCCCCTTCCTTAGCAAGTAACGCTGTAACCCTGCCTGATACAGGTGAAGGTATAACCGCGTTAACTTTGTCCGTCATTATTTCGACCAGAGGCTGTTCTTCGCTTACTACTTCGCCTTCTTTTACGTGCCACTTTATGATTTCGCCTTCGGCGACTCCTTCTCCAATATCGGGTAACTTGAATTCATAACTCATAAACCACGCCTCATGAATAGCTCATTGCTTTGTCAACGGCGCGCATGATTCTGGGAACGTTCGGCAGATAATACTCTTCCAAGGCATAAGGGAAGGGCGTATCCGCGCCGGTAACACGCATTATGGGCGCTTTGAGATATTCCAAAGCTTTTTCTGCAATGAGCGCGGAAATTTCAGCACCTAGACCCAGCGTCTTAGGCGCTTCGTGGACAATTATTGTTCTACCCGTTTTTTCCACGGAGTTCAGTATTGTTTGAATATCTAGGGGCCAAAGCGTTTTCAGGTCAATCACTTCTGCGTCAACGCCGTTTTCTTCCGCTTTCTTTGCGGCTTCAACACTTGTGTGCAACATTGCACCATAAGAAACAATCGTTACATCGTCACCTTCTTTAACCACGCTTGCCTGTCCTATGGGTAGCACATAATCGTTTTCGGGTACTTCCGCGCGCACTGACCTGTAGATTTTTTTTGGTTCTAAAAATAGGATTGGGTCTTCTGCTCTCATGGAAGCGATTAGTAATCCTTTGGCGTCGAATGGGTTGCTGGGAGCTATAACTTTGAGTCCAGCCGTGTGAATGAAATAGGATTCGCTGCTTTGACTATGATAGTGACCACCCTTTATCCCGCCGCCGAACGGTGTTCTTATCACAAGAGGCGCAGCTGTATCACCGCCGCTTCTGTATCTCAGCTTGGCTAATTCGCTTACTATTTGGTCAAAAGCCGGATACATGAAATCCATAAACTGAATTTCAACAACCGGTTTTAAGCCGTAAATTGCCATTCCGATGGCCACTCCCACTATTCCCGACTCAGAAAGAGGTGTGTCAAATATCCTGTTGGGGCCAAATTCTTGATAAAGACCTTCGGTGGCCCTAAACACGCCGCCCTCCCGGCCCACATCCTCCCCAAAGACGACTATTTTCTGATTTTTCCTCATTTCTGTTCTCAGAGCATCATTTACTGCCTGAACCAAGTTCATCGTTGCCATATCATCTCACCGATTCTTTTGTCTGTTTTGCCCAAAGGTTTCCACCAATTCTTCGTACTCATCACTTAGGTTCCACGGCATATCAGAGTATACGTCGGTAAAAAGCGATTCTAATGAGGGCGGGGGCACTTTTTCTGCCTCTTTCAGTGTTCGAGTGATTTCTTCGTCCAGTTTAGTCCTTAACTCTTCATCCTCTTTATCGTCCCAAAGCCCCCTCTTGACCAAGTAGAGCCTAAAACGCTTTATGGGGTCTCTTTCCATCCATGCCTTAACTTCTTCTTCTTGCCTGTATCTAGTGGGGTCGTCTGCAGTCGAGTGGGGTCCAAACCTATAAGTATAAGCCTCTATTAACGTAGGGCCACCCCCACTCCTAGCCTTTTCAACCGCCTTTTTGGCAACTGTGAACACAGCGAGCAAGTCGTTTCCATCTACCCTAATGCCTTCGAAGCCATATGCTTCTGCTTTAACGGCGAGCGTCTTAGAGGCCGTTTGTCCACTGACAGGCATGGATATCGCCCACTGATTGTTTTGACAAACAAACACGACTGGAGCCTTATACACACCAGCAAAGTTCAAACCCGCATGAAAATCACCTTCTGATGTGGCTCCGTCACCGAAAAAGGGCATGGCGACAACGGGGTCTCCCATCAGCTTTGCGGCCATGGCTATTCCTACGGCGTGTGGGATTTCCGTGGCTATGGGGCTTGAGCCTGACACAAATCTGCGCTTTTTAGAGCCGTAGTGACAAGGCATCTGTCTACCCTTCAGAGTATCCTTCGCGTTGCCGTATAGCTGGTCGGCTATTTCTCTGATTGAAAATCCGCGTGTCAACGCAACGCCGAGTTCTCTATAAGCGGGCGTAACCCAGTCATTCGGACCCAGCGCATAAGCAGCTCCGACCTGAGTTGCCTCTTGACCCGTGCACGGGGCATAGAAACCTATTCGACCCTGCCTCTGAAACATCAGCGCTTTTTGATCAAACAAACGCGTCTGAAGCATCAGTGTGTACAACTGAGTTAGTTGTGAATCTGTGAGAGAGTGTTCGATTTCTTTGGCGTTGCCGTTTGAATCGATTATCTGAAACATCTGGGCCTCGGTGGCCATTTCTGTTCATGTTCAAAGTCTCCAAGGCCCATATAAGTTGTTTTACACCCCAAAACTTTATTGTCTGCCAGAACAGCGGCTTTATCACGTTTTGATGTTCTATTAATCCAATCGAGTGGTTGGCCGAATAGTTTCGTTTTGGGTGCAACGCCCTCCTCCTTCGGCCAGAATTTTTGCAATAAAATATTCGCCAGCTCGGTACGAACTTCTTACCAGAGGACCCGAAGCTACGTATTTAAATCCGAGTTCTTCTCCAATCCTTCGGTATTCGTCAAAGATTTTTGGGTGCACATATTCGCGAACTTGGGCGTGTCCCTCCGATGGTTGTAAATATTGGCCAATTGTCAAGAAATCGACTCCCACTTTAAGGAGCTCTTTCATGGTAGATACAACTTCTTCTTTGGTTTCTCCCAAACCCAGCATTATAGATGATTTCGAATAAATTGTTGGGTTGCTCCTCTTAATGTAGCCCAAGACTTTAAGCGACTGATCAAAGTTGGCTCTGGGATCCCGTATAACTGGCGAAAGTCTTCTAACGGTTTCAATGTTATGGGCTATAACGTCTGGCTTTGAATCGATAATCTTTTGGACCGCCTCTGTATCGCCTTGAAAATCTGGTATCAACACTTCCACTCGAGTGCCAGGGTTAAGTTTTTTTATTTGGTTTACACAAATGGCAAAGTGGGAGGAGCCACCATCGGGTAAATCATCTCTGTCCACGGAGGTTACAACCACGTATTTCAAACCCATCTGTCTAATGGCGTAGGCTACGTTCAGCGGCTCAAATGAGTCGAGATACCCGTTTGGCTTTCCGCTGCTCACGGCGCAAAACCTGCAGTGTCTTGTGCAGACATCGCCCATAAGCATAAAAGTCGCCGTTCCTCCACCCCAACATTCGTAAATGTTGGGACAGTGAGCCTCTTCGCAGACAGTGTGCAGCTCCAAGCCGCTTTTCAGCATTTTAATGTTAATGTAGCTTTCTCCAGAAGGAGGTCTGATCTTGAGCCAATCCGGTTTTGAACTGACCACACAACAGCAAGGCGCGTCCCACTATTAAGCAGAACTCCCAAGCAAATTGTCAGTTGCGTATCCTCTTTTTCAGTGGTTCTGACTAAACGCGTGGCTTGTTGAGTAGCCCTCTGTATCAGGAAAAGATAAACGTTGAAAAGCTTGTGGCTATGCTTTGGCCCAATGTGACCGGATTGCTTGCTTGAATTATCTTGCCGTATCAATCAACTTTTGCTAAGTCAAGGACTCGCTTTAGGTCGCCTATAATGACGTCTGGTTGATAGTTTAGCAGTTCTCTTTTGTTGTAAAAGCCTCTTGTATAGGCCACCGCCCTAATACCGGCCGATTTGGCGCCCAGTATGTCTTCTGGAGAATCGCCAACGCTCAGAGCCTGTTTTGCGTTTTCACCCAAACGTTTCAGTGCCAACAAATGCTGAAAGGGTTCTGGCTTCGGTCTGATAACCTCGGCCGATGTCACAACGACTTTAATATATTTGGAAAAGCCCAAGTGTTCCAGCGTAGGTATAATCGATGCTTGGAGCAGCATTCGCGAAGTCACTATCCCAAGCTTTTTGCCCGCAAGAGAAAGCTTTTCCACAACTTTTTGAGCTGAGTCCATGGGTTTAGCCAGAAGAAATCCCTTTGAACTGTACACCTGAATGTATCTTTTGACCAAGTTCTCGCGTTCTTTCGCACCAATATTCTTCGCGAGAACGCTGACAAATGAGTCGAAAGGTTTTTTAACATATTCTTTAAGCTCGCAATCTGGTGGAGGCTCTATGCCGAACTCTAAAAGAGCCGTTTTGGCTGAGAAAAGAAAAGAGTCCAAACTGTTAATAAGTGTGCCGTCCAAATCAAAAAGAACCGCGGAGCAATTTGCAGAACCATTCGTGGATGCGTTCATTAAAGCGTGCTGCCTCTTTTCTTTGTTTAAGCATAGAAAAGTTGTGTAGATGGTTAATTAAACTTTTCCTTGAAGATGTTTCGTCCGCCTCTGGTCGAAACCAGCATTCTGCTGCTCGCTTGAGTGAAAGTTGGAGATTTGTCTAGAAAACATTATAAGTGCGTGGTTCATAACAAAAGAGGTGCATACGTGAACAAGCTCACATCTGCCAAAATGGCTTGCGCGTGGGCGGAGGAAAAGCCTTGTGAACAAAGCAGTGTGTGAGCACCGTGCGCGCATAATACGGGTAAGAGGTGATGTGGACGCGTATTGGCGTCAACGATCATTGTCGTTGATGATTGTCACGTAAACAATTCGGTGTTGAAAATGTCACAACCACACAGTGAAAATGTTATCCTTATTGGTCAAAAACCAGTGATGAATTATGTCACAGCTGTCTTAACACAATTTGACAGAGGATCAAAGGAAGTCGTACTCAAAGCGAGGGGAAATTCCATAAGCCGTGCTGTGGACACAACGGAAATTTTGAGACGTAGCTTTATGACAGACGCCGTGGTCAAAGAAATAAAAATTGGCACCGAGACTCTCACCGTGGACAATAGGACTCGTAACGTGTCATCAATAGAAATAGTTATTTCGAAAAAGTGAATACGGCAAAGATTTCTCTAGGTTTTCATTCTAACCACGACATCAAAGAGTTAGTCGAGTTCGCGGATTACGCGAACAGGTTGGGTTTCCATAGGATCTGGATGGATGATCCGCCCGACTCAACAAATCCTCTCAGTGTGACTCAACAAATCCGCAAACAATTGGGCGGAAAAATACGAGTGGGCTTGGGTGCCCTATCGACTGCTAAATGGATAAATTATGAGCCAAAACGCCTTTTGGGTCAAATCGAGCGTGACACAGAGCTGGCCATAGCGCCAGGTGACGTAAAAGAGTTGACAGATTCCTTTAAACGCGGAATTATTATAACCCACATGAAAAAACTGCTTCTGGCAGCCAAAGCATTGGGATTGACCACTTTCCTTGCTGCTCAAGGCCCAAGTCTTTTGAGGTATGCTAAAAGAGTTGATGGTGCAATGGTCAATTTTATTAATCCAGACCCAGTAAGATGGGCTTTGAGTCAAACTGGTAAGATTAATGTCAAGTGCTTGGGACCAAGTCTTGTTTATAAAAATCGATTCACTCAACAAGAGTATCGGAAGCTCATCGCAGGCGCCAACGTTGTTCGAAAAGGTGCAGGCATCGCAGTACGCAAACTGTTCCCTGCTCTAACGGATTATTACCTTTTGGCGGATTTAGAGCAGGCGTCTACTATTGTGGATTCGTTGAGTGAATCTGGTGTGCAGGAAATAATTCTTTCTTATCCACAAACGATGAGCAAAAAACTGATAACAGCGGCGTCAACGCTTCTCGGTTGAGAATGATTTTTTCCAGCGGTCAAATCTGGTGTCTTGCGGTTTCGTTAGAGTTCTGCGAGTTGTGGGATTTTTGTTGGGAACCTTGGTAACCATCGCTCACAAAGAGTTTGCGTGATTCTTAATTACCATTCGGCGTATAATGTTTGATGAGTAAGCCGGATTCGAGCGCCAAGTTCTTCTTGGATGAAGCCCTGAACAGACTTATCGATAAAGGCATTGTGACCAACTCTAAAGGTCGACTTAGTTTTACTAAAGACTGGACAGATTTTTTGACTAGGTCTCTGAGTTACGGTATGGATAAACACAGGCTCAAAGAACAGGTTGTCAGGTCTTTGCAAGATTTTTACCATATAAAGGGTTATGAGGGAGATATTAGGTTCGACCTGTCTTGGATTAAGCAGATTTTCTTGGCTCAATTTTCAACACTCGACAATGAGCAACGTCGTTTAATTAAAGAATTCATAGAAGGCATTGAGTTATTGGATGCTTGAAAATCTCCCCTTCAATTCTCCCAGCGTCACACGTATCTCGGCTTTCACATCATGTTTGTGAATGCTTTCATAATTCCTTTGACTGAGTAAAAATCTGGCGTTATCTTCGATTTTTCCAGCATATTTTTTTGTTAACAGAAACGCCATATTTCTTACAACGTCCTCAACGAACCTAGGTCTTGAGAATGCTATTCTAACCAAACTGGCCTCATCAGTTCTCTTCAAAACGTCTTGAGTGGGGCTGCTCATGGATTCCTCTATTATATCAACGAGGTCATAAATGTCAAGTGCGCCTGGCTTTACTCCAGTAGCTACGATCTTTCCCTCCCCCCTTTGAACGTGTGACGCCAATGGTATTAATCTCAACAATTCGTCTACAGTTTGGTCTGAAGTTCTCAATCCAGTAATCGTGTCTCTTATCATGTCTCGACTATAATCCTCGGTGAGTTCTTTGGCGCAAGGACAGACAGTCATGCCAACAACTTCAACTCCTACCGAATAAACCGTAGAACTAGGGTTCCGAGTGACCCTCGCAGACGAAAAAACCTTTACCGGTTCGCTTATAAGGCGATTGTTTATTTTGGACCTAGACTTTAAAACCATTCTTCCTTTCAAGCGGGTTTCCGCATAAGAAGAACTTTCAGAGACCTCAAGTGTTCGTTTGGATATTTCAGCGCACAACGCCTCAAAAGTCTTGATTGGAATAACTGAAGCATTTTCGATGATGTCCATAATGGCCTCGCCGGGGCGGCTCATATGCATTCCGCGCTGCGTCTCTGGTAAGTCAGTGAAAACATCGAAAGATGCTATCAAGTTATAGGGTCTGGGCGAGTCGTTAAAAACGATTTCCTTAATTACATTGACGAGTCCCACTTTGTTAACGGCTACGCCAAACATTGGCTTCTGCGACTGGACATCTGGGGGAAGCTTTGCCATCGAAGTGTCCTAGCACAAAACAGGGATTAGAGATGGATAAGTCTTTCTCGCTTGGTCTTGGGTTTGATGGTATTTAAAGACACACGTTTTCAAGAATCGAACCCGAAGCTTTTTGTATCATCATGTTGTCCACCAAGCCCGCGAACTTCCCGCCCGCTAAGCCGTTTGCTATGATCGCCGCGCCGAGCGCGCCTTCTTTGGCCAAAGCGCCGAATGTTTCTAACCGAGATACGTGGTAGCGTTCACTTAACGAATCAGATATTTTCTGGAAGAAGAAGGGTATTTTGGCTATTCTCCCAGACAAGTAAACGTCCATAGGTTTCAGCTTTGAGACGGCCACTAATCCAGATAGGTCCCTTATGATTCCTTCCACATAAGCCTCCGTAACTAGAGTCGCCTTTTCGATTCCGTTCTCCGCGTATGCCGCGAGTTCTTCGGGGGTTGAGTTTCCATTGCCCGAGGACGCCAAGAAGAGGGCGCCTCCGCTATAAACATCCGTTTTGGAAACGCTTCCGAGCAATGCTGCCACCTCGCCGTCTAGGCTTCCACGCGAGTTCATGCCCAACCAACTATTTGTCCCACCTACTCCGTCAACTATCTGTCCGTGTTTTATGGCTACTAAAGCGTTGAAAAAAGAGCCCAACTCAATCAAGACGAACTCTGTTTCGCGAGGTGAGATGTTGCGGGCCGCGCACTGAGTGTAGATTCCCAAGGCAGCCGCGCAGACTTTGTCCGACGTTCCAAGGTCTATTCTGTTGAGCTTCCTATGCTTGGGGACAGTGGGCAAATGTTTTACTGAGGGGATTACGAAGGCGTTCATACCTCTAGTTTTGAACACGTCTATTACTTTTGCGAGAGAAGATGCGGTTCCACTCTTCTTTAAGCTGATCTCGAAGAGATCTGATTCATTCACATCTTTCACACTTTTTAGTTTTGTACCGAAGCCAGAGGGAAGCACGATGCTATCGATTGTATCCTTGATGGTTGATAAGGCTTCGATTGTGGCTTCTGGTCTTTCTCTAATAAACTTGGTCGAAAAAGATTTTTCCAATATTATATGAGGTGTGTTTGAGTCATCCATAGCAACTATGTCGTATGTAGCACTTCCCTGATCCATACCCACGCTCAATACCAAGCGACGTTCACCGCCACTTGAACCTGCTGTGGGTAACCATTAAGCGTTTGTTTGCCAGTCAAGCCCGCTTAGGTGTTTACCGCAACACGTTGAGGGTCCGTGCACCAGTTAAAGAAAAGTAATAAGCAATGTCGATTCTTTGGTTAATGGTTGATTTGTCGTTTGCGGTGAAGGTTAACGGGGCGGAGCTGCGCTTTTCGTCGGCCCATTTTATATACTCAGAGAAACTTAGAGAATCGTTGCACGGTCACAATTATGATACTGAAGTAGAAGCAATTGGTGAGCTGGGTGGGGACGGATTTGTAATCAACTTTTTGGAATTCAAGGAAATCGTTAAATCTTCCATAAAACCTTTGGACCATAAGCTTCTCTTGCCAACGAAAAATCCTCTTCTCAACTTTCGGAGTCACAAGTCAAAGTCTGGAAACTCTTTGCATCTTGTTTGCAAATACGGAGAAGAGTACACTTTTCCGAGTACTGATGTAGTTTTGCTACCCATTGTCAACGCAAGTGCTGAGGAATTGGCGCAGTATCTGGTTCATAAATTGGTGTTGACTTTGAGAAGCAGAAAAAACATTAGCGAAATAACGGTAAAAGTGTATGAAACCCCTAGCTACGTTGCAGAAAAAACTGAAAGAATTGATGAGACAACCTGAATTCTTGACCCGTGTCACGAAAATTTTGGTCATTCTTGAGGCAAATGTCGCCAGCTGGCCTTCGTTAATATCGGTAGGCTTTCAGGGGCTTGGTGAGCAGGGTAAGAAGGAATTCTTCCAATTCTTTCTTGCTTAGAAATTCGTGCAGAGCTAATTGATTCGAAGGCAACATAGAACCGTTCGAGCTTTTCTTTGCATCAAAAATAGCTACAGCGTATCTCTGAGCGGGTTTGGTAATGAAAATAAAGCAATCGACTTTGTTGTATTTGCCTTGAATCCTGATTCCCTCGTCTGGGTCGAGGGTATCAAGAGTGTTTATTAAGTCTGAAAAGGACCTAATTAGCTTTTCTTGCGACAAACAGCCTTACCTTGGCACATGATTGCGCTTGAACTTTTATGTGTTACTAACACTGTTCTCCTCATTCATGGGCCAACTTCGCAGAGAAACCGAAGCTCCTGATAAAGGAAGGATTAGGCGGCCTCTTGTTTTTTGGTAGGGTGGGCCAACACTGCGGTCCGCACAATACAACATGTGTTATGGCTCCCAACGGACGGTGACACACGTGGTTTTAGCAACCTTGTTTCCGAAAAGCCGTTGACTACTCTTAAATACAACGCTGTTGTATGGTTTTTAAATGACCATTTATCCTCTGCAACGCGGCTTAAAGCAATGCTTTGGAAAGTGAGTTGTAGGTTTTATGGCAACCGAGCTAACAGTTTTTAACTCTCTTACACGCAGAACTGAGCGCTTCAAGAGCATTTTCCCAAAAAGAGTGAAAATGTTCGTTTGTGGACCAACCGTTCAGGATTATCTGCACATCGGTCATGCTAAGACATATGTGTTCTATGACTTCGTTGCACGCTTCCTAACGTACAATGGCTACAGAGTAACCTTTGTCATGAACATAACGGATATAGACGACAAAATAGTTCAAGCAGCAAGAAAATCTAGTTTAAGCTTGGATAAATACATCCAAAAATACACAAAGGCTTTTCTGAACGATATGGCCCACCTTGAAATTTCGACCGTGACCAGATTCGAGAGGGCCTCCCAGTACGTCCCTCAAATGATTTATCAGATAGCGAGCTTGCTTGAAAAGGGACACGCTTACAACGTGGGCGGGGACGTGTTTTTCGATGTTTCCAGCTACCCTTTTTACGGCGGACTCTCAAATCAAACTGTAGCCGAACTTTCTCTGAGACCAATTGATATATCCGCGAAAAAAAGGTCTCAGGTCGACTTCGCTTTGTGGTATTCCACCGATGAGAACGAACCGCACTGGAGGAGCCCTTGGGGGTTGGGTAAACCTGGTTGGCACATAGAAGACACGGCTATTAGCATATCCAATTTTGGGCCCCAATATGATATACACGGCGGGGCTTATGAGTTAATATATCCGCATCACGAAGCTGAAATAGCTCAGGCCGAGTCATTCACTGGTGTTCGACCCTTTGTCAAATATTGGATTCATACTGGTCTGCTGACTTTGAACGGAAAAAAGATGTCCAAATCCGAAGGAAATGTGGTGTATCTGAAGGATATTCTGAGAAAATACGGTTCTTCTACGCTCCGATTGTATGTTCTAAGTGAGCATTACAGGAAGGACGCGGATTTCGATGAAAACTTGCTGGAACTAACCAATGATGAATTGCTAAGATTAAAGGAGAAGGTTTCAAAGTTAAAAGAACGCATTGCAAGAAAACGTGTGGGCAACACCCCGCTGACTGGCAAGGGTAAAAACTTTATTGAAGCACTTAGCAATGATTTTGATACGCCTTCGGCGCTACACCATTTAAGAGACCTGATAAATGGGTGTGTCTATCTTGAGTCATCCAAGGAAGCTACTGCCGCCTACAGTGCAATCCTTACGGCGTCACACATTTTGGGTGTAAAATTGTTTGACTAGCGAATCGCCCAAAGACTTAGAGTTGAATGAAGTTGTATGGTGGTCAAACTGGTGCGAGTTAAGCTGGTTGGACAACTGCTGCTACGCAATGGTTTCTCGCGACTTTGTCGAGCCTCTTTTCAACCATTTGGGTTTCATAAGCCCCCCCGCTTCTATTGACAAAACGCTGGAGACAGCGTCTTTGCTCTTTGAAAAAAGTGAATCGTCTTTCGCGGTGATTACGCCCGAGTTGCCGGAATACTCGAATTTGGGAAAAGCGCTTGTTAAGCGTGGATTCAAACAGCTGGATCAGATGTCCGTTATGAAGCTTACTAAGCCTGTATTCAAGTCAAACGTCGAATTGAACGTCAAAGTGGCGCAACCTTCAGATATCAAGGAATGGTGTGAAACCTATCTGAATTCTTTTTATGGCAACCAAGAGTTCTTGTCTCAAGTGCTAAAAGCCGTAAAAAAATCCCTTTCGCAATTCGGAGTCAAACTGCTTATAGCCTATCTGGGTTCAGAGCCCGCAGGTGTCTCGGCTTTGTGTCAAAGCGACGGTTTAACCGGCGTGTACTGTGTTGGAACGTTACCCAAGCATCGTAGAAAGGGTGTTGCTTCCACTGTTTTAAAATCTGCATATGATATCACGAGAGAAGCTGGTAGCTCACTCATTCTCCAAACGTTCGTTTCCGATTCCGTCGAACCCTTCTATTTCAATTTGGGGTTCGACAGGGTTTACAAGAAAAATGTGTTCATAGAAACCAACGTGTCTCAAAAGGTTGATATTTCGCCGTAGGGCACCAATCAGGTAACTGGTCCTTTCGATGAACGAACAAGACGCGTACAGTTTGGTACACTTTCTTACCGCCGTAGGAAGACTAAAAAGAGTTGACAGGAGTGGTTGGTCCAGCAGACACCTTCCGAGTGAAAGCGTCGCCGACCACAGTTATAGGACGGCCGTGCTAGCCTCTTTGATTGTTGAGTTAGTCGACGAGGAGCTTAACAGTAGTAAGATTCTCAGAATGTGTCTTATTCATGATTTGGCTGAAGCCTTCATCGGCGACTGGGACACTGACGCCACAAATCTGGTAGGAAAAACCTCCAAGGTGGATTTGGAGTCACGGGTGATTCAAAAATTGTTTGTTGGCTTACCAGACAAGGCTTCAAAAGACTTTATTGCTCTTTGGACGGAATTTAAAGAGAACTCGACTTTGGAAGCAAAAATTGTTCATTTGGCCGACAAACTGGAAGCGGTAATTCAAGCGTATGAGATGCACAAAGCGGGTATAAGTGACTGGGTCTACAAAGAATTCGTTAAAGGTCTAAGCAAGCTCGATTTGCCAGCCAGTTTGGGTAGTGTTCTCGAACAGTTTGTGGCGGTGTTAAATAAGTGAACGAGGTAAGAAAGGATTATTTAACAAACGAATGGGTGATAATTGCACCGGCTCGCTCAAATCGACCTGTTTCACCCAACGCCTGTCCGTTTTGCCCAACATCGCCCGAAATTGACCCATCAAAAAGTGTTCAAATAGTGCCCAACAAGTACCCATCACTGACTCTGAATGCTCCTATCTTGGTTTCCGACTATTGGCGGACCGCCCACGGTGTCTCCGAAATAATAGTGGAAACTCTGCGACACGACGCCGATTTCGCCTATATTCCTCTTGACGAAGCCGTCAAAATCTTTGAAGTCGCCTTAAATAGGCTCAGAGAACTTGCAAGCAGACCTGAGATAGAATACGTTCATTTCTTCAGAAACAGGGGTAAAACACTGGGTGTCAGTATAGCTCATCCGCATTCACAGATATACGCCCTCCCTTTTACGCCTCCTAGGCTCAAACAGGAAGCCAAAGTCTTCCAAGAGAATGATGAGTGTGTGCTCTGTACACAGTTGTCACTCAAAAACTTTGAAGATCGTCTGGTATATAGAGTGGGAGAAGCTCATTCCTATGTACCGTATGCCCCCAAGATACCGTATGAATTTCATATTCAAACAGTGCACACAGAGTCTCTTTGGTATCTCAAGCCTGAGCAACTAAGCGACACGGTTAGCGTACTGCAGACTACTTTAAGAGTATTGGACCTCCTACTGGGGTTGGATACCGCGTACACTTTTGCGGTTCACAATTCCCCTAAAAACTCGTCCAAGTTCCATGCTCACATTGAGGTTATACCATTTATAACAGACAGGAGAAGAGTGCGATTCAGCACTGGTCTTGAGAGAACAACTGGTGCGTGTGTGTTCGACGGATTACCTGAAGAAAGGGCTAAGGAGTTAAGAGTGTTTCTCAAAGAAGAGATCAAGACTTAGTATTGTTGGGTCAAAACTAAAAATATGCTGAACAGAACTCTGGGGTATGGATCACTTTGCAGTTGGGAGAAATCCCTTGGGAATTGAGCTCGGTTCAGGGGCGTCTGCAAATCAGCCTACAGAATTCATTGGTCGCCGCTGGTGCACATGGCTTCCCAACATTTACAACGAGTATGACGTGTCGTCAAGTTTATTCAACCCGCCCGCATACTATTTTTGATTTAAATGTCCGAAGAATCAACAGAGAAATTTCCAGTGGATGAAAATTTAAAGCAAATAGACGGGAAGACGATTTACAAAACAGAAAAATGGTGGAAAGCCGCCGTTGTCACTGAGGGCTGGGGTAAAAAGGCGCTCACCGTTTATTTATGGCAATCTAAGAATAATGATTGGCGTGTCGTACAAAAGTACAAGATTCATAGAAGAGACGAATGGGTTAAAGACAAAGAAACAATTGAACAGCTTGTTGACAAGTTATAAGTAGCCAGCGGGAAAACCCACACCCTACAGGGGTGTAATGAAAGCGAGCTATAAATAATTTGTAGTTTGTTGAGCTAACCTGTTAGAACGCCTGTGAACCGAGGCTACGTTTATCACTTCTACCCCTCTGAAAAACAGGAAGAAAAGCTGAATGAAACACTGGAGTCGTGCTGCAACCTGTACAATGCAGCCTTCGAGGAGAGAATATGTGTTCACAGAAACGAAGCAGTCCGGTCATACACGCGGCCAGCAAACAAGTAAACCCATAGGAGCTGGGTCCCGAGAAATTTACAACACCGAGTACGCCCACGCGGCTTAGCCGTGGGAGGATGTTACTTCTTTACTATTGGAAATATGGTCGTCTGCTCATTGTTCTGATGTGTTAGCTCAACGCTTATATATTCTGATAAACTATCTTCGGTTAAGTGAGTATAGTGGGCGGTTACGTTTGGACTGAAACGTCAAAAGCTTTCTTTGCCTCTCGGTATTGAGGACCTTACAGAACTAGTTGAATCTTCGCGTGTAGGCTTTGTTTTCGTACGGAGAAACAATGGTTCCACGTCAGCTATTTGTGGCGTTGAACCCAGCAAGGTTTATGGTTTCGGCGGCAGTACTGTCCCGTCTGATAGTTGGGATCACTGCGCTGAAACATTGAGGGATTTAATCAGAAAACACGTTTTGTTAATGGGTTACGTCTCTTTCGGTGCTACCGCTTACTGGGAAAACGTACCATTTCGGTCTTCGTCGCCGTTTAGGGACCTAGAATTTGCGGGGTACGATTCGATTCTGCAACTTGATCAACGTGGGTCCGCATGGGTCGTCGGATCGGACAAAAACTATGCATTTAACAATACAAAAAAGAGTTCCTGTCCAATGATTGACGCCAAACTCTTTTCTGAAAGCTTAAAATACGATGAATATTTGGCTGCCGTCAACGCCGCTAAGGAATATATTCACGCGGGAGATATTTTTCAAGTAGTTTTGGCTCGAAGATTGGAGTTGCGAGTCAAAGGTGACGTTGGCTCAATTTTCACCAGGCTCACAAAAATAAATCCCTCCCCTTACATGTATTACTTGAAGTTCGGAGAGCGAAGAATAGTTGGCGGTTCACCCGAGACGCTGTTCAAAGTCCGAGGTCGAAAGCTGGAGACCTATCCCATAGCGGGAACCAAGCCTGTTACTGGCAACAAAGCGTATGATAAAAGGCTCAGGTCCGACTTATTGAAGAGCAAGAAGGAGGCTGCTGAACATGTCATGCTTGTGGACCTCGCAAGAAACGACTTGGGTAAAGTGTGTGAGATAGGCTCAATTAGAATTCCTATTTTCAGGAGAGTCGTGAGATACAGTCATGTTCAACATTTGGTTTCCAAGGTTACTGGTAGGCTTCAAAGTGGTGTTGATGCTTTCGATGCCTTTAAAGCGGTTTTTCCGGCCGGGACCGTGTCAGGGGCTCCAAAAGTACGCGCTATTGAAATAATAGACGAACTCGAACACACCTCGCGGGGACCCTATGCTGGGGCCGTTGGATTCTTTGATTGTTCCGGTGACGCGGACTTTGCGATAAACATTAGGTCAATGTATTTATCGGGCGACGCGTGTTACATCGGGACCGGAGCAGGAATAGTAGCTGGGTCTGATCCCCACGGTGAATATTTAGAGACTCAAAGCAAAGCCGCTGCGATACTTTCAGTCTTTGGGCTTGAGCCACGTATTGGTTACCAAACAATAAGGTGAATTCATTGAGGCTTCTTTTGTTGGATAATTATGACTCATTTGTTTACAATTTATATCAAGCACTGGGAATCTTGGGTGTCAGCCTAGACGTTGTGCGAAACGACAAAATATCCGTGGAAAACTTGGGTTCGTACGACGGTTTTGTGATTTCGCCTGGCCCAGGCGATCCAAGAGACCCGAAGAGAACGGGCGTCGGACCCATCATCATCAAAGATTTTGGAGCCGAAAAACCGGTTCTGGGTGTTTGCCTTGGACATCAGGAAATTGTCTGCGTGTATGGTGGCAGAATCCGAAGTGCACGTACGCTCAAACACGGTGAGAGGAGCTTGGTTAGAACGTTGGGTGGCAAACTGTTTACTGGTGTACCGGACAGGTTTTACGCGGGTAGGTACCACTCTCTTGTGGGTGACTTGACAGATTTGCCGTCCGAACTGAGGTTAACAGCAGTGAGTAGCGAAGACGGTGAAGCGATGGGTGTTGAGCATGTAAAGTACCCTGTGTTTGGGCTTCAATTCCACCCAGAGTCCGTTTTGACCAAAAATGGACCCGCCCTATTAGCCAATTTTGTGCGGGAGTGCAAAAAATGATCAGAGAGTGCACTGAAAAGTTGATTAGTAAAGTCAGCCTTACCGAAAACGAAGTTGAAAATATACTTGGCGAAATAGTCTCTGGCGCAGCCACTCCCGCTCAGATAGGCGCTTTTCTGGTTGCTTTGAAACTTAAACCCGAGACGTCAGCTGAAATCGCTTTTTTTGCCAAGGCGATGAGGAAGCTGTGCATCAAAATCTCCCCCAAGACCAGCGGTTGCCTCCTGGACACGGCGGGAACGGGTGGCGACCGCGCAAAAACCTTCAACGTAAGCACAGCCGCGGCCCTGCTCTTGGCAGCTGGTGGCTTAACAGTCGCAAAGCATGGCAACAGAGCCGTTGGAAGCAAAAGTGGAAGCGCAGATGTGCTTGAAGCTTTGGGGGTAAAAATAGACGCCGACCCCAGCACTGTTCAAGAATGTGTTGAACGAGCTGGTATAGGTTTTCTTTTCGCTCCGGTTTTTCACCCAGCTTTAAAGAGCGTAGCTCAGATACGGAGAGAGTTGGGATTAAGAACCATTTTCAATCTTCTCGGACCGCTCACAAACCCGGCGGGCGCTCAAAGACAGCTTCTTGGCGTGGCCGAGCCCTATATGGTTCAGCTTATTTCGCAGGCGCTGCACAAACTGGGTACGGAGCGAGCCTACGTTGTACACGGCTCAGAAGGATTGGACGAAGTTTCGATTGTGGGTTCAACGCAGGTGGCTGTTGTTCAGAATGGGAGGATAGAGGAAATCCTGATAACGCCAGAGCAGATGGGTCTCAGGCCCGCGGAGCCTCAAGAGCTTTTCACTGGAAGCGTCAAAGAAAGCGCGCTGACCGTTTACAGAATCGTTTCAGGGCGAACCAATCAAAGCGACCCAAAGACCAGACTTGTTCTTGCAAACGCTGGAGTCGGTTTCGTTGTTGGTGGGCTTGCGTCGTCTGTCAAAGAAGGCGTTGCATACGCCTTACACGTTCTTGATTCGGGGTCTGCTGTCAACGTTCTGCGTTCACTGGTTACGCTTAGTGGTGGAAACGTGTCCAAATTGGAGGAATTCGAGAAGAATGCGTGACTTCCTAGCGAACACTGTGAAAAGCGTAAAACAGGACATTGAAAACGGTTACTATTCTGTTGAACAAGCCGTAAAGCGGAGACGCAGAAGTCTACGTGAAAGCTCCAAACACAAAAAAATCGCGGTTATAGCCGAACTAAAACCACGCTCGCCCAGTTTGGGAATTCTCAGAGGCGACGTCGATGAAAGACTCGCTTTGAACCTTGTCGAGGCCGGGGCTGCGGCAATTTCAGTTCTGGTTGAAAGAAAGCATTTCGGTGGATCCATAAAACTTCTCAGTCAAATAGCATCCAAACTTCAGGTCCCGATTCTTTTTAAGGACTTTTTAATGAGCACGGTTCAAGTGAACGCTGCTAAAGACGCGGGGGCCGACATGGTACTCCTAATAGCAGAACTATTCGAAAACGGTTTTACGGAAATAGGGTTTGAGGAAATGATTGACTACGCCCACTCGCAAGGCTTGGAGGTTCTTGCAGAAACTCATGAACCGAGTAACCTTGCGATGATAGAATCTTCAAATGCGGATTATATTGGGATAAACAACCGCGATTTGACCACTCTTAGTTTGAATGCAGATCACTTCTACACTGTTTCCAAAAATTTTAGATCCAAAAAATTCAGGGTGGCGGAGAGTGGATATACGAGCTGCACACAGATCTTAAGAGACAAGGCAGCTGGTGCTGACGCATTTTTGATCGGTGGTGCAATCATGTCGTCGAGTTCACCCTCAAACAAACTCAGGGAGTTGACAAGTTGTGGTTAGAGTCAAGATATGTGGACATAAAAGCGTCGACGACATAATATTCTCAGCAGAAGCTGGGGCACACGCGGTGGGTGTTATTTACGGTTTCCCAGAGTCCCCTAGAAACAACGGTTTAGGCGAGGCTTCTAGGCTTCTGGAAAGAGTGCCTGGTCTAACCGAGCGTGTCCTAGTCACCAATGCCTCAGGCCTCAAAACCGCGGACAAATTAGGGGTTAGAACCGTGCAGCTTATAGCCCAACCACGGCGGCTACTCAGTCTCAAAGCGTCTTATCCGAGTTTAAAACTGATTCCCGTTCTTTATATAGAGAGAAAATTGCCCAAGCCAGAAGTAATGAAGATTTTTTCAGACTTTGACGTTATATTGCTGGATACAAAAGATGGTTCCAAAGCGGGTGGAACCGGAAAATCACACGATTGGACGATATCCAGACGCCTGACAAAGGAACTTGGCAGAGTAGTTTTGGCGGGTGGATTGAACCCAGAGAACTTGGAGGAAGCAGTGTGCACCGTGGAGCCATACGCGGTAGATGTCTCCAGCGGAGTCGAATCCTCTCCTGGCGTAAAGGATCACCTTTTGGTCAAAGCCTTTGTAAGGAGGGCTATGGAAATTGGTTGAAAAAAACAGTTGTGCTGGATGGTTTGGTGAATACGGAGGCCAGTTTGCCCCTGAAACTTTAATGGACGCGTTGGACCAGCTTTGGCGTGCTTACAGAAAACTCGGAAGAGAAAGAGGCTTTCGCAGAGAACTTGTGCATTATCTAAGAGAATATGCTGGTAGGCCGACACCCCTATACTACGCTTCCAACCTCACAAGGATGTTCGGTGGGGCCCAAATATTTCTTAAAAGAGAGGATCTGCTGCATAGTGGAGCCCACAAAATCAACAATGCGGTGGGCCAGGCTCTGCTCGCAAAGAAGATGAATAAGACAAGGGTTATAGCGGAAACTGGCGCGGGTCAGCACGGAGTAGCCACCGCCATGGCTGCTGCAGCTCTCGGATTGAAAGCCGAAATATTCATGGGCACTGAAGACATGGAAAGACAAAAGTTGAATGTTTATAGAATGCGACTTTTAGGTGCAGAAGTTCATCCGGTTGAAAGCGGTTCTAGAACACTGAAAGACGCCATAAACGAGGCAATGCGTGATTGGATCACTAACGTTTCGAACACACACTACTTGTTGGGATCAGTGGTTGGACCTCACCCGTATCCAACAATTGTCAGAGAGTTTCAAAGCGTGATAGGTAAAGAATTAAAACGTCAAATAGTGGCCAGAGCTGGTCGTCTTCCAGACTTAGTAGTGGCCTGCGTTGGGGGTGGAAGCAACTCTATGGGCACGTTCAGCGCTTTTCTTAACCATTCACAAACTAGGTTGGTCGGTGTGCAGGCGGCTGGGAAGGGAATTGACACGGGTCTACATGCCGCACCACTTGTGGCGGGGTCCGTGGGTGTTATGCATGGTATGAAGACCTATTTGCTTCAAGATGAAAATGGACAAATACGTGTTACACACAGCATAGCAGCTGGCTTGGATTACTCTGGCGTTGGACCAGAACACGCCCATCTTAAGGATACTTCGCGTGCTGAGTATACATGCGTGACAGACGAAGAAGCCGTCGAGGCCTTCGAAACCCTTAGCAGAGTTGAGGGAATAATCCCCGCTCTTGAGTCCAGCCACGCCTTGGCGTATGCATTTAAAGCAGCGCCCAGCCTACCCAAGCACTCTATAATAGTTGTCACGCTTTCGGGTCGCGGCGACAAAGACGTTGAAAGTGTCGCCAAGTTCAGAGGTGACAGGCTCTATGGGTAGAACCCTTTTCAAAAACGGTTCTCATCCCCTCATAGCCTACCTTATGGGGGGCGACCCAGAACTAGTCAAAAGTTATGAGGCGGCTTCGGTGGTTTTGGATGCTGGTGCCGACGCTCTTGAATTGGGGGTGCCGTTTTCCGACCCTATTGCTGATGGTCCCACCATTCAGGCGGCTTCTCTGAGGGCCTTAAACGCTGGTGTTACGCCCAGAAAGGTTTTTGAATTGGCCAAAGACCTGCACGAATCATATGACAAACCGATTTACCTGATGACCTATCTTAACCCTGTATTTAGAATGGGTTACCGACGTTTCTGCGAGTTCGCTAATGAAAGCGGGCTAGAGGGTGTTATCGTTCCAGACTTACCCGCGGACTCGGCCGCTGACTGGGTCAACCTAGCCGTTCAGTTTGATCTACAAACAATATTCTTAGTCTCTCCGGCTACTGTTAAAAAAAGGATAAGGAGAATAGCCAATCTTTGCACGGGCTTTGTTTACCTTGTATCGGTGTATGGTGTTACAGGCGCCAGAGATTCTCTGCCCGACTACACCGTTGAGTTCATAAGAAATGTTAAGTCTTTGACTAGTAAGCCCACTGCGCTGGGGTTCGGAATATCGTCGCCGCGCCTAGTGGGCGAGGCGTTGAATGCTGGTGTCGACGGGGTTATAGTGGGAAGTGCACTTGTTTCCAGACTCAACGCTTCTAAGTGGAGCGAGACAATTGTGGATCTGAAAATGTTCGTGAGTGAACTCAAAAAAGCCACTTTTCGAACCACTGATTAACGCCCTCTGCAACCGTGATCTACGTTTTCCTGTTAAAGTGTTTTGCTTTTTCGTTACAGTTAAACGTTCATGATCATACCCCTTGTTTATGGTAAAATTCACCAAAATCGTTTGCACAATTGGCCCAGTTTCCTCTTCGGCTAAAGCAATTGAGTCCATGATAGCCGCGGGCATGGACGTAGCCAGGCTCAACTTTTCGCATGGAACTCATGAGGAACACTTGGAAAGAATTCGAACAATCAGAAAGGTGTCCCAACAAATGGGTAGACACATAGCCATACTTCAGGATTTGCCGGGTCCAAAGCTTAGGGTTGGCAAGATGATCGGTGAACCAGTCAAACTTGTCGAAGGGTCCCACGTGGTTCTCACCACAAGAAACGTTGGTGGAAACAGCGAGGTTATCCCCGTACAACTTGAAGAGCTGCCGCACGCGGTCGACAGGGATACCCTGATTTATCTTGCGGACGGCGTTATCAGGCTAAGAGTAGAGGAGGTGGTTGAAGACGGCGTCAGGTGCGTCGTTGAGTTGGGTGGGTTATTGTCTACGGGGAAGGGTGTAAATATTCCAGGAATGTCTGCTAAGATAAGTGCGGTGACCCAACAAGACAAGGAACATCTCAGGTTTGGCGTGGAAAACGGCGTTGACTACATAGCGCTTTCCTTTGTTAGAACACCCGAAGATGTAAGGACGGGTAAGAAACTGGTGTCGGAAATGGGGTCAGATACACCCATAATCGCCAAAATTGAAAAAAGCGAAGCGGTTGTGAAATTCAAGGAAATCATCTCGGAGGCGGATGCTATAATGGTTGCGAGGGGGGACCTAGGGGTCGAACTGGGGCTGGAAAATGTTCCAATGGTCCAGAAAAAAATCATCAGGGAATCTAACCTTAACGGTAAACCGGTGATCACCGCGACCCAAATTCTTATTTCTATGCTTAAGGACCCCACGCCTACCCGTGCAGAAGTAAGTGATATAGCAAACGCGATAATAGACGGCACAGATGCCTTAATGCTTTCAGAGGAGACTGCTGTTGGAAAATACTATGTTGAGTCCGTTCAGGTGTTGTCTCGCGTTAGCCAAACGGTTGAAAAAGAATTGGTGTTCGACCCGCGCCATGTCCTTACCGCCGACAGCATTGAGGACGCTGTTGGCAGAGCCGCGTGCCAGGTTGCACACGCTGTGAACGCCAAAATTATATTGGCTTACACGAGGTCGGGTTCAACCGCCAGGTTGATATCCAAGAACAGACCCAGAATACCCATAGCCGCCTTTACTCCCAGCGATGAAGTTGTGACCAGACTGAACCTTGTATGGGGTGTGGAACCACATTACGTTCCCGAAAGTGTGGGGGCGATTATGCCTGATGAAGTGGACAAAAAACTCTCGGAATTCAAACTTGCTATGAGCGGCGAAAAAGTGGTGGTGGTTGCTGGTGTGCCAACTGGCCCAGTGGGTTCAACAAACATGATTCGCGTTCAATCCATCAAATGATTTTCAGAAGAAAGCTAGGCCCCGATGCGTAGAAACAAGCTGTCTCACAAACGCCTTGGATTCATCAATTGAGCCTTTCATAGACAGCTCTATTGCCTTCGCGACTTGTTCAACGTCTGTCTCAACATATCCCCTTCGAGTGATTTCGCTTGTGCCCAATCGAACTTCTGAGTCAGCGATTATGTTCGATTCTTCCATTTTGTCTCGGAAATTCACACCTTTTTCAGCGTTGTACTTCAAGAACACTTGATGGGAGAAAGTGTGGTCTCCTCGCGCGTTCGCTAGTACGGGGAACCCTTTTTGAGCCAACAGAGAAGCCATGGTTTGAGAGTTGCGAATTATCTGCGCTGCGTAGTCGGATGCATACCTTTCGGCTTCGCCCAGGGCCACGCCGAGCGCGGCGATTCTGTTCGGATGAGGATTATCCTGTGTTATATGAACAAAATTGTTATCTATCTTGACCATTAACTCCTCATTATTGGAAAGGATTAATCCTCCTTGTGGTCCAAAGAAACTCTTGTGTGTTGAACCCAATAAAACATCGGCTCCCTCGTTTAGAGGGTCTTGGAATTTTCCGCCTGCTATCAACCCCATCACGTGCGACCCATCGAAAACCAGTTTGCCATCGTACTCGTGCACGAGTTCGGCCAACTCCTTAACGGGGTGTGGAAACAGGAGAACGCTGGCTCCAAGCACAATCAAATCCGGTTTATCCCTCTTTATGATTTGAGAGCTCGTTTCAACGTCGATGTTAAAGTTGGTCTCATCAAACGGTAAATGTACCACCTTTAAACCCAGAATGGATGCCGCTGAACGATTCTGCGCAAGCCCTGGGTAGCCGCCATAGGTGGGAGGCGGTGACATCACCAGCGAACCCCTTTGGCACAGACCGGTGAGTGTGGCCATGAGCGCAAGGTGGCCGCCAACAGGGTTCACTGACGCGAACCTTGAACGGAAAACTTTGGAAGCCCTTTTTTCAGTTATATTCCATATTTCCTCCATGAATTTGGTTCCACCGTAAAACTTTGGGCGCGCAACGTATCTACCGGCCAAGTCACTGCCCAAAGCTTTACGCACATTTGGGCTAACCACGTTTTCGCTTGCAACAAGATTTACACACTCGCTTCTATACGATTCGTGTTTTTCCACTAAACCCAAAATTTCGTCGTCCATTTTACAGGTAGAGGAAGCCGTCGCAAATAAGTTATTCTAAGATTCGTCTGAGCCTTGGGCTTGGAGTAGCAGTCAGGCTCCTCCCATGGTCAAGATAAGGTCTGTAAGAAACCCAGCGCACAAACCTATGAATATCCCAGCCATCAAGACATCGTTTGTGGTCTGTTTTCTTCCGGAGTTATACATTAACAGTGAAACGTAGATCAGTGCGCCGCCGGCGACACTTAGAAACAAAATGTATGTGAAAGCCGATGTCCAAAGGCTTCCCATAATTGTGCCAATAAAAGTCGGTCCCCCGCCCATGAGTCCGGCCAATAGAAGAAATTTTGCGCTCGGTTTGTGCTTGAGCTTGGTTAATGGACCGATTATGCCGAAGCCCTCTGTAGCGTTATGGGTTCCGAATCCAACTATTAATAGTACCGCTAGTCCAATAGAGCCTGTTGCGTATGACTGTCCGATTGCCAACCCTTCGCTAAAATTATGTAGGCCAATGCTCATTGCGATCATCATTGACAGTCTATATGCCTCCTTTTCTTGGAGCGCAGAGTCTTGGGGTTTGGCGTTCAGGCTGTCCTTTTCCGAAGAAATAGTTTTGTTGGCTGGCAAATGGGGTTCTGTGGTATGGCCGTAGGAAGGTTTTTCTCGCATCATGTATTTGGTCTCATAGGTCACCAGTCCCAAAAGCCCTATTGCTATTCCGCCGAACACTGCTGAAAGATTCAGCACTGCGATTCCAACCGCGGTTTTGCCCGCTAAGGCGCTGACCGCGGATCCTTCAGCCATCTGCCAAGCGTTGCTGAAGACGTCGATTATCAGGAATATCAGGATTCCTATGGCGAAGGAATTCAGGAACCCTTTTTTCCGTTCGCTTACGTTTTGGAAGAGGGCGAACACTAACCCCAAGAAAATTGTAAAGCCGGCCAAGGCCCCCAAAGTCAGGAGCTGTGTGTATTGGATCAATTCTATGCGCTGTATGCGCTATGACATAAGTCATATTTATTGATTACGTTGTTAATTTAGTTTGCGGTATAATTAACACTGTTAACCATTTGTGTGGTGATGTTTGGCCAAACGTGAGCTGGTAAGACAATTTAGCTCGTAAATGTTCTAACCGATAAGGATTAAACCTTTTCCGATACAGGGCAATGGGAAGGATTCCGGTTTGCGCTCAACGATAAACATTGAAAGTGTCTTGAGTGGTGTAAGAGCACTACTTGCCAAAGAGCTTGTGCGCAGGGGTTACTCGCAAAGGGACACCGCTGAGATTCTTGGGATAACCCCAGCAGCTGTGACCCTTTATTACAGGGGTAGTAGAGGTAAAAGGTTGGCTGATAAAATCAGGTCTTTGAATGAAGCTTCCATCATTATAGAAAACCTCCTAGAGCAGCTGACCGAATCCATCGAACTCAGAGGTTCTACTAAATATTCAGACAGGTTCCCATTGATTCTGGATGCTGCGTACAAAATCATGCGTGTCGCTTCCAGCAGAGAATCTGGCGTCAAACAAGACATGAAAAACGAAGCGTTTGGTGTTCACACTGTGAATGAATCAAAGGGTTCCGATTTGGTAGAAGCTCTTAGAGCCAGAATTGAACAAGAGCACTTAGCGGCTCAAAGAAACATGACGCTTGCAGCGAGCACCCGCGATGAATTGTCTAAGGCAATCTTCAGACAGATAGCCACGGATAGTATAAGACACGCGGACATTATTTCGTTTATCATGGAGCACCCCGATGGGATTCAAGGCGGCGTCCACACTTTTTCGGCCCAATCCAAGGAAGATTTGAAGGCGGAGATTTCGCAGATCGAATCCATGATAAAGGAGGAGGAGAGTGCTACAGAAAGACCCATAAGACTCAAAGGCAACGATCCAGCGCTCAATTTGCTCTTGAAATCCATAGAATTGGACGAGGAAAAGCACAGAATGCTTCTTAAAGGATTGTTGAAAATAAAGGATAACGCTTAGAAATGCACCAGATTTCTGATTTGTGAAAACTTCGTTGAGCACTGCCTTAAATAGAATTCATGGCTTCCCTTACAGCTTCTAGTGCTTCCTCAAGCGATTCGTCAGAAACGATTTTGTAGGACTTGGTTTCCTTAAACATTGGAGAAATAGGAGTTACAACAACATTTCCCGCTTCAAATGTTATTTCTGCAAAATCCCTCATCAAGAAACCTTTTGAATAAACTATTCTGTGCAACCTAACTTGTTCTATTACGTCTTTCGCTAAGCTGTTAATCCGCATTCGAAGCTGTGACAGAAGTTCCTTTTTATCGTCACCCAACTTGTTAATAATGCTGGACATTATAAGTAATAGTCTTGCTTACGTTTTAAAACCTGCGTACCCAAAACAATCTGTAAGCGTTAATTCGGTTATAAGACAACATGATTAGCATCACCACCTTTCTATAAGGCGTCTTTAATCCTTTATGTAACAACCGGTTCATCAAGTGAGGCTAGATTTGAAACCATAGTGGTTTCTCTGGAAGATTTGGGAACGACTAAGCACAACTAAGGGTTCTTCTTTACTGGATTTTATAAAATTGTGCTCTTCTTGTCGCCTTTACCTTTGCAAGCGTTTTCACTATGCTTAAACGCTTTAAGCGGACACGTATTATGTTCGCCATCTTTTTACGTTCAGAGCCGCCAAATATTCAAAACAAAGCGGCGCTTAATGCGGCGTTCTATTAATGGATTTGATCCCTTTTTCGCTCGATAATTCCGCTAAGAATTTTCTCAGCGGTATCGTAGGGATTGTTTTTTAGCTCGAAACATCTGCTCAGCAACTCTATTATTGTGTTATCACTCTTCAAAGCGTCGTCAACTAGTCGTGTGAGGTCCAGTTTTACCTGGTTCAAGACTTCCGAGAAGTATGCCTTCCTTTCTCTTACTAAAAGCTCACCTGTTTTTTGTAGGTAGGCCTTGTGTCTATCGATTGCGTCCGCCAACTCGGATGCGCCTTGTCCACTCAATCCAACTGTTTTAATCACGGGTGGCATCCAACCTTTTTGGTTAGGAGACCTGAGGGAGATAATTGACTTAATTTCCGCCATGGTGTAATCTGCGCCAGGCATGTCCGATTTGTTCAGTACAAATACGTCTCCTATCTCGGGCATACCCGACTCTATTAACTGGACGTCGTCTCCTAGGCCTGGCATCATTAGAACTACCACCGTGTGCACTGCGTTGATTATTTCAACTTCGTTTTGACCCACGCCAGTTGTTTCGACCAGTATGACATCCTTTTGGGATGCCTTAAGGATCTTAATTGCGTCACGCGCGGCTCTTGACAAGCCGCCGAGTTCCCCCCTTGTACCCATGCTTCGAATATAGATACCCTCGTCTGAAGACAACCTATTCATTCTTGACCGGTCGCCCAGTACGGCCCCACCAGTGAAGGGACTAGTTGGATCCACGGCAAGTATACCCACTGTTCTGTTTCTGCGTCTGAATTCTTCTGCGAGTTTGTCTATGAGTGTGCTTTTACCTATTCCGGGTGCACCGGCGATTCCCACCACATGCGATTGCTTTTCGCTGGAAACATTGCCAATCGCGTCAATCACCATACGCGCAGTTCTCGGTTCCTCTTCAACAAGCGTGATTAGTTTGGCAAGCGCCCTTATATCACCAGATTGGAGTCTATCCACCAATTCTTGGACATTGTTTGTCGCCAAAATTTGTGACACCGTTCAACGTTTTATAGAGGCTACCCTTCTGACGGTTTCAACCAATCTAGTTAGTGGAGTGCCTGGACCCATTACTTCGAACACACCCATTTTTTTTAGAGCCTCTGCGTCTTCATCTGGAATGATTCCACCAACTATGACGGGTATGTCCCCAGCTTTGTTTTGCTTGAGTCCCTCAATTAATTCCGGTATAAGCGTCATGTGTGCGCCGGATAGTATGCTGACGGCGATAACGTCTACGTCTTCCTGTATAGCGGCTGCCACGATTTGTTGTGGAACTTGACGTAAACCAGTGTATATGACCTCCATTCCTGCATCGCTGAGAGCTCGGGCTATCACTTTTACTCCTCTGTCGTGTCCATCTAGACCCAGTTTAGCAAGCAGGATTCTGAAAGTCCTGTTTTGACTTGCAGCGTTTTTGAGCGTCACTCAAAAGCGCCTCAAAATATTCTTGGTTCAATGTACTCTCCGAATACTTCTTTGAATGAACGGATTATCTCACCCAACGTTGCATAAGACTTCACACATTCTATTACATAGGGAACCAAGTTATCCTTTCTTGTAGCGGCCGCTTTAAGCTCCTCAAGGCTCTTTCTTACGAGAACGTTGTTTCTGTTCTCCTTTAATCTTTTGACTCTGGCAACTTGACTTCTTTCTATTTCCGGGTCAATCCTCAGGATGGGTATTCTCAGAGGTTCTTCATCCTCCAAACAGTTGACGCCCACAAGGAACCTTGTCTTGTTCTCAAGTGATTTTTGGTATCTATAGGCCGAGTCGGCTATTTGACGTTGGAAGTAGCCCGACTCAATGCATCTTACAACGCCGCCATTGTTGTCTATTTCTTCTATCAACTTCCACGCCCTCTCTTCAATCTCATCTGTGAGTTTTTCAATGAAGAACGATCCCGCAAGCGGGTCCACCGTGTTTGCGACTCCGGTTTCTAGGGCGAGTATTTGTTGTGTTCTGACGGCCAGCTTTGCTGCCTCTTCGGTTGGAAGGGCAAGCGCTTCATCCATAGCGTTGGTATGCAGGCTCTGCGTTCCACCCAGCACAGCAGCCAGTCCTTCATAGGCTACTCTGACAATGTTGTTTTGAGGTTGTTGAGCTGTGAGCGAAACACCCGCCGTCTGCGTGTGAAACCTCAACCATTTTGAACGTTCATTTTTGGCACCAAATCTCTCCGTCATTATTTTTGCCCACATTCGCCTAGCAGCTCTAAACTTAGCGATCTCTTCAAAAAAGTCGATGTGCGAATCGAAGAAAAATGAAATTCTTGGCGCGAACTCGTCCACATTGAGTCCGCGTTTGACTGCGTGTTCAACATACGTTATGCCGTCGGCCAAGGTAAAAGCTAGTTCCTGAACTGCGTCCGCTCCAGCCTCGCGAATATGATAACCACTCACACTAATAAAGTTGTATTTGGGCATGTACTTGCTGCAATATTCAAAGGTGTCAATTACAAGCCGCAGACTCGGTTCGGGCGGAAAAATGTACTCTTTTTGAGCAATATACTCTTTTAGGATGTCGTTTTGAATAGTTCCGGATAGCTGTTCTTTGCTGACCCCCTGTTTCTCGGCTGTCGCTATGTAAAGCGCGAGTAGTATTATGGCTGGACCGTTTATCGTCATCGAAACCGTTACCTTGTCCAATGGTATATCCGCAAAGAGTTCTTCCATGTCCAAAAGGGAAGAAACGGCCACGCCCTCTCTACCAACTTCACCGTGGGCCATTGGATCATCTGCGTCATAGCCCATAAGGGTGGGCATGTCGAAGGCCACACTCAGGCCGGTTTCGCCCTGTGACAAGAGGTATTTAAACCGTTTATTTGTCTCATGAGGTGTGCCGAAGCCAGAGAATTGTCTTATCGTCCAAAGCTTGGTTCGATACATTGTTGGGTGTATTCCTCGGGTATAGGGATATTCACCGGGTTCGCTCAGCTTTGAACTGAAATCGAACCCTCGCAAGTCTTCAGCGTTATAAACGGTTTTAAGCGGTATCTCGGAAAGCGTATTGGTGGTTCTGTTTTTCGCCAACTCGTTGATATCCGGGTTGGAAACGCCTTTATCTTGGCGACCACCAGCCCCTTTTTTCAAACTGGCTTCTTCTGTCACCAAACTGGTTCACTAATTATTCATGCGCACCCCATACAAAAACTCTGTGATATTGAGGGAGAACACGCATGACTGGTCAACGTCAGTTTGGCTTAGGAAGAATCGGCTCTTTTCATTTCGGTTACTCCATGTTTTCATTAAATAAGGTGATGTTTATTGAACACGCTTAGTGGCGCGCGGCAAACGAACCGGAGAGGAGATTGGTTCGTTCGGAAACGGGATGAAAAACTTGGTCTTCTTGACATAAAACCACGGAATTGGGATTGACCCATTGCAATGGTGTTGTCGAATAAACTTAAAAAGTCGAGTAAAAGCCGTAGGTGTTGGGCATGGAAAAATTCGGCGTAATAGTTGTGGGTGCTGGACCGGCTGGCTCTACGGCCGCCTACGTGGCCGCGAAGGCTGGAGCCCAAGTTTTACTTTTGGAAAGGGGACCTCAGCCGGGTTCAAAGACTGTGTCAGGCGGATTGCTTTACACTCACGTGCTTCATGAGCTTTTCCCAAAATTTTGGGAGGAGGAAGACTCGCCATTCGAAAGATGGATAGACCGCTACATAGTGGGTTTCCTAACCCCCAATAGGTGCACCTGCATAGACTTCTTCGATCCCAGTTTGAGTCAACCGCCTTTTAACACTGTTTCGGTTCTAAGAAACAGACTTGATAAATGGTTGGCGTCAAAGGCACAGGAGGCGGGCGCGGTTCTAGCCGCAGGTGTCAAAGTTGATGCCTTAATTAAGGAGGATGGAAAGGTAACTGGTGTAAAGGCGGGTTCGGATGAAATACACTCAGATGTAGTAATAGTTTGTGACGGAATAAATTCTCTTTTGACCAAGTCTTTTGGTGCGAGGTCAGAATGGAACGGCGCGCGGCTGGGTATGGGTGTAAAACAGGTAATCGAGATACCGCAAAAAATACTGGAAACAAGGTTTGGGTTGAGCGAGCAAAGCGGTGTGGAATACACTTTTTTGGGTTTACCAAGCAGGGTTGAAGGCGGAGGCTTTTTGTACACCAATAAGGACAGCGTTTCGCTTGGTCTGATACTGAACATGGAAAGCGTGGTTAAGCGAAAATTGGAGTTCTCGGAGATCATAGAAGATTTCAGGTGTCACCCGCTGATTTCTCGTTTAACATCCGATGGTAAACTGCTTGAGTATAACACCTGCTTGGTGGTGGAAGGAGGGTTCAATATGGTTCCCCAGCTATACGGGGCGGGGTTTCTGGTAGCGGGTTCCGCGGCCGCTTTTGTGTTGAACACCGGCTTCAATTTGAGGGGCATGGACTTTGCAATTGGTTCTGGCAAGATTGCTGGCGAAATAGCGTCTATGGCAGTAAAGGAAAAGGATAGCTCCACTTCGTTCTTATCCAGATATGAGCAAAGACTTAAGCAAAGCTTTGTTCTACGCGATTTGCTACGGTATAGAAACTACCCCACTTTCTTCAAAAAGGCTAGACTGTACTTTGAGTACCCAGAGTTCGTCAACGAGCTGATGTACAACGCATATTTTGTGGATGGCGAAGACAAAGGGCATTTATACGGTTTGTTCAAGCGCTCAATGAAAAATAGGCTGTCCACTCTTTCGGTGCTGAAAGACTTATGGGAAGCTTCTAGAACGCTTTAACACTGCTAACGCGGTCTCCTTGTGTTTGGTGCGTAAAGTTTAAGCCGATTAAACTCATGATAGCCCTATAGCCCCGTCGTCTAGTGGCCAAGGATAGGGGACTCTGGATCCTCTGACGCCGGTTCGAATCCGGCCGGGGCTACTTTCGAGCTCAAAGAAGTTAAATAGTTCGTTGGATTGTTCATTGTGGTCAGTAAACACGCAGTTTACGGGCAGATTGTTATGCCAAAGAAAGAAAGGGACACAGAGTCCGAAATTGTAGAGGAAACGGATAGTGCTGAAAACGATTCCGCCGTGGAAGACCCGGTTTTGGAAAAGTTAACAGAGCTTCCAGGAGTCGGAGAAGCCACGGCGTCAAAGCTAGTCGAACATGGTTTCAGAACATACGAGTCAATAGCTGTTGCAAACGCAAACGAACTCGCAGCCATAACAGGATTACCGCACACTCTTTCCCAAAAAATAATCAATTCTGCTAGGGCAGAGCTCAAATTCACCATTAAAACGGCTTATGAACTCGAGCAAGAATTAAAGGACGTTAAAAGAATAACTACTGGGAGCAAAAGCCTTGATAGGTTATTGGGTGGAGGAGTTGAAACGCGTTCCGCGACAGAGTTTTTTGGTGAATATGGCACAGGTAAAACCCAAATAGCCTTCCAGTTGTCCGTCAACGTACAGCTTCCACCCGAAGAGAATGGTTTAGACGGCAACGTTCTCTACATCGACACAGAAGGAACCTTTGTGCCAACCAGAATTAGAACTATTGCAGAAGCAAAAGGGCTCAACCCTGAAAAGGCATTGCAAAACGTCTATTGGATAAGGGCACTCAACAGCGACCATCAAATTGCAATTGTAGAGGGCGCAAAAGATTTCATTCAAGAACACGCCGTTAAACTGATTGTTTTGGACAGTGTTACCAGCCTGTTCAGATCCGAGTATCCAGGACGTGAGAATTTGGCGAGCAGACAGCAAAAACTGAATCTGCACCTTCACAATTTGATAAGGCTAGCAGAAATCTACAATTTGGCGGTGATGGTTACGAACCAAGTTATGGCCACGCCCGACATGTTTTACGGTGACCCCACACGTGCAGTGGGTGGAAACGTAATTGGACACGCGCCTAACAATCGAGTGTATTTGCGTAAAAGCAAGGCTCAGAAACGGATAGCTAGGCTCGTGGATAGTTCTTATCTGGAACCAGGTGAGGTGGTCTTTGAAATAACCAATCAAGGAATCCGCGACGTGGAAGAATAAAGGCTCAAAACTTGAGAGCAGTTCCCAAAGTGTTCCTGGGTCTAAGGTGGGTAATTTTGGAGGAAAATAAAAATAAATACAGGAAGAACGCTCGATTTTAAACGATTTTTGTTTGTCCTAACAGTTACATTTGTGAGGTGTTCCTGGTCTCTCCGTTGTTCTGAACGAGTGTCCGCATCCGCAACTTTGAACCGCGTTGGGATTATCCACTTTAAAACCAGATGACTCAATGGTTTCTACATAGTCAACTGTTGAGCCCCTAATATAGTCAGCAGAGAATTTGTCAACAAACACTTTCACCCCTTTTTGCTCCAAAACATAATCGTCTTGCGTGGGCTCTTTTTCAACCGTCATTCCATAGGACAGACCCGAGCATCCTCCGCCTCTTACAAAGATCCTCAATCCATAGTCTGGTTTATTGTGCTGCTTCAAAATATCGGATACCTTTTTTGCTGCAAGGTCTGTTAACGTTACAACAGGGTTTTCAGGTTGCTGCAATGTGGCCATTTTAATCTCACCCATAGTTTCGCTTTTGCCATATTTATATCTTGTGACAAAATCCTACGTTAACAGAATGAGAGACTGTATTCCGGCATAAAAAATTGATTGAACGTCTTGGAAGGCTGGGTTTGAATCCACTTGTTTCCATGGCTTGAGTTGAAAAGGCGTTGGAATGGGTCTTGATTGAACCGCGTGAGCATCTCTAGTTTCGACTAACAGTCAGAGCAAAATAATCATAAAAGCCGAAGTCAGTCTGCAGCACTTGATTAGAATTCTTCACTGCAATGTTGCCCTCTAATCTTCGGACTCTTTGTTGGACACGAGTGGTCTAGCGGTCTCAACGTTTATGTGGGGTTTGGGAAAAATCTCCTTGCCGTAGCTTTCTTCTTCTTTGATGTCTGACAGTTGCTCTGGTGTATACCACATTTCATGCCTGTTGTAGCCCGAAAGCTCAAACTCTTTTGTCATCGTTATGGCGTACCGGGGACAGTAGTCGACGCATAGCCCGCAGAAAGAGCATGTAGCCATATCAACACTTGGAAACTCTCTCCCGGTTTCTGTTCTTATCATTTCGATTGAAGAATCTATGCACACCCTAGCACATATGGAGCAACCCGTGCAAAGGTCCATGTCAAGTCTGTGTCTACCCATGAATCTTTCAGAAGGTTGAAGCTTGACTTTGGGATATTCGACTGTCACGGGTTTACGCGCGACTTGTTGAATGGTTACCAAAAACGGGATTAGAAAGGCTTCTATGGGATTCGTTTTTCGAACTTCATCAATGACTTTTAAGCCTATATTGCTCTCCTCTGGTATTTCTGGTTTGGAACGCTGCTTTTTCTTTAGAGCAATCTTGCTAAGCGTTTTGAGTCGAACCTTGTCTGGCAAACGGATGATGACTCCGGCTTTTAGAGCCTCGTCTATCAGCTTCTTTCCCGCCTCCGTACGTACGATCACCACGTTTGTTCCCTCTTTTGGATTACCTATCGCTCCAACTGAAACGTCACTCCATTCACCTGTCAAGTCGTGACACGTCCAGCAGCTGTCCCACGTATACTTTGAGAATTGTTCGAGGTCCGCACCTATCTTTGCATTAGAATCCGTCTCAATAACCATTTTACCCTTCTTTATGTCGATCTTCTTTATGTGTTCTGGGGGTGTCTTGGAAATGTTGACCACATCGTTCATGAACTCTTCTCTGTAATAGCTTTCATAGCAGAACAGTGCTATTTTGAGGGCTATTTTGTTTTTGTACTTGGGTACGCGCTCGACCCATCTAGCCGTCGCGGTTCCGCAGGGGACGTCTACTACGGCTATTCTGTTCAGCTTCATCTTTGTGATGGCTTCTGTAACTTCTGGAAACAGTGGAACAAGCCAATAAGTGCTTGAACCGTTTTTGGGTACGTCTTCGGGTTTGGTTATGATCCTCGGAGTGGTCACCCAGTGTTCGTCTCTATCAACCAAGACCGCTCCGTCTATCATACCTTTCTCCATAGCAAAACGAACCAGTCCGGTAGCCACTCCCCCGTCTTGGACCCGCTCTCCTTTGTTGGGGTCGGTGGCAATGAATATATCTACGTACTCACCGATTGGTTTCTCGTCTGGCCCCTCCCATTTATTGATACCCGTGCACACCCATGTGCACAATGAACACGTTATACATTTACCCGTGTTGACGGGTACGCCAGAATCAACTCTATCGATATCCAAAACGTTGACTGGGCACACTGCGACGCAGGCACCACATCTGCAACAAGTTCCCTTGTCAGTCACGTTGTATTTTAATTCTCCAAAACCCAAAGAATCCTTCGGCAGGGTAACGTATCTCATTTTTTCTTCGAATCCCAGCTTAGGAAAAGCGTCCTTGGATTCTGTTGGCCCGCCGGTTTGGGTCGCCATTTTACGCAGCCTACTTGATGTATGTAAATTCGGTGTAATAAGTGTTCCGAAACATGGATTTGGCTCAAACTTTTACACGTCGGTTTACCGCTGTCGTTTTGCTCGGCAAGAAATTCTCGGTTTTCAAACTGCCCTCTTCTTGGGCGACTCAATAAAACCGAATCAAAGTTACATTTCTCGTATCTAACTGAGGGTGTGTGCCCGAACATCATTTGCTAACGCATAGTCGAGCGACACTTGAAGAAGGACTGATAACGCACTGACCCTCCGGCCTGAGCACTGATTCTTTGAATGATGCGATGAACTTGAGCAAATTTCGTTCAGCCAAAATTTAAATATGCGCTGAAAGATTTACTTAAGTAAAAGTTATTGAACGGTGGTTTTGTTGTCAGTCTTAGTTGAGAGGAAAGAGGAAGTTGCCAAAGAGGGTCCCAAACAAGTTAATGAGATAAGAATTATGGTTGGCGGGCAGGGCGGAGACGGGACGCTGACCGTAATTAACCTACTTTCCAAGTGCTTTAAGGAAATAGGTTTAAACACTTACGATTCAAGAAACGTTCTTTCCAGAATAAGAGGGGGACACGCCGACGGCGTTTTGAGAGGTTCTGTAAAAAACGTGTTCAGTGTGGGCGATGCGCTGGATATTCTTATCGCCTTTGACCAAGAAGCGGTTGAAGTGGCAAAGGATTTGTTGGAACCAGACGGTGTTATAATCTACGACAGTTCTAGGTCGCCGCTTACGGTGGAAATTTCAAAAACAATAAAGGTTTATCAAGCCAAGTTCAGCGACTTGGCTGGTACAGAATTAAAGAAAACGCTGCTCAAAAACACTCTGAGTTTTGCGGTGCTAATCAGAGTGCTTGGGCTCAAAGACGAGCTTGCGGAGAGCGTAATAAAGTGGAGGTATGGTGGCCGAGGAAGCGATGTCCTTGAGGCGAACCTGAGCGCTCTTAGGCTGGGTTTTAAACTGGCAGATCAGCTCAAAGTGGCTCAAAGCTACTCGTTACCAGTTAGTGGGCCCAACAAATGTATCCAGATCATAGGAGACCACGCCGTGGGAATGGGCTTTATAGTGGGTGGAGGAAGATTTTACGCGGGTTACCCGATAACTCCAGCAAGCGAAATCTTGGAGTTTCTACAGGCAAATTTACCCAAGTTCAACGGCGTTGCGTTGCAGGCAGAAGACGAAATATCGGCGGTAAACATGGCATTGGGAGCTTCTCTTGCGGGTGTGAGATCAATGGTGGCAACCTCTGGTCCGGGTCAAGACTTGATGACCGAAGGTGTTGGTCAAGCGGCTGAGGCAGAGCTGCCCATTGTCATAGTCGAAGTTCAAAGGTCTGGTCCCAGCACTGGTATGCCCACAAAGCACGAACAGTCGGATGTGAACCACGTCGTTTTCGGCGGACACGGCGACTTTCCCAGATTGGTGATAGCGCCCGCGGATGCAACGGACTGCTTCTACCTTACTGTGGAGGCGCTCAACCTCTCTGAAAAGTATCAATTACCCGTTTTTCTGCTTATGGATCAAGCATTGGCACAAAACACTCAGACTGTTCCACCATTCGATTTTTCAAAAGTAAACGTTGATCGTGGTAAGCTACTAACCCAAAAAGAACTCGAAGGGCTAACGGTATACAAAAGATATTTGTTCACCGAAGATGGTGTTTCCCCAAGAACTGTTCCTGGGATGCCAAACGGATTCTTCCAAGTCACGGGTAACGAACACAACGAATGGGGATTCGTTTCTGTGGACTCGGCCAATCGAACCAGAATTATGCGTAAAAGGATGATGAAACTAGAGTACGCAAAAAAGGATATGCCGCGTGCCCGTCTATACGGCGAACACGGCTCAAATATTGGCTTTGTGTCTTTTGGTTCAAACGTGGGACCAGTTTTAGAAGCCATGGATCAGCTACGTGAGAAAGGGGTTGGTACGAAATTCTTGTTGGTAAGGTCCATCTTTCCTCTAATTGAGGAAGAGTTGTCAGAGTTTTTGGAGGGCGTCGACGTGGCATTTGTGGTTGAGTGCAACATGACCAGTCAATTCGCGAACCTTGTTAAACGCGAAATAGGCTACGCCAATAAACTGGTGAATATAAACAAGTTCGACGGTTTCAGTTTTAGACCACACGAGATATCCGACCGAGTGCTGACTCATTTGAATGGTGCGAGACGCGCCGAGGTCATCCAAAAATGACTCAGACTTTCTCCCCGTCTACGCCGATTTGGTGTCCTGGATGCGGTGACTTCGGCGTTTTAGCAGCACTTAAGAAGACGCTTAACGACCTAAAGATTCCCCCGCACGACACGGTGATTGTGGGGGGTATAGGGTGTTCGGGTCACATTCACAACGACCTCGTCGTATACGGATACCACTCTTTGCACGGCAGACTGCTCACCACGGCCACAGCTGTTAAGCTGGCAAATCCCAAGCTCACGGTAATAGCGGCTGGAGGAGATGGTGATGGCTATGCGATAGGAGGCAACCACTTTCTACACGCCCTAAGAAGAAACCCAAGCATTGTGTATATAGTTATGAATAACGGTACGTATGGGCTCACAAAGGGTCAGCCCTCCCCAACAGCTCAAATCGGCTTTGAGGGTACAAAGGAAATTCCTTTTGAGCCAGTTCTTACGGCTCTGTCCATAAGGTCCTCGACCTTCGTCGCAAGAGGTTTTTCAGGTAACCAGAGCCAACTGCAGTTTCTTCTTAAAGAAGCGATAACACATGCCAACTCAAACAAGGGATTCGGCTACGTCGATGTTTTGAGTCCATGTGTGACGTACAACGATACGTACGCTGAATGGCGAAAAAACACTGTTGACGTTAACGCCGACAAGTCTTATGACTACACCAATAGGGTCAAAGCATTCGAGAAAGCAATCGCACTCGTAGAAGAAGGTAAGATACCAACCGGCCTTCTTTATAAAGGAGTGGGGTCCTCCTTCGAGCAGATGTCGTTGAGGGATTTGGGTTCTCCGATGGCGAACCAAAACTTGGACCCCAGCGTCAACATGAATGAATACAAAAAACTGCTTGCCAGATACATCTAGGCATAGTTCATCACAAAAGGGCACCTAATGTACACTGTGTTCTGCAGGCGGGTTTCTATAAACGCAAATATATTCGGTTCGCTTCTGAAAATTTTTGGTTCTTCGCGAAATTTTGATGAGAAAACATCTAAATGAGGAGTTCTGTAATACTTTCAGAACTGGTCTTGCTAAACAGCACCAGTCCCAACATTTGTTGGGAACCAAAGGCGCTTGACCATTGCTTCACTCATTGTTTCTATTTGTTTCTACGAGCATATGATATCTCGGACTGAGTAAAGTATTAGAAGGTGGAAAAATTGGGCAAGGGCTTGGTCTTGGTTTTCTTTGCCATAATTGGCTATGCAGCAGGCTTACTAGTTTTTGCGGGATACAATGTTGCTTCAGTGTTTCTGCCGAACTTCTTACAGTTGTTCACAACCAGCTGGTTTCTTGCTGGAATTGTGGGCATGGCCGTGTCACTCACACTAATGGCGGCCTTCTCGTCTCTCAGCAAACCCTCTGACTACTAGGCTTGTTTTGACCCCAAAAATTTTTTTAGCCTCTGCAATTCCTCCTCCCCTTTTTCCGTTAGTTCTACGAACTGTATCCCAGACTTGAGAACTCTTTTTAAATATCCCTGGCGTAGCAGTCTTGAGAAAACTTGTTCAGAGGCTGTCTTCAACCCCAACGATTGGATCGCGGATTCCTGCTCCACCATGCCGTAGCCCTGAACATAGTTTAGAGTTGCTACTATAGCACCTAATTCCTCTTGGTTAAACAGAGTCGCCAAATATGGTTTTTCGTTGTAGTTGGGTACCTGGATGGGTGGGGCTGTCTCGGTAACCATTTTTGCGACATCTTCTTCAAGAATTTTTCTCTCTAATGGTTTTTCTTGTATCGCGTTGACAATGTTTGGCTTGGTAAACAGATAGGAAATATTGGCCGAGGAACGTATTTCATTGGCCTTTTTTTTGTTCAAAGCCTGGTCCACAACTAGTCTATAGAAATCGTCATCGCCTTTCAAGTATAGAAGTGTTTCAACGTTTTTGAACACGTCTTTTCCGAATTTTCTTTTGGGAATAAGAGAGCACATCTTTGTGTTAATTCTAACGTCATTCAACATATACTTGATAATTTCGTCGTTTAAGTCGGAGCTATCCAAGACGACCATCGCACCCGAGTCAATAAGCCATTTGGTCAAAGCGTAACTCACAAACCAAAGCGTTGATGACGTGGAAACACCGCTTAGGTCTATCACGTAGGGTTTGCGCAGGCTCTTGGAGAACGAAACGCTTTGCTCAATCACCAATCCTTGCCATACGTTTTCCGTCGTTAAACTTTTAGAGAAAGCAAGGAGTTGGTCACGAACCCTAGAAGAAAACCTTTCCGTTTGGGCAGCGGCTTCCAGCAGGTCTCGTAGCAGAAATGGATTCACTTCTGTGTTTTCTTTTATAGCCTTTCCCAACACTGAAGCCAACAGTAACGCAGACTCTTGGCTCATCTGGTAACAAAGCCTTGCCGTATCTGCGATGAAACCGGGGTCGGTTCCCTTATCAAGAGGATTGAATCCAAAATTGTGTCCAAACTTTAGAACAGCTGGCTTACCACTCGTTTGAACGCACACGTTGACAACTTCGAAAAGATGTTGTGGGTTAGAGGTCACGACAACTGGATTCTCGACTAAGCACAAGGCTTGGTAAACCGCTTGGCCAAAATCTTCTGGCGAAAAAACAACTGTCATAGGGAACTTTGTGTGTTCCTTTGATTCTTCGTTAACTTCATCGCTTAGGTCCTCCGGGGATTTTACCGCCAAAACTCTGTATCCCTTCGAGAGAAGGATGGCCGTTACGCTTTGGGTCGCCAAAGACACTTTTTGCTTGGTCGAACCCGAGTTAAGTAGCGTTTCACCAAAAACCAGAACTTTGTAGCCCTGAGCCTGTAGTCCTGGAATTAGTGTAATAGAGGCCTTAACGCCCAACCCCATTTCCTTACCTATGTTTATCACAGAGTTTACTTCGGTTTCAGGAGCATCCGTATAGAAAGCGGTGACAATTCTTTTTGAGAGTGAAAAAATTGGAATCTTCAGCTTTGCACCGGTGGACACACTTTTCCCTCTTCTGAACAACCAGTACACCATGAAGGGTGTTACCGCAACAGCTATACCTAGGACAGGGTTGACAAGCGCGCTCAAACCCACCAGTGACAGATATATCAACAACAATAGGGCATAGAGTAGTACTCTTTTTTTGTTGACCAAAGATTTCCACTACCAAGCTCTTATAACAACTTTGTCGATGGACAAAAAATTATCGTAATAATCAAGATGCGCACCAAAACCGTCAACTGATAAATTACGGGTTCCTTCGATTGTTCTTTGAACTCTGTTTCGACTATAAGCATTGCTTAAGCTGGGCGCTGCGAGACCAGTTTAGTTGTGAGAACCGACGCGGTAGATACTTATATCCAAATCAACTGTGAGAGGGCTATTAAGAACGCTTCCTCTGTTCTTATCGTCTCCACTCCTTGGTGAGGAACTAGATTTACTTGCGCATCGAAATGGATATCCAGTATTTCGCTGGGGTCTCTATTTTGGTTTCCCAAGAACACCAGTATTTCGCCCGCGGGCGGATTTTTTAATAGTTCAATCCAGGGTTTTCCCCTTCTCGTGAGTTCTATTTTGAACCAGTTTTGCTCTATCCAAGACCAATTCGCCAAGTCTTTGAATGTGACCGTGGGCTGCAAATATTGGTTTATACTTAAGGGGTCCACCTCTTTAGCCACGAACTCCAGTCTATTATTCACTTCTCTTTCTGCGATTTTTACGTATATTCGCTGACCCACCCTTTTCTTGTGCGAGGTCAACAGTGGTATAGGATTTTCAAAACCCGCATCCACCAAGGCTGTGTCTCTCACCTCCTTTAAGACGACCGCGGCTCTGACAGGCTCACCGAGAGATTTGAGAGGATCCGAACTGACTGTATGCAGAGGCGTCTTTAATGGAGGTGTTATACCCACGTATCTGAGTACACTTTTTAAACCCACATATTTTTTTAGGTAAGGGGGAAGCAACAAATACTCTAACACCTGCTTTAGCTCCGCGAAAACATGTTCATCGCTTGTATCTTTGAGTAGGAACAGTTGCTTGACCCTGAATATACTGGCAACCCTCATCAAGTTGGCGGCTCTTATGGTCTTTTCGCGTAGATGTGATCCAAACCATACAGAAGAGGCTGGCACAACAACGGAAATCCTTGATGGTTCAACATGTTCCATGGGTAATCTCCTTTGGTCAAAGGAGCTTCGCAATATTTAGGTAGAGTATTCCCTTTAAGGCTTCTTCGCTGAGATTTAAGGTCGACAAATCCTCTACGTTCTTTTTAATACTTTTGACGCCGGGCGTTGGCCAATCCGAACCAAAAACAACCTTTTCCCATACTTCGCGTAGACGTGGAAAATAATTCAGAATGTTTTTTGGTGGTATTCCAGAAATATCCAAGTACAAATTTGAATGACGACGTAGCAAGAAGAAAGCGGTATCTGTCCAAAAAGGTCTTCCGCCGTGCGCCATGACAATCTTTAACTTCGGAAAATCCACGGCAACATCGTCGAGGAACACGGGGTCGCCGAATTTTATTCTCGCCAAGGGGAAAATGCTTGTGCCTGTGTGAATCGTTACTGGAAAACCATTGTTTTCAGCATAATCATATATTCTTTCAAGACTTTTCAAACCACCTTCTTCTTCTCTGTAGGCATTCGGCTTGAAAAGCTGGTGCACGGGATGAAGCTTTATCCACCTCGCGCCGTACTTGGATCTATAATACTCCAATAGTTCAAGTGGTTTCTCATCAGTTAGCGGGTTTGCGGACATCACGGGTTTGAGTTTGTCGGGATGGTTCAAACAATATTTTCCCACGTACTCAACCAGTTCGGCCCCAAAGCCCATAACACTTTTGGCCGAATAGGAGATTATGTTCGCCCATTCAACTCCTTGGCGGTCCAGTGCTTCAACCATTTTATCTGGCTGGGTTTCTATTGCCTCATAAAGATTCTTATTGAAAGCAGAGTCGTTGACAAACCTGTCCATCGAACCTTTATTCATCATTTTAAGGGGAATAACGTGTACATGGGCGTCGATGATTCTATGGATTCGCATTCACTATCCGCTATTCAACGTCAGCTGCCAATTATGTTTTTGGCGTGGTAATACAACTGGTTTTGCGCGTAACCCGAATATCTGCCAAAATACCGTCTCATTAAAGCAGTCACCTTCTCGTATGTGTTTACGGATACATGTTTTGACTCATTTCGTAAAATCTCAACGATATTTTTGTCGTGTAACCAGTAATACTTTTGGCTCAAAACTCTGCGTATCCATTTGTCCATGGGGAAGGATTCGGTTTTATCCAATGAAAAAAGCAGCACACAATCCGCAACCTTGGGACCCACGCCAGGCAATTCAGTCAATACGTTTTTAGCTTCAGTGTAATCGACTTTTCTGAGGTTCAGGAGGTCCACTTTTTCTTTTGCCAGAATTTTGGCTGTTTCTAGGATGTATTTGGACCTGTAACCCAGCCCGCAGCGGATTAGTTGTCCGGTTGAGGCGTTGGCAATGGTTTTGGGACTGGGAAACAGGTTGAGAGTTCCGAAACGCGTTTCAATTTTTTCCCCAAAAGTCAGGTTTATGCTGTGAACCATACGTGATATCCTTTTTGCGTTGTTGTTCGTAGAACACAAAAACATTAGAAGGCACTCCCAGGGGTCCTGACGGGTCACCCTCAACCCTGGCGTTTGACGGAATAGCTCGGAAACCAGTTCATCAAATTTTAGTTCTTTAACTATCGATTCTACCTCGTCCGACAGTCTAAAATATTCATCAAACTCCCAGTTTCCTTCCCCGAAGCGCTCGGTTTCAATCACTGAGCCCATTTGTCTCAGTGCCACCGCGGAGTGGTTTGCCGCACCTATCCATCTATCACCCAGTCTTAACCACTGAAAGGCTTGTGCAGAGGTCAGCGTCGCTGCTATGTCAACAGGGGAACGCAAAAAGTATTCCGCAAGCATTCTCCTTAAACCGATGTTTCCTCTTCCACGGCTTCTGGCTCTTCCGTGAATCCTTGTGAAACGAGTTGCTCAATAAATTTCTCAATGGCTTCCTGTTCGGTTTGTTCGTTGCTTTCCCCAATTATGCTTACTACTATTTTGTAAGAACCGAAAAGCTTGACAAATTTACGCATGTTTGTCCGTTTGAGTTGGACGAATTACAAAGCTTTTAGCCTTGTGTATCAACTGTGTCAGGGGTTATGCATCGCTCTTTTTTACTTTAAATTTTCAACGACGAATCGTCCTTTACGCGTAGTCCATAATTCCACTCTTATGTTGCTGCGTTTAATCTTTTTTGCGAATTCTTGTAGCAGACTTCTTTCTTTGCTGGACAGGTAAGATTTTTTTACTTGAATCAATCTAACGTGGTCTGGGAAAACAGCTGTTAAATCAAACAACCCCTTCGAAGCAAATGAGCGAACAACGTACAACGCGCCGAGCTTATATAATTTCTTCTTGACCCTGTATTCACGGGCACGACCCAAACGATAATTGGAGGTGCGCTTACGCTTCGTCATTTTTCTGTTTCGCCGTCAGAATCGCCCATCAGTTTCGCGTTTTTGGTGTCCCGTTGCCTGAACAATACGAGCGATTTGGATGCAATCATAAAAACTCTGGCTCAGAAAGTCGCTCTTGGTTATCAAGGCTTTGGACTGGATTCGGAGGTTTGTGTTTAACCTTTCTACTCTAGATGCAACTCGAGCCCTATCGCGTTCTCTCCTTGTATATAGTAATCTTTAAGAACCGTATAAGCTTTGAAGCCAAATTTATGAAATAACTTTGCGCCAGCAACGTCCATCTCGCTCACTGTTGTCACAACCCTCTTAATTCCGTGCTTCTTGGCAAACTCCAACATGCTTTTTACGAGTTCACTTCCCAACCCTTGTTGTCTAAAAGACTTCTTAACCCTCACATCGGCTATTATGCACGCGTCATTCATGCTCAGATTTTCTGCACCTGTGAATGTTATCGCACCGATTACTTCGGTGTCTATTTTGGCTATGAATGTTTTGACCCAGGTAGAAAAATGGCTGATCTTTTCTTCGTATTCATCCTTGCTCAGTGGAAAACCCAGTCTCCTGAAATTCTCTTTTGTGTCGTAGTCTTCTGAGACCAAACTAAAGTATGAATCAAGGTCGTCACTGCTGAGCTCTGAGATCTGCATTTTCTTTCGTGTGTCTAACCTTGATTTGAATATAACATTAGCGTTCAAATTGTTGGTTTTGAATCTGATTTGGCGTAGCTCTTGCGATTTTTCGTTGACTTTTGTCTTCGACTGTGGAATTGATTATTTCTGTGAGGGTGGTATTGAACAGATTGCATTCTTCGGCTTGGATGGGGCGAAAGGTTGTCAGGATTGTTGACAAATCAGACATTTCGTATCCATTGCGTGGTCGTGGTTAGTTTGGTAGTAGAGTGGTTACAACAATTTATCAATTGGTTATCGAATAGCATTCAGAGTGGGAGTCGATTCGTCGATTCTAACTGGTCGGGTTCTACAGTTATCGGAACCGCACATGGCACGGGGTGTGTATCAACCAACGGAATAGACAAGATTCAAGATGCACTTATTAGTTTCCCAACCAATGATATATTGGATTGTATCTTACCTCAAGCCAGGAAAAAATGCTGAATGGTGAGTCTGGCCCCGCTTTGGCCAAAGCCACTGAAATACTTGTTGCTTTGGGCAAGATTTACGACGCGAGCAAGCTTATTCGTTGTAGGTCAGCCCAAATATCTGGCGTTAGCTATAAAAACATTGGCGATGCGGGTGCTGAGTTTCTCTGGGATTTGGCGTTGATGGGTGCTAAAGTACGCATACCATCCTACATTAACCCCGCTGCCATGGACCTTGAAAAATACTCAGAAATGAATCTTGATTACAACTTCGTTCAGTCACAGCTTAAAATAATTAAGGCGTACGCCAAAATGGGTGTCACGACATCACTCACATGCGCCCCCTACCAAATAGGGGTTGAGCCCAAGCGACGCGAACACGTAGCATGGGCAGAGAGCAGCGCGGTTGTATACGCGAACTCGGTTTTGGGTGCGATGACCAATAGGGAAAGCGGCGTGTCGGCTTTGTGTTCTGCGTTAACTGGTTTGACCCCTTATTACGGCCTACACTTAGAGGAAAATCGAGCTGCTGAGTTGCTGGTCGAGGTTCAAGCTGGACTGGAGGACCCCGTGGATTATGCTGTACTCGGTTCCTATGTAGGGCGACTTGCTGGCAGCAGGGTGGTTGCTTTTAGCAAGATCAAACCGAACAAAGAAGACATGAAAGCCTTGGGAGCAGCTCTTGCTTCAACAGGAGCCGTCGCGCTATTCTTCGTTGAAGACGTAACACCTGAGTGGCGCATTCGGAGCGGCGCTGAATCCATAACCGTGGGTCAAAGGGAGCTCCAGAACGAACGAGACCGATTAGGCGCAGGTGCCGAGGCAGGCGAAGTTATAACGCTTGGATGTCCACACGCTTCTATTGAAGAACTTGCAAGGGTTGCCAGATTATTGCTTAATCGTCGGCTGAAAAAGCCTCTTTTTATCTATACCTCAAGATACGTGAAAGCCCAAGCGGACAAGTCTGGGTTCACTCAGACGATAGAAAAGGCGGGGGGAAGAATCTTCTGTGATACATGTATGGTTGTGTCTCCCATAGACAAAACGGGTGTGAAATCTATTGATGTGGCATCCGCCAAAGCTGCATATTACTCTCCCAGTATGAGCCACGTAAATGTTCGATTAGCTCCGCTAGAGAAACTCATTGCCGAATCCACGGAGGCGGCTTGAAGTGAATCTGATTAAGGGTAGAGCTTTGTCCAAAGGTACCGCCAAAGGAAAAACCCTTGTGACTTCTCAGCCCATAAGTTTCCTCGGCGGCGTTGACCCTTCCACGGGTCTGGTCGTTGAAAAAAATCACGAGTTAAACGGCGAGGTGGTCGCAGGAAGGGTGCTGGTGTTCCCCCACGGGAAGGGTTCAACGGTGGGAACCTATATTATTTACCAACTTTCCAAAAATGGCAAAGCGCCATGTGCAATCGTAAATAGTGTGACCGAACCCATAGTAGCCGTAGGCGCAATAATATCTGGGATACCAGCCGTAGATAAGCTCGAGGTTGACCCAATAAAGACGCTAAAAAGCGGTCAACTAGTGGAGGTAAACGGAACAGAAGGGTTCATCAGAATTATTTGACACTAAAACTGCATAAAGACTGTCAACCGATGAAAAACTTTCCGTAGACACAAGATTCGATAACACGCCTCAGAACGGAAAGTGCACCCTTTTATGATGGGGTGACAGAAAGCTGTGGGTTTTAATGGATAAACTTTACCGTTTGAATGCTTTTGACTTTCCATGGCTCAGGCTCTGAACACCGAGATCTTCGCTGCGGAGTCTCGAAACCTTTAGCGCGAGTTTGTAGACATGTGTCTGTGTTTCGATGTGATAGTAAAACAGAGTTTTTAGGTCGCCGACGCTTTGATCACTAAAACATGATAAATATTGGTTTGTATTACGACGTTAAGCCTGGGAAAGACAAAGAGTTCGAACAACTTTTCTTATCGGTTATTATGGCTCTTAAAAATGGTCAAGGGTTTCTTAGAGGTGCGCTATACAAAAGAGTGGACGAGCCAAATTCATATCTGATCTATTCTGAGTGGGCCACAATCGACGATTTCAGAAAGTTTGTTGGATCAAAAAGTTTTCGGGAAGTCACCTCTATGGGCAAAGAGCTTTTGGAACACCCGCCACGTCACAGGATTTACAGGACAGTGGATGAGAGCGACACAACAAACCGTTTTTGAAGCTTTTTGCGGTAATAGCTCTATACAAGAGCGGCTCCAAGGTTAAATCTTCATATCTGAGGTATTTGTGTGCGTAAAGTCTCGGTGAGCTTATTTTCTATGGTGTATCATGGCAAATAATGTTGTTGGAAGATAAGCTGGAAATGGCGAAAAGTTATGCTGCGCAGAAGGGGATGGTACTTTTTAATGGATGGTGGGTTCCCGTCGATAATTATGGAGCCAGATTCGTTTGGAGCAGGAGAAACAAGGATTTCAAGAGTTTTATAGACGTAGCCGTTGCACTTGGTGTCAAAGTGTTAATGTATGATTTGAGGTTCTTGGAGGAGTATCAGCTGACCAGTCTTATGGAGGACATCGAGGAGCTTGAAGACGATGTCGAAGTCGAAGAACTAAGAACATCGCTTGATTCCCTTAGATTGCACTCGGGAGAAGCCTCAGAGATAACACTGGCCTTTAAGCACGGTGATGAGATCTATATTTACAATGAACAAACAGAATGGGCAAAGACCTTGGATGAACTAACAGAAGAAGTGGATGGTTTATTGGAAGACCAGGACTCTGAGTGATGGCTCGCCGAGTGCTGCTTGACAATGGATACACCACTGAACTTCAACCGCTGGAAAACGTCACTTGTTCGACCAGCTGTTTAAGTCCGTCTTTCATTAGAGCCATGGCTTCTTTGTAATCGGCCACTATGCCCACATCACAGGACTTGAAAATCAGGGCCTTGGGGTCCTTGTTTATCGCGAAGACCACTCTGGCCCTCCTTATTCCGACAACATGGTTGGTTGCACCCGAAACCGCTACTGCTAAGTATAGCTCAGGGTTAACCGATTTGCCCGTTAGACCAATCTGCAGTTGAGGGTGAGCCCAACCCAAGTCCACAACTTTCCGCGTGGCACCAACCGCTGCGGGAAGACTGCTCGCATAGTTCGCTAGTTCTCTAAAGCCTGATGGTGAGCTCACGCCGTAACCCGCGCATAACACCACTTTTGCCCTGTTTAGGTCCCCCAATGATTCGTCGGCGACCACTTTCCTAGAAACCAGTCTTATTCCTTCCGACCCCACTGGACCAACTGGTAATCGCAGTGCTTGGGGGTGTTCGGTGTTAAAACTCATCAAACCGAATACGCCGGGTCTGATTGTGGCCATTTGCGGCGTAGTTTTGGAAAGAATTTCGGCCATTATGTTTCCCCCGAAAGCGGGTTTGATCTGTATCAGTTCACCCTTCTCGTTTACTCTAAGTTCCACGGCATCGCCGGTGAGCCCGAGTCTGAGCGAAGCTGCAACCCTAGCAGCAACCTCTCTGCCTCTGACAGTGGAAGGAAACAGCACCGCATACGGTTTCTCCCGGCCGATAGCTTGTGCTACACCGTCCGCGTGAGCCTTGGAAGACCACTCGCCCAGTTTTGTGGTTATCAGTTCGATTGTTGAGTTGGCTCCGCGCAGCAAACTTTCTCTGATCAAGTCGTCGTCAACCGAATGCAGAAAAACTGCTTCAGCGGTAAATCCGAGTGACCTGAGTTTGCCCAAGATTTCAAGCGCAGTTCTTCTTTCTGTTTCCCCATCTAAAAAGATGGCCCACGCCCTTTGGCCGCTCCGTGTGGCTTCAGTCCCCGCTTCAATCGGCTTCTTTTTTTCGTGCAGAAGCCTTTCTATGAGTAGTAGTGAATCTTCGACGGCTTTTTTTAGGTCTGCAGAACCATCGAACACAACGGGTGTCCTCTGGTAGGAGGTGTCGAACACTCTTTTCACCCAAGTGGGTGAACCAGCTGATCCGAACAGCTGGGTGTTGGCTGAAAGGTCGACAGCCGAAATTTTTTTGATCGTCGTTTGCTTCGCTCTTTCTCTGTCGGCGGGTGAAGGAATCCTGGCTTTATTGATTTTCTCGCTTACGCTCAATACACAGGGCAATTCCACTTCGAACTCTTCAAAACCCTCTTCGACTTCTCGTTCAACGTGCAACAGCCTCTCCTTGAGCCAATCGACTCTTTGAACATTTGTTACAAGGTTGGCGTTCAACTGCTCGGCCACTTCGGGCATCAACTGGGAAGTTTCCGCATCAACACTGTATTTTCCACCGAACACAAGGTCGAATCCAATTTTTGCAGCAGCCAATGAGAGAGCCGTTGAAGTGGCCAAGGTGTCGGCTCCTGCAAACGCTCTATCGGTCAACAGATAGGCTTGGTCAGCACCCATGGCCAGAGTCTCCTTCAAAACTTCCTCTGCTTGCGGGGGACCCATGCTGACTACGGAAACGGTGCCACCGAATTTCTCCTTGGTTCTGAGGGCTTCTTCTACAGCTTTTCTGTCGTGAGGGTTTATATAATTCCTGACACCCTCTCTGATAAGAGTGTTTTTTTGCGTATCAAACGCAAGCTGAGCCACATCGGGAACCATCTTTACAAATACGAGTAACCTAACCACACAAGTTGTCTCTAAGAGAGATTTATATAGTCCACTGGTGTGTCGAATAAGATGCGTTTTGACCTACGTAAAAGTGTGCAAAAAAACCGAGTTAAAAGAAGGTGAACCCAAATCCTTTCATATTCAAGGCAAAGACATCGCATTGCTGTTGTCTGGAACCAGAGTGTTCGCCTTCGACCGATGGTGTACACACGAACAAGGGTTTCACTCTACGTAGGCGCACGTAGGTACGCATCAGCGTACCTGTCGTATGCGTAGTAGAGTTTGGGCTTCACAGCATCATGTAGACCCCTCACGAGTTCACTGGGATCCTTCAGCTCGGTCCCTGTCAGGACGCACCCATCCGCAAGACTCGAAAGCACCACCGTGTCCCACCAAGCCATGCGGGAAGCGCCCTCCATCCTCAGTTCAACCCTCTTCTTTCCACCCTCCCATTTTTCGGTGTACCCGAACCTGAGCCGCATATAGAGGTTTACTGCGGCGTTGAGTTGGCGGTCGATTCGGAGCCCGCACCCCAGGCACTCGAAGACCTCCGCCCCATTCAGGTCTCTGTTGTGCCACCCACACCTGGAGCAGTTTGACGACGAGCCGTATGGGTCGAGCTTCTTCACTCCGGCTTCACCCATCCTTTCTTCGAGTATTCTCGCGATTGAGCGCCAGTCGCTTCTTGAGATTCTGCGGTTCCACAACCGTGAGCGTGAGTACATCCCCCCGCTTGGAGAGCTCTTCTAAGCCAACGGAGCCACACACGGACTGAACAACGCGTGCAATTTCGAGCTGGTGCTTCCTCGCACGGTTTCTTTCCCTCGTCGAGTACTTTGAAAGAACC